>Ga0118677_10002331_pt1 | contig 38432 bp, 25 predicted proteins | sample AliMusrvi5mmetaG_FD_86154 | JGI IMG/M metagenome (GOLD analysis project Ga0118677, IMG submission 86154) | reverse complement strand
TGCAAGCTGCAATTGGTTGTTTGCTTTCGAGTAACTGTTTTACTTCATCTGTTGATTCGCGATAAACTTTTGCTTCCTGACTACAAACTTTAACACAATTTCCACAAGCAATGCATCTGCTACTAATGACTTCCGCTTGACCATTCGATATTTTTATAGCTTTTGCAGGGCATTCACGAACACATGTGTAGCATACGCGGCATCTTTCTGGTTGCGTGTATACTAAACATGTGTCTTTATCTTTCGGAATGCGATTGCTCATTTTATTGTTTTTACTTGACTTTTAATAGATCAAGATTCTGAAGTTTTGTTTTGAAACGTGATAGTTTAAACAAAAATTAAGCACTTTTTAAGTTTGCAATTTTTATTTAAATACATCTCGTTTGCAATAATGTGTATGCAAGAGTTCATGGCTCTTATGTCCTAAAGGTTCAATTAAGAATTTATCATAAAGCTCAACAATATCAGGGTTTTTATGACAAACTTTTAATGTTTCTTGTGCATCAATATTATAAAGTGATTTAGCTCTGGCGCGCAAAGCTTCTTCGCTTGCACCAATAGGTTGACCACCTCCACACAAACATCCGCCAGGACAAGCCATCACTTCAATAAAATGTAATTGACGTTTATTTTCTTTTACATCTTTAATTAATCTGGCGGCATTTCCAAGACCGTTCACAACTGCAACACCAACGTTCAAATCACCAATTTCAAGGTGAGCTTCTTTAATGCCATCTAAACCTCGAACAGCATTTACGTTATAGTCATCCATTTCTTTGCCTGTTAGTTTGAAGTAAGCTGTACGAATAGCTGCTTCCATCACACCACCGCTGGCTGCAAATAATTTACCTGCTGAACTGCGGCTACCCAAAGGAGAGTCAGCTGCCTGAGGTTCCATATTGTTTAAATCAATACCATAAAGATGAATGAATTTAGCTAATTCACGTGTGGTAAGACCAATATCAATATCAGCAACACCATGATTAATCATCTCTTCGCGTGATGCTTCAAATTTCTTCGCAGTACATGGCATAATAGCTACAACAACAATTTTTGAAGGATCAATTCCTTCTTTTTCTGCAAAGTAACTTTTAATCATTGCGCCCATCATTTGTTGTGGCGATTTACAAGAAGAAATGTGTGGAATTAATTCAGGATAAAATTGTTCAACATATTTCACCCATCCTGGGCAACAGCTTGTAAACATTGGTAATACGCCGTTATTCACCACGCGATCAATAAGTTCAGCGCTTTCTTCCATAATAGTTAAATCGGCAGTGAATGTGGTGTCAAAAACTTTTTTAAATCCAATGCGTCGTAAAGCAGCGTTCATAACTCCACTTACGTCTGTGCCAGGCGCCATGTTGAATTCTTCACCTAATGCTAATGAAATAGAAGGAGCATATGTGGCAACTACAAATTTATCTTTGTCATTCAAAGCAGCAGTTACACGGTCGAGATAACCCCTTTCGTTTAATGCGCCAGTAGGGCAGACTATAATACATTGTCCGCAGTTGATACAACTTGAGGTGTTAAGACCATCATTAAATGTTGTACCAATAACAGTTTTGCTTCCTCTGTTTATAAAGTCGATAGCTGAAACGCCAATTATTTCTTCGCACATACGCACACAACGTCCGCAAAGAATACATTTTGAAGGATCGCGTTCAATACTCATACTTGATAAGTCTTTGTGAAGATCGCTTTTTTTGCCGCTAATTCTACGTTCGCGAACATTGTATTCTATTGATAAATGTTGCAGTTCGCAATTACCGCTTCTAACGCAGTAAAGACAATCATCAGGATGATCAGAAAGTAAAAGCTCGATAATCATTTTACGTGATTCGATGACTCTTCTTGAATGTGTTTTTAATTTCATTCCATCAGCAACAGGAAATGAACAAGATGGAATAAGTCTTCCACTTTGTTCGTCTTCTACAACACAAATACGACATGCACCGCTTGGCAGTAAGCCTTTCATGTGGCACAACGTTGGAACTGAAAGATTCTCGCGTTTTAAAGCTGATAAAATAGTTTCGCCCTCTTTGGCTTCAATTATTTGATTATTTACTTCAATCTTTATCATAATATTTTTTTTACAAGTGACTATACTTTCTAACTACGATTAATAATAGGTTACAGCATCAAATTTACATGCTTCATCGCAAGCACCACAACCAATACATTTTGATTCTACTACAAAATGAGGTGTTTTCTTTGCACCAACAATTGCGCCTGTTGGACATTTTTTTGAACAAACAGTACATCCGGTACATTTATCAACATCAATTTTGTATGTTCTTAAATCTGTGCAAACACCCGATGGACAAATACGATCAAAAATATGTGCTTCATATTCGTGACGGAACCAGCGAATGGTGCTAAGTACAGGGTTTGGCGCTGATTGTCCTAAACCACAAAGTGAAGTTTCTTTAATCACCCGACCAAGTTTTTCAAGTGTTACAACACCTTTAAAACGTTCAAGCGCTTGGTTGTTCTGTGAATTTGGTTTTTTTGTAATGCTTTCCAATATTTCCAACATACGTCTGGTGCCTTCTCTGCAAGGAATACATTTTCCGCAGCTTTCACGTTGTATAAAATCCATGAAGAATTTTGCAACGTCAACCATACACGTATCTTCATCCATAACCACTAATCCACCTGAACCCATCATAGCTCCAACTTTGATTAATGAATCATAGTCAATTTGTATATCTAAATTTTGTTCAGTGATACAACCACCTGATGGTCCACCAATCTGAACGCTTTTGAATTTTTTATCATTTTTAATTCCACCACCAATTTTGAAGATGATGTCACGAATAGGAGTTCCCATAGGAACTTCAACTAAACCTGTCAATTTAATTTTCCCTGAAAGAGCAAATACTTTAGTTCCTTTACTTGCAAGTGTTCCAGTTGAACTGAACCATTTAGCGCCTTTTTCAAGGATGCTAGGAATATTTGAAAGTGTTTCAACATTATTAATAACAGTTGGTTTGCCAAATAAACCCTGTGTAGATGGGAATGGTGGGCGAGGACGTGGCATACCACGTTTTCCTTCAATACTATTGATGAGGGCTGTTTCTTCACCGCAAACAAATGCACCTGCGCCCATTTTAATAATAATATCAAAATCGAAACCACTGTTAAATATATTTTTTCCTAAAAATCCATTTTCTTTAGCCTGAATAAGAGCAATTTTTAAACGTTCAATTGCTAATGGATATTCTGCACGAATGTAAATATAGCCTTTTGAAGCACCAATTGCAAAAGCGCCAATTGCCATGCCTTCAATTAAACGATGAGGATCGCCTTCAATTACGGCTCTATCCATAAATGCGCCTGGGTCGCCTTCATCAGCATTGCAAATGAGATATTTTTGATCTCCAACAGAAGCATTTGCCATTTTCCATTTTCTTCCTGTAGGGAAACCACCGCCGCCACGACCGCGTAAGCCGCTTTGTTCAACGATATTGCAAACATCAATTGGTTTGTAATTGGCAAGCGTTTTTGCTAAACCAACGTATCCGCCACGTGCAACATAGTCTTCAATGCTTACAGGATCAATGATTCCGCAATTTTGAAGTACAAGTCTTTTTTGTGGTGCGAAAAATGGATGTTCATGAATATAAGGAACACCTTTCCATGCAGTTGCTTTGCTGTTATCAAATTGACAAAGAACATCTAATCCTTTAATGGTATCATTGAAAACTCCATTTAAGATTTTTTCAACTTTGTCAGAAGTGGCTTGTGTAAATGAAATACGTTTCTTGCCTGGAACCTGAATATCCATCAGTGGTTCTTCTGCACACAAACCAATACATCCAACTTCAATAATGTCGGCATCAATTTTTTTGTCTGTTAGATAAGTTTTAACTGCACTAATTGTTTTTTCAGCTCCAGCGCCTAAACCACAAGTACCAGCACCAATGAAGATAACTGTTTTTGTAACGTCATCACGCAAATATTTAGTTAAGCTTGCTTCAATTTTTGCATCTTTAATTTCTTTTACAGTATTAAGCACATGGGCATTTAATACAGTAGTTTCTTTAGTAGTTTCTGTCATGTTCATGTTTAATTATTGCTTTTGTTACGATAATCTTCAATGATTTGCTTTAATGAGTCTGCGGTTACTTTTGCATGGAATTCGCCGTTAATACAAACAACAGGAGCTAATCCACAAGCTCCGATACATGCAACCACTTCAATGCTGAATAAGCCATCTGGAGTAGTTTTTCCGGCTTTAATTTTAAGATGTTTTTCCAATTCATTTAATACCGTAGAAGAACCAAGCACATGGCAAGCAGTTCCTCTGCATACTTGCACGTTATATTTGCCTTGCGGTTCAAATCGGAATTGATTATAAAAAGTGGCAACTCCATAAATTTTACTTGTAGGTAATTTAAGGTATTCACCAACTTTAATAATTGAATCTTTTGAAATAAATCCTTCTGAATCTTGTATAGATTGCAGCATAGGAATCAACTGATCGCGTTTTGCTACCGGAAATTGAGTTATGATCTCTTCAACACTTGTTTTCATTTATATTTAAATTATAGTTAATTGCCAAGAATTTTATTTACTGCAGGAATAATTTTTTTTGCTTCTACTGGTTTGCTGATGAATCCATCAACAGGGAACCATACAGTACGTCCGTCATCTGTCAGATAGTCTATGCCTGCTTTTTCAGTTACAATGTCTTTTACAAGTAATACCTGCAATTCTTTATACCCGGGATTTCTTCTGAATTCACGTGCCATAGCCTGAACATCAGGTTTAGTAGTGATCAGCACATCAATTGATGTGAGGATAAGAAAAGGAATATTTTTCAATTCAGGATCATTTCTTAATTCTTCACCCATTTCAAAGCCTTCATACGGTGTGGTCATCATCACATCTAAAATGGCAAGATCGGGTTTTTCATTTCTAATCAGTTTCATTCCTTCTTCTTTGTTAGCAGCAGCAATCACTTGGTAATTCTCCTTTTGAAGAATGGCTTGTAAAATGGTAATAACGTCTATGTCATCATCCACTATTAAAATTTTTTTCTGTTCCATTGTGTTTTGCTTTTTAGGTTTAAGATTCTGAAAATTAGATTACAAATTTAGTTTTTTTTCTATTCAATATTACAAGCTATATTTACTGTTTTTATATGAATAATCAGGTAATATTTGGTTTAGAAAACCAGTAATTTAATGAAGTGTTATTGCCGAAAATTACTGGTTTTGTGTTTTGATAAAATCAAAATTATTAATTAATTTTGAATGCCTTTAGAAAAATGCATGTTTTTATAAAAAACAATTCGTAATGAAAATGTTAAAATAATTGTATGTTGAAGCTTACTAGTTTAATCATATGGAAATTAAAATTTCTTATATACAAATGAATTTTTATATAAGAAAACATTGGATACTTGTATAATATAGAAAAATAAATTCAAAATTTATTTTAATAATAATTCAAAAAAAATGTAATTTTGATTCTTTGTTTTTATTGAAAATATTATTAAGAGATTATTTTTAATGTCGAAATTAATTAATAAGAAAGAAATATATACAACAATAATTATTTTAATTTCATTGTTGTTTTTTAATCGTTTTTCTTTCGCTCAGACTGCTCCAAAGGCTCTATTTACTGTGGATAGAACAACAGGTTGTGGCGTGATGGTTGTACAGTTTACAGATTTATCACAAAATAGTCCTAAAAGTTGGGCATGGGAAATATATCAGTCTGGGTCTAAAGATATAATCAAATCAAATCTTCAGAATCCTATTTTTACATTAAGGACTACTGGTGTTTATAATGTTAGTTTGACTGTAACTAATTCATTTGGAGTAAATACATTAATTAAAAATTCTTTATTAAATTTATATAAACTTCCTGAAAGTAAATTTTCTTCAGATGTAACCACTGGATGTAATCCACTAACTGTAAATTTTACTGATTTATCAGTTGCTGGAGGTTCTATTATAAATAATTGGTATTGGAATTTTGGTGATGGATTTTATTCTACTGATAAGAATCCTAAACATATATATAAAACATCAGGGCAGTTTCATGTTGCACTTGAAGTGAGCGACAAGAATAATTGTGAAAGTGGATCTGACAGTTATACAATTACAGTGCTTGATAATCCAAAATCTTTATTTTCATTTACTCAAGACAGACAATGCTCTTTGCCTATTACAGCTACGTTTACAAATAATTCTACTGGTGATATTTCAGGATATAATTGGACAACCGACGGTACTCCTAACACTTCAACACAAACAAATCCTTCTTTTATATACAATTCAAGCGTGTCACAAAGTGTTATGCTTGTTACCACAGGAACAAATGGATGTCGAGACACAATGAAAAAAGTAAATTTTCTTAGTTCTGGCAATCTGAATGCAAATTTTAATGTGTCATCACAAAAGGGATGTATGCCTCTTGCTGTTACTTTTATAAATACTTCAACAGGTAATGCAAATTCTTGGTTGTGGAATTTTGGTGATGGTGGTTCGTCAACACAACAAAATCCTACTTATACTTATAAAAAATCAGGGATTTTCACTGTAATACTTACTATTAAAAATTCTGATGGATGTTCAAGCATTAAAACAAAAACTAATTTTATTACAGTAAATCCAAATCCTGTTGCACAGTTTAGCAGTATTAGTGATACATTTAGTTGTACTGTTCCTTTTCAGGTCCAGTTTAATAGTACTACACCCAATATAGTTGCATGGTCATGGGGGTTTGGTGATGGAACACCAAATGATATTGTTAAAAAACCAACTCATATATATACTTCAAATAATAAGTTTTCAGTATCACTTAAAGTGACAGATAATTTGGGTTGCAGTAATACGCTTGTTAAATCAAATTATATAAACACTTTGCGAGGGAAAGGCGCGATTTCAGCAACTTTAAAATCTGGATGTGCGCCGTTGACTACAACGTTTAAAGATGTTGGAAATTCCTTAGTTCCGATTACAAAAAGAATTTGGTCTTTTGGAGATGGAGGTTCTTCCATCGTAGCTTCACCGACATATATTTATAATGATACAGGTAAGTTTTGTGTAACTCTTATTGCTATTGATACAAATAATTGTAGTGATACATCTAAAATTTGTCCATATATAATGGTTGGTGCTCCGCCTGTTACTAATTTTACTGCAACTAAATTATCTGCATGTCATCCTTTTAACGCCAGTTTTCAGGCAACTGCAAAAAATGCAGATAAATTTGTTTGGAACTTTGGTGATGGGAAAATTGTAACTGCTAGTTCGAAAATAACACATGTTTATATTGATACTTCCGGATATATGTCTGTTACACTTATTGCATCTCAGAATGGCTGTCCTGATACTGTAAAAAAAAATAATTATATTAATGTGTATCCACCCGTTCCAAGATTTAATATGATTAATCCAATAAATTGTGATACGCCACATACTGTTACATTTATTAACAAATCTATATCTGCTAATATTTCTGTATGGAATTTTGGTGATGGATCACCACTTTTAACTTCAAGTAAAGACACAATAAAACATACTTATCTTACACCTGGTTATCACAATGTTATTCTGAAAGCAACAAATAATAGTACAAAATGTTCAAGTCAAATAACCCAAAAAGTTTCAACCTCTCATATTAAAATAAATTTCATACAGGATACTGCAGTTGCATGTAAATATAATTATATTAATTTTCAAGATAAATCAAGTTCTTCCATTCCGATAAAAAATTATTTTTGGGATTTTGGAGATAACCAGACTTCAACGAATCCTTTCAGTGGTAATGTTATGCATCGGTATGATGCAACTGGTTTATTTACTGTTAAGTTTGTTATTACAGATGCGTCAAATTGTGAAGATAGTATTATTAAAATAAACGATGTTAAAATATTAAAATTACCAAATGTTGATTTTTATGCTGATACATTCCGCGGTTGTGATAATCTTGCAGTGAAATTTCACGATTTAAGTACAAGCGATAATCAATCTTCATTAGTTAAGTGGAATTGGAATTTTGGTGACAATTCGAATTCAAATTTAAAAAATCCAACCCATTCTTATGATTCTGTTGGGAATTTCACTGTGGTTTTAAAAGTAACAGATTCATTAGGTTGTTTGAATTCTTCAGCCAAAGTTAATTATGTTAGATTAACAAAACAAATAACACCTTCATTTACATTAGATACTTTAATTAATGTTTTTTCAAAAATAATTTGTTATTCTGATTCTGCGCATTTTTTGAATCTTACACAAGGGTATCAATTAAAATATTTATGGGATTTTGGAGATGGAAGTACGTTAGATACTAACAAAAATCCGATTCATCGTTTTAAAAATATTGATACAACAAAAAATGTAAAAATTATTTTAACGGCAATTGATACTAACACCTGTAGAAGTCCGTTTATAGGACACTTAACAATTTCTCATCCTAAAGCATGGTTTGGTAGTGATTCAACAAGTTCTGAATGTATGTATCCACTGAAAATTTTTAATTTTAAAGATTCATCTTCTACAGATGTAAATAATTGGCAATGGAATTTTGGTGATCCGGCAAGTAGTATGAATAATTTTTCAGGATTACAGAACCCTGCTCATAGTTTTAGAAATACAGGGAAATATGATGTGACACTAATTGTACAAAATAATTATAGTTGTATTGACACATTAGATCGGAAACAGTATATTTCTATAAATGGGCCAGGTGGAACATTTGATTTTTCTCCTAAGACTGGTTGTATGTGCTTATCTGTTGCTTTTAAAGCACAAACAGTTCATACAGATAGATTCAAATGGATTTTTGGTGATGGAAATAGTTTAACAACTTTTTCTGATTCAATTTTATATGTTTATTGTGTAGATTCTGATGCAGTTTTTAAGCCTTCTCTTTTACTTGAAACTAAACTTGATGCAGATGCTGTTTGTCGAGTGTTGTTAAATGTAAATGATTCAATTGTTTCTTTTTCGTCGCCAGATGTTTATGCTGGCTTGGATACTACTATTTGTTCGAAAGACATAGCCACTTTAAATGCTGATAAGAATGTTAATTGGAGCTATTTGTGGAGTAATAATAAAACAACATCAAGCATAACTGTTAATCCTACTTCAACAACTACTTATTATGTTACAGCTACAAATCTGCACCATTGCACAGATGTTGATACAGTCGTTGTTAATGTAAATCCATTACCTTCAATTGTAATTAATAACGATACTTCAGTTTGTAGAGGAGTGAAATTAAATATTTCTGCAAGTGGAGGGCTTCATTATCAATGGAAAAACATTGTAGGTGATACTTCGCAGATAACAGTTACGCCTTTTGTTTTAACTACTTATACAGTTACAGCAACGAATGGATTTACATGTTCAGCAAAAGATTCAGTTGTTGTTTCAATTTCTGATTCTTTACATCCTGCTATTTTAGGCAATAAACTACTATGCAGTGGTGATTCAACAGAGCTGAAAGTTATTGGTGGTGGTACAAAATATTTATGGGAAAGTAATAGTGTTACTCTTTCTTCATTGGATAGTATTAATACTCATGCTTTGACAATTAAAACAACATATCAAGTTCAAATATCCGATACACTTGGATGTTCAGGTAGAACGCAAACAATAGTCAATGTAAATAAACTTCCAATTGCCAATGCTAAAGCAGGATTAGTTGATTCAGTATGCGAAGGGCATATAATATCACTATTTGCAGGAGGAGGAGGAAATTATTCATATTCTTGGAGTACTATAGATATTAATAATAAAAAGCAAAAAATATTTGTAAAACCAATTGCTAATCTAACAACATATACGGTTACTGTAAAAGACGAAGATGTTAATTGTACTGCAAAAGATTCTATTGTAGTTAAAATGAATCCCAATCCAGTTGTGCAGGCAGGTAAAGATACAGCGATATGCGAAGGAGTTATGACAACACTCACAGCCACTGGTGGCGCGGATACAATCTTTCGATGGATTCCCACTGGTGATCATACTCCGAAGATTTCTGTTTCACCAAATCAAACAACTGTTTATAATGTTATTTTATATAACAAATATATGTGTTCTGATACTTCTTCCAATATTAAAATAACTGTGCATCCTGCGCCATTACCACCTTCTATTAGCAAAGTATATATCTGTTCAAATGAGGCAATAAAAGATGCTACGCTTGAAATAAAAGGTTCTCATACAACATATAATTACACATGGTTTAAATCAGAATCGGATACTGATTCTATTCACAAAGGAACAAGTATTACTGTCAATAATGTGTCAAACGATTTAAATTATTACGTTGAAACTCAAGATTCGATTGGTTGCAAATCATTAACCAGAGGTTTGGGTTCTATTAAGATGCTTAATCCTCCTAAACCTGATTTTTCTTGGAATCCGCAAAAGATTTGGGAGCAGATGGAGGTTCAGTTTAATAATAATTCTGTATCAGTGAACTCAACTGCTTTAAGTTATCAGTGGGATTTTGGTTTAGGAAAAAAAGAAGGTGTTTCAATGTTAGAAAATCCAATGCATATTTATACTGATAGTAGTATCTATCATGTTCAATTGATAGCTACTGATACTTATAGTTGCAAAGATACTATCGTTCAAATCCTAATTGTAATCCCATTGATCAAGGTTTGGGTACCTACAGCTTTTACACCAAATAATGATGGTCCAAATGATTTACTTAAAGTACGAGGACCTATGAGTAAAATGAATTTTGAAGTTTTTAATCAATGGGGAAAGTGTGTATATACATATAGTTCAGAAAGTCAAAAGACATATGATCCAAATGCAGGATGGGATGGGAAATATAAAGGCGTTGAACAACCTGAAGGTAATTATGTATGGCGACTGTCAGGCACTTCAATTGATGGAAGAGATGTGCAAATGCAAGGTGTGACCTTACTAATCAGATAGAAATTTTTTTTAATTATTCAATGCTTCATTAACAAGTGTAATGAATGAATTGTAATCAAACGGTTTTGATAAAAAGCCAAAAGGCTTAATTGTCTTTGCTTTTGTGAATGTTGCCGTATCTGTATTCGCCGTTAGAAAAATAATTGGGATATCTTTTTTTTCTTTAATTCTTCTTGCAATTTCAACGCCATCAATATCTCCAGACAAATAGATATCCATTAAAATTAAATCAATTTCAATAGATTCAAAGTTGTTTAATACGTCTTCAGCTTTTGAATATGAGCCAACAACAATATAACCCATCTTTTCAAGATAGTTCTTGGTAAGTAATGCAATGATTGCTTCATCTTCAACAATCAATATCCTTTTCTTATTCATTGATTTTTATGGATTTTGATTATTTTAAAATTAAAGTTTTAAAATAAAAAGTAAAACAAAAGTATAAAAAAATAGACCATTTAAAACTAGACCAAATTAAATCTTTTAAGGATAGAATATTTAATGTTTGCATAGAGTTATTAAATATTCTTTTTTAATAATTTTTCAACTATAGTTTAATTTTGTAAATATTATTATTGAGATTTGTAAGATAGAATATTAAATAATAACTTTAAATAATTATTATTCCAAGATAAAGTCTATATAAATAATAACTGATTAGTTATGGCAACAAATTTAATTTTTATAGTTGAAGATGATAAATGGTATGGCGAGATGCTTGAATATCATCTGAAATTAAATCCTGAATATGAGATTGTTCGATTTACAAATGGAAAGGATTGTCTAGCAAACCTACATAGAAAGCCTTTTGTGGTTACATTAGATTATACATTGCCTGATATGACTGGTGGTGATATACTTAAAAAAATTAAGCAATATAATCAGGATATTCCTGTCGTAATAATTTCAGCACAGGAAGATATCTCTACTGCTGTCGGACTTTTACGAGAAGGCGCATATGATTATTTTTTGAAGGACAATGACACCAAGGACAGGCTTTGGAATAGTATTCTCAAGATAAAAGAAAATGTAGAATTGAAAGGTGAAATTGAACAACTGCGTGAAGAGGTTGTAAAAAAATATGATGTTTCAAAATTGATTGTTGGAAAATGTAATCCAATTGAGAAAATATTTTCAATGATTGAAAAGGCTGCAAAAACGAATATCATCGTATCTGTTACAGGTGAAACTGGCACGGGAAAAGAATTAGTTGCAAAGGCCATTCATTATTCCTCGGATAGAAGGAAGAAACCTTTTATTGCTGTGAATATGGCTGCTATTCCAAAAGATCTTCTCGAAAGTGAATTATTTGGTTATGAAAAAGGTGCTTTTACAGGAGCCAATGCCAGAAAGCCCGGTAAATTTGAAGAAGCGAACAATGGAACGATTTTTCTTGATGAAATTGCAGAAATGGATTTGAGTCTTCAACCAAAATTATTAAGGGTTTTACAGGAAAGAGAATTAACCAGAGTTGGTGGCAATGATCTTGTGAAGCTTGATGTGAGAGTGATTACGGCTACTAACAGAGATTTGTCTGAAGAAATTCATAAAAATACATTTCGTGAAGATTTATATTATAGACTGCTTGGATTGCCTATTAATCTGCCACCTTTACGAGATAGGGGAAATGATATACTTATTCTTGCTAAACATTTTGCAGATGAATTTTGCAAAGAAAATAAATTAAACAAATTTAATTTTAGTGAAGAAGCAAAATTAAAGTTAATGAATTATAAATATCCAGGGAATGTGAGAGAACTAAAGGCTGTTATTGAATTGGCCGTTGTAATGTCTTCAGGAAATCAATTGGAAGAAAATGATATTACATTTAATACAGGAGCTAAAGTGACTGATTTTCTTTCACGCGAAATGACAATGGAAGAATATAACCGATTGATAATAAAATCATATCTTGAAAAATATGATAACAACATATTGTTGGTGGCACAAAAGTTAGATATTGGCAAATCTACTTTATATAGAATGCGACAGAATAATGAAATATGATAAAAATCATATTGAGATAAATCATTTTGTTTTTCTTTTTTCTATATTTGTAGAACAATTACATTGATTCATGAATCAAGATCCTTTGTTTGACTTGTCAAAGTTGGTAGAATTATCTATGGGTGATCAAGAGTTTGTAAAAAGAATGATAGATATTTTTATTACTCAAACCCGCGATAATCTTGCAATTTTTGAAACAAGCCTGAATGAAAAGGATTATAAACGCATTCATTATATTGCTCATCAAATGAAGCCTACAGTAAATATTTTAAGGATTCATGACGTGAAAGATGACTTGCTGAAATTGGAAGAAAATGCTGATCAATTAAAAAATATCCACGAAATTCCTGAACAGATAAAGAAAATAACTATTGTGCTAAATGAAGTTATTGATCAATTAACTAAAATGGAGAAGTAGTCTAATTGACAATTTTTCCATATAAATCAAAATCATCCGCACTTTCAATTTGGATTTTATAAAAATTACCAATTTTTAATTTCTGTTCATCAACATTTATCAATACTTCATTATCAACCTCTGGAGAATCAAATTCAGTGCGGCCTACGTAATATTCGCCTTCTTGTCTGTCAATAATAGTTTTTAACGTTTTGTTTATTTTCAAGGTGTTTAATTCGCCTGAAATACGCTGTTGAATTTGCATCAGTTCATCCATTCGTTCTTGTTTTTTCTTTTCAGATATATTGTCCTTTAGACTAAAAGCTTCAGTGCCTTCTTCATGTGAATATTTAAAAACACCGAGTCGATCAAATCGAATGGTTTTTATAAACGAGATCAATTCATTAAATTCTTTTTCTGTTTCTCCCGGATAACCGACTATTAGTGATGTTCGTAATGCTATTCCCGGAATTTTTTCACGAATTTTTTCAATGAAATCATAAGATTCTTTTTGCGAAAATCTTCTTTTCATTGATTTTAAAATTCTATCGCTCACATGCTGAAAAGATATATCGAGATATTTACATATATTTGGTGAATGCTTCATAACATCCAGCAAATCCATTGGAAAATCACTAGGATAAGCATATTGCAACCGAATCCATTTAATTTTTTTTACTTTTAATAATTCTTCTACAAGCCTTGTAATGCTTCGTTTTTTATAATTATCAATTCCGTAATAAGTTAAATCCTGCGCTATCAAAATAATTTCTTTAACGCCTTTATCAGCAAGGTAATTAGCCTCTTTGACAATATCTTCTATTGAACGTGAAATGTGTTTTCCTCTGATGATTGGAATGGCACAGAATGAACATTTATTATTGCAACCATCCGCAATTTTCAAATAGGCATAATGAGAAGGTGTAGTAATGATACGCTCTCCAGTCAATAAACTATGATCTTTTGATTTTAGAATTTTAAGAATTTCTTCAGTCTTATTGATTCCAAGAAAGTAATCTGCTTCAGGAATCTCTTTTTTCAATTCTTCTTTATAACGTTCTGTTAAGCATCCTACAACGAAAATTTTTTTAATTAGTCCTTGTTTTTTTGCTTTTGCAAATTGAAGAATTGTTTGAATGGATTCTTCCTTTGCATCACCAATAAAACCGCAGGTATTGATAATTACTGTATCATAATTATTTTCGTTTGATTCATGCAATACCTCAAATCCATGGGTTTTTAACTGACCTAATAATCCTTCCGAATCAACCAGATTCTTATAACAGCCGAGCGTGATGATATTTATTCTGTTTTTTTTCATAAAAAAAAGAACCTTCATAAAAGTTATGAAGGTTCTTTGCAAAGTTAACTTATTATTAATTATTCTGCTTCTTTTTCAATTCTCATTTTGTAGAATGAACGCCATACAAAAATAAGAGCAACTGCAAAGAATGCTAAACCTACGTAAGGAGCAACATCTCTGAATCTTTCAGAAATTGCAATTTCCATAGCTAATAATCCAAACAATGTAGTAAACTTGATGATTGGGTTCAAAGCAACTGATGAAGTGTCTTTGAATGGATCACCAACTGTGTCGCCTATAACAGTAGCATCGTGTAGAGGAGTTCCTTTCATTTTTAAATCAACTTCAACTACTTTTTTAGCATTATCCCATGCACCACCTGCATTAGCCATAAATACAGCCTGAAATAAACCAAATACAGCGATTGCAATTAAGTAGCTGACAAATAATGCTACAGGACTTGTTGCATTATTATCGCCACCTATTCCTGAAGGAGAAGAGAAACATGCAAAAGCTAATGCAAAGAAGAATATAGCTATAAAGATATTGAACATACCTTTTTGTGCATATTGTGTACATATTTTTACCACTTCAGTTGAAGCTTTCGCGTCTGCTTTTTTAGGAGCATTTGGGTCAAGGTTGATATGTCTTTTGATATATTCAACAGCTCTGAAAGCACCTGTAGAAACAGCTTGTGTTGAAGCACCGGTAAACCAATAAACCACAGCACCACCTAAAAGAAAACCTAAGATAGTATAAGGATTTAATAAGTTTAAAATTTCTGATGGATTAACATTTAAAGTTTTTTGAATCATCAAAATAAGAGAGAAAATCATTGTAGTAGCACCTACAACAGCAGTGCCAATTAACACTGGTTTAGCAGTAGCTTTAAATGTATTTCCTGCACCATCGTTTGATTCTAAATAAAATTTAGATTTTTCCCAATCTGGTTTAAAACCAAAATCTTTTTCAATTTCTGCATCAACATTAGGAACTTCTTCAATTAATGATAATTCATAAACTGATTGTGCATTATCAGTTACAGGACCATAGCTGTCAACAGCAATTGTAACTGGGCCCATACCTAATAAGCCAAATGCAACTAACCCAAATGCAAAGATGGAAGGATAAATCATAATTTCAGAAAGTCCCATTGAACTAAATAGAAATGCAATAAACATTAATGCAAAGAAAACAAGACCCATCCAGAATGCGCTGAAGTTACCGGAAACAAAGCCTGAAAGTATAACAAGTGATGCACCACCTTCTTTACCTGATTTTACAACTTCTTGTACATGACCAGATTTTGGAGAAGTGAATATCTTTGTTATTTCAGGAATTAAAGCACCACCTAAAGTACCACAACTAATAATTGATGCAAGTATCCACCACATATTTGTATTACCATTTAAGTCTGGAATCATTACATAACTTGCTGCAAAAGTTACTAAAATTGAAAGAATAGAAGTAATCCAAACTAAATTTGTTAAAGGAGCTTCAAAATCAATATCTTCTTTACCGCCAAATTTGGCTTTGCTGATAATACCATTAATCCAGAAGGCAACAATTGAAGTAATAATCATTAATATACGCATAACGAATATCCATACCAATAATTTAACTTTAAGTTCACTTGTAATAGCATCAGTTAAACCTAAAGCAGTTCCACCAACAGCTAAAAGAATAAAAGAAACAAGAGCAACACCAGTTACACCGTAAGTTTCAAAACCATCTGCCGTTGGACCAACTGAATCACCTGCATTGTCACCACAACAGTCAGCAATAACACCAGGGTTACGTGGATCATCTTCACCAATTTTGAAAACTACTTTCATTAAGTCAGAACCAATATCAGCAATTTTTGTAAAGATACCACCTGCAATACGTAATGCAGAAGCGCCTAATGATTCACCTATAGCGAAACCAATGAAACAAGCACCTCCTAAATTACCAGGCATTAATAATAAAATAATAAGCATCATGATCAACTCAACGCAAACCAAAACAACACCGATACTCATACCTGCATTTAAAGGGATATTTAATAAATGTAATGGATTCTTTTTTAAAGATGCAAACGCCATACGTGCATTTGCTAAAGTATTCATACGAATACCAAATGCCGCTACTGAATATGAACCAAGTATACCTATTACAGTCCACATGATAATTAAAAATACGCTGCCAACTTGTTGTCCGACAGTTTCACCAATAGGTGCAAGGAATCCAAAATATCCGGCTACAGCTGCACCAATAAAGATAAAAAGAATAGCTAAAAATTTACCTTGTTGTTTTAAATAAGCTTGACAGGTTTTGTAGATTACATCAGCAACATCAAGCATAGCTTTGTGAGCAGGAAGAGCTTTAACGCGTTTGTATTGATATAAACCAAAGAGTAGACCTAAAGCAGTAATTAAAAAGCCCCAATATAAAATGTGAGCATTTTGAATCTCTTGTGGAATTTTTAAGTCTGCTTCACTGGCAAACGTTAGCGCAGGAAGAAGCAGCGCAGATAAGAAAACAGCAATTTTTTTCATAAAGTTTATTAATTAAGTTAAATGGTTTTTTAAATCGGGTGCAAATTTATAATAAGTATTTATAATTCAACAATAAAATTTATAAATAATATGTATTTTTTTAAACATGAAAATTGTTAATAGAAATAAATAACACTGATTATTAACTGTATAGCAATGATATATGTCATTTTTTAAATAGAAACTTAATATTTTTTGAATTTGAGTATAAAGAAAAAGAGTAATTTTATCGCCTTTTATTAAAATGATGAAAAATCTAACAGAAGGTTCACCTGGGAAATTAATATTCAAATTCGTATTGCCTATGCTCATTGGGAATGTGTTTCAGCAAGGAAGCCTTCTCATTGATCGTATGTTTGTTGGGCATTATGTTGGTAAAACTGCACTTGCAGCGACTGGTGCAGCAATGCCGGTTATCTTTTTACTAATTGCACTAATCATTGGAATTACTATTGGTGGAACGATTGTTACATCTCAATATTTTGGAGCAAAAGACAAAGAACAACTGAAAAAGACTGTTGATACGATGTTGATATTTCTATTTTTTGCTTCTCTTTTTATTTCCTGTATTGGAATTATTTTTAGTGAAAAAATATTTTTATTAATGAATCTCAAGCCCGACGTGGTGCCGCAGGCTACATTATTTATGCGAATTTATTTTTCAGGAATGATACTATTGTTTGGCTTGCAAGGTGTAAGTGGTTTATTAAGAGGAATGGGCGATTCAAAAACACCTTTATATTTTCTAATGATTGCTTCAATTTCAACTATAATTCTTGACATTATCCTTATAGTCATATTGAGAGTTGGTATTAAAGGCGCTGCTATTTCTGAAATCACTGGAAGTGGAATAGCTTTCTTTATTGCAGTTTGGTATCTGAATAAAAATCATGAGATAATTAAAATATCATTTAAGCATCTTATTTTTGATAAAGATATTTTTATAAAAATTGTAAAAATTGGCTTGCCTATGGGCTTGCAACAATCTTTTGTCGGCTTGGGAATGGCTTTTCTTGTAGGTATCGTGAATCGTTTCGGTACAAGTTCTGTTGCTGCTTATTCTGCTGCTTCTCAAATAGATTCTTTTGCTGCATTGCCTGCAATGAATTTTTCTATGGCATTGGCAACATATGTAGGACAAAATATCGGTGCAAATAAATTACATCGAGTAAAACAAGGTTTGTTTGCTACATGGCTGATGACATCAAGTGTCTCGGTGTTTTTTTCTATTGTTGCTTGGTTTTTCGGTAAAGATTTAATGCATATTTTCACGAGTGATCCGGAAGTGATTAGAATTGGCGCTAATTATCTCGTAATTGTCTGTTCATTTTATATCCTATTTTCAACGATGTTTACATTTGCTGGTGTTTTCCGTGGAGCTGGCGATACTTTAATTCCCATGTTTATAACATTATTTTCATTATGGGTGATACGAATTCCTGTATCATATTTTGTTTCTTTTAAATTAGGTATTAATGGTGTTTGGTGGGGAATACCGATTGCATGGTTTTTCGGTTTCATGTTTTCAATTTTATATTATTTGAAAGGAAACTGGAAAAATAAATCTATTGTTAAAAAGAAGGTTGAAGTAATTGACCTGAGTGAAAATTAATAATCTTTTTTATGCGAAAAATTAAAAATCCTTTTTCACGACTTGCCGGATATAATTGTTTTGCCTGTAGTCCGGAGAATCCGATTGGATTGAAACTTGAATTTTTTGAAGATGGTGATGAATTTTATTCTTATTGGGAACCTGTTCAGGATTTTCAGGGATGGAATAATATCTTGCATGGCGGCATTCAGGCTACTTTGTTGGATGAAATAGCAAGTTGGCTGGTGTTTGTTAAACTGCAAACTGCCGGTGTAACTTCAAAAATGGATATTAAATTGATGAGACCTGCTCACATTGATAAAGGTCGTTTCACTTTGAAAGCCCGACTGGTAGAGGTAAAGAGAAATATTGCATTTATTTTTACAGAATTGTTTGATGGTGAAAATGTTCTCTGTGCTTCCGGTACCTTGCAATATTATTTGTATCCTGAAAAGATGGCACGAGAAATTCTCCATTTCCCGGGACCGGAATGCTTTTGAAATTTATTTTTTTATTATCAATAGTGCATTAGATACAGGTCTTTCTCCTGCATTATCACTAGGAAAATTAACGATTCCTTTATCTTTCATCCATAGAGTGGTTGAGCCGCCACCATCTAAATTAATTGCATCAATACATCCAATGTTCTGTAAATATTTTTGAATTTCAAATAAACTCATGCCTTCTGCTTCTTTTCTTCTGCCGTCAATTGTTATGAATATAAATGCTTCCTTGGTTGCACACAAACAAGTTCTGGGATGCCGCTCATTTGTAAACTTCATATTTGGCAATCTTTGTTTTTTTGCATGATATAAGAGTAATGGTCCGGATACTAAAACAGCCATCTCTTGTTTTGATTGCTCATAATATTGATCTGTACGTGCCTGTTGTATTATTACTGAAGTGTCCTTCATTATTACAATTGCTCCATTAATCAGACTGTCTGTTTTTGCCCATTTTAAATTTGATGGTCTTGTTCTGTTAATTATTGTGTCATTTATTTCAAAATAAGTAACACTTCCACCGCTATCTCTGTCAAAGAAACTACCGTTGATTGCAGCTTCTGCATGATTGTTCTTTCCAAATGAACTGGTTGTCTTTAAATCAGATTTGCTATAACTAAATGCAATACGATATCTGTTGAAAGAGTTTTTGTGTAATGTCAATAGACTTATTATTTGATGGCTGTTAAAGAGAGAGTCTGTTTTTATTTGTATGAAATCTATTGAATCTGTTGATGTTTTTTTATATGAATTGACGAATACATTATTTTGTACACAATTTACATTGTGTATTTTTTTTTGAGCGTTTGATTGAATATGGAAAAATAAACAAAAAAAGATACTTGTAAATAAAACGATTATGTGTCTCATAGATAAATATTTTACAATTAAAATTGGAAGATTAAAAATATAATTTTATTCAGTTGAATTATAAAAAAAACAATGTTTTAGATTTGATATTGTATATTTAGTATTTGAGATAAGTATAAATTTTGTAATTTTGCTGATCATTAGTCTAATGTTTAGGAGAGATGGCCGAGTGGACGAAGGCGCACGCCTGGAAAGTGTGTATCTCGCTAGAAGCGGGGTCAAGGGTTCGAATCCCTTTCTCTCCGCAATATAATAAGCATAAAGTCGAAAACCACCGCAATCGCTTTAGGAATTGAGTTTTTTTATTTTTGCGAAAAGTAAAAAAGCACCACGAAAAATATATTTTCAAGTAGACTTATCTTTTATCTCATAATTCACAATCGTATTTCTACGTTTCATTTTTAGTATAAATACTATTTGCATATTCAGACTTTTAATCTAATTTTAAACACTTTTAATAGTTTAAAATTGTTTATATAACCTTTTTTAATATTTTAGAAAACTGATTAAAATAAACACGACATATAATCTTAATCAGCAGCAGATTTTACAATTGGAATCAATACTTGATAACCATCAGATTAAGTCAGGGATTTCAATGTATGATGAGAAATTTCTGCTTCATTCACTTCAGCGGAGAATGCTGGAGACGCATTGTATTTCACTTGAAGATTATTTTAAACTGTTAGAAAAAAATTATGATGAAGCTAATCATTTTATTAATTCTTTAAATATAAATTTTAGTGAGTTTTTTCGCAATCCGCTTACATTTGCAGTACTTGCTAAAATTATATTGCCAGCTCTTTTTCAGAAAAAAATAAATTCCAATAGAAAAGAAATTCGGATTTGGTCTGCCGCCTGTGCCGCAGGACAAGAAGCATATAGCTTGGCAATATTATTAGAAGATTGTAAGAATGGAGATTTTGAAAAATTTAATTATCGGATTTTTGCTACAGATATTTCCGAAACATTATTGAATGAAGCCAGTAAAGGAAAATATTCAACGTCTTCGTTAAATAATATAACTTTGAAACGTTTAGAAAAATGGTTCATCAAACATGGCGATTCATATTCCATTCTGCCGGAATTGAAAAAAAATATTGATTTTTCCGTTTTTGATTTATTCAACAAACAAACAAATTCGCCGTCAGCAAGCATATTTGGTGATTTTGATTTGGTGGTTTGTGCCAATTTGTTGTTTTATTATAAACCGAAATACAGAAAAATAATTTTAAATAAAATAACGAATTCCCTTTCTGATGGCGCATATTTAATGACCGGTGAAGCAGAAAGAGAAATTTTGATGAATGATAATTATTATGAAATATTTCCGCAGTCGGCCATATTTCAGTTAAGAAAATTTAAAAAATAAAATGATATGATGAAAAATTTAAAGATTGAATCACAGCTTAAGATCGGTTTTGCACTATTGCTATTTATTGTTGTTGTTTTAGGTGTTGTTTCTTTTCAACATGCCAACAAACTCTATGAACAAACGGATATAATGTATCAACATCCGTTGAAAGTTAGAAGTGCAATTGGACAAATTGAAAATGATATCTTAAAAATGCGTATTGGTCAAAGAGATTTAATGTTGGCAAAAACGGAAAAAGAAAAACAAGATGCTATTCTTTTAATGAATATATCGGCAACTCATGCAATTAGTCAATTTGATATTTTATCTAAACAATATTTAGGTCCACATTCAGATATTGATGAAGCTTACAATGCTTTTATCAGTTGGGATAAAATTCGTGAAGAGAATGCTAAATTGGCGCTTTCAGGAAATATTGAACAAGTGAAAAAAAATCTTTTGCCAACAGGTGAAGTTGGAATATATAGAGAAAAAATGATGACGCAAATCAAGGAAGTTGACGACTATGCCGTAAACAAAGCAGAAACACTATATGTTAATTCTAAACAATTAAAAGATTCATTGAACAATCAACTGATTTTTTTGGTTTTGACTATTTTTCTTCTTTCATCTTTCATCTTTTATTTTCAAGAATTAATAAACCATTGGTTGAAATGAACAATGTTATCAGTAAATTTCGTAATGGTGATTTGACTTCCCGTGTTAATTATTCTTCCCAAAATGAATTTGGGGTTTTATCAGAAGCATTGAATTCATTGGCTGAATCAATTCAACATAATATTGAATTAAAAGAAAAAGAAGCAACTCTTGCCGGATTGATGTTGAGTGAGGACGAATCGAAAAAATTTTTCCATGTCACTCTGAATGCGCTTTCCACTTATACCGATTCGCAAATGGCAGCTTCTTATTTGCTAAATGATGACAATAAAACATTTGATTATTTTGAATCTATTGGTTTAAATGAAAAAGCAAAACAATCTTTTTCAGCAGATAATTTTGAAGGTGAATTTGGTTTAGCCCTTTCTTCACAGAAGATTCAGCATATTAAAAATATTTCTGATGAAACACGTTTTGTTTTTCAATCAGTGAGCGGACAATATATTCCAAGTGAAATTTTAACTATTCCTATTCTTTCAGGAAATAGAGTCATTGCCATGATTTCGTTGGCAAGCGTAAACAAATATAAAGAACAGTCTATTCTTCTCATTGAAAAAATACTTGCTACGCTCAGTGCCAGAATTGAAGGGATATTAACTTATCGAAAGATTATTGAATTTTCTGAAAAACTGGAAAATCAAAATCGTGAATTAGAAGCTCAAAAAACAGAATTGACATCGCAATCAGCAGAATTGATGGAACAAAACACAGAACTGGAAATGCAGAAAAAACAATTGGATGAAGCCAGCCGATTGAAAACTGTATTTCTTTCAAATATGAGTCATGAGCTGCGAACGCCTTTGAATTCAGTGATTGCGCTTACCAGTGTGCTCAACCGCCGACTGAATAATAAAATTGCTGATGAAGAATATAGTTATTTGGAAGTGATTGAACGCAATGCAAAACATTTGCTCACGCTGATCAATGATATTTTGGATATTTCACGCATTGAATCAGGGCGCGAAGAAATTGAAATTTCAACATTTAATCTGAATTGTCTTGTGGCTGATATGGTGAGTATGATTGAACCACAGGCAACACTAAAGAATATACATTTAATTCATTTGGAAAAAGATTCAAATCTTTCCATTACCACTGATTACGATAAGTGCAAACATGTTTTACAAAATATGATTAGCAATGCTGTGAAATTTACTGAAACAGGAAAAGTAGAAGTGATGATTCATCAAAACGAGAAAACCCTTGAAATTACTGTTGTTGACACAGGTATTGGTATTGCTGATGAACACATCAATCATATTTTTGATGAGTTCAGACAAGCTGATGGCAGCACATCGCGTCGTTATGGCGGTTCAGGATTAGGTCTTGCCATTGCAAAAAAATATGCACATGTTTTAGGTGGAACAATTTCTGTGAAAAGCAGGATTGGCAAGGGTTCTGAATTTAAAATTACGCTGCCTTTGGAATATAAATCTGAAAACAGAATTGTTGAAAATGAAATTATTCAACAAATGAAGTATCCGATTAAACAATCTTCGCAGCTTGCAACTGAAGGCATTATTTCAAAAACAATATTGTTGGTTGAAGACAGTGAACCTGCAATTATTCAGATGAGAGATATACTTGAAGACAGCGGATATAATATTTTGGTGGCGCATGATGGCAAGGAAGCGCTTTGGATTTTATCTCAAACCATTCCCGATGCAATGATTCTCGACTTGATGATGCCTGGTGTTGACGGATTTCAAGTATTAAAATCGTTAAGAGAATTAGATCACACGGCTCATATTCCAGTTCTTGTGCTTACTGCCAAGCATATTACAAAACAAGAACTTAAATTATTAAAGAAAAATAATGTTCATGAACTGATTCAAAAAGGTGATGTGAAACGCAATGAGCTGTTGAAAGCTGTGTCAGCCATGGTATTGCCGCAAATACAAGAAATCATCGAACCACAACGTGAACTGCAAAATATAGAAGGAAAGCCGGTGGTGCTTGTGGTAGAAGACAATCCGGACAATATGCTTACCGTGAAAGCGTTGCTTGGTAATGATTATAAGGTTATTGAAGCGATTGATGGAAATGAAGGTGTTGCAAAAGCGATAGAACATAAACCTCATTTGATTTTGATGGATATTGCGCTTCCGGCAATGGATGGTATTGAAGCATTTAAACAAATTCGTAATCATGTTAATTTAAAAAAAATTCCTGTGATTGCCCTTACGGCAAGCGCTATGACGCAAGACCGTGAAATCGTGTTGTCGCATGGTTTTGATGCATATATTGCCAAACCTATTGATGATATAATATTTTTTAAAACGATAAATGAAATACTTTATGGAAAGTAAGAATATAAAGATTCTCGCTATTGATGATATTCAGGACAACCTGATTAGCTTAAAAGCGCTCATCAAAGAAACGTTTCCTACAGCAGTTACATTGACTGCATTGACCGGAAAGAAAGGTCTTGAGCTGGCTGCCATCGAAGATCCAGATGTGATTTTGCTTGATATTGTCATGCCCGACATGGATGGTTATGAAGTGTGCAAAAAACTAAAAGCAGATAAAAAGTTGAGCGATATTCCTGTCGTGTTTGTTACTGCGCTCAAAGGAGATAAAGAAAGTCGAATTCTTGCGTTGGAATGTGGAGCAGAAGCATTTCTTGCCAAACCAATTGACGAAAGCGAACTGACAGCGCTGATTCGCGCCATGGTGAAAATTAAAAAAGCAAAAATTGAAAAACGCTATGAGAAGGAACGCCTTGCTGCGCTTGTAGAAGAGAAGACCTCAGAGTTAAAAGAAAAACATCAGGTGGCGCTTGATTTGTTTGAAGACCTTAAAAAAGAAAATGAAGCCAGAAAAAAAAGTGAAGAAGCATTGTTCCAAAGTGAATTAAAATATTTTACTTACTTTCAACATGCGCCTGTTGGTTATCAGTCGTTGGACAAAGATGGATATATTATTGAAGTCAATGAAATGTGGCTGAATACCTTAAAATACAAGCGAGATGAAGTGATAGGGAAATGGTTTGGCGATTTTTTACAAACAGATCATAAAGCAGTATTCAAACAACTTTTTCCTGAAAATATTAAACGACATGATTTGATTCAGGATGTTGTTTTTCATCTGGTGAGAAAAGATGGAGTGATTGTAATCGCTGATTATACGGCGAAAATAGGCAGAGATGAAAATGGGGATTTTGTGAGAACACATTGTGTTTTTCAGGATATTACCGAACGAAAACGAGTGGAAGAAAAAATTAAACAAGCATCTGCTAATTGGAACAGAACGTTTGACGCCATTCAAGACGGAATTATTTTGCTTGACACATTTCAGAATATAATTCAATGCAATCAGAAGTTTCTTGAACTTACCGGAAAAACAAGAGACGAAGTGATAGGAAAGCATTGTTTTTCTTATGTTCACGCCACTGAATGCCCAATTGAAGGTTGTCCTTTTGTTCAAATGAAAGAGAGCAAGAAGCGTGAAATCGTTGAGATGAAAATCAATGGATTGTTTTGCGAAATATTGGTGGATCCTATTTTTGATATTTATGGCGCTATCATTGGTGCCGTTCATATTGTTACAGATATAAATGATCGCAAACTATCGGAAGAAGCATTGCGCCAATCAGAAGATAATTTCAAACATTCATTGGATGATTCGCCATTGGCTATTCGCATCGTAACAGAAAAAGGCGATACGATTTATACAAATAAATCATTACTTAATCTTTATAAATTTAAAAGTCTCAATGATTTTTTAGAAACACCTATTAATAAACGATACACTCCTGAAGAACTTGAACGACATAATTTACGAAAAGAAAAACGAAAAAAAGGTGAAGATTTATGTTCGGAATATGAAATTGATATTGTTCGTACAGATGGCGAAATACGGCATGTTCAGATTATACGAAAAGAAATTATTTGGAATAAGACGAAACAATTTCAGGTGATTTATATTGATGTTACTGAGCGCAAAAAAGCAGAAGAAGCATTACAAGAAAGCGAATATTTTTTCAAAGAATCTCAACGTGCTGCATTTGTAGGTTCGTATAAAACTGATTTTATAAAAGGTTATTGGGAATCATCAGAAGTGCTTGATGAAATTTTTGGTATTGACAAGAACTATATCCGAAGCGTTCAAGGTTGGTTAGATTTAGTGCATCCAGAAGACAAAGAAATGTTAGATAGATATGTAAGTGAAGATTTTATTGCACAACGAAAACCATTTGACAAAGAATACAGAATTGTTCGTAAGTCGGATGGAGAGACCAGATGGGTGCATGGATTAGGAAGAAATGAAGTGGATGAAAATGGGAATGTGATAGCAATGATTGGAACAATTCAAGATATCACCAATCGTAAGTTGTCAGAGAAAGCAATCATTGAATCCCAACGATTAAGCGCTGTTGGCGAGATGGCTTCGTCTGTAGCGCATGATTTTAATAATTCGCTGCAATCTATTTTAGGAAATGTGGAACTTGCATTGCAAAGTCCTGAATTACCTAAGTCTTTGAAAGAATATATGAACTCCATTAAAACTTCAGTGAGCGATGTAACTGCCAGAATTCAACTCATTCAACGTTTTGGCGGGAAGAAACAAGCTGCAAGCCAATATCAACGCATAGATTTGAATATGCTAATAAATGAAGTGATAATTCAAACTCGTCCGATATGGAAAGATCAGGCAGAAAAAAATGGAATCACTTTTAATATTAAAAATGAATTAAGTGATGTGCCTGATATTCTTGGTAATAATGGAGAATTGCGTTCAGTGATTTATAATATTATTAAAAATAGTTTGGAAGCAATGCCTGAAGGTGGCGATATTTCTATTGAAACAGGTATTAGAACGGATGGTGTTTATGTAACTTTTACTGACACAGGAACAGGAATGGATGAAGAAACAAAAGCAAAAGTTTTTCAACCTTTTTATTCAACCAAAGGACTTGATGTCGGCAGAGGTCTTGGTATGAGCGGTGTTTATAGCATTGTCAGTGAACACGGAGGAACTATTTTTGTGAAAAATTCTGAAATTGGAAAAGGCACTTCAATTGAAATGAACTTCCCATTTGCGCAGGAAACGCAGGAAACACAGGAAACGCAGGAAACAATAAATAATAGTCTAAATATCTTGTGGGTTGAAGATGATGAAATAATCAGGAAAAATGCTGCATTAACTTTGGAAATGCTTGGTCACAATGGAGATACAGCCAACTGCGGAAAAGACGCTTTAGAGTATCTTGAGAAAAAATCATATGATGTTGTCTTTACAGATATTGGTATGTCGGGAATGAGCGGATGGGAATTGGCAGATAAAATCAAAGAAAAATTCAATGGCAAAATGAAAGTTGCAGTTATTTCAGGCTGGGGTTCAGAAATTGATGAAGCAAAGAAAACTAAACATGGCGTGAAGTATGTATTAGGAAAACCATTCAGCATTGATCAATTGGAAGAGTTACTTGTTGAAATGCAGAAACATTGAAAACTTTATCAACTATTCTAAATAAAAAACTCGTAAGATTTTTAAAAAAATTAATTACTTACGAGTTTTAAGTGTTGTCCTGTCAGGGGTCGAACCTGAACTCTTCTGATCCAGAATCAGACGTGTTGCCAATTACACTACAGGACAATCTTTTGCAAATTTAACAATATTCACAATAAATAAAATATCCGAAATGGATTTGTTTTATTTATCAGTTAAAATAAAATTTGCAATCCAATCGCCAACTTCTGAAGTAGAATAGGCTTTTCCTTTAGTGATGTCCACAGTTACAATTTCGTTTTCGAGTGATTGATTTACTGCTTTGCGAATCAATTCACCTGCTGATGGCAAGTTGAAAGCATATTCAAACATCATGGCTGTTGAAAGTATTGTTCCAATTGGATTTGCAATATTTTTTCCTGCTGCTTGCGGATAGGAGCCATGTATTGGTTCAAATACTGATGTGTGAATTCCGATAGAAGCAGAAGGCAACATCCCTAAAGAACCTGAAATGACGCTGGCTTCATCTGTAATAATATCACCAAACATATTTTCTGTTAAGATAACATCAAACTGTTTTGGATTAAGAATAATCTGCATAGCTGCGTTATCAACGAACATATATTCTACTTGAATATCAGGAAAGTTTTTGCTGTATTCCTGCACGGTTTCACGCCACAAACGTGATGATTCAAGAACATTGGCTTTGTCAACCATTGTTACTTTTTTCTTTCTGGCAGCAGCGCTTTCAAAAGCAAGTTTTGTAATACGAATGATTTCATCTTTTGTATAAAGCATCGTATCATATGCTGATACAACGCCGTTTTCTTCACTTCTGCCTTTTTTACCAAAGTAAATACCACCGGTTAATTCACGGAATACTAGAAAATTTACTCCGTCAACAATTTCTTTTTTAATAGGTGCTTTGTCAACCAATGTTTTGAAAGTCTGCACTGGTCGAAGGTTTGCAAACAACCCGAGTTCTTTGCGCATTTTTAATAATCCTTGTTCCGGTCTAACTTTAGCTGTTGGATCATTGTCATATTTTGGATCGCCAATTGCGCCAAACAGCACAGCGTCTGAGTTAAACATAAGGTTTAACGTTTCTTCAGGTAATGGATTTCCGGTTTTATCAATAGCACAAGCGCCAACAAGAGCGCTTTCAAAAGAAAATTGTATATCCATGCGTTTACCAATGGCTTTAACCACTTTCAGCGCTTGTTCAATAATTTCAGGGCCAATACCATCTCCTGGTAAAACTGCAATTTTGTAATTTTTCATAAAAAAGGAATTTGTAATTAACTATTTAAAAATTTTCAATAATATTAAGCATTTTGGTGGTTGCCTTTATTGCAGCAACTGTTTGGTCTGAATCTAATCCTCTGGTTTTGAATTCTCGTTCTTTTTTGTCTTTTGTACGCCAGGTAATCACTGTTTCAACTAACGCGTCTGTTCTGCCTCCCGGAGGAATTGTGACGCTGTAGTCAATCAGCATAGGAAGTTTTCGGTTGAATTGTTTGTATATATTACGTAATGCTTTTGCAAATGCATCATATTGCCCATCACCTGATGACGTTTCTTCGTATACTTTATCTTCAATCTTAATGCTGATAACTGCTACAGGCTTTAAGCCTTTGGCAACAGTGAAAGCATAATTTACCAATTCAATTTTATTATTGATTTTTTCACTGCGGAGAACATCTGCAATGATGTAAGGAAGATCTTCTTTGGTCACATTTTCTTTTTTGTCGCCGAGTTCAATGATTCTGTCTGTTACTTTTTTCATTGATTCAGCATCAAGCTCAATGTCCATTTCTTTCAGATTATTCAGGATATTTGCTTTACCGGAAGTTTTACCAAGTGCGTAACTTCTTACTCTTCCAAAGCGTTCAGGAAGTAAATCGCTTTGATATAAATTATTTTTATTGTCGCCATCCGCATGAACACCGCTGGTTTGAGTAAAAACATTTTCTCCGATGATTGGTTTATTTTCTGGTATTCTAATACCTGAAAATGTTTCCACGAGCTTGCTAACCTTAGTGATTTTTGATTCATCAATATTTATTTCACACTTCACATGATCATTCAAACAGGCGATCATACTTGAAACACATGCATTACCGGTTCTTTCTCCTAATCCATTGACAGTCGTGTGAATTCCGGTTATACCGGCTTTTACAGCGGCTAATGTATTGGCAACAGCCAGATCATAATCATTGTGTGCGTGAAAATCAAAATTTAATTTTGGATATTTTGTCAATATTTGTTTGCAAAAATCATACGTTTGATCAGGATTTAAAATGCCTAAAGTATCCGGCAACATAAAATTCATGATCTTTTCATCCTTCAATGAATCCAATAGATAAAAGACATATTCAGGAGAGTTTTTCATTCCATTCGACCAGTCTTCTAAATAAATATTGACATTGATGTTTTTGGAATGAGCATAGCTTATGCTTTTTTTAATATCCTTTACATGTTGGTCAGGAGTTTTTTTTAATTGTCCTTCAAGATGTTTAAGAGAACCTTTTGTGAGTAAGTTAATCACTCGACATCCGGCTTGGTCAATCCAGTCAATGGAAACTTTTCCATCAACAAAACCGAGTACTTCAATTTTATCAATAAAATTAGTCTTTGTAGCCCATTCGGAAATTTTTTTTACAGCTTGAAACTCGCCTTGCGAAACCCTTGCTGAAGCAATTTCAATTCTGTCAATCTTAAGTTCTTCAAGCAATAATTTGGCAATATTGAGTTTTTCGGCATCATTAAAAGATACACCGGATGTTTGTTCTCCGTCGCGGAGTGTGGTATCCATTATTGCTATTTTCATATATGCTCCTTTTCTACTAAATTGTATCACTTCAAAATTAAATCATTCAGAGAAATATTTAATGAATGATCTTGAAAAATTTAAGCTTTTTCAAATGCTATGATTTTTTCTTTAATGGACAATAGATAATCGATATCATCATATCCATTCATCATACATTCTTTTTTGTATTTGTTAATGTCAAAACTTTCGTTTAATCCTGAATCTAAAATTGTGATTTTTTGATTTTCCAAATCAATCTGAAGTTTGCTATTAGGATTTTTTTCTGAATTTTTAAAAATTTCAGCTAAGAAATTTTCAGAAACCTGCACCGGAAGAATGCCATTATTCAATGCATTATTTTTAAATATATCTGCAAAGAAGCTTGAAACAACTACTCTAAAGCCATAATCGTAAATTGCCCATGCAGCATGTTCGCGGCTTGAACCGGAGCCGAAATTTTTTCCTGCAACAAGTATTTTTCCTGAATATTTTTTTTGATTTAAAACAAAACTACTGATGAGTTCATTGCTTTTATCAAATCGCCAATCTCTGAATAATTTTTCACCAAAACCTTCATCACGGCTGGTTGCTTTCAGAAAACGCGCCGGACAGATTTGATCTGTGTCAATATTTTCAATAGGTAATGGAATAAAAGTTGATTCCATTGTTATAAATTTTTCTCTTGCCATTTTTTTTCTTTTTTAAATGTTATTTTGAAAACAGATTATAAAAAATTACGTGGATCAGTTATTTTTCCTGTAATTGCAGCAGCAGCAGCTGTCAGCGGACTTGCTAAAATTGTTCGTGCTCCCGGTCCTTGACGACCTTCAAAATTTCTGTTTGAAGTAGAAACTGAATATTTTCCTTCAGGAACTTTGTCTTCATTCATTGCCAAACAAGCTGAACAGCCCGGTTGACGTAATTCAAAACCGGCTTCTGTCAGAATTTTATCAAGACCTTCTTCACGGATTTGTTTTTCAACCAACCATGAACCCGGAACCAGCCATGCTGTAATGTTATCAGCTTTCTTTTTCCCTTTTACAAATTCTGTAAATAATCTAAAATCTTCAATTCTGCCATTTGTGCAACTGCCCAGAAATACATAATCTACAAGATGATCAGTTAATTTTTCACCTTTTGAAAAGTTCATGTATTTCAATGATTTTTCAAAAGATTCTTTTTTAGTATTATCAAGGTCTGCGCCAGTTGGAATAGTATCATTAATTTTCATGCCCATGCCAGGATTTGTTCCGTAAGTAAGCATTGGTTCAATATCAGATGAATCAAAAGTATATTCTTTTTCAAATACAGCATCTGCGTCAGTTGTCAATGTTTTCCATTCTTCTACGGCTTTGTCAAAATCTTTTCCTTGGGGAGCAAATTTTTTACCTTTTAAATAATTAAAAGTAATTTCATCTGCTGCAATCAATCCACCGCGAGCACCCATTTCTATTGCCATATTGCAAACTGTCATACGTGCTTCCATTGTCATATTTCTAAACGTAGAACCTGCAAACTCAACAAAATAGCCAGTTCCACCGCTTGTAGTCAATTTTGAAATAATATAAAGTATCACATCTTTTGATGTAACACCTTTACCTAATGCGCCATTGACGGTTATTCGCATATTTTTAGGTTTTGGTTGCATAATACATTGAGAAGCAAGTACCATTTCAATCTCACTGGTTCCTACGCCAAATGCAATACATCCTAATGCGCCGTGTGTGGCTGTATGGCTGTCACCGCAAGTGATTGTCATGCCCGGCTGAGTGATTCCTAATTCCGGCCCAATAACATGAATGATGCCGTTGTTCGGGTGATTCAATCCATAAACAGTAATGTTGTGCTTTTCACAATTTGCCATCAATTTTTCAACTTGAAATTTTGATAAAGCTTCTTTGATTGGAAGATGTTGATTTAAAGTTGGAATATTATGATCAGGAGTGGCAGTCGTTTTTTCTGGACGGAAAACGGTAATGCCTCTTTTTTCAAGACTTTCAAATGCTTGCGGACTGGTTACTTCATGGATGTATTGACGGTCAATATATAAAACGTCTGGTCCATTTGGGATTTTAGTAACAATGTGTTTATCCCAGATTTTATCAATAATAGTTTTTCCCATTTTATATTCGTTTGTATTTTTTAAATTATTTTATTTAATGCATCAATAAATGATTCAACGGAAGCGGTAACAATATCAGTATCCACGCCGAATCCGTAATAGATTATTCCTTTGTATTCAACCTGAACATGCACTTTGCCCATGTCGCTGGTTCCACGCGTGATTGCCTGAATAAGGAATTCTTCAAGTCGAACTTTTTTCTTAATTATTTTTTTAATTGCGCTAAAACTGGCGTCAACAGGACCATCACCGGTAGCGGTTTCTATGAAAGTTTCGCCATTGACGCTCAATCTAACTGTTGCCATCGGATGAACTGTTTTTCCACAAAGTACTTCAAGTAATTCCAGTTTAATTCCTTTTTCTTCTTTTGTTTCACCACCAACAAGGATAAGCAAATCATCATCATTAATATCTTTTTTTCTGTCAGCTAAACGAAGAAATTTTTCGTAAATATTATCAAGCTTTTTCTGGCTTAACTCAAATCCAAGTTTATCTAATCTATGTTTTAATGCTGCTCTACCGCTTCGAGCAGTAAGAATAATAGATGATTCTCTGATACCAACATCACGAGGATTAATGATTTCATATGTTTCTCTATTTTTCAGCACACCATCCTGATGTATTCCTGAAGAATGTGCAAACGCATTTCTCCCTACAATCGCTTTGTTTGCCTGAACCGGCATACGCATCAAGCGAGAAACAAGACGACTGGTTGGATATATTTTTTTTGTGTCAACATTTGTATAAAGGTCAATGTCTTTTCTACATTTAATAATCATTGCAATTTCTTCAAGTGAAGTATTTCCGGCTCTTTCACCAATACCGTTGATTGTACATTCCACCTGACGTGCGCCATTCATAACGCCTGAAATGCTGTTGGCTGTAGCAAGTCCAAGATCATTATGACAATGAACAGCAATAATAGCTTTGTCAACATTACTCACGTTGTTCATCAGATATTTTATTTTCTCTCCGAATTCCCATGGTGTGCAATAGCCTGTTGTATCAGGAATATTAACGACTGTAGCGCCAGCTTTAATCATTGATTCAACCATGTGAGCCAAAAATTCATTATTCGCTCTTCCTGCATCTTCGCAGAAAAATTCAACATCATTGATGAGTTTGCGAGCAAGTTTAACAGCAGCAACGCCTTGTTCAATCACTTTTTCGCGTGTTGAACGAAATTTGTATTTGATGTGCATATCAGAAGAACCAATTCCAGTATGGATTCGTCCTCTTTTAGCATGTTTCAATGCGAGTGCAGCACATTCAATGTCTTTTTGTACAGCGCGTGTAAGGGCGCAAATCACAGGTTTTTTAATTGCTTTGGTAATGGCAACTACTGACTCAAAATCTCCCGGACTTGAAATTGGAAATCCTGCTTCAATAACATCAACGCCTAATGCTTCAAGAGCCAGAGCCACTTCAATTTTTTCATTCATGTTCAATTGGCAACCGGGCACTTGCTCGCCATCGCGCAGCGTAGTGTCAAATAAAAACACTCTGTTTTGATCTTTCATAAAAAATAAATTATAATTTTACTTTACAAAAAGTATTTTGCAAAAGTAAAGAATGTATGTAAAATTTAAAACAAAAATTGATTTTAATTACAATATCCAGATAGATATTATCTTTTTTGTATATTTGTGAAACCATTGAAACCATTGAAATTCTTATTTGAATATTCTTAAAATTGATGTCCAATGCCCAACTTAAATTCTGACCAACTTTTTCAGCTGATAAAGTCTCTTTCTAAAGCAGAAAAGCGATATTTTAAAATATATGTTTTAAGATTAAAAACTGGCAAAGATGCAAAATATCTTAAACTCTTTGACCTTATTGATAAACAAAAAGAATTTGATGAAAAATTAATTTTGTCAAAAGAAAAAAAAATTAAACCTTCTCAATTATCTAACCTCAAAGCCAATCTTTACAAGCAAATATTGAAGAGCCTTCGGAATAATATTGCTTCCGAAGATTTGAATATGTCAATCAGAGAACAGCTTGATTATTCGAAAATACTTTACAATAAATGCTTGTATGATCAGTGTTTTAAGATGATTGAAAAAACAAGGAATATGGCTGAAAAATATGAACGACCAGCTGTATTGTTTGATATTATTGAGTTTGAGAAGAATTTAGTCGGAAATTTCATTAAAGTAAATATTCAGGAAAAAGTTACAGAACTTACGGTAGAAGGCGAACAGACGCTGAATAAGCTTAAAAATATAAATACGTTTACAAACTTGTCTTTGAATTTGTATGCATTCTACTTGAAGATTGGCTATATCAGAGATCAAAAAGATTTTGGTATTGCAAATAGTTTTCTTTATTCATCGCTGCCGATTTTCAAAGAAGATGCTTTGTCTTTTGAAGAAAAAATTCATTTGTATCATTCGCTGACAAGTTATCATTTTTTTATTCAGGATTTCAACAGAGCATTAGAATATTCTGAAAAATGGATTGAACTTTTTGATAATAAACATGAATCAATTGTTTCTCGAACTGAAATGTATTTGAAAGCGGTGAACAGCTTGCTAAAAGCCCAGAATAAGCTTTATAAGTACAATGAATTTGTTGAAACATTGAAACGTTTTGATGATTTTAAAAAATTAAAAAACGTATATGTAAGCTATAATATTAAATTGGTTTTATTTAAATATTATTCGTTTAATAAAATCAATCAATATTTCATGCTTGGTGATTTTGATGAAGGTGTGAAGATCATTCCTCCAATGGCAAAAGAACTGGAGAAATTTGCAAATAAAATGGATTTTCATAGCATACTTATTTTCTATTATAAGTTTGCTTGTTTGTATTTTGGTTGTGATGAATATCAGAAAGCAAGTTATTGGTTGAACAAAATTATAAATGCAAAGGATATCGATCTTCGTGCTGATATTATTAGCTTTGCGCGTATTTTGAATCTTATTTGTCATTATGAACTTGAGAATATGGATTTGGTGGATTATTATATAAAATCTACTTTTCGTTTTCTGATGAAGAAGCAGGATTTTCATTTGTTTCAGAAATATATCATTAAATTTTTACGACGACTTGGTTATATTTCTCGCACAGAATTGCCAGGTGCTTTCAAGGAATTATATGATCAATTGCTGCCGCTGACAAATGATCCGTATGAAAAACGTGCGTTTATTTATTTTGATATTATTTCGTGGCTTGAAAGCAAAATTCAGAAAAGACCTGTAAAGGTTATCATGCAAGAGAAAGCGCAAAAATATGTTTTGTTAAAAAATAAAATTAACAAGAATGATTCAAATTAAAAATATAAAAAAATCGTATGGTGGTCTTCAGGTTTTGAAAGGAATTGAATTTGAAGTGCAGAAAGGTGAGATCATCTCTCTTGTTGGTGCGTCTGGCGCTGGCAAAACTACTTTGCTTCAAATCATTGGGACGCTTGACAAACCGGATGAAGGCTCAATTGAAATAAATAATGTTAAAGTTCATACATTGAACGAAAAAAATATTTCATCTTTTCGGAATAAAGAAATTGGTTTTGTTTTTCAGTTTCATCATCTATTGCCCGAATTTACAGCGATTGAGAATGTTTTTATTCCTGCTTTGATTGCCGGAATAAAGAAAAATCAAGCTGAAACAAAGGCAAAGGAATTGTTGCAATTGCTTGGTTTGAGCGAACGTTCACATCATAAACCTTCTGAACTTTCCGGTGGAGAGCAGCAACGAGTGGCTGTTGCACGTGCTTTGATGAATAATCCTGCAGTTATTCTCGCTGATGAACCGTCAGGAAATCTTGATTCAGTGCATGCAAAAGAACTGCATGAACTGTTTTTTTCTTTGCGTGAACAATTCAATCAAACGTTTATCATTGCTACGCATAATCCTGAATTGGCAGCTATGTCAGACAGAAAACTGACAATCAAAGATGGTGTGATAATTTAAAAAGACAAACTATTTATCTTGCTTCAACAAATCTTTTATTGCTGCGAAGTATTTTGTTTTATTACTCGACATTGTATTCGACGAAGTTGCATTTTCAGCAATGTACAATTTTGAAATTTCTTTTCTGATTTTCATCAATTCTTTCATGTCTTTTTCAGTATATAAAACATCTTTTCCACCTGCAATGTAAAGTATTCCTTTCAAAGAACTGTTGGCTTTTTCAGCGAGAGCGTATTGAGGTTCCATATCCATTTTGTTGTAACCTAAAGGTAATTTGACATCTACATCTTGTTTTTCTTTTATTTTTTGTTGAATACCTTCAAATGTAGAATATGGTGAATCTGCAATGATGTAATCAATTTTTCTGCTGCTGCCAGCACACAATGAAATGCTTGCACCAATGCCTTTTCCGTAAAGATTAACTTTAGGAAGATTTGCATAATTTGTTTTTATAAAATTTAAAACTGCCTGCAAATCTTTAGAAAACTGAGCGTAAACATAAAAGTTTTTGTTGATATTGAAATCGCTGCTTTCACCATATCCTCTGTAATCATAGGTGATGACAGAATAATCAAGAGAAATAAAATAACCTGCCAATTCAATTAAATCAGACATGTTGCCGTTGCCATCGCCACTGAGAACAATGATTTTGTATGATGTTTGTGGAGAAGGGAAATACCAAGCATTTAGCTGCAAACCATCGTCAGTAGGGATTTTTATTGTTTTGTAATTCATTCCGTATTCATCAGGTTTTACGGAATAATCTCGAGAAGGATTGAGAGCAAATGCACTATTGAAAAGACATAGAACGATCACAACATAAAATAATTTCTTCATTTTTTAACTTGGGGTTTAATTAAGTATTAATTTAATTTTCGAGGCGCAAATTTATTTTTAAATATTTAATTTGAAAGAGCTTGTTGATATTTTTTAGCATTTTGTTTATGCTCGGCGTAAGTCTTTGCAAATATATGTTGTCCGCTGAAATCATCTTTTGCACAGAAAAACAAGTAATCATGTTTTTCATAATTCAATACTTTTTCTATCGTACTTGTTGAAGGCAGACAAATTGGTCCTGGTGGAAAACCTTCGTATTTATAGGTGTTATAAGGTGATTCAACTTGTGTGTAAACAAACAAAATTCGTTTGATAGTAAAATCCTGAAGAGCAAATTTTACTGTAGGATCAGCTTGCAGCTTCATTCCGCTTTTGTAGCGGTTTATATAAACTCCTGCAATCCTTGACATTTCATTTTTATTATTCGTTTCCTGTTCGACGATAGAAGCCAGAATGCCAATCTGAATAGGCGTTAGCCCGATTTGTTTTGCTTTTTCAATTTTCTCCTGATTCCAAAATTCATTATATTCTTTTGCCATTCGCTGGATAAATTGTTCAGCCGTTGTATTCCACCAAAATTCGTATGTGTTTGGAAGGCACAGCAGGAGCGATGTTTCAGGTGTCATGCCAATTGATTTCAGATATTCAGCATTGTTTAATAAATTTAGCAAAGCAGTTGAATCAGCTTCAATCAGTTTTGAAATTTTTCCTGCAAGTTCAGTCTTTAGACGAACATTGTTAAACGTAACATTCACGGGCGTTTGTCTGCCGGCATACAACATCCGAATGATTCTGAAATTACTCATTCCTTTTTTTATACTATAAAGTCCGGGATGAATGCGTTGTGAGTAATTTACGCAACTGGCAAGCAAATCAAAGGTTTTTAAATCATTGATAGCGCCTGATTTTTTAATAATATCAAAAACATTTTGATAATTTGAATGTGTTGGAATTTTTATTGAAATGCTTTTATTCCCAGTAACTGCAGAGTTGTTTGCAAAAATTAATGTATAAAAAATGATACCAAGAAAAAGTATCAGAAAGAAAAATCCTATGAATATTTTTTTCGATTTTGTTTTTTTCATATAAACTAAAAGAAAATATATTTGAAAATAAATTAATGAGGAATG
>Ga0118677_10002330_pt1 | contig 38450 bp, 33 predicted proteins | sample AliMusrvi5mmetaG_FD_86154 | JGI IMG/M metagenome (GOLD analysis project Ga0118677, IMG submission 86154) | reverse complement strand
TCAAGTACCCATCTACCTGCAACTATATGGAGGTGAAGGGAGCACTGACGGTCGCGGGGACGCAAGAGGCGCCGGTGGTAATGACGGCGCTCAGTGACGACACGGCCGGCGGGGACACCAACAATAACGGGAGCAGCACGCCGGCCAAGGGCAGTTGGTCATCGCTCTGGATCCGCGCCGGCGCGAACGCGATGCTGGATCACCTGGCGGAACGCTATGGGGGCACTAGTTGGGCGAACGCTGCCTGTGGGGTATATGAACGGGCGGGCCTGGTGCACGAGGCGGGATTGTTGACGGTGACGAACAGCGTGATCGACAACAACGAGATGTACGGGCTGTACAGCAATGGGACGGGCTTGACGATCTCAAACACGGTTCTGCAACGGAGCGGGGCACAGGGACTGAACCTCGCTGCTGGCGCCGGTTCGATCCAGTACAGCACCTTCATGTCAAACTCGATTGGTATTCAGTTCAACGGAACGATCTCACCCGTGATTCAGCAGAACATCTTTGAGAACAACAGTAGCTGGGGACTGTACAACTCGGCTGCGTTCACCATTGATGCAACGAATAACTGGTGGGGCAGCCCAAGCGGACCGGGCTCACCGGCGCCGCGTGACCAGGTGGGCGGCGCGGTCACTTACAATCCGTGGCTGACTGCACGCCCTTGGTGATCATGATGCATTAGGCGCATTTACGAAGGACAGCGCCATCTCCTGGCGCTGTCCTGTATGGGGCGTTTACGATTTGCTGCGAGGCTCGGTGTGATATACGGGTCTCGTTTATGCTCGAGTGGCGCCTTTAGCTGCCGCAAGCGCCGTTGCCTGTGGCGACTCCTTGTAGTGGTCATCCAGCGGATAGCATCCCGACACCAACCCGTTGCGCGGCGCAGTCGTGCAATCGCTGAACGTCCGGCAGATGCGTTTGCGCTGCAACGGTCGCCCGGCCAGCACGTCGGCGGCCATCTCCGGATAGCTCAGCACCATCCGCCCCAGCCCGACGAAGTCGGCCATGCCGGTGCGCACGACGTGCTGCGCAACATTGGGCAGCCACTCCTGCAGATACGAGTACCCGGAACCGACGATGGCGATATCCGGCCGGTGTGACTTGAGCATCGCCGTGGCCGCGATCTGGCGCGCCACACCGACGAGCGGGTCTTCGGGCGGCTGATACCCGTCCGAGGGCGGGAACAGCGCCGGCCGCTGGATGTGCGGGTTGTAGTACGGGCTGCCCGCTGTCGCGCACAGCAAATGGATATCGAGCGCCGCGAGCTGGTCGAGGAACGCAAAGGGTTCGGCGTAATCGATCCCCAGGCCAGTGCCGTCGCCGCCGAAGGCATATCCGTAGGTGTTGGGCGCGCCGTCGGGCCAGTCGGGCGTCCCAATGCCGTCCGCGCCGGGCTTGAACGGCGCGTAATCAAACGCGCTCAGGCGCACGCCGATATCCAGCCCCGGCGCCTCGGCCCGTATGCCGGCGACGATCTCGCGCAGAAAGCGCGTGCGGTTCTCGAAGCTGCCGCCATAGCGCCCCGGCCGGTCGAAGGCGCTCAGGAACTCGTGCCCCAGATAGCCGTGACAGTGTTTGACGTCGACGAAGTCGTAGCCGGCCTGCTGCGCCAGCCTGGCCGCCGCGATATAGTCATCGATCAGCGTCGCGATCTCATCGTCGCTCAGCAGTGCGCCTTCGGCCGGGACGTTGAACTTGCGATCCAGATTGGGATGGCGGTACAGCGTGCGCGGGGCTAATCGCTTCTTATCGACCGGGCGCGCGAAGCGCCCCGAATGGGTCAATTGCAGGCCGATATACAGGTCGTCAGTCCGGCCACGATCATCCTGCGCGGCATGTGCGCGCACCAGCGTGTCGCGCAGGCCGGTCAGGTCCGCCAGTGTGTCGAGGTTGATCATCAACTGATTCGGGTTGGCGCGCCCGTCAGGCCGGACGGCCACGGCCTCGCCGCCCCAGATCAACTTCGCGCCGCTCAGGCCGAAGCGCTCCCAGCGGCGCACGGTCAGGTCGCTGGGATGGCCGTCGGTCGTCCCGTCCCAGCCTTCCATCGGCAGGACGGCGAAGCGGTTGCCGATGGTGCGGCCATTGGGATGCGTCCACACTTGCGCCAGCGGGGCCGAGTCCCCGCTCTGCAACTCGGCATCGAAGTCCAGGCGCACGCCAAGCGACGCCAGATGATCTCTAAACGCCTGCGCGGTTTTCAATGCCGCGACGCGCCGGTAATTATTCATGTCTCTCCTATAACCTCTGTAGATGTATGCCGCCGTCTACATTGATGACTTCTCCGGTCGAGTACGGTAGATAATCGCTCGCGATGGCGACGACGGCGCGCGCGACTTCTTCAGCCCGACCCCAGCGCGCGATCGGCGCCAGCCCATCGGCGAAACTCCGGTCGTACTTCTCGTGCACCGCGCTGGTCATGTCGGTCTCGATGATGCCGGGGCGCACCTCATAGACGTTAATACCGAACTCCGCAAGCCGATCGGCGAACAACCGCGTCATCATCCCTATGCCAGCCTTCGACAGGCAGTATTCGGCGCGACTGGTGCTGCTGATATAAGCGCTCATTGAGCCGATATTGACCACCTTCGGGCGCGGGAATGCGGCGTCAACCGCCTGGGCAGCCATCAGGCGCGCCACGGCCTGCGTCAGGAAAAACGGCCCTTTCAGGTTCACTGCCATCACCTCGTCGTAACTGGCCTCGGTCATCTGGAGCATGTCCATGCGCTTGCGCGGAGCCATGCCAGCATTGTTCACCAGCAGGTCGATCCGGCCAAACACCTCCAGCGTCTCGTCGAGCAGGCGCGCGCGCTCGGCGGCATCCGCGATGTTCGCCTGGACCGCGATGCCTGCGCTCCCCGCACTCTGCACCAGTCCGAGTGCTTCGGCAGCAGCCTCCGCATTCGACTGGTAATTAATCACGATGCGCCAGCCCTTCTGCGCCAGTGCCGCCGCGATTGCTCGTCCGATGCCTCTGCTGGCGCCTGTCACCAGTGCGACGGGAGAGTTAGATAAGTCACTCATTGCTTTGAATCCTTTAGGGTTTGACCGTTTCCCGCTCCAATATCTCCCACACTTTGGCGATGTAGTGGCGGTAGTTGACCAGCGGCGTGCCATTCGGGATGCGGTGATCGAGACCCAGCAGGCATCCGCCGCTGCGTGCCATCGGCGGCAACTTGTATTCCAGTTCAGCGTCGATTTCAGCCAGCGTGCGCCGGATCACGTGTTTGTCGATCCCGCCGACAAACGCGAGCTTATTCCCATACCTGGCGCGCACCTGCACGATATCCATCCCCGCAGCCGGTTCCATCGGCAGCAGGGTGTTGATGCCGGCGTCGATCAGCCCGTCGAGAACGCTGAGGATATTGCCGTCGCTGTCGATGCTGAAGATGCGCGCGCCGCGCTCGTGCAGCATGTCCCAGATGCGCCGGTAGTACGGGCGCAGGAATTCGCGGATGTGGCGTGGGCTAATCAACGGGCCGCTCTTGCCGGCGAAGTCCTCGTGCACGTCGAGTTGATCGATCTGGATCCGCCGCGAGGCGTGTTCGAGAACCTGGAATGCCGTGTCGGCCATCGTCGCGAGCATGTCGTGGATCAGTTCGGGTTGCTCATAGAACGCGATGCATAGCGCCTCTTCGCCCATGAGCTGGCGCGGTTCATCGAACCCGCCCGGGATGCCGACCGAAACGACATAACCTTCCGCTTGCGCTTGACGGGCGCCTGCCTCCCAGCCATCGCCGAAGCGCTCCTCGGAGAACTCGTAATGCGATTTAATGCGCAGCCAGTCATCCATCGTCGCTACGGGATGATCGAGCGGCAGCGCAAGTGTGGCGGAGCCTTTGATCAACTTCACCGTGCGCCCATAGGTGTCGCGCGCGATGATATATGCATCCGTTTCTTCGAGGATGCGCTCCACGTCATTCGGTCCCGCCAGCCAGCCGGTGTTGAGCGGTAGCGCGCTATACAGCGGCCTGCGGTAGCGGAACGCGCTCATGTCGATCTCGGCCTCTGTTGCGCCCTGCGCCCGCCACTCTTCCTTCACGCCGATCAGCGGCCCGAATATCTCGGTGAACAGCGGTCGCGCGTTCGAACGGAAGGTCATGACGTCAAGATACTCTTCGCGCCGCGCGTCCATGCTGCGCTTGATGGCGAGCGCGTCGTGAATGTCGCTGAGGCGCCTGGTGCTCATTCCTCACCCAGTCCTTTGCTCAAGGCTTCCATAAAGAAGTACTCGCCCCACATCACGCTCTCATCGACGCCCAGCCCTTTACGCTGGTGATACATGCCATGCTTCAGCACACCTTCCCATCCCGGCGTCTCAATCGCCAGGAACTCCGGGCTGCACAATGTCGTGAGAATGCGCTCGGCATAGGCGCGATACGCTGCGGCTTTTGCCGGGGCGAGCGTCAGGCGGGCGAGGTTAAACAGGCCGCTGGCGGCAATCGCGGCGGCAGAGCTTTCGTAAGGGTGGCGCGGATTGGACTCTTCCCAGTCATTCGGCGGGACGCCATGCGCCGGTGTGCGCTCGATGTAGAAATCGGCGCAGGCCTCCGCCGTGTGCAGAAAACGCGCATCATGTGTGAAAGTATAGGCAGTTCCGAAGCCGTACAGCGCCCAGCTCAGCCCGCGCGCCCACGACGAATCGTCGCGCCAGCCCTGATGGGTGGTCTGCTTGAGGAACTCGCCTGTGCCAAGGTCGAACAGCCCTTCGTGCGAGGTGCTGCCATCGCCGCGCACCAGAGTGCGGCGCGAGGTCAGGCAATGTTGTGTGGCGCGGCGCTGCAGGTCGGCGTCGCCCGTTTGCTGGGCCGCATAGAAGAGGATGCCCACGTTCATCATGATGTCGATGAACAAGCTGTCGTCCGAGACGAACGAACGCAGGTACTGCCCCTTCTCCTTGAAGCGCAGGCTGAGCGTGCGCCCGGCCTCGACGACGACGGCGTTCACTGCCGGGTCGCCTTCCAGGTCGAACCAGCGCTTCCATGTAGACCAGAACAGGAACCCCAGGTCGTGCACATTGCGATCGGTCTTGCGATGTTCGACCAACCGCGAATAGTGTTCGGCGCGCTCGCGCCAGTATGAGTCGCGCGTGTGGCGATACAGCAGCCACATCTGCCCGCCGAGAAAGCCTTCGCACCAGTTCGTCCAGGCTTCGCCACCGTGCTTCCATTTTCCGCCCGCCGTGTACATGGGGAAATAGTCGGGAACTGTTTCGATCAGCCGGAGCACTTGCGTCCCGGCGAAATCAAAAGCCTGGTTCACACGGGCGCGCAACTGAATATTCTCAGCCAACTGAGTACTCTCAGCCAACTGAGTACTCTCAGCCAATGGGTCGCTCACCGGAACTGTTATGTTGGTCATGGGTAGGCTCGGTTCAAGATAGATTGGCAAAAGCACCCACTCTTTTCACCGTTGTGTCGCAATAAAATTGCACTAAACCGTTGGACACGAAGTGAATGGATGGGCGCTCGGCGTAATGATATACCAGCACAAGCAAGAGTGTCAGCAATGTTTGAAATCGCGCTTTGCGTGTGGCAAAGGCGCTGGGCTTCGCCCCCAAGTGTCAATCGAACTTAGCCGCTTATTGAACCATACCAAAAAGGCCTCACGAGTTCTATCAACCCGTGAGGCCTGCTTCTCTCCCCTGCTCCTCTTCTCCTCTCAGTCCCTCCGCACCGTCTCAGTCACCGTGCCGCTCGGATCGACGAATTCGAGGATCATCGGCATCTGACCGAGCGCGTGGGTGGAACAGCTCAGGCACGGGTCGTAGGCGCGCACGGCAGCTTCGACGCGGTTGAGTAGCCCTTCGCGGACGGTCTGCCCGTTGATATAGGTCTTGGCGACACTGTCGACCGCATTGCACATGGCCCAGTTGTTGTGGCCGGTGGACACGATCAGGTTCACCTTTTCGATCTGGCCGTTTTCCTTCACCCAGTAGTGATGGAACAACGTCCCACGCGGCGCTTCGATCACGCCCACAGCCTCGCCGTGGAAATCGCGCTTCGTGTTCAGGATGTCGTTACCCAGGATATCCGGATCGTTCAGCAGCGCTTCGACGCGCTCAATGGCGAACAGCGTCTCGATCAGGCGCGCATAGTGATAATGCAGCGTGTTTTCGACCGGCTTGCCGGGGTTCAGCGCGCGGAATATCTTCAGTTCCTCATTCGCGATCGGTGTATCGATCTGGTCGCACAGGTTCAGGCGGCCCAGCGCCCCGACGCGATACACACCTCCGGGAAAGCCCATCTTCTTATAGTACGGGAACTTCAGGTATGACCAGTTCTCGACGTGCTCGGAGATATAGTCCAGATAGCGCGGCGCGGCGAACTGCTCCAGCAGGTTGCCCTTCTGGTCGATCAACCGGCAATCGCCCTGATATAGTTCCAGGCTGCCCTTCGGCGTCACCAACCCGAAGTAGCCGGTGGGGAACACGGCGAACTTGTCGATGTCCTCGCGGTTCTTCGCCGCCCAGTCCTTCATGATGGCAATACCGGCCTGGGTCGTCGCCATAGCCTCGGCCACACCGGCCAGGATGCCTTCGCGCTCCGACGGTTGGAGCGCCTTGTTCACGCCGCCCGGAACGGCGAAGTTCGGATGAATGCGCCGCCCACCCAGCGTGTGGATGATCTCCTGCCCGAACTTGCGCAGGTTTACGGCCTTCAGCGCCAGCGCGGGGTTAGCCTGAATCAATCCGACAACGTTGCGAATCGCCGGATCCGCATCAAACCCCAACAGCAGATCGGGGCCGGCCAGCTCGAAAAAGTGCATCCCGTGGCTCTGGATGATCTGGCCCATATGCATCAGTTCGCGCAGCAGATTCGCCGTTCGCGGAGGTTCCGCGCCGACAATCTGATCGCACACTTTAGCCGACGCCAGGTGGTGGCTGACCGGGCAAATGCCGCAAATGCGCGGCGTGATGCTGGGCATCTCGAAGAACATGCGCCCTTCGCAGAACTTCTCGAAACCTCGGAATTCGTTGATATGCAGATAGGCGTGCTCGACGTTGCCATCCTCTTTCATGTGGATGGTCACCTTGGCATGCCCCTCAATGCGTGTTACAGGTTCAATCGTGATCTTATGTGTTGCCATTACGCTTTATCCCTTCTTGCTACTCGTCTCTAATGCCAGTGCAGCTTATCGCCCTTGAGTTCCGGAATTCGCCCTTGCCCCAACTCGCTCAGCACGTAGAAAATAACGTCGGCGTCGGGCGGGCGACCCGGCACATTCACATCCACTTTGACGATATCGCTGACTGCGCGAACCTCGGTGGGAATGCATAACTCCGGGTCGTTCGGCACATGCCCCTCGCCATCGGTGCTCTCGGTCTCCACATAGGCGCGCTTCAACGCGTCTTCCAGCTTGAAGAAGTTGCGCAAGGCCACCACACCGCCAAACACGGCGCAGTCACCCAGCGATACCAGGCACTTGCTGCGGCTGCGCATGCGGAGCGCCACTTCCTCGTTATAGGTATTGTTTACCGCGCCGGACAGGATTCCAACATCCACACCGCTTTCATCGGGCACTTTGAGGTCAGTGATCGGGGTGGAGCGAATATCCACCAGGTTGGCCACGGCGACGATACGCTCGTCCATATCGAGTAGCGACATCTCACAACCCGCGCAACCCGCTAGCCAGTCCATTGATACCTTTGGTTTAGCCATTACTAAGCTCCTTCCTTGGGATTCCAGTTCCCATCCAACGTCGCGCCGACGCGCTCGGCCAGCGCTTCAAATACTTTTTCGTTCGACCACACATTGACAGGGGCGTTGATGCCGCGATGTGCTTCCTGCCAGCGGCCTTCCAGGTTCAAATAATGACCCTCTTGTTCCGTCCACATCTCCACAGGCAACACCACGTCGGCCATGGCGGTGACCTGTGACACATAACTCGCCTGCACCGCCACAAACGGCGCGCCTTCGATCTGCTGCGCCAGCGCGGGGGTGATCTGTGCATCGCCGAGCGCCACATACACGGCCTGGCGTCCCTTCGGCTCAAATGGCTTATCCAGCTTGTACATGGCTGCGGCCATGCTATTCGCCGCACCCTGCACACTGATCAGTGTCGCATTGAGCGCAGTTGCCAGTTTCACCGCAGCGTCCCAGTACACGCTCTTTCCAACAACGATCACGGGCTTTGTCGCGCCTGCGATCAGCTTGGCGATGGCGGGATCGGTCACAATGCCGGCCAGCGTTTGCGCTTCTGCGCCCTTCGGCGCAATCAACGCCTTGTCCGCGATATCGGTCATGCCGCTCCCGGCATCCGCGCTATCAATCACGATCAGCTTGGCGCCTTTCGGTAAGTTGCGCTTGATGAAGAATCCGGCAACTTGATGCTGTGTGATCAGATCCGCGCCCGCCACCAGCACACAATCGGCGGTTTTCAGCGCGTCGAGCATGCCGGGCGTAAACGGCGTCGCGGCCTGGGGTTCCAGGCTCGTAACCATCGGGCTGCCCAACTTCGCGCCAAACAACTGCTCAAAATCGTGCAACGCTTCAGCTGTCAACCGAGGCGATGTCACTGCAGCGATGCCGGCGCCGTTCTGTCCCGCGAGCGGCTTGAGCTTGTCAGCAATAGCGCCCAGCGCCTCGTCCCACGTCGCTGCCTTCAACGCGCCATCCTTGCGCACAAGAGGCGTGAGCAGGCGTTCGCGCGTTTCCTTCATTGGTGTAAATCGCCCGATCTGGCACAACAGCCCATCATTTACCGGCGCATCCCAGTCGCCTTCGATGCGCACCAGGCGGTTATCGCGCACGATCATCTCGACGCCGCAGCCCACACTGCAACCGGGGCATGTGGTCTTCACATGTGCCACATCCTTCTCGCGACCCTGAAACACGCCGGCACGGTCAATCAAGGCGCCGGTCGGGCATACTTGCACACACGTGCCGCAACTGATGCAGGTGCTTTCACCCAGTGGGGCGCCCAGGTCGGCGATGACCAGCGTGCTTGCGCCGCGCTCCTCCACGCCCAGCGTGAAGTTGCCAACCAACTCGCCGCATGCGCGGATGCAACGCCGGCACAGGATGCAGCGGTTATTGTCGAGGACGAAGTCTTCGTGCGAGGCATCCATCGGGAAGGGCTGCCAGTTCGGCTGGAGCGGCCAGTGCGTCATGCCCTCGCCGTAAGCGGAGTTCTGCAGTTCGCAGTCGCCCCCGCTGACCGGGCAGTACATGCAGAAGTGATTGCGCTCGCTGAAGATCAGCGTGAGCACAAACTTGCGCGCCTCGCGCACTTTGGGCGTATTCGTCAGCACCACCATATTGTTGCTCGCCGGCAATGTGCACGACGGCTGCAACGTGCGGGCGCCTTCCACTTCCACCAGGCACATCCGGCAACCGCCGTACGGCGCCAGTTCCTTGTGGTCGCACAGGGTGGGGATATCGACGCCGACTGACTGTGCCGCGCGCAAGACGGTCGTCCCATCAGGAACAGCGACCTCTTGTCCATCTATTTTGAGAGTTACCATGTTTTCTTCCTTTTGGTCCGTGTCACATCGCCGGCAATGTCGCCGACGACGCGATGACTTGTGTTTTTTCCTCAGTGAACCAAAGCTGCAACGTTATGTTCTACATTTACATGCCGGTGGCGTCCGCGCATCGCGCATGCGCCCGCCGGGCATATCTTCAACTTGATATGGGCCTCAACCTCGGCCCGGAAATACTTCAACATATCGCGGATAGGCACCGCTGCCGTCTGACCCAAACCGCAATTGGAAAGCTGGGTCAACCCATCGGCGATAGTCTCAAGGTCTGCGAGATCATGCAGCGTGCCGATACCTTCCGAGAGATTGGTCAGCAGTTGATAAGCACGGTCAGTGCCGATACGGCACGGGCCGCACTTGCCACAGCTCTCGTTGCGGAAAAACTTCAACAGGACACGCGTCAGGTCAACCACGCAGGTATCGTCGTCGCAGATCAGCAGCGCACCCGAACCAAGCGACACGCCGGCTTTGTTGAACGAGTCAAAGTCCATCGGCGTATCCTGCAGGCTGGCCGGGATGATCGACCCGCTCGACCCGCCGGTCTGCGCCATTTTGAACCCTCTTCCATCGTGCATGCCCTTGCCGTAAATCGTAATCACTTCGCGCAGGGTGATGCCCATGGGCACTTCGATCAAGCCGGTCATGTTGACATGTCCGAGGATCGTGTAGACCTTGGTGCCGGGGCTGCTGGGGGTGCCGAAGCCCTTATACCAGGCTGCCCCATGGCGCATGATGGCCGGCAGATTTGCCAGCGTCTCGACGTTGTTAATCAGCGTTGGTTTGCCCCACAATCCGTTCGTCGTAGGATAGGGTGGGCGCGCGCGCGGTTCGCCCCGGTTGCCCTCGATGGATTCGATCAGCGCCGTTTCTTCGCCGCAGATATACGCGCCCGCGCCGACATGGAGGTGAATGTCGAAACTGAAGCCGGTCCCGAAAATATCCCGGCCCAACAGGCCATATTCACGCGCCTGCGCGATGGCAGTGATGAGGCGCGCCTGCGCCAGCATGTATTCGCCGCGCACATAGATAAAGCCTTCGCTCGCGCCGACGGCATACGCGGCAATCGTCATCGCCTCGATCAGGCTGTGCGGGTCGCCTTCCAGAATCAGGCGGTCCTTGAATGTGCCCGGCTCGCTCTCGTCGGCGTTGCAGATCACATATTTGGGTGCGCCCGGTGCCTGCGCCACGGCCTTCAACTTGGCCCCAGTGGGGAATCCTGCGCCGCCGCGCCCGCGCAACCCCGACTTTGTGATCTCTGCGATGACATCGACGGGCTTCATCTCAGTCATGCACTTGCCAAGCGCCTCATAGCCGTTATGACCGATATAGTCCTCGATATCCTCAGGGTCAATGACGCCAGCGCGCTCCATAACGATGCGCTGCTCGGCAGGCAGCGTGCCTTTGCGCGCCGAAATCCAGGCGATGCGCCCGGAGAGTTCACGCGCGGGCAACTGCAACCCGGCTGCGATGCGCCCCTTATAGAGGTGCTCTTCGACTAGAAAATGGACATCGCCGGGCGTCACCGGCCCATACACGACGGCCTCCGGGTAGATGATCACCAGCGGCGCAGCGTCATGACGGCCAATATCAGAGACCATTGCCACGGCCACTTCATCGCTCAATCCAAACGCGGTGATTTCATCCTGCAGGCATTTATGCACTGCGAGGGCGCCTTTTTCTATGCTCTCGCGATCGCTGGAGACCAAAACCAAAGAGCGAACAGCTTTCATTGTGACCTCCTATTACTCGTACCGTTCCAGTATCCCGTTCACCTGCTGCGGCGTGATATTGCCATAAATATCTTCGTCAACGGTGATGACCGGCCCGACCGCGCATACCCCCAGGCAACTGGTGGTGCGCAGGGTCCACTTTCCATCCGCGCTAGTCTCACCCGATTCAAGCTTCAACGTATCCTGCAGCGCCGTCCACACTTCGCGCCCGCCCACTACGTGGCAGGGCGCACTCTCGCAAAACTGAATCAGATGCCGTCCGCGCGGCTTGGTGGACAACATCTGATAAAAACTTGCCACTGAGAACAACTGGCCGATTGGCGTATGCAACACATGGCTGACTTCTTTAAATGCTTCCGGCGGGATATACCCCAACGCATGGTTGATTTCCGTCAGAATCGGCACAAGGTCTTCGCGCGTTGCGCCACACTTTGCCACCGCGGCTTCCACGACCTCACGAACGCGAGACTCAGACACTGTTGCGGATCTTTGATCAGTCTGTACCTCTACGATGCCTACGGCACTCATGGCAGTCATGTTGTTTCTCCACCGAACGAATGTAGGGGCAACCCTTGCGGTTGCCCCCCGTTCTAGTTAATGACAATCGCGTTAAAGTTGCACACCTGCATACAGATGCCGCAACGGATACACGTGTTCACATCAATGACGTGCAGCTTGCGCCGCTCGCCGGTGATCGCACCGACCGGGCAGTTGCGCGCGCAAACGGTGCAGCCCGTGCATGCGTCAATGATATCGAACCGTATCAAGCCCTTGCACACCTTGGCCGGGCAACGCTTCTCGTAGATGTGCGCCTCGTACTCCTTGCGGAAGTGCTTGAGCGTGCTCTCTACGGGATTCGGCGCGCCCTGACCCAGGCCGCACAAACTGGTGGACTTGATCTGCCTGCACAGCATTTCAAGCGTCTCGATGTCGCCGTCCTTGCCGTCGCCCTTACAGATGCGCTGCAGGATTTCCAGCATGCGGCGCGTGCCCACGCGGCAGGGGGTGCACTTACCGCAGCTTTCATCCTGGATAAACTCCATGAAGAAGCGCGCAATGTCCACCATGCAGGTGTCTTCATCCATGACGACCAACCCGCCCGATCCCATGATCGTGCCAGCGGCCGCGAGCGACTCATAATCGATCGGGCGATCCAGGTACTCTTCGGGCAGACAACCGCCCATCGGCCCGCCAATCTGCACGGCCTTGAGTTTCTTGCCGTCTTTGATACCCTGCGCAATATCGTAGACGACCTCGCGCATGTTGATCCCCAGCGGAACTTCAATCAACCCGGTATGATTCACATCGCCGGCCAGCGCAAAGGTCTTTGTGCCCTTGCTCTTCTCGGTGCCCATGCTGGCGTACCACTGCGCGCCTCTCAGCATGATCTGCGGCACGTTGGCATATGTTTCCACGTTGTTGACGTTGGAGGGTTTGGCCCACAGACCGCTGACCGCGGGGAACGGCGGGCGCGGGCGCGGTTCGCCGCGCTTGCCTTCAATCGAAGCCATCAGGGCTGTCTCTTCGCCGCAGACAAACGCGCCAGCGCCAATGCGCACCTCAAGGTCGAAGGAGAAGCCACTGCCCAGAATATCCTCGCCCAGCAATCCGAGCGCGCGCGCCTGTTGGATCGCGATGTTCAGCGTGCGCACGGCCAGCGGGTACTCGGCGCGACAATAGATGTAACCGCGGCTGGAGCCGATGGCATAGGCGGCGATAATCATGCCCTCGACAACGGCATGCGGGTCGCCTTCGAGCACGCGCCGGTTCATGAACGCGCCGGGATCACCTTCGTCCGCGTTGCAGATGACGAATTTGGGAGTTGCCTTGGAAGCGCGACAGAACTGCCACTTCCGACCCGCCGGGAACCCGGCGCCGCCGCGTCCGCGCAGACCGGAGGCGAGCATCTCGTCGATCACTTTTTCAGGAGTGTAGGACGCGAGCACTTTAGCGAGCGCCTCGTAACCATCCTCAGCGATATAGTCCTCGATATTCTCCGGGTCGATCTTGCCGCAGTTGCGCAATACGACGCGCACTTCCTTGGAAGTCGGCGCGCCCAACTCTTCATCCTTGACTTCAACCTTGGTCAAAAGGAATTTCTTCGCCACGCGGCCTTTGAGGAAATGCTCTTCAACCAGGAAGGGGATGTCGTCGACGCTCATCCCGACATAATGCACACCATCGGGGTACACCATCATCTCAGGGCCATGGCTGCAGTCGCCGATTCGCGGTGTTTCGAGCACCTGGACTTCGTCGATCAGCCCCTGGGCGACCAATTCGTCCTGCAATGCATCTTCGATATCATGCGCGCCCTTGCCCAGACATTCAGGGTCGACGCAGATCAATATGTGAGTGCGATAGTACTTCATCGATACGTATTCCAGTATTATTTGGTCGGGATCACGAGCTCGGCCACGACGTGGCCGCCGACCACATGCTCTTTCATGATGCGTTTCGCCTGATCAACGGACACTTTGCCGTAGGTCACCTTCGCGGCGCCGCCAACTTCCACCTGGACGATGGGTTCCAGTTCACACAGCCCCATGCAGCCGGTCTGTTTGACGACCACGCCGCTTAGACCGTCGGCCTCGATCGTGTCGAGAATAGCGCGCATGGTCTCACGCGCGCCGGCGGCAATGCCGCATGTGCCCATGGCAACGGTCACCTGGGCGGTTCCGGCGGTCGTTTTTGCATTGCGCTTCGCGATCGCGTCTTCCTTCAATCTCTTCAACTCATCGAGCGATTTGACTGCTGGCATAGCTTCCTCCAACGTTTGGTGATTGCAAATTGCGACCGGCAGGTCACCCGCCAATCGCTAATCTCCAATCTCTAATCCTTGATCTCACTATTTTTGATGCCTTCCTGCAACGTTTCGCGCAGGTAGGTCAAAATGGCGGGCTCGCTCAGCGAGACATCGCCCAGTTCATTCTTGATTGGCGCGTCGTCAAACAGGAACTCGTTTCCGTTGGCGCGGTAACGGAAAATCCAATGGATTTGCGGCCACGCCACCAGCAACTCGAACCACGTTCCCGCCAGGTCGCCCAGCGGCATGCGGTCGATATGGCTGCGCTGGAACTCTGCCTCCAGGCGCGTGCCTTTGCCCGGCGCCGAGTTGATGCGCAGATAGCCGTTGCACGCTTCTGCCGCCGCCTTGAGCAAGGGAATCCCCAGCCCGACTTTGCGCGTGGTGCGGCTGGTGACGAACGGGTCGGTCACGCGCGCGACCATGTCCTCGTCCATCCCTTTGCCGTTGTCTTCGACGCTCATCTTCAGGCGATCCTTCTTCGAATCCTCGTCAACGGCAATCGTGATATCACCGGCGTCAGCTGCGACGCTATTCTCAGCAATATCAAGCAAATGCAGCGCAAGTTCCCTCATACGATCCGCGCTCTAGCTCTGCGCCTTGCGCAAAATCTGCGTCAACTTGGCGGGGCGCACACGGCCGTGCATCTCCTCGTCCACGACAACGACCGGCGCCTGGCTGCATGCGCCGACGCATCGGCATATCTCCACGGTCGTCATACCGTCTTTCGTGGTATGCCCGGGTTCCACGCCGAACGTCTGCTTGGCTTTCTCGATCAACTGCTCGGCGCCACCCACGTAGCACGCTGTGCCCATACAGAACTTGACGGTATGCTTGCCGCGCGCCTGGGTGGTGAAAAACGAATAGAAGGACACCACGCCGTGCACCTGCTGCAACGGCACGCGCATCTTCTTCGATACATACGCCTGCATTGAGGGTGAAACAAACCCGATCTTGCTCTGTAGTTCGTTCAGTATGACCATAACGGAACCTGGCAGATTCCGGTTTTCTTCAAGGATCTGATCAATCACCGCGCGCTTCTCGGGGATAGCGACCGGATCCGTTGTTGGGATATTTTCTAACACGTTTTGCATTCTGGCTCCCAAACTTCAAAGTGAGCACCGACTTTCGATTGGCTTCATTGGCCTGTATTTCGTTGCACTTACTTTGTGATTATTTTCACGATCCATTTTAGCACTTTCACGAAAATGCGCTAACTGCTAAATGTCACGATATCATGCGCAATACGTCACACAGTCCGCAGAGAACGGAACGACATACTGCGGCCGTGCTGTTGTGCCAGCGCCATTTTCAACTCGGCGACGGTCGGCGCCTCAACCTTGAAGACATTCCTGCCGAGAAATTCATCCAACCGGTGCACGTCGCCGCTCTGGATCAGCGGATACCCGCGCAACTGAGGAAACTTCACCGGCGCGTCGGCAGGGCTGAGATGGCGCGATATCTCCAGCGCATCGAAGTGCACGTCAGTGGGCACCAGCCCCAGGTTGGTCAGCAAACTGAAGGAGTTACGGTTCACGTGCGCCGGGATGACCATACCACCCAGTGCGCGCACCCCTTCCACTGCCTCGTGCAGCGACAGGTTCGCTGATGTGATCAACAACTGCGACTCCGTGCGGATATAGTCGCCGTTCTCATCCACCACGAACTGATCGCCATAATATTCAGGGTTGTTGACCAGCGCCGGCATGTATACATCAACAGTCGCCTGCCAGTGTTCCAACTGCTCGACGGTGTCAAAGATGCACAGCATGTGCACTTCCTCGCGCGTCTGCAACTCCATCCCAGCCAGCACGACTAACTCGGCGCCTGCGGCGGCTTTCTGAACTGCGCGCGCGTTGGCGCTCGCATTGTGATCCGTGATAGCGATCAACCCGATGCCCTGATCGAGCGCCTCCTGCACAATCAAAGGCGGGAGCATCTCGACCTCTGCACAGGGCGAAAGCACCGTGTGCACATGCAGCTCGGCGATATACGACTTCATCGCGTCACTATTCGCTTCTCAACCCCATTTCCCACAGCTTCCCCACTACATAAAAGATGGGCTTCTGCGTGAAGAACATGTTGATCTCCTCCTCGTTCGCCTTGGCGATGCTGGCCGGGTCGGGCATGGCGCCTTCGGTGATAATGACTGCGCTCAGATCGAGCAATGCGGCCACTGCGACGATGTTGGCGTGCGACTGCAATGTCACCCACACCGAATGTTTCTGTGCGCCCGCCATGACACAGCTCAACAAATCCGACGCATAACCTGAAGCGGGAACGACAGCGTCAAAGTCGCGCTTCACCGTTAACACCTTGAGTTCCAGTTGATCGATGATGTCTTGTAGTGTTGGCATATATTCCTTATGACTTGTGAGTTGTATCGCCCAGTTGTTCCTGCGACTGCATATTGATGCGCATCTCTAACCGCGTGCCGCGCCCCGGCGTGGAGTCCAGATACATGTCATCCACGCAGCGGTGGATGTTCTTCAGCCCCATCCCCGCGCCAAAGCCAAGCTCGCGGATCGAGTCGGGCGCGGTGGAGTAGCCGGGAGTCATCGCCAGTGCGATGTCCGCAATGCCGGGGCCGTCGTCAAGCGTCTCCATTAATATCTGATTCGGTTCGATCTCGATGCGAATATTGCCCCCGCGCGTGGCGTGAATGATGAGGTTCATCTCCGCTTCGTAGATCGCGATGCCACAGCGGCGCGCAATCTGCGGGCTGGCGCCCAGACGTAACAAGGCCTTCTTGATATGGCTGGAGGCGTTGCCGCCGAGTGCGAACTCGCCATGCTTCACCTTGTAACGCAATGTCAAGCTGGTGCGGTCGGAGATGATATCCTCGAACAGGTGACGCGCGCGATACTTGCGGACTTCCTCTTCCTGGTAGTCGTATTGCAAAGAGCGCATCACCCCGCTGGTGATATCCCCTTTGGTGATGATGCCAGCCAGCTTGTTGTTTTCGTCGACGACGGGCAGACGGCCGATGTGGCGCTGATCGAACACCTTCAGCGCTTCGATCAACGGGCTGGCGGCCTTCACGGTCATCACCTGGCGCGTCATATACTCGCCAACGGGGGCCTGGATGTTGCTCTCGCGCAACGCGCGGATAAGGTCTTCAAGGCTGACGATGCCGATGAGATCGCCGTTCGATACGACAGGCGCGCCGGAGATGCGCGCATGGCGGAAGGTCTCCATCACGTCGCCCATCTTTGTGCCGGGAGCGATTGTCTTCACATTGCGCGACATGACCTCGCCGATGGTCAGTTCATATGCCAATTCTTCGACGCGGCTGATCAGATTCGCAGCGCCGTCTGTTATGACACGATCCTTCCGCACCGATTCTTCTGAGTTTTCCACGTCTTTGTGGTCTCCTCATCCCTCATCATACGCATGCTCCAGGCTTTGCAGCCCGGCGCAGTGCAGACGTCCGCACACCTCGAACATGCCGTGCACCGTGCTGATCAGCGGGATTTTCTCGCGGTTGGCCAGTTGCACGATGTCGTCGTTCGGCTGCTTGTCGCGCACAAAGATGATCGCGGCGACGTCGGCCATCATCGCCGTGCGGACAACCTGCATCGTGCACAAACCGGTCAGCAGCACAGCATCGGGTTGAGAATAGGCCAGGACGTCGCTCATCAGATCGGCGCCGCAACCGCCCAGCACCTCACAGTTGAGGTTGACGCCTTTCGTCAGCACCACGCCGTCAATGAGCTTGATAAGCTCGGTGAGTTTCATGTGCTTTATCTATAAAACAACAAAGGTCGAGACACTTGTGGGTAAACTGCACCCCGCCACATGACGCCTCGACCTTCACGATACCGATCAGGTTGCCGCTGACCGACCCTTACATCAGGACGCCGGTCGGGTCAGGGCTCCATGACAACAGATTTTTCATGTAATTGGCGCGCTCAATCATCGCCGGCTGTGCCAGGTTGACCTGGCTAAGGCTGCCGATCATCTGTGAGACCGACTCGTACTCGCGCTCGATCATCCACGACTTGACGCCTTCCAGCACCTGGTTGATGCGTCCCAGACCGTGCTCCAGCAGTTCGGAAGCCATCATTGTGACCTTCGCGCCGGCCATCAGCCCCTTCAGCACATCCTCGGTGCGGTGCACGCCGGTGGTAATCGCGAAGTCCACGGGCACGCGTCCATGCAGAATGGCCGTCCAACGCAACGGCAGCCGCAGCTCGTTCGAGTTGCTCAGCACCAGGTGCGGCACCACTTCCAGATGTTCCAGATCGAAGTCCGGCTGGTAGAAACGGTTGAACAAGACGAGTGCGTCGGCGCCCTGCGCGGCCAGCCGATAGGCCATATTTGCGGTGGAACTGAAGAATGGGCTGAGTTTGACCGCGACCGGGATGGTCACCGTCTTCTTCACATCGCGCACCACGTCGAGATACATCTGCTCGACCTCCGCGCCCGTGCGCAACAGATCGGTGGCGATGTAATACAGGTTAAGCTCAATCGCATCAGCGCCAGCTTCCTGAATCTTATGCGCATATTCTATCCAGCCGCCCGTGGACACGCCGTTCAAACTGCCGATGATCGGTATGCTCGTCGCGGCTTTGGCTTTGCTGATCAGATTCAGATATTCATCGGGCCCGACGTTGTAATGCGCCAAATCGGGATAGTAGCTGGTGGCTTCTGCAAAGCTCTCCGACCCGTAGCTGAGATAGTGGTCGAGCACGCGGCTCTCCCACTCGATCTGCTCCTCAAACAGCGAATACATCACGACTGCGGGCGCGCCCGCGTCTTCCATCTTGCGAATGCCATCCAGGTTTTTAGACAGCGGCGACGCTGAAGGCACAATCGGGTGCTTCAGCTTGAGTCCCATATAAGTAGTTGATAAGTCCATTGCTGCTTCTCCGGTTATGCGGACGGTTGCTGTGCCGGCACAGCAACCGTCCGCATGAATGACTACTGTGCTTTGGCCTGCATATCGAGTCTGTGCCAGCGCTCGGTGACTTCCTTCTGCGCTTCGGCCATGAGCCGCTCGGCGGTAACCGGATCGCTCTGCGACAGCATGCGATAGCGGGTCTCGTTGTAGGCAAAGTCCTTCAGCTGCACCTTTGGCGCCGCCGAGTCAAGGACGAACGGGTTCCGGCTCGGCGTCTGCGCTTTCAATGCCGGATTGTAGTGGTACAGCGGCCAGTAACCGGACTCGACCGCCAGCTTCTGCTGGTTGAGCCCCTTGGACATATCGATGCCGTGTGCGATACAGTGGCTGTATGCGATGACCAGCGACGGCCCATCGTAAGCCTCGGCTTCGAGCAGGATACGCACGGTCTGCGCATCGCTCGCGCCCATGGCGATGGTCGCCACGTACACGTTGCCATAGGTCATGGCCATCCCGCCGAGGTCCTTCTTGCCGCTCGGCTTGCCGCCTGCGGCGAACTTCGCAACAGCGCCCAGCGGGGTAGACTTGGAAGCCTGGCCGCCGGTATTGCTGTACACCTCGGTGTCGAGCACGAGAACGTTGACGTTCAAGCCGCTGGCCAGCACGTGATCCAACCCACCGTAACCGATGTCGTAGGCCCAGCCGTCGCCGCCCATGATCCATACGCTCTTCTTGACCAGCAGGTCAGCGAGACTGTGCAGATCCTTGGCCTGCGCTGGGCTGCCACTGTTGGCAAGTGTGTTCAGCTTGAGCTTCAACTCGGCGACGCGATTGCGTTGCGCTTCGATGCCGGCTTCGTCGGCCTGGTTGGCGTTGAGCAGCGCATCGGCCAGCTCCGCGCCGATCTGGTCACGCATGCGGGCAACAAGCTCACGCGCATATTGCGACTGCTTGTCGAGTGTCAGGCGCATGCCCAACCCGAACTCGGCATTATCCTCGAACAGCGAGTTTGCCCAGGCCGGCCCGCGCCCTGCTTTGTTGAAGGTCCAGGGTGTGGTGGGCAGGTTGCCGCCATAGATGCTCGTACAACCAGTGGCATTGGCAACGAGCGCGCGATCACCAAACAACTGGCTGACCAGTTTAACGTAAGGCGTCTCACCGCAACCGGAGCACGCGCCGGAGAATTCGAACAGCGGTTGCAGCAGTTGCACGTTCTTGACGTTGTTGTACTTGATGCCGCCTTCGGCGCGCGACACCTCGGGCAGTTCCAGGAAGAAGTCCCAGTTGGCGCGCTCGGTCTCGCGCAACGGGATCTGCGGCGCCATGTTGATTGCCTTCTTGCCGGAAATGCTCTTATTCTTGGCTGGGCAGGCTTCCACGCACAGCGCGCAACCGGTGCAGTCCTCAACCGCTACCTGCAGCGTGTACTTCTGACCGGGCAGTTCCTTCCAGCGCGCCTCGGACGACTTGAAGGTCGCGGGGGCGTTGGTCAACTCAGCCGGGTCGTAGGTCTTGGCGCGAATGACCGCGTGCGGGCACACCAGCACGCACTTGCCGCACTGGATGCACACATCCGTATCCCACACGGGCACTTCAAGCGCGATGTTGCGCTTCTCCCACATGGCGGTGCCGGTGGGATAGGTGCCATCGACGGGCATGGCGCTTACCGGCAGCAGGTTGCCCTCGCCGGCGATGATCTTCGCGGTAAAGTTCTTGACGAAATCAGGCGCGGCGCTGGACACAACAGCCGGCATGGCGGTCGTGCTGGTGGCCTGTGCAGGCGCCTTCAGCTCGTGCATGTTCTCGATGCTGGCATCCACAGCGGCGTAGTTCATCTTCACGACTGCTTCGCCGCGCTTGCCATAGGTTTTCTTGATGGCCTTCTTGATCTGCTCAATCGCCTCGTCGCGCGGCAGCACGCCGCTGATCGCGAAGAAGCACGCCTGCATAACCGTGTTAACGCGGTTGCCCATGCCGGCGGCTTTGGCGACATCATAACCGTCGATGACGAAGACCTTTAATTGCTTGTCGATGATCTGCTGCTGCACCTGGGTGGGCAGTTGATCCCATGTGGCCTCAACGCCAAACGGGGAGTTGATCAGCAGCACGGCGCCTTTGGCCGCGACTTCAAGCACGTTGTAGCGCTCAAAGAAACCGAACTGGTGCACTGCCACGAAGTTGGCATGGCGGATGAGATAGGTGCTCTTAATCGGTCGCGGGCCGAAGCGCAAGTGCGATATGGTGCGCGAGCCGGACTTCTTCGAGTCGTAAACGAAGTAGCCCTGCACGTAGTTGGGGGTCTCTTCGCCAATGATCTTGATCGAGTTCTTGTTCGCGCCCACGGTGCCATCGGCGCCCAGGCCGTAGAACACCGCGCGCACGACATCGTCGGCTTCGGTGCTGAAATCGGGATCGTAGTCGATGCTGTTGTGAGTGACGTCGTCGTTGATGCCCACAACGAAGTGATTCTTTGGCTTGGCTTTGGTCATCTCGTCGTAGATGCCCTTGACCATGGCCGTGTTAAATTCCTTCGATGCCAGGCCATAGCGCCCGCCAATCACCTTGATACCGCTCACGTCGCCCTCCACCAGGGCCGTGATCACATCCTGATACAGTGGTTCGCCGGCGGAACCGGGTTCCTTGGTGCGATCCATCGCGGCGATGACTTTCACGGTCTTCGGCAACGCGGCGATGAAGTGCTCGATCGAGAACGGGCGATACAACCGAATCTTCAGCAACCCAACCTTCTCGCCCTTTGCGAGCAGATAGTCCACCGTCTCTTCGGCCGCCTCGCAGCCCGAGCCCATCATAATGATGACGCGCTCGGCATCCGGGGCGCCGACATAGTCAAACAGGTGATACTGCCGGCCGGTCAGACCCGCAAACTGATCCATGGCCTTCTGCACGATGGCGGGAGTGGCCAGGTAGTATGGGTTGGAGGATTCGCGACCCTGGAAATACACATCGGGGTCCTGTGCAGCGCCGCGCAGCACTGGGCGGTCGGGCGTGAGTGCGCGCGCGCGATGCGCCTGCACCAGGTCGTCAGTGACCATCGCCTTCATGTCGTCGTCACTGAGAAATTCGATCTTGGTCACTTCCGCTGAGGAGCGGAAACCGTCGAACACATGCAGAAACGGCACGCGGGATTCGAGCGTGGCGGCGCGGGAGACCAGCGCCAGATCCATGATCTCCTGCCCGGAGTTAGAGAACAGCATGGCCCAACCCGTCGAGCGGGTGGCCATCACGTCGCTGTGATCGCCGAAGATCGACAGCGCCTGCACCGCGAGAGCGCGGGCAGCGATGTGAAACACCGTGCTCGTCAACTCACCCGCGATCTTGTACATGTTGGGGATCATCAGCAGCAAGCCCTGGCTGGCTGTGAATGTCGTGGCCAGCGCGCCCGCCTGCAATGCGCCGTGGATTGCGCCTGCGGCGCCGCCCTCAGACTGCATTTCCTTCACGACGGGCACAGAGCCCCACATGTTCTTCTTTCCCTCAGCCATCCACTGATCGGCGTATTCGCCCATGGTGGAGGAAGGGGTGATGGGATATATAGCAATAACTTCGTTGGTTTTATAAGCAACGTAGGCCGCAGCCTCGTTGCCCTCTATGGTTTCAAGAGGTCGATTCATCACGCGCTCCTATGAAATAACTTTCTTATACCTGAATTATCGACCGATTGTCGATTTAGCAAAGTCACGTTTGGTTGTGATACAGGGTGACTATTATCACGCATTGTGAAATAATTCACATGTGACAACGTGGCGAAGGAGATTGGAGATTAGAGAGTGGTGATTGGTTATATATCTGGCGGGATACGTTATACTGATTCGAGGAAATGTATAACATAAACGAGGCGATTACAAATGATGACCGCGAAGATATCGGAGAAGGGCTGGATCGTGATTCCGGCTGAGTTGCGCCGGAAGTACAAGATTGAGCCGGGGATGGAAGTGCAGGTGGTTGATTATGGCGGCGTGTTGTCGATCGTGCCATTGCTCAAGAACCCGATCAAACTGGCCGCAGGGATGTTGAAGCGCGACACATCACTGACCGAGACATTGCTGGCGGAACACGCAGCCGAACACGAGCATGAGCATGAGTCACGAAACGGGTAAGCTCTACATCCTTGACAGCTTCGCCCTGCTCGCGTTCCTCGGAGGCGAGGCTGGCATGGAGCGGGTTCAGGAGGTGCTGCAGGCAGCAAAACGCAGGCAAGCCCACGCGCACATGCCGTCCATCTGCCTGGGCGAAGTGCTGTACATCACCGAGCGCGAGCGGGGTCTGTCCGTCGCCCAGAAAACCCTTGCTGCGATTGAGCAAATGCCGATAGACATCCTGGATGCCACACGCCCGCGCGTTCTCGCGGCTGCTCACATCAAGGCTAACTTCCGCGTCTCATACGCCGACGCCTTTGCCGTGGCAGCCGCGCAGGAAATCGGGGCTACCGTCCTGACCGGCGACCCGGAATTTGCCGCTGTGGAAAGCGCCACTGTGATTCACGTCGAATGGTTGCCGCGTTAGTGATTCATCCGATGATCTGCTGGTTCTGAACAGCGACAAAGCACGAGATGGGATGATTCGACATCGCCTGATCGGTCTCGCTGGCCCACGCATCGGAGAAGTGCTGCTTGACCCACGCGACGAGCACATGCCGCTCCGGGCCGATGGGCTTGCGGATAGTGACTCCGATCACAGCCTGTGCGGCCACGAATCCTCTCAGATCATCCGCGAGGTTGTACAACTTAACGAGCATGTCGGGCATGATGTTTGCTCCTGTTTGAATTCAGGATAGTATGCACCGATTCAGGAACGCGCGCGCGACGCGACGGCGCACCACCTCGCCGGCTGTTCGAGCGCACAAAGTTCGGCGTAGCACTGTTGTATATGAGCGGTTATGTGAGACCTTCAAGAAGTGTTAACCACTGATTGAAGTGCGGACACTCAGTGCGGATACTGTCAATGCCGATCTGAATAGATATGCGCGTTCCCCAGGCTTCTTTGTCATATCCCGGATACAGGCTTTTCAGGCGTTTTGAGGGTACAGTTTGCGGGTTGTCGTTGATGTCTTCTGGCGTTTTGAAATCAGATCTGATGCGTTGTAACCGCGCAAGTTGTGAACCAGCATTAACGAGCTTAAGGGATTGATCAATGATGGCGACATCACTAAATAGGATGGCTTCGAATTCGTACTTCTGGATATATGGAATAAATCGGCGGTCATCAATTGTTTTCGCCAGTTCTTTTTCGAGTATCTCTGCTCGATCACCGGGATAAATAGCCTTTTGAGCAGTTTGATATCCCGGGAAGTCGTCTGGTAAGCCATACAAGTCAAACATCGTTGTGACATAGGCGGATTTATCTTCCTTCAGCCATTGATTGATATCATGCGCTGCCCTGGCAAAACTTGTCATGCCGCCTCTATAGAGGTGCGCCCCTTTACGCCCTGTAATGACGCGGCGCTGGTTGACCAACACGCCCAACTTGCCAAGATGCTCTGACAGAACCACACGCGCGAATGTTTCCTCAGTATGACCTTCGACAACGATATTCAAGCGCGCCATCAGGCTGGTCTCCCCCCAATGACGTTCTTCTCCCACAGGTCGCCAAGCGTGTATTCCTCCAACCAGGCGGTAAACTGAGATTGATCGAGCCGTTCAATGACAGTATCGCGCTCTTTGCGATTAGCAATCAGCAGGTCCTCGACTTGAAACTGGTTCACAAGCGTCACGGACTGCGTTGAAACAATGAGTTGCGTGCGGGTAGAAGCGCTACGCATCAGCGAGGCCAGCAACGTGATTGCATAGGGATGCAGTCCCAACTCCGGCTCATCGATGATAATCGTGGCTGGCACCGATGGCTGCAGCAACAACGTCGCCAGGCAGATAAAGCGCAGTGTGCCATCGGATAATTGGTGCGCCAGGAATGGGTAGTCGGAACCGCGTTCGCGCCATTCCAGTTGTATCTGAGAGGTATTATCGGAAACAGGACGCAGAACAAAATCGTCAAAGAACGGCGCTACCATACGCACCATATCGCGGATGGATTCGTAGTGCCGGGAGGCACTCGCTTTAATATGGAACAGATAGGCCGCCAGGTTTCCAGCATCGGTGCGCAGATACTGATTATCGTTTATGCTCCCACGTCGCTTGACTTCTGCGGAGTCGCTGGTGTCGTGGAAGTGATACACCTTCCAACTCTTTAGATGGTCCAGCACATATCGTGATACCGGCGTCTTGCCGCTGCTCTGCCTCAGCTGACTTTCACGATGTCCGCGTCCGATCAGGTTGCGGCTCTGCGGGATAAGGTCACCAAAAAAAATACTGTATTCAGTGTCGAAGATCAGCGTGTTATCGGCAGTGGGTAACCACGTACATTCATAGGCATTTCGACCCGCTTTCAGTTCCACATGAATAGCATTGGTTTCTTTCCGACCGTAGGAAAGAAACGTGTCTGCACCTCCAGACTGCGAGACGAACACCTGGAAGTTGTCATTGACCATCTCATTCAGCAGTTTGAACAGGCTAATGAAGTTCGATTTTCCTGAACCGTTGGCGCCGATTAAGACATTGAGAGAGCGCATGTCAAGGTTGAGAGCGCGAATGGTTTTGTACCCGGTTACATTCAGATGGTCAAGTTTCATATGTCACCGTTACTTATGATACTTCACGCATGTAGAAATCACCCCTTCTATACCACGCGCGAACCGATCTATGAACGATCGTACTACTGTCTTCCATCTTTCCGCCTGTTCGAGCGCGATAAAGTGACCGCAATTGGTGAAAGTCTCAACCTGCACACCCGGGATGAGCGACGTGCCAATCGCCTGCAACACCTCCGGCAACTTCGCCGCATCGACCCAGCCACGGTCGCCCAATAACGCGAGCGCCGGAACGTCGATAGACGGCAGCCACGGGCGGGCATCGAAGGCCAGAATCGACTCCCACACACTCACAGGCACGCGTCCGGCGGCGGCGTTGGCAAACGACTTCGCATTGATGCGCGCTTTCACCCCAGGATCAACGGTCGGGGCGAAGAGGTCAAACAGACGCATGCCGGCCGCGAAGTGCGGGAAGGCGTCATCGATGATGAGGGCGCTCGCGCTGCCCGGGTACTGGCGCCAGTAGTCGAGCGCAACCATCCCCCCAAGGCTGTGTCCATGTAGGATAGGCTGGCGGATGTCGAGCGCGGCGAAGAGCGCGTGCAGGTCCTGCGCCAGGTCGGCGATACCGGCGGGGCGGTCAAACGGCGTCGCGTCGCTGAGCCCGTGGAAGCGCAGGTCGGGCACCACCACGCGATAGTCGCGCGCCAGGTCAGCCGCGACTTCGGCGAAGTCCTCGCCATCGCGGTTGTGGCCGTGAACCAGCACGATAGCCTGCGGCGCATCAGGGTTATAGTCGCGGACGGCGAAACGGTTGTTACGGATGAGGTAATGGATAAACATGAATTATCAGTCAGTTGTATCATTACAGCAGGGTAAAAACATGAGCATAGTACAGTTATCTGAACGTGAGCGGTTGATCGAACGGATTTTAAGGCTGCCGGACGAGGATGTTTACACGCTGTCTGAACTCGCGGATGAACTGGAAGAGAGTCTTGATCCAGCCATGCTCAACGCGCGCAAAATGGAACCTACCCTGTCATTGGATGACTTCTTGCGTGAAAACGGACTACAGAGCAATACCGATATCGGCCAGAGGCCGACTTAGGATTACAGGTCATCCTCAAGATCATAACGCGGTGTTTCCTCAAACATCGATGTTTGTTCGGCAATGCCTTCCGGCGTTGTGAAGTACCTGGGTGGAACCAGACCTTTGTCACTTAACCCGCCAAGCTTGTTCACCATCTTGGTGATGCCTTTCACGCAGTATTCCGCCTGATCCTCTTTCACTTGGGCCGTGTTAAATCGCAAGACATTCCACTTCTCGGTCTCAACAGCATTGTTACGAACGTTGTCTAGTCCGGCGCGTTCACGATTAGCATGCCACGTGTCGCCATCCGTTTCGACATCAATCTTGCCTTCATTGCAGAAAACCGCAAAGTCAAGAAAGTAGCGCTTTTCAGCAATCTTGACGTCATACTGGCGTTCCGCATTGATCTTAAGCCGCTTCATCTCAACCCACAAAATGTCTTCCAGCGGGCTTTCGTTATAAAGATCGTTGATCTCACCCGCTTGTGTGAACTTTCGCCACGTGGTCGGGATAAAAACGATACGGCGCCAACGAAGGCTGGGAATAGGTTGGGGCAATGTCTCGATCCGATCAAGGTGAACCTGGTAATACTGTTTATCAGCCTTTGCGCTCTCATACTCGTTGGGGAACAGTTCTCGGCGCGAGACTCTGTCAATCAAGCGAACCTGCCCGTAATAACGGATGGCATAGGCCTCCTGCTTGAACACCTTGGTCTGATAGAACGCCAGCCATTTGGGCGGCCAGGGTTTTGGGGCGCTGGCAACAGGGATGCGATACCAATGGTGTTCCTGCAGGATAGTAAAGTCCCTGGGATTATTGATGATCGCTACGATGCCCTGCTGATTAGAAGTGTCATTCATGCTTGTGTTTATGATACAAATGGCTGCGTTATGCAAGTCCTTCATGAGGGCAAGCACGTTTGTAGGCAGATGGATCCATCGATTTCATTGCTTATAACTCTGTTCCAATCGCCATCGCCGCCACCGCATACAGCAACGGCTTCCCAAACGTGTTATATCCCGTATCCGCCGCGCCGCCGGTGAGTGTGGCGATGGCGCCGAGGTCGTGCGCCGCGAGCGCCCAGTTGAGGATGGTAACGGCAAGGATCGTGTAGCCCACATAGAGGAAGACGCGCCCGGCGCGCGGCAGCCCCGCCGAGCCGGTATTGACCCATCCAGCCCCGGTGATCGCATCCCATACGATGCCGAAGGCGACGAAGCCCACGCCCGCAAAGCCGAGAAGAGGGCTGAAGCGGCTCTCGACGAAGATGGTCTGTTGCATGAGGAAGCCGACCATCGTCGCGAAGAGCAGGCGCAGCACATTCCCGGCATCCATCTGGCGACGCACCAGCCGGATGATCGCGACAACAGCGACGATTATCGTCCACCAGAACACCACCGGCTCAGTCCCGTGCCACACCAGCGCGCCGAGCAGGCTATCCGGCAAGGTGAGGTGCAGCCAGACACCGGTTGCGCCGAAGATGCCCAGATACAGGGCGGTGGGCGCCGCCCCAGCGGACGGGAAACGGCGCAGGGTCAGCCGCACTCCCAGTGCAAGCGCGGCAGCGTATACCAACAGCCGCCACGAATCGCTAAGCTGATTGCTGAGCATATCCGCCAGCGCGATGAGCGGTTGGGCGATGGTCGTGACCGGCAACGCGCCAGCGAGGGTCAGCAGGACGAATGAGGCTAGCTGGGCGCCGAGGTAGATTACGATCAGCGGCAATGCGATACGCGCTACGGCGTCGACCAGCGCCGTCTCGTCGAGCGGGGCAGGTTCGGGTGTTCGTGCGCGATTCGCGACGACGACCGCCCATAGAACGAGACCTGTCAGGACCGGCATCATCAGCGCGCCGGCGTATTCGAGGCCAGTGGCGCCCAGTGATGACGCGGCGATGCGCGCCTGCAACTGGCCGATCACCGTGGCGACCCGCCAGATCAGCGCCGTGCCCAGGAGAATCGCCGCAACCCAGGCAGGTAGATTGGCGCGCACGACGTCGATGGTCCATCCCGCCACTCGGCGGACGAAGTTGGTGACGTCGATTCCGATCAGCAGCAACAGCGGTGTGACCAACAGGCGGAATGTGAGCAGTTCGGATTCGAGGCTGCTGAACAGGATCGGTATGGCCGTCGCGCGCCAGGAGGCCAACTCGCCGGCCTGCATCAGCGCCATCGGCGCAGCCACAAGTGCGAGCAGAATCACGAACTCGGCTGCGGGTGCAGACCGGGCGGTTTGACGCCCACGCAGCACGAAGAAGACCGGCACGAGCAGGAGCAGAAAGCTACGCACGAGCAGCGGCAAGGGCGACTCGACGCCTAACAGGGTCTCCGACAACAGGATCACAATGGTCTGCACCCCGCGCAGCAGGTACAACGCCAGGATGCCGGCACGCGCGAGTGGATGGCTGTGCAACAGCCCAGTCAGCGCGAACGCCCACGCGATTGCCAGCAGCGCATACGTCACTGGAACGAGCGCCTCGGGCACAAAGCGACCGCGCCCGACCATGTCGAGCGGCGCCGGCATGCCGACAAGCGGAAACAGTTGCCGCCACAGTTCATTGTTTAGTAGCAGCGCCACCATCCCGAACAGCAGCGCAAAGCCGAGCAGGATGGTCCAGCGCGTAGAGCGCGCAAAGCCCTTAAGGTCGATCATGCCGTCGCGGATATCGCGCCATACGAAGTCACGCAACGCGCCAAACGTGATCGAGACGAGGAAGCCGCCCACGATACGGACACGTTCGAACAGGCGCGAGGGTCTCGCCGTCGTCATGGCTGTGCGCCTTCCTCCACGACCTCAAGCCCAACCAGCCGCGTGTCGAGTGCGACAATCGCGCGTTTACCGTCTGCGCTCACGAATGGACGCTGGGCAATAGTGCGCAGCGACGCAAGATCGAGTTGGAGTTCGTCGTACTGCCCGGCCGGTTTGCCGGTTTCAACATCCAGAATCACCACATGGCCGTTCTGAAGAATCATCCAAACGCGCCCGGAGGCGACGGTGATCTGCCCGTAGCGCAGCGCGGGCGGCTGGTAACGCCAGGCCACTGCGCCGGTGCGCGTATCGAGCGCCACGACCCGGCCGCCGGGGTCGCCGGTCGGGACGATCACGCGGTCGCCGCTCAGCCATAATTGGCCGAAGTAGTTGAGGAAATCGACGCCGAGATCGGCTTTCCAGCGTAGCGCCCCTGTGTGCGCGTCGAGTGCGAGCACCGCCCCCGTGCCACCCTTGCCGCTGGGCGGCTCATTGATAATCGCGGCATACAGCGTCGCGCCGGATTCGTCTAGCGCGGGCGTGCCTACACCAAGTGGAAAGTTCTGCGTGCCCAGACTATCTGGCGGCGTTTGCCACAAGCGCGCACCCGTAGCGAGGTCGTAGGCCGAAGGCGGCGTGCTGAGATAAACCACATTGCCACGAATCACCGGCCCGCCTGCGAGAAAGAAACTACCCAGCGAAATCTGCCAGCGCAGCGCGCCGTCGCGCAGCCCGATCGCGTAGAGCGTGCCAGTGATCACGGCGTCCTTTGTATTGTGTTGAGTCATCACGACGACGGTATCATCGTTGGCATCCGGCGGGCGATAGATGTCGTCGTCGCCGCTGAACGACCACAGTGCGCGACCGTCGCGCAGCGAGTTGGCGTAGACAGTGCCCGCAACGGAGGATAATAACGTGTCACTCACAATCACCGAATCGATGATGGGCGTCCCATTGCCGGATGCGAGTTCGCCCAGCCGTGTGCTTTTGCCGCTCAGCGGATCAGTCATATAAATGGCCGCGCTGCGATCGACCAGCACGGCGCGATCGCCATAACGCACCGGCGGGATCAGGAAAGGCACAGCCTTGAACGGTGTGTCGTACAACAGGTTGATCGCCCAGCCGGGTTTCAATTGCACTTGGCGCGACTCGGTCAAATGCGGTCCCAGCCGCCACAGCACGGTGCTGTCGTCTGTGAGCCACGCGGCAGCGCCGCCGGCAGTCGGGCCAAGGCTGAAAGTGCGCTTCGCGCTTGCGCTGTTCGGCCAGGTCATCACGCGCAGGCCAGCGGCGTCGAGCAGGTCAACCTGTCCATCGAAGCGCGCCGCAACCACTTGATCCCCGATCAACAATGGCGCGCCCACATACAATCCGTCACTGCTCCACAGGCGTTTCCCGGAGGCGCGCTCAAGCGCATTGAGCCGATACGATCCATCGACCACATAGACGTTGTCTGCGCTGATGGCTGGGGCGGTGTGCAGCACGGCGCCAAGATCGGCGGACCATGACTGATTGCCGGTGGCAGCGTCGAGTGCATACAGCGATCGGTTGCGCGAGGCGATATACGCGACGCCATCGACAACCACGACCGGCGTCTCGACCGGCCCGCCGGTGTGGAAGACCCAGCGCGTCGCGCCGGTTGCAATGTCCAGGGCAACCACGGCGCCGTCATCTGATCCGATAATCGCAACGTCGCCGGCCGCAGCCGCAGATGAGACAAGCGCAGCTCCGGCCATGGCCCTCCAGCGCAACCGCCCTGTTGCAGCGTCAAGCGCATATACAGAGCGATCTTCGCTGCCGAAGATGACGGTGTCGCTGATCACCAGCGGGTGTGACGCTACGTTGTCGGACGTGTGAAACGACCACACAAAAAGACCGCGCGTATCGAGCGCATACACGTTTTTGTCGCCTGACCCGAAGTAGATCTGCCCGCGAGCTTGATCAAAGGCAGGTGGACTATAGATCGGGGCTAAGGTATGGAATCGCCACGCTACGACTCCGTTCGCGGCGTCAAACGCAACCAAGTCGCCGCGCGTTGACGCTTCCAGCACCAGCGGCGGTTCAGTCGGGATATAGACCGGCGGAATGGCGCTCGCACCGCTATCACTGCTCAGAAGCATCTGTCCGGCGCGCGCGAGTTGCCAATCGCCCGCGAAAGGCACGGTAGCCGTGTCAGCATTGGTCGCCGCGATAAGAGATGAAATGGATGCCGGGGGCGGGAAAGTTGCGGGAGCGTACTGCGCCGCTGTATTGGCATTGTCGGAGACACGAACCATTCTGCTGACCGGCATGAGGGTCGTATCGGTGCTGGTGTATTGGCGTGATTCCACAAGACCGGCGCCGGCGCAATAGGTGTATTGTGACGCATTGGTGTTGCTGTAAGAAGGTTGCGCTGTGATCGTTACGACCGTAGCAATCTGGATGCAATCTCCCTTTCTACTGGAAGTTTCTGGCTGTAACACAGAACTATGCAGCAGATAGGTGATGCCCGTGGACACGCCGAGTGTGCCGCTGGATTCCCATGACTGTCCGGGACGAATATCCGCAGGCACAAACGTCGGAGGATCATAAATGACATCCTTATCGTGTGCGGGATCGGTTACCCCAAACTGAATATCGCCCGCAGGGCTGCGCAGGCCGATCACGATCGTTTCGGTCACGCCTTCGGCGGGAAACAGTCCCACGTCCCGCGTGCGTAACTCGTACAAGCGCGCCCCATCGCGCGCAATCAGGTCTGGCAGGTCATCGTAGCTGATGTCGCCTGGCGACCGGGCGTCATAGTAGCGTTTGACTGCATCGCGGTAGGCGTGACGCAGATCGGTGGTGATGGCGCGGGAGTCCGGCAGGATGCGCGCGTTTGCGCTGCGCCGCCCGGTCAGCGCGCCGTCCGGGCCATACAGTGCCAAAAAAACAGCCGCGCCATCGTTCAGCGGCAGGTAACGATCCAGCACTGTGCCGGGCTGCGCTGACGGCTGTAACCACGGCAGCCCGAAGGCCAGCGCAAGCGCGGCGATCACGCCAAAAGTGGCTGCGACCAGACCCGCAACACTCCCGGAACCTACGGAGTTCCGGGAGTGTTGCGGGTTTTCCTCAATGCTCATGATTAGTTATTGATCAAGCAGCGAGTGGTCACTTCCTGATGACCTGTATATCGAGAGTCACCGGGCTTTCGGCGTCATCTCCGATGGTCAAGTTGTTCGCCCCGCGCAGCTTATACCCGTCTGCGGCGATCAACATCGCATAGGCCGTGTTGCGTTCGAGCGGCTTCCATAGCGCGAACTGGCCCTGATCGTCACTGCGCGTCTGCGCGTAGATATCCTCGCTGCGCGTCTCGCGCGTAAAATCGGCGATGGTCACACCGGGATTGAGCACGAACACGCGCGCGCCGGCGACAGGCTGCCCCGCGCGCAGGTCGAGGATTGTGCCCTGCAGCAACGCCTGTTGCGCCGCGTCCAACGACGTTGCGCCGCCGACGAGCACCTCGCCCGTGGTGAGTGGCGTCTTGCCCAGGTAGAACGCCACGCGCCACTTGCCATCCTGCAATTCCGAGCCATCCGGGGTGGTCAGGCCGTAAAAGAACACCCCCGCCGTTGGTGAGGCATGCAACGTGCGCTTTTCGACCAGTGCGGGTTGATCGCCATACGCCTCGTTGTAGATGATGACGACGATGTCCGTGTCCTTCGGGACGCAGGCATATTTGAACCCGGGGGCGAGGATAGTAACGCCGCTGGGATAGGCGTCCACCGGCGTGTCAGTGTTGATGTTGCCATCAGCGTCCGCCGTAAACCATGCCGTCGCCCCGGCGCTGAGTTTGGAACATGCGGCAGCCGGCGCCGTTAGTTCCGCATATCCCGCTTGTGGCGATTGTGCCTGCCGCAGTTGCACTGCGGCATGTCCGTTCTTGATGCCAATTAACCCAACAGACCGCGGGAGTACAACTCCCGCGGGAACATTAACGGAGTCAGCAGTGGGCAGATCGGTGAAGCCAGCCCGCACTCCTCGTCCCTGCGCAAGACCGGCCTGAGGCAACCCGATGGCGAGGAAACAGGCGAATGCGATGCAGTGTCGTATCAGGCGCTGTCTCATGGCATCTCCATTGTCCAGATGCTGCGCCCGTAGGTGGCCGCAGCCATGATTCCGGTCTTTGTGTTTAACTGAATATCGCTGACGAGGGTGTAAGGCATGCCGGCGCCATAGGGCTGCCATTGCTTGGAAGCGTCCGCGGTTGGGTTTCCGGAAAGCACCCACACACCGAGCGCTCCGCCGATGTAGATACCCGCGTACTTGGCGCGTGAATCGATCACGACTGCCCCGATCGGCGCGTCTGGCAGGGTGTATGAGATGTCCTGCCAGTTCTTGCCGCCGTCGGTTGTGCGGAATATGTGTCCCTTGGCGTAGGGCGTCTGCGCGTCGAACCCGCCGAACACGGCCACCGCGACCTGCGGGTTGGTCGGATCGATGGCGATGTGGTTCACCTGGCGGGTGGGCAGAATCTTCGGCGTCGTGCGCTGCCAGTGCTTCCCGCCATCGCTGCTGGTCCAGATGCGGCCTTCGGTCGTCCCGGCGTACAACACCTGCGGGTCGCTGGCCGAGATAGCCAGCGAGCGGATGCTGCCCTTGTCGCCGCTAAGCGCGTCGCTGATCGGATCCCACGAATCTCCGCGGTCGGTCGTCTTGTACACCCGCTGCGATGCGATGTAAAGAACGCCTTCGTTCTTCGGATCGACTACGAAGGGAGCATAGAACAGAAAGCGATCGTCACTCGCCAACCCACTGGTGTGCTCTTCCCACCCGTTGTTTGCGCCACCCTTACCGCCGTCTTCGTTGCGCGCAAAACCGCCTTTTGGCCAGGTGCTGTAGACGATATCGGGATTGAACGGATCGACCGCGGTGTAACCCATGTCGCCCTGCGATGCCCCCGGCCACGTCTTGCCGCCGTCGGTGGTGAGCGCGATGGCGTTGTCCTGCAAGCCGCCAATCATGTATTTGGGATCGGTGGGATGCAATCCCACGCCGATGAACAACAGCGTGTTGATGCCGCCGCTGCGATGCTCCCACGCCGGCTGCGGCTGCGAGGCATCCTCAGTGCGGTAGATGCCGCCATCGGTGCCGACCCATACGACATTGTGGTTCTTCGGATCGATGCGGAAGCCGTGCGAGTCCGGATGCATCCAACTGGCCTCGTTGGCGACCGGGTTGGTGTCGCGCCAGGTCTTGCCCCCGTCGGCGCTGCGCTGAATGACTCCGCTCCACCCTTTGGCGGTCTTGTCAATGCTGAACGAACCGCCCAGGTACTGATCTTCGCATCGGTCGGGTCAATGGCGACGATGTTGTCATAGGAGCACTGCATGTTGTGCCCGCTCCCGGTGCAGTAGTCCGCCGCGCCGGGAAGCAACTCCCACGAGTCGCCGCCGTCGGTGCTGCGCATGGCGAACGACGCCGGATTCACTTCGCCCTTCTTGCTGCCACCATAATACAACCCGCCACCGGCCAACAGCACCTTCGGGTCGCTCTGCGCCACTGCGATGGCCAGCCCCGTGACGGCGACTTCATCCGTGTAACGGCTGGTCAGCAGCTTGACCTTCTTCGCTTTCTCCCATGCCGCCAGCGCATTGCTGTAGTCAAGCTCGTCCCAGTTCTGGCCGCCGTCGGTGCTGCGCAGGATGACGGCGCCGACGCACGAATAACTGCAACGCACTGCATACAGCGCGTCATCGCTGCCGACGGCCAGGCTGAAGAAACCGCCGGATATCTCGCCGGTTTGATAGGCGCATAATTTGCCGCAGTCGAGCAGGCGCGTCCACGAGTCGCCCTTGTCGCTGGACACGAACACGCCGAAGTCAGGGCGACCGGGCGGCGCCTTCATCGGCAGCTCAATCCCTGAGGTCGCATAGATGTTGCCCGTCGAGTCGAACGCCAGCGCGGTGACCACTGCCCCCTTGAACACATCAGAGCCGATCAGCTTCCACGAGCGACCAGCATCGGTGCTGCGCATGATGCCGTTGGCCAGGTAGCCGTACTCGCGCACCATACTTGGCGCGAACTCGCCCAGCAGCGCATACAACACGTCGGGGTTCTTCGGATCCATCTCGATGCCGCCATACACCATCGGCACCTGGTTATCAGTCAGCGACTGCCAGTTTGAGCCGCCATCGGTCGTTTTCCAGATACCGCCAAACGACGCGGCGGCATAGACCACGTTTGTGTCACGCGGGTCGATGGCAAAGGCATTGATCTTGCCCGCACTGGGAATCTGTCCCTGCGGCATGTTGACGCTCGCGATGGTGCTCGGCCCCGCCGAATGCCACGTCCCGCCGACGGGCTTGTACTTGCCGAGTTCCTTGTAGGCGTCGATCAACACATTGCGCTCGACATCGCCGTCAATGCTGATCAGCCCGGAGGCGACGTCCTGCAGGCGCTTCTCGAAGTTCTGAGCATCGGTATCGTTTAGATCGATGTCGGTGAAGTCGGCGGTGACGCCAGCCGGGGGCTTCGTCGTGGCCTCAAGCTTGGGGCGATCAGGGTCGGCAGTGGGTTTGACCGCGGTCGCCTTGCCGGTCGCGCCGGACTTGGCGGTCGGCGTCCTGCCGGGCCGTGGGGCGCTGGTTGCTGCCCCGGCCGGGGGCTCAGTGGATACCGGATTATTAGAGGGGTCAGAGGTCAAACCGCAGGCCGTCATGAGCATCGCCGCGGCAATGAGGCTGACCATGGGGCTGAACGTGAGACTGATTTTCCTTCGCATGGCACGTGTTCTACAGAACCAGACTATTGACGAAACGCGTAAACAGCGGCGTCATATCCTGCATCTTTTCGGGCGGGGCGATCAGCGTGACGACGAGTGCGCGCCCGCCCTTGATCACCACATAATCGACGCCCTGCTTCATCTGTGGCGCCGAGCGCCCAAGGCCGCCGGTATCCACGTAGGTGAAGCGCAGCCGCAGCGCCTGCTCGCCACCTACTGTCGCCTTGCCGCTCTCGAGTATCTTGTACACGGCGTAGCGGCTGCCGCGGTCGGCGGTGACGAGTGTCGCGATATCCTGCAACGCCAGACCCGCGTCAACGGGGGAGGCCGCGATTGCAAACTCGGCGCCGCTGCCCAGCGCGTCGGTCACATGCAGCACCTCATCCGGTCTGGCTGAGGGCGTGAAATAGGATGGGTATGCGCCACGCACGCCGTCCTTGTCAAATGTCGTGGTGGTATTGACGGCGCCGTTCCACACCAGCACCGCAACTACCAGCGTGAGGCCAAAGACGCGCGCCACCATCCCTGTGGAGCGGGCGTCGCCTACGTCGGCATCGGCAGCGCGCGCGGGCATTTTTCCCGCCAGCGTCAGTTGCACATCGCGCCGGATCAGATACGCAGACAGCCCTGACATGACCACCGCCATTGCGCCCGACAACAGCAGGCCGGCGAACGAGGGGAGCTGTCCGCCGGAGAAGAATCCGGTCGACGCTTCCACCACCTGCCCGCGCAGCAGGTAGAACAACCCATTAAGGATCATCGCGATCACGAAACCGAGCGACATCCACCACACGGGCTCATGCTGCATTTTGGCCTTGCCGAGGAAGTAGCCGAGCAACCCGCCCAGCGCCGCATGCGCCAGCGCCGTTTCGGCCACAAAGATTTCAGCAGAACCAAGCGCTGCGCCGTGGTTGGACAGGATGAACCCCAGGTTCAGAGCGGTGGCATAGCCCAGTCCCGCGGCTGTGCCGTACACCACGCCATCCGAGCGCTCGTCAAATTCGGGCTGATCGTAGATGAAGAATCGCACTGCCGCAAACACGATGAACGCCTCGATGCCCCCGATGATAAAGATCGAACCAAGCGTCGTGGTGAGCGGGTCGCGATACAGCCAGTCGTGCACGCGGAAGAGTTGATCCGTCAGAGGGATGCCAATCGCGCTGGCGAGCGCCAGCCCGATGACGAAAATCTTCGCCACATCGGTGACTGGCTCCGGCTCCGCCGAGTCGAGCTGATAGAACATGAACATCCACAACAACGCGGGGACGAGCGCCAGCGCGACGCCAATCACCAGAAGCAGTGACCCATCCAGCACGGGCTTGAGCAGGCGGTCGGCGACCGCCACGACGCCCACGAAAACCAGCAGGACGACAAACGCAATCAGGTCGGAGACCACGACATTCTTGCGGTGATACGAAGCCTTGGGGTGCAGACCGCCGCTATTTTGCGAGTTATCCATAGGTAATAAACCCTTGCGAAGGTTGCCTTAAGGCGTCGTCACCTGCCAGCTACCCTTCGCAAGGTTGAAACGCTAAGGCTATCGTTTTACTTCGATCGTTCGAGTGTGATGTTCATGATATAGGGGTCGTCGGTGCTCTCTTCAATCGTGAAGTCGCTCTGGATAATGACCTTGTAACCCTTCGCGCCGACGATCCATGGCAGCGCCAGGTTCATCGGCACCGGGTTGTTGAGCGCGAACTGGCCCTTGCCATCGGCCTTGGCGAACGCCAGGATGTCTTCATCCTTGCCGTCCTTCAGCCATGCATTGGGGTCGACGCCCTCATTGAGGACGATCACCAACGCGCCGTTGATGGGTTTTTTGCTCTTCGAATCCACTACCGTTCCCTGTATGGCGATCTCAGCCGTCGAGCTAGTGGTGGTCTTTGTCGTGTCGGTCGTCACGTCCTTGACGTTGAGGTCGCCGACGGTGACCTTGCCCGCTGTGAGCAGCGTGTCGCCGATATAGAACTCAACGCCGTAGTCGCCGTTGGTGAGCGCAGAATCGTCCTTGTTATAGAGCGAGTACGTGTATGTGTTCGCCTTGTCATTAGCCTTGGGAGTATTGCTGTCGGTGTAGATCTGCTCACCGTCCACCGACCATATGATGCTCAGCTTCGTCTTCTTCGGGATGCAGTTGTAATCAAATGCGGCGACAACTTTGGACGTGCCATCGGGATAGCCTTCGACCTTCTGGTCAACGTCGCCGCTGTCGGTCAGCGTGGCCCAGTACACGTCGGAGGCCTTCAGCGTGGTGCAAGCGGCGGCCGGTGCATGTCCCGTGGATGCCGCAGGAACGGACGCGAGTCCCTTGACCGGCGTCGCTTTCCCGGCCTGCAGTGAGGCCGCGGACGCCGTCAGTGTTACCGACAAGAGCGTGGCCAACGCTTCGTTCCAGAAATTCGAGGT
>Ga0118677_10002329_pt1 | contig 38458 bp, 40 predicted proteins | sample AliMusrvi5mmetaG_FD_86154 | JGI IMG/M metagenome (GOLD analysis project Ga0118677, IMG submission 86154) | reverse complement strand
CAAGCTCAGCCCTGCGCGAGGGCCCGCCGAACCCATGCCCCCGCCGCCCCTTCCATAAAACTTACGCACTTGGTGATTGCTTGGCTATAGTATTTATTGGCACTTCCTGAACTTAAATATATATTTATCCCACCCTGTTTACGATACATCCTTTTTGACCCGCCCGTCGGTAAACAAATATCCTTAAATTAAATATCACAATCGCGCACGTTGCTAACTTAATATTCATAAATCAAAGTTAATTTTATGTACAATTATTTGGAAATAATTACATGCAAGTCAAAGAAGAGTTCTTTGTGAAGTGAGAAGGAAATAGCAAGGGGGATTCACGATGAAATATATTGTCTGCTTTTGTTTCTTGTTAATGTTTAGTGGCTGCGCATCAATGCAGGGGTCATGTCAACTTTCGTGGTGTAAATTCGGTAGCATGGGCGTAGTTTGAATTAGGCCAGCGCCAACTCCTTTTCCTGAACTTTCCTGCCCTTCCAAAGATGCTTCGCCCAGCGCTCTTCCTGCGCCTGCGAAACCGCCCAGACCAGTTTCAACACCTCAAGTTCCGAATGCATTGTTCCCGCGCTTCTAAGTCTGCGCCGCAACTCCAGGTTAAAGCGCTCTATCAGATTGGACGTCCGCAGCAGCGTCCAGAAGTGTTCCGGCTCTTTCATAAAGTGCAGATGATCTTCTACGCGTCTCATTACCAGCAAAACCGCTTTCGGATATGCCGCGCTCCAGCGCCCCTGCATTGCCCCAATCGCGGTTAATGCCTCTTCACGGGTTTTCGCCCAGAAGATAGCTCTGAAGTTATCTAAGAACAGCCTGCGGTGCGGCGCGGCCACGCGCAGTCTGGTATTGCGCAACAGGTGGACTACGCATAGCTGGTGCGGCACTGCAAGCAGATCCCTGACGGCTAGTTCTATTCCGCTATGCTCATCTGAAACAGCCAGCTTCAAGGCATTCCTGTCCAAGCCCCGGTTAAGCAGGTCTTTCACCAACGCTTTCCAGGAATCTTCCGATTCCCTGTCTCCCAACAGGAAGCCCAGCATATGACGCTTTCCTTCTGCAGTCACGCCCAGCGCAACCAGAAGCGCCTGTTTGCTGGTAAAGCCCGGTCTACGCACCGGCAGGTAGATGGCGTCCAGAAGCAGATAAACTATCCCTTGGGGGACCGGACGGGTTTCCCATTCCCGCAATACCGGTTCAAGGGCGTTGGTCAGCTTGGTGACGGTCGAATGGGACATCTTCGCTCCGATAGCGCTATTCAGCTCTTGCGCCACTGCCCGGCTGCCGCAGCCGCGAAGCTAGAAACGCATAGCAAGAATGTCGCGGATGCCGCTTCCCGCTGCCTTAAGCGCTGCTGCAAGCGGAAGATTCAGGGTTCCTTTGCGTACAGCCGGCCGCCGCAGGACAAGCCGGCCCCACAGGCCTGGTAGTGTAAACCGCTTATAGCCATTGCGCTTTACACTGCCTTCAACGCGCTCATAAGGTTGGCGGCCGATGGCACTGTCGCGTTCGGCCGCAAGCTGGCTGTTAAGCGCATCGGATATTATGCAGCTGATTTCCTGGGCTACTATATTATTGATGGTCCCTGACTGAACTGAAGTCCTGACGCGCTTTCTTAGTTGACTATACGCTATTTTTTCAATAACCTCTGTAGTAGTGAGCATGGGTTTGCCTCCGTGGGGTTTTTACTCGACATAATAATTCTACGAGTAAGCCCATGCTCCTTACAAATTTACACCAGAGATATTAACACAACCATGCACAAATGAACCCTTTGCTCGGCAAAACAAAGGATGATGTTATACTTGCACTCGGTGCACCAGTGGAGGTTTCAACAATCGGTGGATTTGAGATTTATAAATACTACCGAAGCTATGGTGCTCGCGCAAAAGCAGCAGTCGCTCCCAATAAATATCTAATAACTGGTCATGCGCAAACTTGGGAAGCTTACGATACGATTAACACATATTTCAAGGATGGGGTTATGGTGAAGTGGGATGGTTACGTCCAAAGATAATTTATATGCACGATGCAATACTTGAAAAACTAAAGAGAGAGCTTGAAAAAGATGTCGTAGACGAATGTCAGGTTGTTTTTGTTTTATCTAGGATACGCAAATACTTAGAGAGATGTGAACAAAAAAGTTATCATGAGGCTTTGAAGTTTTATTGCGATTGGGTGTTGCATACTAGAATACACAACACAAAACGGGTGGAGAATATTTTACTTGGGAATAACTTAACCTCAGACAGTAAAAGGTTTGATAACTTTGAACATTTTGCAAGCACGCTGGATGCATTTTTACAGGACAATGGTATCTCAAATAAGTGGATTTACATAAAAGGTGATAGTTGGGAAAAACTTAAGTGTATTTTGTTCGATATATATTCTGATACGCCACTTTTTATTAGTTCAACAGATTTAGAAGAAGAATTGACAATCAACAAATCCGGTTCAGATATCATTTTAAATATTACTTAAAAAGTATCGATTCCTGGGTTCAATAGTGAAGTGCAACACTTTCGATACTCGTGAATGAAAAACTGGTGTTAAACGGCTGATTCTTGTGTCGAGTCATTTGATCTGTTCTTCGTCGTGATAAATTTGTGTTGCCGCACTTATTGTCGCTGAAATTCTCATAGGAGACAACATTTGTTAACTGGCCAGGTGTTGCACTTCAGTGTTGAATGCGGCATTAGAAATAAATTAAGAAGTATCAGTTATTAATACAATAATGGGTTAATTTCGGTATTTAGGGCTACTTATGTGATAGTGATGATTAATCTCAAAACCTCAATTGAGGAAAATTACATATCGCTCTTCAACTCTGTTTTGAGATTTCATAGCGCCCATGCGGTAAAGATTTCATCTGAAGACGTGCATCTTCCTTGAGTCTCAATTTAAGCATTATCTCACGGAATTGATTTGCCGGTATTTTAATTCTGCCATAACTCATCTTAGCATCTACTTCCCCGCAATCGATAACAGTTATTTTAAAAGGCCTATCTTGTTCAGGAAGAAAATTATCTCTAAAAGTTTTTTTTACAGAGAAGCCCCCAAACTTTATAAATGCCGGTGGCAAAGTAATTTCAAACGTGCCAGGAATCAGATTTTTTATTGCTGGTTCAAGGGTTTTAGGCTGGCGAGTTTGTCAGAAGGTTCAAGCTGGCTCATGTCGGTGACTAAAAGGTATTCCTCTTCCGCGCTCTTCAAATAGGAGAACTTACAGACTTTAACTGATTGTCGCTTGAAAGTTGCAAGGGTGGTTTTATCAATATCCTCTACAACCACAATCGCCTTCGGATTGCGATTAAAATCCGCAGGTGCATCACAATGGAAGTGTTCCTTGAAATCCTTAGCCAATGTTCGTGGGTCTCGGTTGGTCCGCCTCTCTAGGTCACGCTCTCTCCATTGTTCGGCAGCAGAAATATATTCGTTGATTTGTCCTACGAGGTCACGCGTAGAATCTCCGCGCTTCAATTCAATGATAATCGCATCACCATTCTTATCGAGAGCAAGTAAATCTATTCTTTTCCCATCATCGGTCCGGACCTGTCTCCCAAGCATTAAGAGACCATCGGCAATCGGGCTCAAATCGTTGGATAACCATTCCTCAAGATGTCTTTCGTAATGCTCGGCGGCGAATGGTTGTTGTGCTCCTTGTCTGGTAACATATGGTAAACAAAAGAGCCAATTATTACAGATTGTCATATAATACGGTTATTATACAGCATTTATTTGTAATAAAAATAAGGTTTGCTGGCGGCGACCGACGGGTGGGTAAATATAGACTCACCTTAAACAAGGGCGGGAACACGTTTTGTTTTTAAGAAGTGCCGGGAATTATTGCTGAAGGATCATTAATCGCGTAATTATTTGTCGGAGGGGCGGCGGGGTAAAGTTGGATGGGTGGCAGCCATGGGTTGGATCGGGCCGAGGAGGAACCGGCGCGAAGTCGCCGGGCCGGCCGCAGGCCCGATGGGCCCCATGGCTGACAGGACCCAGAACTTGCAGCCCGCTGCTCCGACTGGGCATCTCGCAACTCACTAACCCCAAGATAACCAGCACTGTGCTTTTTCTAAACAAGCCAAAGCGCGGGATGAGAGCCCGGTGTTACAGTTTAGACAATAGTGAAATGAGTCGGGGTTTTGGGGGTGGATCTGGGGAAGGAGATACGTACATCGCGGCCCAGGGTGGCGGCTATTCGGACCAGGGTGTCTATCGTCAGGTTCTTTTCCAGGCCGGTTTCGAGACGGGAGACGTATTGCTGGGAGACGTGAAGCTTCTTTGCCAGCTCCGCTTGGGTCAGGCGGTTTTCTTGGCGCAGCTCGGCTATCTTTTGCGCCAACGATACTTTTATCCGCTCTTCCTCATAGACTTTGCGAAAGCCGGGCTTCTTAAGCTCGCGGTTAAGCCATACGTCAAAGTTTTCAAGAGTAATTCTTTTCCTCATATCTATCATCCTGCGCGCATTATCCTTCCAAATATTATACAAGCTATAACTTGTGCTATAAATAGACTATCCGCCGTCTCGTTGTTGTAAGGATATCTGTTTACCGACGGGTGGGTAAATATAGATTCATCTTAAACAAGGGCGGGAACATGTTTTATTTTTAAGAAGTGCCGGGGATTATTGTTGAAGAATCATTAAGTGCGTAACTTTTTGTCGGAGGGGCGGCGGGGTAACATTGGATGGGTGGCAGCCATGGGTCGGATCGGGCCGAGGAGGAACCGGCGCGAAGTCGCCGGGCCGGCCGCAGGCCCGATGGGCCCCATGGCTGACAGGACCCAGAACTTGCAGCCCGCCGCCCCGACTGTGCATCTCGCGGTTCTATAACCCAAAGTCAACCAGCCAGGCATTACCACAGATATTGTGTTTTTTTCAGGATTTACCGCTGGCGGCTTCTTCTTGGTCTTCTCTTAGGGTCTTTACACGCCACTTGTTCTTTTCCGTCGGGTCCATCTTTGCCGCCGCCTCAGCGTGCCACTCCGCCTCAGACAGCTCCCCACGCCTTTCGTACAGCTCCGACAGCCTCTCGTGATAGGAGCCGTTGGAAGGATCATCAACCAGCCCCTTTTCAAGCGAGTTTATTTCTTCCAGCACCCGCTGTTCCTCTTGGAGTACCTGCTCCTTGTAGCCTTTTTCCTTGAACCAGCCGAAGCCCCCGAGAGCCCCCAAAAGACAGAACTGCAAAGGCCAGAAAGCGCCGCGCGCCCCATTTAAAATGACGAAATTGCCCAGGTAGGTTATAACGAACACTAACGAAGTCCAAAGGAAGATGGGGCGGCTGTAGTTCGCGCCGAGATGATACGTCTTTTCCCCGCGCTCCAGCACCCAGGTCAGCCCCCAGGCCAGCCCTATGGAAAAACCTAGCAAATAGACGATCGTAAAAAAGATCATTATATGAGCTTTTTGATGATTTTCAGCATCTCGGCGTGTATTTTGCCGTTGGTTGCCAGGGTCTGCGCGCCGTAATCTTCCGTTTTCTTCCACGGACGGCCGGAAAAATCGCTTACTTTCCCCCCGGCTTCCTCGACCAGCAGGCTACCCGCCGCCACGTCCCAGGGCTTGAGGCCGAATTCCCAGTAGCCGTCGGTGCGCCCGGCGGCCAGCCACGCCAGGTCCAGAGAGGCCGCGCCCATTCTGCGCACATCGTGCGAAATGCGCATGAACTTCGAAAAGAAAGAACAATAATAATCGGCTTTTTCAGCCCGATCGTACGGGAAACCGGTCACAAGGAGCGCCGCGGAAAGTTTAGGCGAGGCCGAAACTTTATTGCGCCTTTCGTTCAGGAACGAGCCGCGCCCGCGCCCGGCCCAGAAAAGTTCCCGCCTGAAAGGGTCGAAGACGCCGCCGGCCATGACCTTCCCGCCCGCCATAAAGCCTATGGAAACCGCCGCGATCGGGAAGGTATGCGCGTAGTTGGTCGTGCCGTCCAGCGGATCTATTATCCACAACCCCCGCACTTTTTCCGAAGCGGCTAAAGTGCGGGGCAAGGGACCTTGCCTGTTTTTCGAGAGGGTCAAAGTGTTGGATAAGGCTCCCTCCTCCGCCAGGATGGCGTGGCCGGGGAACGCTTTTTTTATGACTGCTATGACTTCTTTCTGGGACCGGAGGTCGGCTTCTGTGAGAAGGTTCGCTCGGCTTTTCAGCTCGTATTTTACCCGCCCGAAATATTTGGTCAGCACGGCGCCGCCGGCTTCCAGGGCTTTTTTAAGTACCTTTATTTCTTCCATAGAAAGTCTCCATAGCCAGTCTGGCGGCTGCGTATTCCGCGGTGCGCTTAAGGCCTGTGAAAGCCAGCCGTACGGAAGCGAAGCGCCCCCGTGTGCGGCCGATGAAAGTTTTTCTGAAAAAGGCGTTCTGCATCAAACCGCCGGCCAGCGCCACCTTAAGCGGCGCGGCGCTTTTTTTTGCCGCACCGGCGAGATGCTCCTTGACCGCTTCGGCCAGCAGGTTTAACAGGTGTTCGTGGGCTTCGCGGATAAGCTCCCTGGCCGCGCCGTCGCCTTTCTCCGCGCCGCTTATGGCCTGCGCGGCGTACGCGGCTCTGGTCCGGGGGTCCGGCTTTTTCCTGCCCGCCTTTGTGATCTTAAGGAATTTAGTGCCTATCCACAAGCCGGAGCCGGGGTCGCCCGCGGCCGGAAGGTGTCCGCCTATCTTTTTGAAACCGCGGCCCGGGCTTTTAAAAAACACCACCGAGCCGGTACCGGCTATGAGCAGCGCGCCTTGCCCGGAGCCGTGGGCGGCCAGATAGGCCGCGTGCGCGTCCGAGATCACGTCCAGCAGATTGACCTTGCCTTTAAGTTTTTTAAGCAGGAACGGCTTTTTCCATTTTTTCGTCATAGCGCCGCGGGTGGCGATGACCATCGGGACATCGGGGCCGAGTTCCCATTCCAAGGAGGTCTTTACTATAAGGTCCGGCAGAAGTTTTATATGCGTGGTTGGATGAGCAACCCGCTTCAGTTCCGAGCCGCGTCCGTTGATCAGTACTATTCTGGTATGTGTGCCGCCCCTGTCCACGCCCGCCGCCAGGCGTTTATGGGAGGTTTTATGTGGTTTTGAGGGCATAAAAAATCAGGCTATAGGCTGTAGGCTATTAGGCTGTTAGTCAAATCGGAGCTTTTACCTATAGTCTAAAAGCCTACAGCCTATTTTGCCTCGGCCCCGACATTGACGGGGGCCGCCTGATAATGATAGCATATGACTGTTGAAGTTTTGAATCAGCCTCCTTATGATAAGACAGTCCGCAGAAGTCACGCTTGCCTCCATACTAAAGAGCGATTACGTGTTCATCCTTAAAGGCAAACCCGCCAAGGAAGAAGTGGTAAAGCTTCTCACCGACGGGCTTTATCCGCAGGTCAAAACTTTACTCACTGCCAAAGCCCTTTACGATAAGGTTACCGAAGTCGAAAAGCTTAATAATGTGCTTGAGACCGGTTTTTATATCCCCCATGCCAAACTGGCTGAAATAGACCATTTTTACACGGCGCTGGCCGTTATTCCCGAAGGTTCGCTCGATCCCAAATCCGGGATAACCATAAAAGCCGCTCTTCTGCTTTTGACCCCCAACAGGCCTGTTTTCTTCCAGCAGCACCTTAATATGCTTTCCAAGCTGGCCCGCCTCTTCCAGCCGGTTTTCATGGATTCTATCGTCTGCATGAAAAGCGGTCCGCAGGTTTGCGAAGCCGTCTGCAAGCACGAATAGGCCGCCGCTTCGTATCAAAAATTGTGCTCTCGCCCGTTAGCTCATTAAGAGTGTACGACCATTGCCAAAAGAGCCCTGCATTTCCCCGTAAGTTTCTAACTTTCCGTGAAAACGCTCCTTACAAAGATATATAATTTATATCAATTACATGAATCCTCCTCCTTCATCACGCTTTAAACAGGTACTGGTGCTCAGCACCGCCATGCTCAGCTTCATTTCTTTCTGGAAAGCCGCCTCGGTGGTCTTGTGCGACATGGGTTCCAGCGCTTATTATGCCGGCGGCATAGCCATGAACGCCTTCGGTCCCGCTTTCCCCTGGTACGTGCTGGCCGTTATGATCTTTTCGGGAGTGATGCTGCTGGTTTATGTCGAATCCTGCGCTATGTTCGTGCGGGGCGGAGTGTACAAGGTCGTCAACGAGGCGATGGGCCACTCCATGGCCAAGATCTCGGTTTCCTCGCTGATGTTCGATTATATGATCACGGGTCCGGTCAGTTCCGTATCCGCGGGTTTATATGTTTCCAGCCTGCTCTATAATATCCTGCCGCTGATGCACATCAACTGGAACATCCCCCACAAGCTCTTCGCGGTCCTCTTCGCTATTACCGTTACGGCCTTCTTCTGGCGAGAGAATATAAAAGGCGTGGAAGAATCCAGCGATAAGAACTTTAAGATCATGGGTTTTGTAACGCTGGTGGGCGCGACGCTGATAATCTGGTCGCTGGCCACCGTCTATCAGCGCGGTTTCAAGCTGCCGCCTTTCACCCTGAAGTTCACCCCGGAGGCTATGGGCTGGATGGTGCATTTCCCCTACCTGCAGACCATAGGCCTGGTCGGTATTTTTATGGCTTTCGGCCACTCCATCCTGGCTTTGAGCGGCCTTGAGACCCTGGCCCAGGTCTACAGGGAGATCGAGGACCCGAAAATAAAGAACCTTAAGAAAGCGGCCTTCACTATTTTTATTTTCAGCCTTATCTTCACCGGCGGCCTGACCTTCCTGGCATCTTCGATAATCCCCCCGGGCCTGATAGGCGGCAAATACCTGGACAACCTGCTGAGCGGCCTCGCCCTTGAGCTCAGCGGTCCATACTGGTCGAGGATAACCCTGCAATGCTTCGTTGTCGTTTCAGGCAGCCTGATGCTCGTCGGAGCGGTAAATACCTCTATGGTCGGCTGCAACGGCGTGCTGAACCGCGTGGCCGAGGACGGGATACTGCACGACTGGTTCCGCCACCTGCATAAGAAGTACGGCACGACCTACCGTATGATAAACATGGTGGCGATAATACAGATAATCGTCATAATACTTTCGCGCGGCGATATTTATCTGCTGGGCGAGGCCTACGCTTTCGGGGTGCTGTGGAGCCTGGTCTTTAAAACGCTGTCGCTTATAATCCTCAGGTTCAGGGAAGATATGCCGAGGGACTGGATGTTCCCTTTCAATATCAAGATAGGCAAGGTTTATTTCCCGATAGGTATGTGCGTGACCCTGGTGATACTTATAACCGCCAGTCTTGTGAACCTTCTGACCAAACGGGTGGCCACCGTATCGGGCGTCGCCTTTACCATCGTGTTCTACACCATCTTTCAGATCTCGGAGCACATGAACAGGAAAAAAGCGCAGCTTTACATGCCGGATGACGATTCCGAGGAGAAACTGAACACCCGAAAAGAGGCCGACATCGGCGCCGTGCTTCCGGAACTGGATAAGGCCAGGAAGATACTGGTGCCGGTCAGGAATCCCGGCAATCTCGTACATTTAAAGAGCGTGCTGGAGACGACAGACGACGAAACGACCGATATCATCGTGTTGGCCGTCAAGATCTCCAAGGGCATACAACTCGAAGGCGAGACCGGGGAAATGGCGCCGGAAGACAAAGACCTTTTCACTTCGGTGGTGCTGCTGGCGGAAAAATACGGCAAGACGGTGAAGCCTATGCTGGTGTTCTCCAACGACCCGTTCTATTCCATAGCCCAGGTGGCTCAGGCCGCTGGCGTGGAGGAGATAGTCATGGGAGTGTCGGGCTCGACCGGCGCCGAAGTCCAGCTGGAGCGCCTGGCCATGGCCTGGGGTATGCTGGAGAAGAAAGACAGTTCCCAGACCGTGACCGCCAAAGTCGTATGGGAAGGCCGGCAGCTGTCGTATAAATTATAGAGGTCAAGTAGTAAGGATTAAGTGGTAAGGATTAAGAAATAAGCGATAAGAATTAAAGATTAAAATGCAAGAAGTAAGGATTAAGACGTAAGTGGTAAGCTCTCGGAGGGAAAGCAATAAAACTTAATCCTTAGTACTTAATCCTTAATCCTGGCGACTTAATCCTTAATCCTTTTTTTATAACGAGGTAAAAATTTATGGCGATAAGAAGGATCTGCAAATACGGCGAGAGCGTGCTCGAAAAAAAGACCCGCAAGGTGGAGATGCGTGAGTTCAAAAAGGACCTGCCTGGCATAATAGCCGACATGTTCGAGACCATGGACGCGGTGGGCGGGCTCGGCCTGGCGGCCAATCAAATAGGCCTGGACCTCTGTGTGACGGTGATCAAGATAAAAAAAGAGAACGAAGAGTATCTCCGCATAGTGCTGATCAACCCAGAACTGGTGGAGAAATCCGGGCTGATGTCGGAAGAGGAAGGCTGCCTGTCCTTTCCCGGCCTGTTCGCTAAAGTGAAGCGTTACTCCAAGGTCAAGGTTCGCGCGTTCAATGAGAAAGGACTGCCGATAGAGGTGAACGGCGAAGGCCTGTTCGCCAAAGCCCTCCAGCACGAGCTTGACCATCTGGACGGCGTACTGTTCGTGGACCGTTTGCCTTTTATCACCCGCATGAAGCTTAAGCCGGTGCTGATGAAGCTGAAGCGCCAGTGGCGCAAGATCGACGAAAGCAAAATGCGAATAGTGAATAGCGAAACAGCGAAATAGGGAAGGAATTGTCTTCCGCCACTAATACGCTCTTTCGCACTCCGTTATCGATGTCGCGTTATGGATAAATTAAAAATAGTCTTTCTGGGCACGCCGGAGATCGCCTGCCCTTTTCTGAACCGTATCGCCTCGGGCGGACATTCGGTTTCCGGCGTCATTTCACAGCCTGACAGACTACAGGGCCGCGGGATGAAGCTCTGCTGCCCCCCCGTAAAGAATACGGCCGGCGACCTGGACCTTGAGATCTATCAGCCGCGCTCCGGCGAAGACCTGGCTTTTGTTCTCTCCGAGCTAAAGCCGGACCTCGGCGTCGTAGTGGCTTATGGGCGGCTGATTAAAAAAGAGGTCCTCGCAATTCCCAGACTCGGCTTTATAAACGTGCATTTTTCCCTGCTGCCCGCTTACCGCGGGGCCGCCCCCGTCCAATGGGCGCTGATAAAGGGCGAGCGCGTTACCGGCGTCACGGTGTTCTGGCTGGACGAAGGGATGGACACGGGCCCGGTCCTGACCTCGAGAGAGGTGCCTATATCTCAGGACGACTACGCGCCGGAGCTTTTTAAAAAAACGGCCGACGCCGGACTGGAGCTCCTTAGCGAATGCCTCGACCAGATAGCCGCGGGGCGGATAATAAAGATCCCCCAGACCGGACCGGGTACGCCGGCGCCCAAGATAACTCCCGCCGATATCCGCCTTGATTTCACCGGCACCGCGGCCGCCGCCCGCAACCTTGTGCGCGGCCTCGCCTGCGGGCCGCGCGCCAGGTTCTTTTTGACGGCCAACGGCCGCCAGGCGGCGGTACAGGTCCTGAGATGTTCGCTTTCCCCGGCGGGGCGCGGGTCCCGGTCCGCCGTTCCCGGCGCGATAACCGCGATTGAAAGGGAGAAAGGCTTTTATATACAATGTAGCGACGGAGAACTGCTTATGGAGGAGGTCCAGCCGGAGGGTAGAAAACCCATGAAGGCGCTGGACTTCCTGAACGGCGCCCGCCTTAACCCCGGCGACATTTTGAAGGAGATATCGTGAGCCTAAAAAATTTTTTCGACAGGCATTTTTCCAATACGGAAGAATCTTTCGTTAATCCGAGTTTCATTCTAAAGGTCGGCCTGGTGGCCCTGGCCCTTTTCTTTATGACCTATTTCCTCTTCTCCTGGACCATGGACACCGTCATCCATAACAGGAAGGAAGTGATAGTGCCCGACATCCAGAACAAATCGGCCGCCAACGCGCTTCAACTTCTCAGCGAAGGCGACCTGGCAATGAAGATAGAAGGCTACGAATTCAACGACTCGGTGCCCATCGGCACCGTTCTCAGGCAGGCGCCTTCCGCCGGGACCACGGTCAGGGAAGGAAAAATAGTCAAGGTCGTTTTCAGCCAGGGCGGAGAATCGGTGTTCACGCCCAACCTTATAGGCCTGCCGCTCAGGAATGCAGAACTCCTCCTGCGCCAGCGCTCCCTGTTGCTGGGCGAGGTGAGCGAGTCCTATTCTCTGAAGGCTGAAAAAGGCACCGTACTTTCGCAGGAACCCAAAGCCGAGCTGAGCGTTTCCAAGAACACCATGGTGCAGGTTGTGGTCTCGGCCGGGGAGCCTCCGGCCGGAATAGTCCTGATGCAGGATTTCAGGCAGAAAAAAATAAGCGAAACCTATCAGTGGGCTTCCGACAATAAATTGCAGGTGAAGGTCATCGAGGACCCCGGCTCCCTTTTTCCCGGCGGCACGGTCATAGACCAGAGCCCGGCGGCCGACACCGTCGTCTCAGCCGACTCTCCCATCACCCTCACGGTCAGTTCGCACAAGACGTCCGGCGGGCAGGAAGAGAACGAATTTCACATCCACTACGAGGTCTCGCAGAGCGGCTCGCAGAGGCATATCCGGATAGTGGCCGTCAGCAAGCAGGGCGACCGCGAGATCTTCAACGGCCTGCGCGATCCCGGTTCCAAGATCGACCTCACGGTGCCCTACGGCGGCGCCGACAAGGTCCGGATCTTTATCAACGGCATTCTGGTTGAAGAGCGCCCGGTGAAGTAGCCAGGATTAAGGATTAAGTACTAAGGATTAAGTGGTAAGGCTTAAGTATTAAGATTTGTTGCTTTCCTTCCGAGAACTTACTACTTACACCTTAATCCTTACAACTATCACTACGTATGAATATAAACAAAACCATACCACTTCCGGACGGGCGGCCTTATATAGTGCCTTCGGTGCTTTCGGCGGATTTCGTGTGCCTTAAAAAAAGTCTGCGTGGGTTGTCGCGCGGGGCGGGCTGGGTGCAGCTGGACGTGATGGACGGTCATTTCGTGCCCAACCTCAGCTTCGGGCCGCATGTCGCCCGAAGCCTTGCCGCCGCGACCCCTATGGCGCTGGACGCGCACCTTATGGTCGAGCGCCCGGGCATGTTCATAGAACCTTTCGCTCTCGCCGGCGCGGGACTTATTACCGTACACGAGGAAGCCCGCGACGATATCGGCGCGTGCCTGAAAAAAATAAAAGCGCTGGGCTTGAAAGCGGGTCTCGCGCTGCGGCCCAAAACGCCCCTTTCCCGCGCTCTGAAATATCTCGGCGGGCTGGACCTGCTGCTGTTGATGACGGTGGAACCCGGCTTCGGCGGACAGTCTTTCATGCGCGGAGTCCTGCCGAAAATAAAGGCCGCCCGCAGCGCTATAGGAGCTCTTGGCCGTCCCGTATGGCTTCAGGTGGACGGCGGCGTTAACGAAGGGACCGCGCCGGACGCCGTCAGAGCCGGGGCTGATTCGCTGGTCATGGGCAGCGCCGTTTTTTCCGCCCCCGATCCCGCCGGGTTCGTCCGCGCGTTGAACGTCAGGCTGCGCGCTTCCAAAAAATCAGACAAAACTTTTTGATAAGTGCCGGCATTATTGAGCCCTGCGTAAATAATGTCCGTGTTGGAGGCTTGGATTTGAGATGAATGCGAGGCGCGACGAACGAGCATACCGGTGGTCTGTGAGCGAGGAGCAACGAAGCAGTCGCTCAAAGGCAAGCCTCCCTTTCCCTTTGGGAAAGGGCCGGGCGCTTTTGGGCTGCAACTGCGTCACAAATCGCTTACATAGTTCAGCTATGCTGCGCTCTTTGTTCCTTGTTTCGCTCCAAAATCGGCCCGGCCCGCGCGGACATTATTTACGCAGGGCTCAATAAATCACTGAAGTCCCAAATCCTCCTTTAACGGAGGATTTCGTGGGATTGTTAAATCCGACTTAAATATCGTATAATATCCAGACTACTCGGGTATTTAGGCTATAAGCGATCGGCTGTAAATGCTTCCTGCTTAACGGCCTAGCTCCCTGAGCGGAAACGCTTTATAATACAAGTTTCATCATTAATGATGACTTAATCAGCTTAGGAGGACGCGTATGGCAGTTGTTTTAAGGCTCCAGAGGATCGGTAAAAGAACACAACCTCATTACCGCATAGTGGCGATCGAGAAGTCCAGCGGCCCGCACGGCGCCCCGCTCGAAATCATCGGACATTATAATCCGAAGGCGGAAAAGGACAATGAGAAAGTCGTTTTCGACATGCCCAAGCTTGAGCGCTGGGTAAAGAACGGAGCGAAGGCTTCCGACACTCTTGATTCTCTAATTATCAGGGCCAAAAAGGCCGCGGCCAAGGTCCAGAAATAACGGGGATGGAAAGAACTATGAAAGACGTCCTTGTTTATCTTATACATTCTTTAGTCGACGAGCCCGCCGCCGCAAAGTTGTCCATGAACGAGGACGGCAACGTCGTGCGGTTCAGGCTTACCGTGGCTCTTGCCGACCGCGGCAAGATAATCGGCAAGGAAGGCCGGGTGGTTAAATCCATCAGGACAATTCTTCAGGCCTCCGCCGCGAGAAGCAATAAAAAAGTATTTCTCGATATAATGTAGAAAAAGCAGGTATAGGTAAAGGCAGAAACTGTTCCATTCTCCGCTGTTTTTTATTTACCTCTACCTTTACCTCTACCTGCTACCAAGACTATGCGCATAGATGTCGTCACGCTGTTCCCTTCAATGGTGGATGTGCCGCTTTCGGAGAGCATCGTCGGACGGGCCAGGGAAACCGGCCGCTTAAAGCTCGGCTTCTCCAATCCCAGGGATTTTGCAGAGGACCGGCACAAAAAAGTGGACGACAAGCCCTACGGCGGCGGGACCGGAATGGTCATGATGGCCGAGCCTGTCTACAAAGCCCTTAAGAAGGTGGTCAAAAAGGGCTCGCACGTGATAGTCCTTACGCCGAAGGGCGAAAGGTTCGACCAGCGTACCGCACTGAAGCTGGCCAAGAAAAAGCACCTGGTGCTAATCTGCGGGCATTACGAAGGCATAGACGAACGCGTTAATAATTTCGCGAACCAGGAGCTCTCTATCGGAGATTATGTGCTGACCGGCGGCGAACCGGCCGCGGTGGCGATAATAGACGCGGTCACCAGGCTTCTGCCGGGGGTCCTTAAAAAAGAGGACGCCACGGTGAACGAGACTTTTACGGAGGGTCTGCTGGAAGCTCCGCATTACACCAGACCCGGCGTCTGGCGCAGGCTGAAAGTGCCGGAAGTTCTGCTGAGCGGCGACCATAAGAAGATCTCCGAGTGGAGAAGTTCCGCGGCCAGGGAGCTGACCGTCAGAAAAAGGCCGGATCTGTTGAAAGCTGGCAAGTAGTAAGAAGAGTATTAAGTACTAAGGATTAAGTTTAAAACTTTACTGCTTTTTCCGTCCTTTACTTACTGCTTACACCTTAATCCTTACCGCTAATCGTTGTAAATTAAACTGGAGGAAGTATGAAGAACATCGAATCGCAGCTCGGAATGAAGAACGAAAAATTTGATTTCAGGACCGGCGATACCATCAAGGTATTCACGAAGGTCGTCGAGGGCGACAGCGAGCGCGTGCAGGTTTTCGACGGCGTCCTTCTGGGCAGGAGAGGCACCGGCATCTCCGAGTCCTTTACCGTGCGCAAGATCTCGTACGGCGTGGGCGTGGAACGGGTTTTCCCCGTGCATTCTCCCCGCATCGATAAGATCGAACTGGTGAAGACCGGCAAGGTCCGCCGCGCCAAGATCTATTATCTCCGCGAACTCTCCGGCAAATCCGCCAGACTGGAAGAAAAGACGGAAGAACTGATGACGGCGGATTCCGCGGCCGCCACGCCCCCCGCTGCTCCGGCGCCAGTTCCCGCTCCGGCCCCCGCCACGCCCGCAGCCGGCAAGTAGGTTATAGGCCGATGGCCGCCCGTCGAGCGCCCGCCTTCCCAAAAAAGGCGGGCGGACAAGCGGGCCGGCTTCCGGCATAAAGGCTGTCAGCCGTATCCGGGTCGTATCCGATACTTGGTTTTCTTTCAGTCTAAATTAACCTGTAGCCGTTACGAACTGTGCCACTTTCTAAATTCGACCTTTCTGTTATCGAGCGGAGCGCACCGGCTTATCTCATAGGCGTTGATGAAGCCGGCAGAGGCCCTTTAGCGGGCCCGGTAACAGCCGCCGCCGCCTTTATCCCCCTCTGCGCCTATCCTCATCTCAAAGAAGTCAATGACAGCAAGAAGCTGAGCGAGAAAAAGCGCGAGGCCCTGCTGGCCGCTATGCGTACGGCGGGGGTCCGGTTCGGCTTCGGTTTCGCTTCCCCCAGAGAGATAGACGGGCTGAACATCCTTAACGCTACTTTCACCGCCATGGGTTCCGCCGTAGCACGTCTGGCCGCGGAACTGGGCGCGGATAAAGCGGACACGCTAGTTCTGGTGGACGGACCGCATAAGATACGCGGCCTTACCTTCGTCCAGGAAGCGGTCGTCGGCGGGGACGCCAGATCTCTTTCCATAGCCGCGGCCAGCATTTTTGCGAAGGTGGTCAGGGACCGCTGGATGCTGGCGCTCGACCGCCGCTGGCCGGGTTACGATTTTGCCGCCCACAAGGGCTATGGCACCAAAGCGCACATGCGGCTTCTCAACAGCCTGGGCCCCTGTCCCGAGCACCGGCTTAGTTACGAACCGGTGAAGAAGGCTCTGGCTGCCATGAGCGCAGGGAACGAATGAGCTCCGACGCGGGCCTGAAAGCGGAGGATATGGCCGCCGGTTATTTGAAGGCGCGGGGCTATAAAATCCTGGACCGCCGCTGGGCCTGTCCGATGGGCGAACTTGACATCGTGGCTTCGGATTCGGACACGCTGGTCTTCGTCGAAGTAAAGGCGCGCGCCTCATGCTCGTACGGCTCGCCGCTGGAAACGGTGACAAGGGCCAAACAGCAAAAGGTCATAAAGGCAGCGCTTTCCTATCTGAAGGCCAAGGCCCTCAAGCCGGGAACCGTGCGCTTCGACGTGATAGGTTTTGCCGGCGACGGCGCGGAGCCGGAACATATCGTCAACGCTTTTCAGGCGGACGGATATACTTACTAGGTAACAGGTTGCAGGCGGATTATGAGAACAGGCAAACGTTCTGCCTGATACCTGCTGCCTCTTATTAATGGAGATATTTTATGAAGCCGGATAATCCCGTAACTGACGTTTCTAAGGCCGCGGCCTGGCTTAAAGCCCGGACCGTAAAATTCAAGCCCGCGGTGGCTATAATCGCGGGAAGCGGCCTGGCTAATTCCCTTCCGGAGCTGAAGGATAAGATCACCATTCCCTATTCCGGCATTCCGGGCTTTCCCAGGACTACCGTCGTAGGCCACAAGGGCGAGCTGGTTTTCGGCCGCCTGCACGGCAAGGACGTGGTCATCATGCGCGGCCGCTTCCATTATTACGAGGGGCGCCCTCTCAACTTCATCGCTTTCCCGGTGCGGGTCCTGTCGTTCCTCGGAGTCAAGACACTTATCGTCACGGCTGCCGTCGGTTCGCTAAAGCCGTCGTTGCGGCCCGGAGATTTTCTTATTCTGAAGGACCACATCAATTTCATGGGCGGCAACCCTCTTATGGGGAATTACGATCCGCTCTTCGGCGAGATGTTCCCGGACATGAACGAACCTTATGATTCCGTCTTGCGCAGGGAAACCCTTGCCGCCGCCCGTAAAATAAAGGTCAGGGCCAGCGAAGGCGTGTATCTGGCGGTGACCGGACCCTCTTACGAAACCCCCACCGAGGTCAAAGTTTACAGGATGCTCGGCGGTTCCGTGGCCGGGATGTCGGTGGTCCCCGAAGTTATCTCAGCCCGCCAGCTAAAGATGAAGGTGCTGGGCGTGTGCTGGATCTCCAATTTCACCAGCGGCATCTCCAAGGAGATACTTGAGCACGCCGACGTGCTGAAGCTTGGCGAGAAAGTTTCGGTAAAGATGAAGGCCCTGCTGGAACTGGTCCTGAAATCCAAAAATATCTGATTTTAAGCCGCGGGCTTAAAATCGGAGAGTAGTAAGGATTAAGGTGTAAGGATTAAGCAAATAAGTAGTGCGTTGTAAAAAAGAAGATTTAAAAAAACTTACTACTTAGTACTTGATCCTTAATTTCTTAAACGAGGAAATATATGAGAATGCTCGATCTGATCTTGAAGAAACGTTCCGGCGGCGAACTTGATTTCAGGGAACTGAAATTTATCGCGGACGGCGCGGCCGCCGGGTCCATACCAGATTACCAGCTTTCCGCCTGGCTGATGGCCGCGTTTTTCAACCCCCTTTCCAAGAAAGAGACCGCTGATTTCACAAAAGCCATGGCGCTTTCCGGCAAAAAGCTGGACCTGAAGGGCATTAAGGGCGGCAGGGTCGACAAGCATTCCACCGGCGGCGTAGGCGACGGCGTTTCCCTCGCCCTCGCTCCCGTGGCGGCCGCGGCGGGAGTCATCGTGCCTATGATGAGCGGCAGGGGTCTCGGACATACCGGCGGCACGCTCGATAAACTGGAAGCCGTTGAGGGCTTTAAAGTGCGCCTTAGCGCCGCCCAGGTCTATAAGCAGCTTAAAGCCACGGGTGTGTCTATGTTCGGCCAGACGGCGGAACTGGCGCCGAGCGACAAAAAGCTTTACGCCCTGCGCGACGCCAGCTGCACCGTCGAATCCCTTCCGCTGATAGTGGCCAGCATCCTCTCAAAAAAATACGCCGAGGATATCACCGGCCTGGTAATGGACGTGAAGTACGGTTCCGGCGCCTTCCTCAGGGATTTCAAGAAAAGCCGAGAATTGGCCGTGGCGCTGATAGACACCGCTAAACTGCTGGGCATCCGCTGCGTGGCCGTGCTTACAGCCATGGACGAGCCTCTGGGCCTTGCGGTCGGCAACGGGATAGAAATGGAACAGTCCATAAGGATCCTGCGCGGAGAGAAAGGCCCCGAGGATTTCATGGAAGTGCTGGAGCTTCTCTCCGGCTGGATGATCTATCTGGGCGCCAAAGCCCGTACGCCCGAAGAGGGCATAGCCAAAGCTAGGGCTGTCATCGCGAACGGTTCCGCGCTCGAAAAAATGCGCCAGATGATCCGCTGGCAGGGCGGAGACACTCGCGTGGTGGACGATCCGGGAAGGTATCTGCCGCGCGCCGGGCTGACCGCCGAAGTGAAAGCTTCCAAAGCGGGCTATCTGACCGGAATGGACGCGCGCACCGTCGGCCACGCCAGCGTGGTGCTGGGCGCCGGGCGAGCGCGCGCCGAAGACCGCGTGGATTTCGGCGCGGGCCTGATGCTGTACAGAAAGCCCGGCGACAAGCTGGCGCCGGGCGAACTTATCGCAAGGCTCTACGCCTCGGACGCCGACAAGCTAAGGGAGGGCCGGAAGATGTTCGAGTCCTCTCTGAAGACCGGTCCCAGGCCGCCTAAAAAAGCGCCGCTGATAAAAGAGATAATCAGTTAATCACTCGAGTAGACAGAAGTCAGAATTCAGCAGTCAGAATAGAGATGCGGGCGAACTAATTTAAGTCATTCTGAATTCTGTCTGCTGGATTATGTCTGCTGCCCAAAGGAGACCATCATGAATAAAAATGTTTTTATCTCAAAGCATCCCCTGGTCATGGATAAGATCTCCAGACTGCGCGACAAGAAAACCCCTGTGGTCGATTTCAGACGCATTATGTGCGAGATAAGCATGCTGCTCGCCCATGACGTGCTGGCTAACGCTAAAGTTAAGGCCTCCAGTATAAATACGCCTCTTTGCGCCTGTAAGGCCAGGATTCTCTCGCACGATATCGTTTTTGTGGCTATTCTGAGGGCGGGCATGGGAATGCTGGACGGACTCGTCAAGATCTATCCTGAAGCGAGGCTGGCCCATATCGGCATCTATCGCGACGAAGAGACGCTTAAGCCAGTGAAATATTATGTGCGGCTGCCCGGCTTGATCAAGGACAGCCTTGTGGTCCTGGTAGACCCGATGATAGCAACGGGCGGTTCCGCTGTTGAGGCGGTGGAGATACTTAAGGCGCGGGGTGCGAAGAATATCTGTTTTATGGGCCTTATCGGGGCGAAAGAGGGAGTTAGACGCCTGGCCTCGGCGCATCCGGACGTTCCGATTTACATTGGCGCAGTCGATGAAAAACTTAACGGCGACGGCTATATAGTGCCGGGCCTGGGCGACGCGGGCGACCGGATGTTCGGCACGAATTAAAACCGGAGAAGGCCGGTTTTAATGTCACAAGTTTCAGGTCACAGGTCACAAGCCTGAAAAACAAAAGGACAGCATAAGCTGTCCTTTTGTTTTCTGTAATTCTGGCGTGTGACTTGTGTCTTGTGACCTGCGACTACTTCTTGGCGTGCGGGTCGGCCATGCGGGCAAGCGTGGCGTAATCCAGGATCTTTATAGCCTTGGATTCGCGTTTTATGATCTTTTTCTTTTCGAGCTCGGCCAGCGCGCGGACCACCGTTTCCAGGGCGAGACCGGTTATCTCAGCGATCTCGGTGCGCTGCAGGCCGTGTATGGCGGGCACAGCCGTATTCTTTGACTTATAGGAGATGGTGTTTATGAGAGCCTGCGCGACCTTCGCTTTGGCGGGCTTATAGGCCGTATCGTTCAGTTTAAGCTGCAAAGCCCGCAATTCGTTGGAGATCTTATGGAGCAGCAGCGGATAGGTCTCGGGGTAGGTCTTAAAAAATTTATTCAGCGCCGCCGCATCGATATAAGAAAGCGTGGCGGGTCCCATGGTGCGGCTGTTGCAGATGTATTTGTTCCGCGAGAACAGCGCTATGTGGCCGAAGATCCCCCCGGGGTGGCATATCGAGTGGATCATTTGAGAGCCTTTGGCGTCGGAAGAGAAGATCTTCGTTCTTCCCTTACAGACGATAAAAATCCCCTCAGGCAGATGGGATTGCGCGTAGATGTCATGGGCGGCCGGAAAATTAGCGGCCAGCCGGATATCGTTCCAGGTCTTTTGGGCCGCGGGTTCCATGCGGTCGCAAAAACAGGATGGCTTAAATTTGCAGGAAAAGCAGTCAGGCGCCGTGTTCTTCGTAAAACTTATCATATTCCCCTCAAAACCCCAAATATATTAAATACCGAGATAGTGCCACCGAGTATATTATAGCATTTTTGTAAAAGGCGGTTCGGCCGCCCGATTCGGCGGAGTCTTCGATACCCTGCCGCCATAGGCTAGTGTAGTGTCCGAGAAATAACTGCACATTTGGAGGCCCAGGCCCGAGCCGAGTTCTAGGCGCGACGATTGAGCACTGCTTTAGCAGTGTAAATGAGGAGCAACGACGAAATCGGCCGGGAATGGGCCTCCCCGATGGGCCAGCCGCTTTTGGCCTGCGCCTTTGCGCTATTCGGCTTACAGGCCTTCAGGCCTGCTCGCCACACATCGCTTCGGCTCGGCTCAAAATCGGTCAGGCCAAATGTCCAGCTATTTCTCGGACACTACACTATAAAATTGATAAAATACGGGTGACGGTACAGGCGATAAAACATTATGTTCAAAGATATCCGGTCCCTCGGGAAAGAATCGGTCATCTATGGTCTATCCACCGTGGCTGCCCGTCTGCTTAATTTCTTCCTGCTGCCATTCTACACCCATTACCTGATCCCGGCCGAATACGGGGTGGCGGCGGCCCTCTTCTCTTACATCGCTTTTTTCAATATTCTTTATCAGTACGGCATGGACCAGGCCTACATGCGCCATTTCGACGAGAAAGAAAAAGCTTTCCCCGCCGCTTTCGCCGGAGTTTTCTTGGGCGGGCTCGTTCTCACTGTGATCCTGGTTCTGGCTGCGGCACCGGCGGCCGCTCTGTCCGGCATCGGCGCGGCGAACGGACGTCTGGTCGTCTGGTCCGCCCTCATCCTGTTCACCGACGCCCTGAGCGTGGTCCCTTTCGCCGATCTGCGCATGGAACACAAAGCCTTCAGATACGCCTCCATCAGATTTTTCACGATCGTCCTTAACGTGCTGCTGAATATCGTTTTTATCTCTTTGCTGGGAAAAGGCGTGGAAGGCATCTTTCTCGCCAATATCATCTCTTCTCTGTTCGCGCTGGCCGCGGTACTGATCCCGTGCCGGCGCCTGCTGCGCTTCAAAATAGACGGCGGAGTGTTCAGACGGCTGGCCGTCTTCGCGCTGCCGCTGGTCCCGGCGGGCCTTGGTTCCATGGCGGTGCAGGTCATAGACAGGCCCATACTGCTGCATTTGTCCGGCGAAACGGCGGTCGGCATCTACCAGGCCAATTACCGGCTGGGGATTTTCATGATGCTGGTAGTAAGCATGTTCGATCAGGCATGGCGTCCGTTCTTTCTTGACCGCTCCAAAAAAGAGAACGCCCCGGCGATCTTCGCCCGCGTGCTTACCTATTTCGTTCTCGCCGGGATCTGGCTGACGCTGGCCTTGTCTTTTTTTATCTCCGACCTGGTAAAAATGAGGGTTTTTTCCACGCCTCTTATCCATCCGGCCTACTGGCCCGGCCTCGGGATCGTGCCGATAATCCTATGGGGTTATCTCTTTAACGGCGTATATATTAATTTTCTGGCGCCCGTGATACTGGCCAAGAAGACGGGCTCTATCATGACCGCCACGCTCACCGGGGCCGCCGTGAATATCGCGGCCAATTTTATACTTATCCCGCTTTACGGCATAACCGGGGCCGCCTGGGCGACTTTTATCGCCTACTTCGCCATGGCGGCGGTGATCTATCCTGCGGGCCATGCCGCCTACCTTGTACCCTATGAATTCAAAAGGCTCGCCGCGCTGTTTGGCGCGGCGCTGCTTCTCTCTCTGCCGCTGTTCATGCCCGGCCTGATAACGGGACGGGCCTGGTTCCTCTACCGCGCCGCGGCGCTGGCCGCCTTCCCCTTGGGCCTGCTGGCTTTCGGCTTCTTCCTCCCGGAAGAAAAAGATAAAGCCCGTTCGCTCGCCGTCCGGCTGTTCGATCCTTCGGGCGTATAACCCGCCCCTAACGCGATCCCCCAAAAAACTCAGCCCTTTTAGCCGTAAGGCGCCTGCTTAGAGTCCTACGTACTGTTAGGTCTTTCGACACTGACCTGACCCGGTTTTTTCAGCTAGACTTTTAATATATGGATATCAATAAATATTTCATAAGATCTTTGCCCGCCGTTCTGTTCCTTTCGCTTTTTCCTTTTACAGCCGGCGCTTCCGGCTTTGACCTTCCGGGTATGAGCCTGGACGGGATAAAGGCTTCTCCCGCCCCCGAGGTTCCGGCTCCGGCCGCGGCCTTCCGGCCCGTATTAAAAGAATGGACCGTGATGTATTTTGTCAACGGCAAGAACAACCTTGAAAGCTCCGCCCTGATGGACGTGAACCAGATGGAACTCGCGGGCAGCACTGATAAAGTGAACATAGTGGTGGAGATGGGCCGGATGAACGGCCAGTCCGAAGGCGACGACCATTCGGAAGGCGACTGGACGGGAGTGCGCCGCTATCTTATCGTCAAGGATGCGGACACAGATCATATCGCTTCCCCTGTTCTTGAACGGCGCGCGAAAACCGATATGGGCTCCTGGAAAGAGCTGAAAGGTTTTATAACTTGGGCAAAGACCCGCTATCCTGCCAGGCGCTACGCTCTCGTGCTGTGGGACCACGGCAATGGCTGGAAGCCGATCGATCCGGACAATGCGCCGCATTTCAACGATAAAGGTTTTTCCCTCGATGAGGAAAGCGGCGGCGAGATCTCCACCCCGCAGATAGGGCTGGCGCTCAAAGCCGCCGGCGGCGTGAATTTTCTGATGCTGGACGGGTGCAATATGGCCATGGCCTCCGTCGCTTATGAGCTGAAAAATTACGCCGAGGCGCTGACCGCTTCCGAGGAATCGGAGCCGGGCGTAGTCGTGCGTTACGCGCAGTTCCTCGGCATGCTCGACGCAAAGCCCACGATGGGCGCGGAGGAATTCGCGGCCAATACCGTGCGGACCTACAGGGATAATTTTACGCTTGGCGGCGGAGATACCGAGGGGATGAAGGTAACGCAGTCGGCGCTCCGCCTTTCAAAGATGGGGGCTTTCAGAGCGAAGCTGGATGCCTGGGCGGCCGCCGCCGTTAAGGCTGAGCCCGCGGCCCTGAGCTATGCGAAAAAGAACGCGAAGATCTTCGGTGAGGACCCGGAATATAAGGACCTGTATAATTTTGTGGAACTGGTCGGCGCTTCAACGGCGAAACCGGAACTGAAGGCGCTGGGTGCGGAAGTCATGCGGCTCATGAAGTCCGACCTGATGATCGAGAACTGGGCGCAGGACGAAGTGAGCCACGGGCTTTCGATTTACGTGCCGGACGCATATGATTCGCTTTACGACGGTTTGGCCTGGTCCAAGGACGGCGTCTGGGACGACTTTGCCAAGTTCATGGCCGCCAATTTCGGCGATCCTAAACCCGAACCCCCCTCCGAAGCCCGTGCAAACCGGCCCGCCCGATGATCAATAAAACAGCGAACCTTAAAACTTCAGTCGAACCGGAAAATCGCAGAGTAGAACGGAAGTTTGTTGTTCCGGTCGTCTTATGGCCATAGGCTATGATACGGTATTGGCATAGTCTTGTCATTCCGGCGGAAGCCGGAATCCAGGTCGTATCGGAGACTGGACACCGGCTTTCGCCGGTGTGACGGATAGTCCGGAACTTTCCGGTGAAACTTTCAATTATTTTTCCTGCTGGAGCCTGCCGAAGGAGATCACGCCGATGATGGTAGTGATGAGGCAGAAAACGGCTATCGCGCCGAGGTCCGCCCAGACGGGGAAAGTGCCTTTGTCGAGCATGATGATCCGCAGCAGGTCCACCGAGTAGGTGACCGGGTCGAACAGACTTATGACCTTTATATACGGCGCCGCAGCGCCCATGTCGAACAAGGCTCCGCTGAAAAAGAAAAGCGGCCAGGTAAGAAAGTTCATCACAAGTCCGAACCCTTCCATCGATTTCATCGCCGCGCCGATGGACAGGCCGATATTGGTTATCATGTACGAGATAGGAAAAGCCGCCGCCATGCACAGCAGTATCTTGACCGGACCCAGCGGCAGAATGAAAAGCGCGCCGATGATCAGCAGCAGCAGCGTCTCTATGATGGTGCCCAGCATTCCCCCCAGCGCCTTTCCCACGAACAGCGTGGCGCGCGAGATGGGAGCGGCCAGCACTTCCTTTAAGAAATCCAGCCGTTTGTCCCAGATGATGTAGAGGCCGTAGGTGATGGAGGTAAAAAGCATCACCATGGCTACGATCCCGGGAAAGATGAACTGCTGATAGGTATAGCCGGGCGCCGGACTGCGGCCCGAAGCCATGCCTTTCCCCATTACGAAAAGGAACAGCAGCGGAGAAATAAGGATGGAAATGATACGTTCTTTCTCGCGAAAATAGATCTTGGCTTCGCGCAGCAGCAGCGCGTATATGGCGTTCAAATTAAGCATTCTCATTTCCTGATCGTCTTATTCGCGGCGATGCGCTCGAAGATGCTTTCGGCGTGCTCTTCCGCGTCCGTGCCTATCTGCTGGCCCGCGAACTTGAGAAAAACGTCGTCGAGCGTGACGCGCCGCACTTCAACCTCGCTTATCCTGCCGCCCGAGTTCAGCAGGGCCTGCAGGTTCGCTCCGGAATTGGTAATGCCGATCTTGTAATGGCCGTTCTCCGGCTCTACGCTGTTAACGAAAGGGAGGGCTTTGAGCGCTTCGACGTTGATCTCGCCTTTCAGGAAGACCAAGTCCTGCCCGACTTTGTTCTTCAGCGCGGACGGGGTATCCAGCTCGATGATCTTCCCCTTGTTTATGATGCCTATGCGGTCGGCCAGGCTGTCCGCTTCTTCCATGTAATGGGTGGTAAGAATGATGGTGGTCCGATGCGCCTCTTTCAGCTCGCGGATATGCTCCCAGACCGATTTGCGGCTGGCCGGATCGAGGCCGAGCGTCGGTTCGTCCAGGAAAAGTATCCTCGGGCCGTGTATAAGGCCGCGGGCGATTTCCAGCCGCCGCCTCATGCCTCCGGAAAAAGTTTTCACGAAGCTGTCCGCCCGGTCGGAAAGGTTCACCAGCGCCAGCATTTTGTCGATCTTCGGATCGATCTCACGGCGGGGCATGCCGTAAAGCATGGAATGCAGGAAAAGATTTTCACGGGCGGTCAGCAGGTCGTCGACGCTGGGTTCCTGGAACACTATGCCTATGTTGCGGCGAACCTCGAGCGGCCTGAGATTTATATCATGGCCGGCCACTAGAGCGGTGCCGGACGTCGGCTTCACCAGCGTGGCCAAGATGCTTATGAGCGTGGTTTTCCCGGCTCCGTTGGGCCCCAGCAGGCCGAATACTTCCCCTTCCGGTATTTCCAGCGAGACGCCGTTAACGGCCGTGACTTCAGTGTAGCGTTTTACCAGTTCGTCGGTCTTAATTGCGGCCATAGTTCAATTTTAGCAGTTATAAGTTTTTTTGAAAGAATTCTATGACCTTTTTCTCGTAAGGATAGCCGGCGGCGGCCCAGGTTTCGCCGTGGTCAGCGCCCTTGATGATCCAGAGCTCGGCTCCCGGAACGGCCGCTTTAAGGGCCAGCGAAGCCTGCACCGGCACCTGGGTGTCCGAAGCGCCGTGTATCAGCAGCAGCGGAGTTCTTATCCCCGCCGCGCGGCGCAGCGGAGAAACGCGGTCCATATTCACGCCTAGGAACAGCACGCTCCAGACTTTCATCAGCCGTATTAAAGGATATCTGAACGCTCCGTACTCCTTGAAAATATAGTCCAGCTCCCCGCCGATGTCGGCGAAAGGAGAATCGGCCACCCTGGCCGCGACCGCCGGATTGTCCGACATCAGTATGGCGGAGGCGCCCATCGAGAAGCCGAAAAGGCCGACCTTTTTAAAACCTTTATCCGCCAGAAAAGCTATGGCCGCGTCCACATCGCCGGTCTCTTTCGCGCCGGCTGTGGAAAAGAAGCCGCCGCTGCTCCCCATGGCCCGGAAATCGAACAGGAGCAGATTGAAGTCTTTGGCCAGGAAGTAGGTCATGCCGTAGACATTCCCTTTGTCCATCGGATAGCCGTGGCATATGACCAGGGCTTTTTTGCTGTTCTTATTGGGTATGAACCAGCCGGCGAGGCTTACGCCGTCGGAGGCGGCGAACCTTACCTGGTCGAATTTAGAGCCGAAATCGGAGGGCTTGAATTCGCTGATGTGCCTGCGGGGATGGACGTAAAGGTAAAAGAAGATCAGCGAGAAGACCAGATACACCAAGGCCGGATAAGCGAGGACGCGCCAAAGTATCATATAAGCGGGTTTCATTTATTTTCCATTTACAAATTGCGGAGATGGCAAGATGGTGTCATTTCCGCGCGCTTTTGGCGGGAATCCATAAATCAGTGATCGCTCACACTCCGGCTTGTGCCTTGTGACTAACTTTTGAGCATCGGTACGAAGCGGACATCGATGATGGACCTTTCCGTTATCGTGCCGCCGGACTTAGTGTAGAGCATCAGGCGCTGCACGCCTTCTTCTCCTATCGGCGCTACCAGCCGGCCCTTGTCGGCCAGCTGCTCGAAAAGAGCCTTCGGCGGAACAGCCGCGGCGCAGGTCACCGTTATGGCGTCATAAGGCGCGTTTTCGGGCCAGCCTGCCGCTCCGTCGCCAGTTCTGAACCTAATCTTTGAATAGCCCTCGGCGGCCAGGACAGTCCTGGCTTTTTCGGACAGGGATTTGAAGAACTCGATGGTGCAGACCTCTTTGGCCAGTTCCGCCAGGATAGCTGTCTGATAGCCGGAACCGGTGCCGATCTCAAGGACCTTTTCCCCGCCTTTCAGCTCCAGCAGTTCCGTCATCAGCGCCGCTACGTACGGTTGTGAGATGGTCTGGTCTTCGGCTATGGGCAGAGGCTGGTCTTCATAGGCGCGGGTCCGGAGGTAATCATCCACAAAGAGATGGCGCTTTACCTTCTCGAACGCCTCCAGGACCCTGCCGTCCCTGACTCCCCGCCGGACAAGCTGGTCTTCCACCAGCTTTCGGCGGGTGAAGGACTGGTATTCTGCGAACTTTGAATTTAGGATGTGGTCGAACATAGGGCGTAATTAGCAGGTTATTTAGGCTGTAGCCTGTTAGGCTATTAGCCCGGATTTTGTATTCCTTACCTACAGCCTGATAGTCTATCCGCCGGAGGCGGACCCGCCTTTGGCGGGCCGCCTATCGGCCTAATTTTCACCAGAGGCCTTCACGGACCATGAAACAGGCTTCTGTCGCCTTGATCCCGTACTCAAGCGCCTTGGCCGAGAGCTCCTCCGAGCCGGAGCCCGGCTGCATCCATATGTTCTTAATGCCGAGCTTATTGCACTGCTCAACTATTTCTTCGGTGACGTCCGGGTGAGTCACTGTGATGACGAGATCGGGCTTCGGTTCCAACTCTTCAAGATTTTTGCTGATATGCCGGCCGAGCACGAAGCCGCCCTTGGGATTGACGCCTATTACAGGGTAGCCCGCTTTGATCAGGTCCCTGAAAATGCGGTATCCGTATTTTTCCGCGTCCTGCGAGACGCCGATCACGGCTATCCGGTTATAAGTTTTAGCGCCCATCGGTTCACTCCAGGCTCAGTTCGCAGCCGTTCCTTATCGTTTCTTCCCATTCCCGGTACTTCGGAAAAAAGTAGAGTTCCAGTCCGGCCGAGAAGACGGCCAGCAGATAGAAGTCCCAGTAGCCGCTGGTCAGGAAAAAAAGCATTAGTCCTGCGAAGGCCGGGGCCTCGCATACAGCCGCGGTCAAGACCGCCTTTTTAAGAAGGGCGGAGAGGGTATGGGAAGCCGTTCCGCCGCGCTTTTCCATTGCCGGTCTGATGTATCTGAGAGAGAAGACCGCTCCCACGCCCAGTATATATAAAGCGTACTTCACGGCGGCCGCGGCCGCGCCGATAAGCGGCGCCTTGAACGATGACGTTCGAGATATAATTTCCACGACGATGGCGTAAATGAAGATGGCGCTTATGATGGCGCCGGTCACTATGGCCGCGGCAAGCCAGGCCTTTTTGAGCTCTTCTTTTTTCATGAGGATCAGTATTTGTAAAACTCCGTTCCGGCGTCGTCTTTATGCGAACAGTTAAGTATGAGCATCCCGAAGTTCGGAGATTTGGTATTGGTAAAATAAAGCCAGCCGCCGGTATCCGTGACCGCCTTTGAAATATCGGGGCCGGCCGCGTCCGTCAGCTCTACGGCGGCGGTCTTAGCGTGGCCGGGCAGCTCCAGTTCCGGCATCGCCGGCAGGTATGCCGGGATAAGTTCGGCGGGAGAAGCGGGATATTTCCCCTCAAGATCTCCGTAATAGAGCATTATGGCCGAGCGCGCCGAGGCAAGCGTTTCTTTGGCGGCGGCTATTACGGCTTTGAGCCGCCGCTCTTTTTCACGGTCCTCTATCTCCTGGAGGAGAGCGGGGCCGAGAAGATTCTTCACTCTGGCGTCCAATTTGATCAGCTCCGCCGCCACATCGTCCAGTTCCTGGCGGTCCACGCGATAGCTTCCGGTAAGTAGGGCGGAAAGATGTTTTATGGAGCCGAGTATTTCCTGCTCATAGAGCGGCGTTTGCTGCGCGCCAGAGGCGGCCGCCGTGGAGGCTTGTGCGGCAAATAGGGGAGTGCCGGAGGGCGGCGCCGCCGGATGGTCGGACCCGGCGGCATAAGCGGCGGTTGAAAAGGAAAGCGCCAGAAAAACGGTCAGGATCGCGGGTTTCGTCATAGTCTCAAAATTTCCACTTTTTAAGCTCGGTTATGAATTTATGGTCGGTGAGATCGAACTGTATCGGAGTTATCGAGATCCGGCCGCGGTTCACGGCCGTGACGTCGCTGTCGGGCCGGTCGTCTTCCTGGCTGAATTTGCCCGTCAGCCAGTAATAAGTGCGGCCGTGGGGGTCGATCCTCTTATCGAACCAGTCGTTAAAAGAGGTCGGGCTCTGGCTGGTAACGCTCACGCCCTTTATCCGGCGCGACTCGATGGCCGGCACGTTGACGTTGAGCAGGGTTCCCGCCGGCAGGCGGTTCTTGCGTGCGAGCGCCGCCAGTTTGCGGGCGAAGCTCGCGGCGTGGCGGAAATCGGGTTTAATGAAGGTGGCCAGCGAGATGGCTATGGACGGGATCCCCAGCAGGGCGCCTTCCGTGGCTCCTGATACGGTGCCGGAATAAAGTATGTTATTGCCGGTGTTCTCTCCCAGATTGATGCCGGAGAAGACAAGGTCCGGTTTTTTTTTCATAATGGCGCGGATAGCCAGTTTGACGCAGTCGGCGGGGGTGCCGCTGGTCGAATAGCCGAAGAATTTGCCGCGGCGGCTGACTTCGGCTACCCGCAGCGGGTCGGCCAGGGTTATCGCGTGTCCAACCGCGCTGCGCTCGGTATCCGGCGCCACTACGGTGACATTGCCGGCCTTTCGCAGCGAATCATAAAGGGCGAAGATGCCCTCGGAGTAGATGCCGTCGTCGTTGGTTATAAGTATTTCCATTTGGTTGGTTCTTGTCTTTCGTGTTCCCCCGCCCGCTATCCGTCCTAAGAAGCCGCCAGCGGAGGATCGGGTTCGCAATATTTGTTCGCCAGATTGACCAATTCCTCCAGCTTGAACGGTTTGGTGAAATAAGCCTCGGCTCCGCTCTCCTCCGTTCTCCTGCGGAGATCCTCTGCCCCCGTGGAGATTAAAAATATGGGGATATGTTTAAACTTTTCGTCATTTTTTAATATCCGGGCGATCTCATAACCGTTGATCATCGGGAGACAGGCGTCAATGATTATGAGATCCGGCAGAAGCTGCGCCGTCAAAGCCAGCGCCTCCCGGCCGTCCTGTCCGCAGAAGACCTCATAGCCCTTTTTCGTCAGGCCGTGGGACACCAGGACCAGCAGATCCGGTTCATCGTCAATAACCAACACTTTTTTTGCCATACTCCCCCCCTTCAGGCGTTACCGGCAGCGTGAAATGAAAGATGGATCCTTTGCCCGGTTCCGACTCCGCCCAGATCTTTCCGCCATGGACCATCACGATCTCTTTGGCGATCGTCAGTCCCAGTCCTGTGCTGCTGGTTTTCCTGCTTCTTCCGTTATCCAGCTGCTCGAACGGCTGGAACAGCTTCGGCAGGTCGTCCGCTTTGAGTCCCGGGCCGGTATCTCGGACCGCGACGTGCAGCACGCCGCTCTCATGGCCGGCGTGAACGGCGACTATCCCTTTCTCGGTATGCGCTATCGCGTTGTTCAGCAGATTCGTAAGCACCTGGATGATCTTGTCCTTGTCGAACATGGACCGCGGCAGGCCCTCGCTGATATTCACCGAGAAAGTCAGTCCCTTGTTCCTAGCCAGCAGTCCCATGGAGCGCGTCGTAGTCTGGACAAGCTCGCTGAGATCGTTCTCTTTGATATTAAAGACCATTTTCCCGGCCGCCATTTTTTGGAAATCCAGAACGTCGTTTATCAGGCGTCCGAGGCGGTCTATATTGTCGTACACGAGCTTGAGCAGGCTTTTGTGCTCCGCGCTCAGGCCTTCCGACTCCAGAACAAGGCTCAGGCCCAGAGTGATGGAGGTCAGGGGGCTTCTCAACTCATGGGAAACCATCGAGGCGAACCGGGACTTAGTTTCGGCGGTTTCTTTTAAGGCCTTTTCGGCGCGCTTATGATCGGTGATGTCCTGAAAGGACCAGACGCGGCCCACGATCGTATCGGCTATCTTTTGGGGCTGGGAATACCGGCTGAAGATACGGCCGTCGGCGAGATCCAGCTGTTCGAAGCTGAATTCCTCGGGGTGTTTGTAAAGCTCTCTGACCCTGGCCAGGAACGCCTCAGGCTGAGCCATTTGCGGGAGAACGCTTTGCAGCAGCGGTTCGTAACTCTCCGCGGTCAGGAGCGCATCGTGGATATGCCACATATCCGCGAATTTTTTGTTCCACAGCGTTATGCGTCCGCTCAAGTCCACTACCAGGATGCCGTTATTGGTGGATTCCAGCGTGGCGTTGAGCAGGGAGAGCGAGTAGGCTCTGGCCTCTTCCGCGCGTTTACGCTCCGTGATGTCGCTTATCACTATGCGGCACGCGCGGGCGCCGGCGGCGTCCGGCGGCGCTGAGGCGGCTTCCAACTGCGCCCAGAATCGCTCGCCGTTCTTTTTGATCAGCCGTAGTTCGTATGCTTGAGGCGCGCCGGTCTGAAAAAGCCGCTTATGGCACAGGTCATAGACGCCCTGGTCCTCTTTTAGGATGAATCCCGCGATAAGCTGTCCGGACAAAGTTCCCCTGTCGGCTACGCCCAGCAACGCCGCAGCGGTGAGGTTGGATTCCAGAATAAGCCCGTTCTCTGAGACGGTACAATAGCCTACCGGGGCCAGGTCGTAGAGGTCGAAATAGCGGGCGCGCGCGGCGCCGAGTTCGGCCTGCTCCCGGCGCAGCTCCTCGCTCTGCATTTCAAGCTCGATCTGATGCACGCGCAATTCGTAGAGCGTCCGCCGGGTTTCTTCGGGCGACAGGGAGGCGAGGTTTTCCGGAGACTGAGCAGCTTTTTTCCGCGCAAGCTCTTCAGCCCGCCGATGCAGTTCGGAGGAGTCGCTTGGCCGGGTATCTTTGTTTTCCATGGTTCCTCGTGGTTTATTGCCGCGCCGCATAGCTTTAAAGTTCCGACGGAGAGGCGGCGTTCCGTTCTGTCAAGGCGCGAGAGGCGGCTGCGCCTGTCCGCATAATTTCTTCACAAGGCCTAGCAGTTCCGCCAGTTCGAACGGTTTGGGAAGATAGGCGTCGGCTCCGCTTTTTTGAGTTTTCTCGATAAGTCCCACGTGAACCGTTGAGATCAAAATTATTGGAATGCGCTTCAGCTTTTCGTCGTTCTTGAATATCAGGGCGACTTCATCGCCGTTTATCACCGGAAGCCCGACATCGAGGATTATAAGGTCGGGCATAAGCTGGGGCGCCATGACCAGCGCCTCCCTGCCGTCCCTGCCGCCGTATACCTCATAGCCTTTTCTTTTCAGCCCGTGCGTCAGCAGCGCCAGCAGGTCCGGCTCGTCGTCGATAAGTAAGATCTTACACGCCATGTTCAGCCTCCGCCGCCGTCGCGGGTAACGTAAAATGAAACACAGAGCCTTTGCCCTGTTCGGACTCGGCCCAGATTTTCCCCTTATGGGCCAGGATTATCTCTTTCGAGATGGTCAGTCCGAGACCGGTGCCGCCTATCTTTCTGCCCGCGTCGCTGTCCAGCTGCTCGAACGGCTGGAAGAGCCTGTGCAGGTCCGCCGTCTTGATCCCGAGGCCGGTGTCTAGGACCGAAACGTGCAGCATACCGTTTTCAAGAGCCGCGCGGACGGTGATCGTCCCTTCGTCGGTGTAAGCTATCGCGTTGCTGAGCAGGTTCGTAAGCACCTGGACTATTTTGTCGTTGTCGAAGACGGCGAAGGGCAGGCCGTCTTCAATCTCAACTTCTATGTCCAGGCCCTTGTTCCTGGCCAGAAGGTCCATGGCCCGGACGGTGGTCCGGATCAATTCGCTGAGATCGTTCTCTATCATATTAAAAACCATTTTACCGGCCGTCATTTTCTGGAAATCCAGGACGTCGTTGATCAGGCGGCCCAGCCGGTCCGCGCTGTTGCGTACGAGCTCCAGCAGGTCCTTGTGCTCGGCGCTCATATGGTCCGCCTCGTCCAGGATAAGGCTTAAGCCCAGCGTAATGGCGCTCATGGGGCTGCGCAGTTCATGGGAGACCATCGAGGCGAATTTTGATTTTGTTTCGACGTTCTCTTTTAAGGCCGTCTCGGCCAGCCTGCGTTTGGTTATATTGCGGGCCAGAGATATTAAGAACTTCTCCCCCTTGTAATCGAAGATCCGGCTGGAGATCTCGACTGGTATCCTTCTGCCGTCTTTGGTCCGGTGGAAGGAATTGAAAATGGCGCGGCCGTCGCTCTTCAGCGCTTGCGCGATATTCTTGCCGCTCTGGTCGGCCGTGTCCCAGTCGTCGGTTATCTCCGCCGGGCTCAGCGTAAGCAGCTTTTCCCTGGTATAACCCAGCCGCGCGCAAGCTATATCGTTGACCTCTATGAAATTACCTCTCATTCCGTCGGGTCCCATCCCGCTTACAAAAACGGCGTCGCTGGCTTTGTCAAAAAGCAGCTTGAATTTGTCCCGCTCCTCTCCGGCCAGACAATATTCCATTGCGAGCTTTCGTTTGAAGGACGCCGTTTCCAGCGCTTTTTTTGCGCGGCTGAGCAGGGTGTCGAACAGCGCCGGGCCTTTTACTATATAGTCCTGGGCGCCGGATTTCATTATCTCGACGGCCAGCTCCTCGTCGCCCTGGCCGGTGATGACGATATAAGGCGGAGTTTCTATCCCGTTATTCTTAAGTTCGGCCAGCAGGTCCAGGGCGTTCATGTCCGGCAGGGTATAATCGAGCAGCATCAGTTCCGGCAGGCCGTTCTTAAGTATCGCAAGCCCTTCACCGGCCGTGTAGGCGGCGCGGATCTCCATCCCGAGCGGCCTAAGGCATTCGGCCTCCAGTTTATTGTTGGCGCGGTCGTCTTCCACTATAAGTATGAAACTGCGGCTCTGCTCCGTTTCGTTTTCCATAAATATATCATTCCGCCTGGATCTTGCTGATCTTTACCACGGTCAGAAAAAGGCCCAGCCACTTTATAACGTCGGTGAATTTATCGAACAGCACGGGCTTGGTCAGGTAATTATTGCAGCCTAATTCATAGCAGCGGTCTATTTCCTTGGGGTCGTCGGTGGTGGTGAGCATTACCACCGGCATGTTCTTAAGGCGCGGGACCGCCCTTACGCGCCGCAGCACCTCTATACCGTCCATGCGGGGCATGCGGATGTCGAGCAGCAGGACATAGGCCTTGCCGATTTCAAGGCAGGGTTTAGAGGCCCCGGAAAGGAAATCCCAGGCTTCCTGTCCGTCCCTGAAGCGTATAACGGGATTTTGTGTTCCCGCGCGTTCAAGACGCGATTTCACCAGCATTGTGTGGCCGTCGTCGTCCTCGGCCATCAAAATCGTTACACAGGACTCATCGCTGTTCATTTAATTCCCCTCCGACGCGGGCAGCTTCACGCGGAATGTCGAACCTGTTCCGTTCTGCGATTCCACTCTGATGCCGCCTCCATTATTTTCGGCCAGGCGCCGCGCAAGGGGCAGACCGATCCCCTCGCCTTTGATCCCGAGCGAATTCTCGGGCTGGTAAAAAACGTTCCAAATTTTGTGCAGGTCTGGCGCGGGTATGCCGGAGCCGTTGTCCGCGACCGTGTAGGCGGACATGCCTCCTTTGACTTCGCCGGTAACGTTCACCACAAGAGGGCGCTCTTTATGGCGGTATTTTACGGCGTTGTCCAGCAGTATGCTGAAAAGCTGATGGACCGCTAAAGGGTCCGCCTTGCAGGCGGGCAGCTCGCCGCAATTGATCACCCCGCCGGCGGTTTCGAGCTGGTAACGCAGGGAGTTCAGTATTTTGCCGGCGAGCTTGTTCATATCCACGGTTTCAGGCGTCATTTCCACCCTTTTCAGCCGCGAAACTTTAAGCAGGGAAGTTATAAGCGAGTCCATTTTGCGAGTGCCTTCCAATACGATCTTCAACGCCTCCGGTATCGTGTCGCCGGTCAATTTATTCAGGTCCTTTTGGAGCTCCTGCGGCAGTGGCGCCGCGGTGAGGGTGTCGCGCAGTTCCTGTATGTGGCTCTCAAGCTCCCGGCTGAAGCCCTGGATGTTCACGAGCGGGCTGCGCAGATCGTGCGTGGTGATGTAGAGATAATTCTCCATCTCCCGGTTCTTTTCTATAAGGGACGTGAGAAGTTTTTCCTTTTCAAGCTCGGCCAGCCTGCGCTCGGTGATCTCTACCATAAAACCGCCCAGATAGTCCGGCTTGCCTGATTCTCTGCGGATCGGGAACTTGATCGTGGAGTAGACCCTGTTGTTGAACTTTTCCTCGGTGCTGACCGCCGCGCCCTCTTTCAGGACTTTAAGGTCGCTCGCGGCGGTGAGCTTGGCGAATTCGGGCGGAAAGATCCCGTCGGCGCTTTTGCCGAGCAGTTCGCCGACGGGCTTGCCGAGCAGATGGGAAAATCCGGCGCTCGCTTTTATCAGCCTGAGCTTCTCGTCCTTGACGAAAATATAGATCGGGCTGAAGTTCATGAACTGATCGAATACGGCTTCGCTCTCCCTGTGAGCCTCCTCGGACAGCTTGCGCTTCGTTATATCGACGCCGACCCCGATGAAGTATTTTTTGCCGTTCAGGATCAGCCTGACCCCGTTGAAATGCATGAGCGGCTTTTGGCCGCTCTTTATGCGCATGGGCGCTTCTACTTCTCCGTACCCTTTCGCGAAGACCTCATCGATGGCCGCTTTCACGCGGGCGATATCAGTCTCGTCGTCGTACCAGCTCAGGGGGTTCATCCGCGACAGCTCTTCCGCGGAATAACCAGTAAATTCCTCGTGTTTTTTATTGCCCCTGATAAAATTCCCATGCTCGTCATAAACGTAGAGTATGCCGGGAACGCTGCCGAACAGTGCGTCGCTGAAGATCGTCTCGCTGAAAAGCGCTTCTTCTACCTTCTTTCTCTCGGCGGCCTCGTGGCTCAGCCGCGCATTGATCCTGTAGACGTACACAGCTATGGCGGAAAGGACGGTGACGAGCAGGGCCGCCGCGAATATATGAAAATACAGCGGTCCATGGGCCGGCGCGGGTCCGGCGGGGTGATTGAGAGCTACTTTAAGGTCGAGACCGGCGGTCTGCGCCAGGGCGGGATAAATCAGTATCAGCGCCGGAGCAAAGCAGCGGCGTACATATCCGGTAAAACCGCCAGAGAGGCGGGGCGTTCCGCGCAATGATATCACTACTATATTATAATAAAAAAAAAGAGGACCGCGCTCGGAAATTGGATTCCTGGCAGGCGAGTTCCGGCTTGCGTGGAAATAGTCGGCGGTACACGTTGCGTGGCCGCTTGAAAACTAAACGGATACTTTGTGATCCCGGCCAGCCGTGCCGTGCGGCGCAGCGGACATCGTTTTATTTCTCCGGACCTGGCGCGAAGAAGAGCGCCGAGACTTTCCCCAGCTGCGGTTCCTCTTTCATTGGCTGCGAGTAGATGTAATAGGGCGCGCTTTCGTAGCCGGTCAGGTTGCGCAGCTTGACCAGCGCGGCGCGCTGCTCTTCGGTAAGCGTACGGCTTATTTTAGCGAAGGCCATAGTGTAATCCCATGACACTTCTCCGTCCAGCTCGCCGTAATGGCGGCCGAGGGCCGTTATTTTCGCTTTATCCGGCGCGGTTCCCGCGAGGTATTTCCGCAGCTCTCCGGAGATCTCCCGCCGCACGGCTATAATCCCGGCCAGGGCCTGGCGCTGCTGATCGGCTATAGCGTCTATATTCTCGCGCTGTTCGGGAGTAAGCACGTCGTTAATGAACGCTTTTCCGCTGTCCCCGGTGACTGAGGTGCTGATGTCATAGTTGCGCTTTCCCATGGCCGGCATATCCTTCATGTAAAATCCGCCGAAATACGTGCCGTGGCGCTCCGGGCAGAAATAAGTGTCCGCTTTCACCGAGCCGGCGGTCCAGCTGAAGAACTCGCTTAAGTAGGTCATGTAGGCGACGTTGAATATCTTGGGCTTGCCGCGGCCGGCCTCTTTAGCCTCGGTCTCGTCCAGCTCCGGCCAAGTGGCGAAGTTGCCGAACTTCATTTTGGCGAAGTAGGTCTTCTGTTCGGCGCTGAGCGACAGCCAAACCTTTGCCATCACCTCGGCGCGGCGGCGGCTGAGCTCGGCGTCCGCGGCAAAGATCCCGCCGACGGCGCGCATTACGGCTTCCTTGTTAAGGCCGGAACTGCCTGAAGGCAGCTGGTTGTCCCGCTGCATATAGAAAGCTTTTATGACCGGCAGACGCAGTTTTGCCAGGGCCGTAAGCTGCGGCTGCTGCTCCTCCGCCAGGTCGATGAACATTTGTTTCTGTTCGGACGTGAGAATATGGGCCACGTTGCCGGCTACCCGGCTGAGGAAGATGGGGTTATGCCCTTTCTTCGCGGCGTCTATGTCCCGCATATACTGGAAGCCGAAGAAGTCGCATACTTTGCCCGGAGGAATGAACGTGGCCGCGCCGAAATCTCCGGTGAGGAAAGCCAGTCCGTTAAAGGCGATGGTGGTCAGCTGGGCCTTATCGGATACGGCCTGTTCGAGACTGTACTGGCTGCCTCCGCCGCCTTTGCTCCCGCCTTTTTCGCGGACCGCGCCGCTCTCTTCTCCGCCGTTCCTGTCTTCCCCCCCGCCTTTTGTGCGGCCCACGCTTTCCCCTCCGGATCTGTCAGGCGGCGGATCCATCTTTTTGAGGACCTCGGGATCGAATCCGACCGATATCAGCAGCTTGTCTTCCGAGGGGCCGCCGCGCCCCCCGATGTCCCGCAGAGCTTTATGTATAGCCTTTGCGTCGTCGGCCGACAGAGAGGCGGCGTCATATTTTGAAACTATTTCCGCGGCCTTGGCCTTTTGTTCGTCGGTGATGGTCTGCGACTCTTCGCGCCCCTGTCTTTTTGCCCCGTTCCTTTGCTGGCGCTGCCCGGGTCTCTGTCTTTGTGTCCGACCTTGTTCTTGTTCCCGCCCCTGACC
>Ga0118677_10002328_pt1 | contig 38461 bp, 32 predicted proteins | sample AliMusrvi5mmetaG_FD_86154 | JGI IMG/M metagenome (GOLD analysis project Ga0118677, IMG submission 86154) | reverse complement strand
TATTTCCAAAAAAAAGCTTACTTTTGCACTGCAATTGCCCAGATGGCGGAATTGGTAGACGCGCTGGTCTCAAACACCAGTGGATTCACTTCCATGCCGGTTCGATCCCGGCTCTGGGTACCCTGAAACCTCGATAACAAGCTGAAAAACAGCGACTTATCGAGGTTTTTTAATTCATTACTGAAACACTACTGAAACATTTTTCAAGTAATTTAATTTATTGTTTCAGTAATTGCTTTTCCTTTATCAAAAGTCATCTACAATTAAATACAATCCTTTTCTTTCGTTCTTAGCCTTCTTATTTTGAAACTGATAGTTTGTCAGTTCCCGGCAATAATATCGGCTGTAGGGATTCGCATAACCTTCAGCAATCATTATTTAATTGAGGCACCTACCATCAGAAAAATAAACGTAATTAAACTTTGAACCGGAGAGATCTTTATTATTTCCACTTTTCAATATAATAGTAAGTGAGTTTTTAAAATTTTCGTTTCAATTACATTCAAACGCTTCATTTTACATTAGTTTAACTCACTGAAACATAGTTTATTGTTTTGTATTTTTACATAAAATAATTCAATGGTGGATTATTTAATCTAAACTTTTATTATTATGGCTAGGCAACTTGGACATGTAAAGTACAAAGGAACGATTGGGGACATTCGTCACTTTAAAATCAAAGGAATGCAAGGCAATTTTGCCGGCATGAATGGTGGGGCAACAGGCGAACAGATTAAATCTAGAGCTTCGTTTGTCAGAACTCGTGAAAACATGAATGAATTTGCAGGCTGTGCAACGGTAGGCAAAGCAATTCGTGCAGGACAATCTCAATTAATGAAACAAATGAGCGACCCTCAATTTACTGGTCGTTTAACTGGTGTCATTAAAAAAATCAATTTGGAGGATCAATCGGAAGCCCGTGGTGTTCGTGCAATTTTGATTACTGCTGTACCGCAACATTTAATCGGGTTGAATTTCAACCGGAATAATACTGTTGAGGGTTCTTTTACCGGAAAATTTGAAACGGTAGCCAATACAGGACGTAACAGTGTTACTCTTACTGTAGAAGCCTTTAATCCAGTCAAAGAATTGAATATTCCAGCTGGTGCAACCCATTTCCGTTTTGTAAATTCAATTTCGGTAATTTCTGATTATGCTTATAATTCACTTACAAAGGCATATGAACCTATCGAACCAGCTTTGAATGAGCTTTCAAAGGTTACATATTCCGATTACATTGAAATTGCACCGGGTGTCAATCCTGAAGTTTCAGTTGTAAGTGCATTGGCCGGAACTCCAACAATGACTGAAAACGTAAGTTTATTGAGTTGTGTTGGAATTGAATTCTCACAAAAAGCAGGTGATAATTATTATGAATTTTCAGTTGGAAACAGCATGAAAATCAAAAACGTATTTTGATAAACTGCTCAAAATTTAAAGGAAGCTCTACTGAAAAGTGGAGCTTTTTTTATACCTGTACTTTTCTATAGATTTTTTCTATTAGGTGGGCTTATGGTAGACTTATGGTAGGCTTATGGTAGGCTTATCTATGACTTGAACCGGTGATTATTTGCACCCAACACTCGGAAAACGGGAAAAAACTTTTTGGGCCGTCCCACCGAGCCCGAAAAAAGTTTTTCTCGTTTTTCCGCCAAAGGTAACTAAAGCGATTTTGAATAACTGCACTACTGTTGAGATTTGCAGCCAACACTCGGGAAGACGGGAAATAACTTTTATTCAACTGAAAAAAAAACACTAAAAAGTTATTCTCGGCTTAACCGCCAAAGGTAATTTCTATATTTTTGTTGATTTGTTTTCAAATAATTAACCCCTAAGAATTCGCATTATGGAAAATCCTTTTGAAATTATTATTGAAAAATTGACCAACATTGAAAAAATGCTCCTTGAATTACCAAAAAATGGTGGTTTTATTCCTGGCAATAATTCAGGATTTGAGGAAATTATGTCAATTGACGAAGTTGCAGTGTTTCTAAAACTGTCAAAACCGACAATTTATGGTTTTTGCTCTTCCAGAAAAATCCCGTATTCAAAAAAAGGGAAACGGCTCTATTTTAATAAAACTGAAATCAATGACTGGATAAGTCAAGGTAGAAAAAAGACTTTTTATGAAGTGCTGAATGAACCTGTTCATGGAATTCTAAAGCCCCCAAGAAGAAAGTAGAAAACTTTGTTTTAAGACCTATTGGGGCTAACTCGTCGCAGAAATAAATATATACCGCTGGAAATGCGTTGGAAAAGGGCTTGGGGAAAACGGAATGAATGAGCTTGCGAAATGGAAATGAGTATTTCCCTAAGCCGAGCGGTGCTGAGGTGTATGCTTGCAATGTAGGCGAAATGAAGTGTGGTTCGGTTGAGGTACGAAACCGACCAGAACGAAATGGAGACGAAATGGAATGCATATACCGCAAGCACATGATAATAAAACACGGAATATATTTATTTTCTGCACAACTAATGGGTGGTGGGGTCTTATTGTGGCTCTTATATTGGCGGAACGCCTTTACCCCTACCGCTCTGCCTTTAGGCGCTTAATGGGGCAAACACGACGCAGTATGAAAAATAGACCATTGGAAATGCGTTGGAAAATGGCATGGGTGGTGACTGAATGGAACGGCTCAATGGGTGGATATGGAATGGAGCTTCCTTGAATGCTTTTTGTGGGTGGAAGGTTGCAAATCTTGCAAAGTTTGCAAGGTTTTCAACGAGCGTGGATTAAAAGCATCCGGGAAGCGGAATGGAAAGTGGGTTGCTTGAGACGTGGAATGAAGAAACCACTTATGACGTGCGGTGCTGAGGTGGGTGAAATGAACTGAACGCAATGTAGTGAAGGGTGGACGCGTAGTGAGGCACGAACAGCGTCCCCCGAAATGAAATGAGTGAAGAGAATGAACCGGCCGCAAGCACATGGAAATAAAACTCGACCTATTTTTTCCGACTGCAACCGCTGAAAGGGAGGAGGGGAATTTTGTTGGTTTCGGGTTGGCGGTACGCCTAAACAACTCACCGATTAGGTGTTTTATTCTTTCCGCTCTCCCTTTAGGGGCTTATTCTTCGGGCAGCGTAGCGGGGCTAAAGCGTTGATATTGTGCGGCTATTATACATAATTAGGTTATATTTAGCCCTATTAATTTGCCGTTAGGCAAGGGCTCGAATATAACTACATGTTATGTATAATAGCTTTGAGTTGTTTTTTTTCTGGCGCAAGTGCAGCACGGTGGTGGCGGTTGGAGTGCAAACGTCTTTTTTGCCTTTTGCAAAAAGTGTGACAGAAAAAAACAACAGAAGGGTTGATTGTGCGGAAGCTACAAAAAAGACCGTGCAAGCCATGAGGTACGAATGGTGGGGATTTTTTGTGGCTGGGGATTGCCCTGCGGAGCTGCCCGTAATTATCTTTCAGGCCTGACTGACCGCTTTTATGTATTTAGAATTTTAAAGAAAGACTTATATCCAAAACAATAAAATGCAGACAACCATTCTCATCTTTTAAAACATTGAGTGGTTACCCTATAATTACTCTAAAATTTAAAACCGCATCTACTGACAGGACGACAGACATTGTCAGTAATCTGTTAAGACATGAAGAATGACACAGCTCCTCTTCAAAATGCGGTAAGTTTTAATTTTTATAAGTGGTATTCGTTCAAGTATTCCATTGTCTTTATTTTCTACAAAGTATTCTTCAATTCATTAGCAATTTTAGTAACCAACTGCATCTTTTCAGAAGTAGTCAAACCCGGTACAAGTTGATTTATATATTCTGTGTAAACATTCTCCTGAACTTTCAAAGTCCAACTAATTTCGCTATCTGAAATTCTTAGTTTGACCATTTTATGATATATTTCGGTAAATACTTCTCCATCAAGTATAGTAGGAATTAATTCTATGTCAATATTGTATGTGGTGTGTATCATTTCTTTCTTTAATTCCCATAAACTTTAGTGGGTTTTATTGAACTGTTTTAAAAAAGTTTCGTCTTATCTACCTTAATTTCAATCAAATGTTTTCCAATTCTTATTTCATGATTGTAGTATAATCTTTTCTTGTACTGTATTTTGACATCATCAACAAAGACATCAATACCATTCAATTCATATATCCAGTTTTCATTTTCTAATACTATAAGGATTGCATTTTTACGGCTTATATTATTATCGGGAAAAGAAATGTCGTTATCATAACCATCCCTGCCGATTGAAATCATTGATTTGTAAGTATCACCAAATTCATTACCATCGACATAGATTTCGTAGTTTGCATTCTTTTTAGGTGATTTTGTTATTGAATAATGACAAAACAATAATTTATCAGTCAACAAGTTATCAGGGCTTAAAATTTTGAATCTATTTAAAACTATCCATTTATTGTATTCGGTTACCTTATTATTTGTCACATACGGATTATATGATTCAATATCTTCTTTTGCTGATTCGTTTTTGATAAAGTAAAATAAGTCCCTATTGATTTTAAAACATAATTCTTTTGGATAATACTGTCTTAATTGATCACACAATTCCAACCCGTCTTCGTATCTTCCGGCTTTGTAATAACATTCTAACAACAAGTTATATGCTTCGCAGTCATCGGGGTGTAACAAAAGATATTCAGTCAAATGTTTGATTGCTACTCCTACAATATCCGATTCGAGATTTATTATTCCCAATTCTTTGTTTATATCAACTGAAGGCAATTTTTCTTTCAGTGCAATGAAAATCTTTTTTGCTAATCTGTATTTGTTTACTTTAAGGTAGTAGTTACCAAGCACCTGAAGAATTGAAGAGTGATTCTTAAATGTTGGAGTCATACTCTCAATGACTAACTGAATAGTATAATATTTATTTCGTTTTAATAAGCTGTTTATTTGTTTGGCATGATTGGCTGCTTGCAGACTTTCACTATCAATTTGGAAAGGGATATTGCGTGTTTCAATAGCCATAACCACCTCTGACATGTTCTTGAATTGGTAGTTTGGATTTAAAGAAAGCATTTTCATTATTATCTCCTGAATCCAATACGGAAAAGACTGTATTCCTAACTCACCGGTTATTAATTTATTGGCTCTTTGGTCTTCGGTCAAATTTAATAATATGAATTCATTGCGAAGTAATTCAATAAATGTAATACCCAACGCATAAATGTCAGGATTATAAACAGGGTTTGCAACACTATCGATAACCCTTTGAGGTGGAGAGTATTTTCGAGTTGTAATTTTGGTATTAGCAACACCAAAATCACTAATTTTTACGACGTTGTTTTCACCAAACAATATATTATCCGGTTTAATATCGTTATGAGTTATCCCTTTGTTGTTTATCAGTACTAATGCTTTTGAAATATCCAGGACTGTATCTATTGCAGAAGGTATGGTGAATTTTTTACGAACTATTGCATCGCCTAAACTTCCACCCTCACAGTATTCCATGACAATAAAAAGTTCATCGTCTTTTACAAATGCAATATGGTATTGTACAATGTTGGGGTGATTGAACTTGCTAATGGTTTTAATTTCATTTAGAATAAAATCAGGATCGTCTAACAGGTTTGTATGTAGCCTTTTGATAGCAACTTTTTTCCCGGATAGTTCTTCTTCGGCTAAGAAAACTTTGCCGAAACCTCCTGAACCTAATTCTTTAATGATTTTAAAGCCGTCTAACATGATAAGGTTGGAATTAAATAAAATAGCTTCTTTACAATTTTACACCAAGCCGGAGTCTTTCTAATTCAATCCATGTAATATTCTCGGTTGTTGTATATGGTTTCATATCACCATATTCATTTTCAAAAAGAATAGTCATCACAAAAAGCGGATTTTGTGGTAAAGTCTGCTTTATGGTTTCATTTTTACCTTTACCATCTCCTTCAAATTTGACTAAAACTGGAAGCTGTTCTTCTGCTTTACGTACAAAAAACTCAAAATTCAGTTCAAAATAATCCTTGATTACTGATACATGACCGTAACCTTCTAAAGCCTTACCGTCGCCATATATTGCATTCATTTTTTCAGAGAAACTAATTCTTACACATGTTTTGTAATCCGTTTCGGCAAGAATATGTAATACTTTTAGTTTTTCTTCATCAGTTCCAGTTAAATTGTACGGTCTTATTAAACAATGTGTTGATAGGTTTGTACCAATATCAACAATAAACCAGATATTAAAAACAATTTCTTCATTCATAGAAATAATGATTTAAGTTCTTACTTCTCTTCTAATTTTACTTCTAATTCTACTTCTAACTTTACTTCTAACTTTACTTCTAAAACACTTCTAAAAACTTTATTATCAGCAAATAACGTCCTGATTCTAATTTTTAATCTCTTATTTATTCTCTTATTTCTCTTTTAAATCTCTTCTAATTTGTCATTCAAATATTATCATGTGTACGTTTTGCAATTTTTTACCCACGTTTTGGTTTTCATGTGTACGTTTTGCGATTTTTTACCCACGTTTGAAATGTCATGGGTAATTTATTCCACTTTTAGACTGCTGACATTTGCCAATAGGTCAAATAATTCATCGTTTAAAAAATAGATTTCTTTCCCTAATTTGATTTCACTCAGAAAACCGGCATCGCACAAAGCATGTAAGTATTTTGCAGCTGTTTTACGAGTAACGTGTAAATCCTGAACAACAAAGTCTATCTTGGTATAAGGGTGCTTGAATAAATTATTGATTAAATCCTGCGAATAAATTTTAGGAAGTGCAGCTCTGATTTTTTTCTTGTGTTGCAACATTAATCCTTTAATCCCTCTGACAATGGAAGAGGTTTGTATAGACGTTTGTTCAATTGCTTCTAACATGTACATTAACCACGGTTCCCAGTTTTGAGTGACACGGGTTTCCTGCAATAGTTTGTAGTACGTTCCTTTGTTCTGATTAATGTAACGACTTAAATACAGAATTGGCAGATTGAGTAATCCTTCTTTTACGAGAAACAAGATATTAATGATACGACCTGTACGACCATTTCCATCATAAAAGGGGTGAATGCTTTCGAACTGGTGGTGGATAACAGCCATTTTTACCAATGGGTCCCAATCGCAAAGTTCTTTATCGTTTATGAATTTTTCGAGGTTTGACATCATCTCTACAATTTCATCGTAACTTTGTGGAGGTGTGTAAACCACTTCCCCTGTTTGGTCGTTTTTCAACTCCGTACCGGGTAGTTTTCTGAATCCCGAATGGGTTTCTTCTAATGTGGATTGAATATCAATAATTTGATTTGCAGTAAGTAAGCCATTCTTCTTTACAAGTACAAAGCCATCTTTCAACGCTGAAGCATAGTTGTAAACTTCTTTAGCAGCTGCACTTGCAAAGTTTCTGGCAAAACTATCGCTACTAAATAACTCATCGTGTGTTGTAATAATGTTTTCGATAGCCGAACTGTCTTTTGCTTCCTGAAGCGAAAGTGTGTTCAGAATGATTGCCTCATTGGGAATTGTTTCGGCCACTCCGTTTAATTCGGCTAAGGCTTTGTGAGCCAATGCCAGTTTCTTTAAAACCACTTTGGTTTCAATATCCTGAACTAACGGCAATTGAGGTATTTTGTAATTCATGGCTGATTTATTATGTATTATTTTCTTCCTCCAACCCACAATGTTTTATCAACATAGCGGTTGAATCGTATTTTTTCTATGTCGTTTAAGCGGTCTTTAAATTTGCTTTCAACTTCTACTAAATAAAACTCGATAGTTCTCAAATCTGCTTCAAGTTTTGGTCTGAACTCTTCTATGTACTTATTAAGTGCAGGTTTGAAAACAGAATATTCGTTATTATTGTATTTATGTTTAAGTGATTTCTTAGTTAGACTATCTATGGGTAATATCTCCCATGGATTATTCAGCATAAGAATTTTTGAAGCTAATGATACAGGAATTCTTTTATCGTGAGAAAGACCTTTTTTATTTATAAACTTAGCAAAATCATCCACATTATCAGCATTCTCCTTTTGAACCCATATAATTGTTTCAATCAACAGATTTTCAAAAAGCTCTTTTTTTATATTCCGTGCTACTCTGAATTCATTGATAAATGCTTTAAATGACCCGGAATCATCTTTATTTATATAGCTTTCAGTATAAGAAAAACCTGACTTTTTCAAATCTTGAAATCTGGCTATGTACTCAAGATCACTCTCATAGTTAGCCATTAAAGAGCCAAGAGCTTTTACATGATTTAAATTGACTCCCATACTTGAAATTATGTTTTGATTAAAATTGCTTTAAATGACTTACCTTGAATAAATTGTTTTATTCTTTTTATAGATTTCAAGGAATTCTTCTTTCTTCATTTCAATATCAACATTTTCGGCATACCAGAAAGTACCTTTGAAAATCACATTGACTACGCGTATTTCATAGCTTTTATTCATTCGTATATAGACTCTGCTACTATCATTAATTTCAATAATCACAGCTGGATCTTTAATTGTACCTTTCAGTAAATCATGTACAAATGAACTTAATTCAGAATTCAATAAAGCTAATCCAATAGAATCTCTATCAAAGAAAACTTCATTTTTCAGTGGGTCGATAACAGATAACATGTTCATAGAATACTGTTTCTTAAATCTTATTTCTTTGCATTTATCTTCACCCGATAATTTACCGTTTCCATAAGTACATTTTTGTTTTCCGGTGAAAAAGGGTTGGGAATAATCCAAATCTTCGGATTTGGTGACAAAATATCATACACCATGTAGATATAATAGTTTTCCTGCTTTTCTTTGGCTGTGTTTAGTTCATTGAGGGTAAGGAAGAAATTAGCTGTACCGGGTTTTGCTCTGGTTGCTTTTACTTCTATGTATCTTTCTGATTTATCATCGTTATACGAGAGAATATCAAAGCCCCACGAATCAGAATCTAATGAAACCCGTTTTACTTTTTTTGCCAATGCTTTAAGACCTGCAGTTTGTAACCGTTCCTGCTCGAATTTCAAAACCAAATCTTCACCTCTATCGCCAAGTAGTTTAAATAAGCGATTTTCCTTTTCGTAATCGGGTTTAATTCCCTTTTTGTTTTGTGTATCAGTGTGCTCTGCATTTGGGGGCAGAATGGTTTGTTCTATTTGTTCAATTTGTGGTGCCGGTGGAAATTCAGGCTGCCGATATTCTTTAGTCTCGGCATTTTCTTCCTTCTGCTTTTTATATGGCCATGTAGGATAGGTGAAATATAAAAAGTTAGAAAAGACATCAGCCGGCCAACTCTTCATTATTTTATCCTTATTTTTAAAGGCAAGTAATACTTCTCTTTTTATTATCGGATCTGACTGAATAATTTCTTCAGTATCCAAACCAAAGAATGTGAGGTAATAATTCAAATGAACTTCTGAAAATATATTGAGATACCTTTCAGGGTAGTAGGTTGAAAGGATTTTACCCTTAAACATAGTTGATATTTTGCTATTTACAATAGTTTCAATATCTCCATTCTTTCCTGCAACAATCAATTCTTCTAACGCATTTCTAATGTTCTGAAAAGCAACTTTATAATTACTACCCCATATTTTTTCAGAATGTCGATATTTGTATTCGTCATCTCCTTTTGCAACTCCATAATATACGCCAAATTTAATAGCTGTAGCACCAAGTATTCGACCTAAGCCATCCAATTCTCTTTCTATTCTGTAACAAAATGTTTCGTTGCCTTTTCCAATCACATATTCATCAATCTTCATTTCAGCAATATGCTTTATTGAGAATTCTTTTACAAATGCAGCACGCAACTTATTCAATTGTTTTCGTCCTTCAATGGCATCGGCTACTGAAAAACTGGCTTGGGCTTGGCGGAGGTCGTGGAGGTTCATATTAAATAGATATACCTGTTAATTGGCTCAACTGTTCTAAATTCATAATTGCTTTATTTAATTCAACATTGAATTGAGGAGTTTCAACATCATAATGAACACTTGGATTCATTATGTTATCTTTATACGATTGTAGATCTGTGATTAATACATGTGGTAAAGCATTTAGTCGAGCTTTTTGCAAAACTTTTATCAGCATTCCATCCAACTGTAATGGCATATAATTACCACCTAATTGTTCTTGTGAAGTTAAATAATTCTTACAAAATTTTTCAGTTGCTTTTCTCAAGACACTTGCTGAAGTAGGATAATCTCTTTCTCGAAATAATGCAGCGGCTTTATTTAACAATCCTTTGTCTTCAATTATCTTTGGAAACAAATTATCGGCTCCGTTGTTATCCTCAAACATTTTGAATTTAACCCAATTTGTTAATCCTATTTTATTCAAATGATATGCAGTAAACTCATACAAATTCATATCATGAGTTAAAAATAAAATCTGATAATTTGGAGCAATATATGTGAAAATATAATTTAATGCAACTTCTCTATTCTGCATGTCCAGACTAATCATAAAATCATCTAATACAGCAATTTTCAGTTTAGAATCTTGTAATCTCTTGTTTAAGAGTGCAAATCGAATGGCTAAACCTAAAGCAGATAATCTTGCTTCGTTTAAAAATGTGTGTGGTTTGTGTATTCCGGTTTTACCTGAGAAAGTTGGCAACTGCAATCTGACAGCATACTTAGGTGGTTTAAAATTATTTCCTGAAATACTAAATGGATTTATTTCCTGTAACACTAATTTAAAAGTAAAATCATATCCAAAAGCAGTTAGTATTGGGTTTCCTTGAGTATTGATATAAGTTAATAGACTTTCTAATTCAACTTTAAAACCATTCACAATATTTTCATATATTTCATAATCGGGCTCCTTTTTTATCGGGTATCTATTAGTTCTTTTTTTAGTTCTGCCTGTTTTAGGAGGTCCTGCAATTACAAATTGCCAAATCTTGTCGGCATTCTCAGTTTCTTTTTCGACTGTTGGTTGTTCATTCTCATCTTTCATCCAATACTTAACCGGAGCGAATTTCACATAAGGTAAAACATACATGGAAAAGTAATTGAAGATATTAATGTCTTCACTATGTGCAAAGTTTTGCAACTGAAAAATCATTTTATAATTCAAAAAATCAGAAGCATAATTTGCAGCTTGTGCATCACCATTTGAATTAATTGACGTATCAGCAAAATTTACAGAAAATACTGAATTGTCTATCAACTCTATTTTAATTTCACTATCAATCCAGTCCGAGTTGCCGGGTGTTAAGAATATATTTGTTAGCCTCTCATCATTTGTCGGATTGAAGTATTTTTGAATTTGCCTGGCATCTTCTTTGTTTGCACACTCTAACAAGGTATATAAAGCCCAATAAAGTGAACTTTTTCCACTCCCATTTTCACCATAAAGCAATAAATGATTGTCAGCTAATTCAAATTCAAGTGGTTGCTGAAAGAACTTAAAGTTCTTAACTGTGATTTTTTTAATATTTGATCTTGGTATAGCCATAAAACTCTCATTTAATGTGTTGTACTATTGATTCTTCTAATAATGTCGGTGCTTTTTATATTACTCAAAATAATACGGTTGCGGATTGGATTACTTGATTCCTGTAACCATTTGTAACAAGTTGCCAAAATACCTTTTTTATCTTCCGGATTTGATAAATTATCTATTGGTTTGAAATTGGTTTCAGTATCTACAAACTGCAATACATCAATATCCAACTCCTTCATGTGCTGATTAAAATACATCTCGTAAACCATCATATTAGCAACATCCTCAAATACCGGTGATATACTTTCATTATCGGCATAAGGATTAATATTTGGCTGAGAATTATCATTTAAAAATGTAAGATAATCAGCTATAACTTCAAATTTTAATTGTAACTGTAAATCAATCAGTTTTGGTATCGGTAATTGTTCAACATAAATTTTTTTCCATTGATTTGTTCCTTGACCAGTTGAAGAAGTTATTTTATCAAGATACCATTCAATTAATTTTGAATTCAAAAAAAGCAATAGATATTTCAGGTTATCACCAGCTAAAAAGTTTGCAGGTGCAGTAATATAGTGTTTTTCATCATATGCAAAAGCGGGTTTATCCGAAATGCCTAACCAAATTAATTTAGGTTTTTCAAACAATTCTATGAAGGCACAATCCCTTAAATTTGACCAATGACTTCCTTGATCAGCCCTATTCATTAATGTTTTAAATGTTCCATCGGCATTTTTAACTGCCAAAGGAGAGTTTTCATCTTTATATTTTAATAAATGATTATAAATTGCAGGATAATCTTCTTCAACATTAATCCTATTTATTTCAGTCCTATCTTTCTTGTCATTTTTCTTTACACCATTGTGAGTAAATATTATATATTCATTTGCAAAACAGAATGAAAATTTTTTAATGTCTCTGCCTCTTAAAAGTGGTTTGATAATTTCTTCACTTTTAGAATCTTCATTTATAAGTTCCTGTCTTTTTTTCTCATCGATAAAAAATGGTTCATTAAAACCTGTTTTCAACCCAAATTGAATTTCTAAATCCCAATTTTTTAATTGAGTTCCATTTCTCTCGATTTCTGTTTTTATTTGAAAGTCTTCTTTATTTAAAATAACCCAACTTTCATCGCTTGTTTCTTTAATCTCAATAGCATTTTTTTGAAAATACTCATATATGTTTGTGCCTAATGTATAGTCAGATTTTACGGCAACTGCTCTAAAAGGTTTTGATTGAGTTTTACTCTTGCTTATAAGTATATTTGTTTCTACAGTGGCAGTTTGGAAAATTTTTGTGTCTTCAAAATTCAGCAACGACACCGTTTGCGTTTGCTCCCTGAAGAATTTACGCATCGATTCGCCAAATTTGGTTCTCATCCACGTATTACTTGTAATATAGGCAAGTACCCCGTTTTCTTTGAGTAACTTTATACCTTGCTCGTAAAACAAACAGTAAATATCACCGGTGCGACTAAATGTTTCGTAGTTGGCTTTCTGCAATGCATCGGCATCCTTACCCATTTTCTGTAACTGAATATAGGGTGGATTTCCAATTACAATATCAAACCCTCCTTTGTCGAACACATCTTTAAAGTAGGTATGCCAGAGAAAATAAGGTCTTTCCTTTTCTTTATTCTCCCATTTTTTTATTTTCTCTAATATATTAGAAAGCTCATTAACGTTTCCTTCAAATACAGCTATTTCTTTGTTGAGTTTTTCTGAATTTTTATTTTTCTTGGCGATTACGCCATTGGGGTCGTTTTGCAGGATTTCGTTACTTGCTAAATGTGCATATTTTACATATAATTGTGAGAGAAGATTTTCTCGATCTTTCTCAAATTTTAATTTTAATTTATCCTCTATTATTGAGTTTATTCTATTCTTAATATCTTGTTTTGTTTTATATTTACCCTTTACAGTATCTTCGAAATCAAAATATAATGTAAGCAATTTATTAAGCTCATTAATCTCCGACTCTTCAAATTGAAGCGAATCAGAAACACCCAAAAAATCATCACCAAGTGTTATTTGACCATGATTTCCTAATTTATATTTCTTGTCTTCTGAATTACTGGTGAATAGATTATTTAAATCAACATCTTCAATTCTTTCCAACAAGCTATTTCCTTGCATAATTTTATAATCCAGATTTGGTAATGGTTGTGGCACTTCTTCATCTACTACCAAACTCAACCAAAAACGCAATCGCGCAATATCAACAGCCCCCGATTCTATGTCAACACCATAAATACTGTTCTGAATTATTTCCTTTTTTAATAGTGCTTTTTTAGCATTATCCAGAGTTAGATTCAAAAGGCATTTTGCTTCAAAAATCTCTTGCAACATACCCATAGGGAAAGCCCCCGAACCAATGGCAGGGTCGCATATTTTCAAATTATCAAGTAGTTGATTTATTCGTGAGGCATTTTGAACTATATAATTCTTTTTATCTGAACGATCACCTGAATCTTTCAACCGAATAAATTTCTCAATTGCGAAAGTAGCAACACAGTTATCATCGGCACATTCCGGTAAATGAGAACGTAAATATTCTATCAGACTTTCCTGACACATGTTGTGTACAATTTCTTTTGGAGTGTAGAAAGCCCCTTTATCTTTATTTTCTTCCAATAAGTTTTCAAAGATATGCCCCAACATTTCAGGGTCAATACCCACCTCTTGCTCATCGGGGCTATTTTCGTCAATAGTGAAATTGTATTGTGAGAGAAATTCAAATAAATCCCGGAAATATGATACTGGAAATTTGAAATGATTTGTTGATTCCAAATCATTATCGAATAATCCACCGTTTAAAAATGGAGCTTTGAATGTAGTATTAGAGTTCCCTAATGATCCTCTATACAATAGACTTTGGGGTATTAAATCATTATTTCTTCGACGGTTTAAAACTTCAAAAAATAAAATAGTAAGGCACTGGCTATAAAAATGTTCCTGATTGGGATAATAAGTAAAGAGATTTTGTAAAAACTGTTTATCTCCATCTTTCCATTCAGTTGTATCAGAAGGACATCCCATCCAACCTTTCTTTTGTAAGAAATGTAAGAACACAATTCTCCCTAACATTTTTTTTGCAAAGTCACGGATTGGCTTTAATTTCTTGTCTTCATCCGTTTCTTCATTGTTAATCAACAAAGCCTTATACTGTTCATTTTTTGCAATATGCTCCCAAAGATTCTTGTAGTGAATATCTTTATATTTTTTGAAGAATTCGTTATTCAATGCTTCCACCGAAAAAGTATCTGTCAAGTCCTTTAATGAAATTCCAACATTATTTTCAAAGGCAATAAACGGAGAGATTTTAGCTTTGAGATTTACTAAACGTTGTGCCGGAGTATAGCAACTTTCATTATCTCCCAGAATAAAGGAATAACGTTTCGGGTTTGTACTTTGATTTGAGAAATTACCATCTTCGTCAATTACTGTTTGGTTGCTGATAAACGACAAGCGATAATCTAATTGTTTTTCGTCTTCGCTGTGATAAAACACTAGCAAACCATGGTATTTATCTTGGTCAATTAGTTTAAAAACAATGTCACGTAAAGCCACACGGTTTCGGGCAATCTGTACATCCTTTGAGGTAAGAATATCCAGCACAGCGATATTTTTAGAATCGCTCAAGGCTATTGAGGCAAAGCGTTCAATTTTTTTAGCTTTACCGTTTAAAACAACGATTGTTTCCGGCTGTAATTCAAACTGAATTTGTGAACCAAAAATATCTTTTAGCCAATCTTTCCAGTTATTCTGTGTATATTTAAGTTTTAATTGCTCTTGTAGCGATTTCAAATCCATAATTCTTAATTATCAAAGCTCTCGCTAATTATTATTTCGGGTTTAAATTCTTTGAGATTGAAAATGGGTTTCATAGGGAATGCCGATTCATCTTCAACTACTTGTAAAGGATATTTTCGTAGAATTTTCAGTATCTCTTCCAACAAAATAGAGGGTTTGAGTGGTGCTGCTTTCACTGCTTTTACTAACTTGTTTATATCCCGTTGTAAATTTTGAAATTTACCCAAGCGGATAGCCGCTTTGGCATTCATTAATAGTTCCTTTTCTTCGGGGTTTGCAATTTGTATATGAACTAATGCATCCAAGAATGATAATGCTCTTTTTTCGTTTGGACCTTGTGTAGTATCAATCTTGCGGTCTTTGCTTTTTTCCTCCTCCATTTTGTTTGCAAACATCTCAACACCTTTAGCTACATAAGCATGGTGGTTTTCGTTTAATGGAATTGATTTTTCGGTTACCCGAGCATAAAATTCTTTTTCTGCTTGAAGGAATGTAAGTTCGTCTAATTCTCCGTTGTCTTTTATCAACAAGAAAGCATCTCGTTTTTCGTTTCGGATAAATGAAATGGTTGCTCCTTTCAATACCGGACTTTTCCGACCAACTCTTGCCCTTGTTGGCATGTTTTTGATTTGTTTGAAAAGGTCAGGGTTATCTCGTTTGAATTTACGCAATTCTAATAAGATTCGGAGTTTTTCGTCTTTTTCTTCGTTTACTGTTTTATCAAATAAACCAAAACTTTCGGTTACTTCGTCCTGCGAATAAATCTGACTATCTTCACCCATCGCACTGTGAAAGGCTTGCAACTTCATAATTGCTTTTTTCTCAAGGTCGATATCGCTATTGACTTTGGCAGTAGGGAAAAAATTGAAAATATGAATGTTAGTTGCTTTAGAACCGATACGGTTTACACGTCCAATGCGCTGCATAAGTTTGGTACTATTCCAAGGTGTATCGTAATTCACGATTATATTTGCCCTGTGAAGATTTACGCCTTCTGCCAGAACTTCGGTACTGATACAAATATTGTAATCGTCTTTTTGATCGGTCAACGGAATGTTGGCATCAAAATTAGCTTTTACCAATGGGAATTTGTCTTTTCGGTTTTTGCTATCCACCACCAGTAATTTGTTGAACCCTACTTTTTGAAGTTCTTCTTGCAGGTATGAAGTTGTTTCTTTCGATTCGGAAAAAACAACCAGTTTTTCATCTTTATTAATAGCTTTATCGAAAAGGCGTGTATTCAGGTATTCAATAAAAACATCCAATTTAGGGTCTTGTGTGATTTCCGCCCATTCGGCTACTAAATCATCCAACAACACTTTGTCATTTTTCAAACCTGTAACAAAACCCGGTTCAAAATCTTCGGCTGTACAAATTTCAATCGTTGGATCAGTTTCAGCCAAATCAGTAAGTAGGGTGATTAATTCTTCTTCTTTCCCTTCGTTAATGAATTCACTTACCTTGTGATTGGGTGCAATGTAAATCCTGTCGTTTTCAAACATCGTAACCATGGCATTAGTAGCATCTGCAAAACGAGATATTGACTGTTTGAAGGCATAAAAACTACTGTCGATACGCTTAACCAGCAAGGTTTTCATAATAAAAGCCAACTGCGTGGAAATCATATCCGCTTTCTGGTATTTGACTTTTTTGTGGGGTTTTAAAAACTTAATTGCCTGATACCGATAATACGTCAAGCCTTTAGTGGGGTGACTTAAACACTCAATGGTTTTGTCGTACAGGTTATCCAAATTCTCATCCAGCAGATAGAATATCTTTTCCGGTTTATTTACAGCAGGGAAGATAATGCCCTGCTCTTTTAAGTCCTTGGCATATTCTTCATTCTCGGCAAGGTCGGTTCTGGTACGTCGAACTGTAAGTGGCTCGATTACCTTGATACGGATTCCTTCGTAAATGTTTTTTACTGCTTGAGTTACCTGTTGGATATTTGGTTCGTCTTTCGCTTTCTTATATGCATCAATTTGCTTGCGAAAGAAATTCTGCAAATTACCAACTTCCAGACTTGAGTTTTTGGCATCTTGAAACAGATAAACCAAATTTGCAATATCTTCGGGCTTGTTATTCAAGGGAGTTGCTGAAATAAGCATAACACGCTTTTGCTCATAGGTATTGTCATTCAACCTTTTTCGTGTATGCGATTTGCAGATATTCTGCAAATGGAAATACATTTCGGCACTATCGCTCCGGAATTTGTGCGCTTCATCCACAATGATTAAATCATAATCGTTATGCTTTGTAACTTTATGCAAGCTCCCCGAAGTAATAATCTTGTAATTATGCAACCCAAACTTATAAAGAGTATCTTCCCAGTTTTCTTTAATGGCCGGAGGACAAATGATAAGCGTTTTGGAAAGATACGAAGGAAAACCATTTGAATAAAAGAACTTTTTGGCAATGAGTGTAGCCACAACAGTTTTACCCAATCCTACTACATCGGATAAAAAGAAACCGTTGTGTTTCATCATTTTGGCATAACCATCGGCAACTGCATCAACCTGATATGATAATTTCTTAAATCCTGAAGGTAAGTCCTGAATGGAGTTCGGGTCAAAGTCGATACTTCGTCCAAAATATTCAATCAGAAATTTCATGTACACTTCAAACGGTGTGAACTCATCGTTGAGGTAGGTTTCTTTTTTGAGTTTATCAACGAACTCTTTCCCTACTTCAATGCTCTCTTCCCACAGTCTGTTGAATGTTTCAGTTGCAAAATCAATATCTGAATCTTCACGAAGTTCAACATTAAATTCGAAATTGCGTTCCAGTCCGTTGTCGGTTAAATTACTTGAACCGGTGATAACTGAACCGTACCCGTGGTCGTGTTTCTCAATTTCCCTGAAAATATAAATCTTAGCATGTAGATTCTGTCTTGGGTGTACCTTGATTTTGATTTTACGTGTAACTAAATCTTCAATCAATTGCAACATCCCATCCTCAACACGTTTGTCATACTCGGCTTCCTGAATGTTTTTCTTTAACTCGTCAAAGAAATCATCTCTACACTTTGCAGGATCTTCAATGAATAGTAGTCCTCTCCGGTTGGCTTCGTACACTAAATTATCAACATTAATGCCTACAAGAATTCTGATTTCATCTGTTTGTTCAATGAAAGGCCTGATACGGAAATAGCCGGAAGCTCTGAAATAGCCCACCAATGCATCAAAAAAATGAATATCCCTATATTTAAAAATGCCCTCTATCTTATTCAGGAGGGTATTTTCGTTTTCGTTTGTAAAGAATTTAGTTGACATTATACTTAGTCTAAGTAGTTTTGAAATTGTAAATGATATATTGATTAAAAGTGTTGAGGTTGCAAAGTTTGCAAAGTTTGCAATGTGTGTTTTGTAAAAAAAGGTTGCTAACTAAGGAATTCTTTTATTCGTTCTTTTTCACTCCAATCAATGATTTCAGAACCTGTATGATTCTTCAAATGAAACAAATATCCTTTAGTACTTCTATGTAAATAGCCAGCAGCATTATTATCAATTAAAGAAAGTTTATTTTTTATGTGTCTTTTGTATTTTGAACTATCCGCCATTTCAAACAATGTATTTGTTTTGAATATATTACTTGCAAAATAACTATCAGTACTTCCGGTTATATAATTTATTAAAGTAATACTCCCAGCGGAATTACTGAATATTGCATTAAATTTCAATTCCTTTTTTTCGTCAAGTAAAAATTTATTAAATTTAAGTTTTTCCTCTTGATCATACAATTTCAGATAGTTAGTAGCTTTAGAATAAAATCTATGTTTAGTTTCCTTTTCTGTTTTCGTTTCAAAATCAATTTCCGAAATACTTACAATATTTTGAACAAATGTAGAAAAACCCAAAACTCTCGAAGGAATATCAATATATTTATTTGCTTTCACATAATAGAATGTAACACCTTGAGAATCTATTTCTTTTACATCAAAAGACATTTTAAAATGTTCGAATATCTTCAAATAAGTTGTATCCTCATCTTTTGGTAAAACATCATACATTCCACTATTTATCCAACCTCCGTCAGTAATAAAAAAATCATCCCCTTGCTCTGTAATAAACAGAGAGATAAATTTATTATTAGTAGTTGCATAGGGAGTAATAATTTCCAATGAATTACCACGTTGTTTAGTCAGCCAAAGCCCACCAAACGAGCTTCTTATATCGTTTAGAACTTCGTCAAATTTCATAAAAATAAAATATTTTGATTTGGGTCTTCATTTTCAAATGAAAATCCTAATTGGTTTGACAAAATTTTAATTGAAGGAAAACTATTTTCGTTTACCCTGATATTACACTCATGGAAAAAATGGACTATACAGTTTTCAATATCTTCTAATGCCTTTTTCTTTGACTCGTCCTGCAAGTGGTCTGTTTTATAAGCTACCTCAACTCCGTCTTCATTGAATTTATGAAAATGAGGAGTAGGAATCTGTTGTTTGTGTAATGGATTACCATCTATCTGATTCCAATGTGTAGCACCATCGCTGTCAAAACGAAATATCGGATTGTCCAGAAACTCTTTATATCTGAGTTTGAATTGAAAAAAATTGTAATTGTTCACTTTTACATCTACAAGCAAAACCATTTTATCAGACACATCGGGGTGTGTAACATCAACTGATTCCTCAAGAGTACGGGGGTGATTACCAAACTTTTTTATATCAATTACTTCAGAAAATATTGATTTCCTTTTGGCTAATAATTCGTTATAAAAAATGTAATTGTCTTTTACCTTGTGATTCTTTTTAGAAGCCATAGTCTCTATTGCAAAGTTTGGTGTAAACGAATGCAAATATACATAATAAACAAGTTTATTTGTCATAATCTTAATATTTTCTGATACATTCCACTTTTAGTTTTTTCGAGCCATTTAACCGTGCATAATTTAGATAGGTATAAGTCGGTTGTACGTTCTTTCATATCTAATTGACTTATTGCAAGTTCAATAGCATTTTTACGTTGAAATTGTTCCGGTAAAACGTCGAATACTTTCCTTAAAAGTTTATCCGCCACAGATCCGTTTTTAGGTAACTCATTGAACATAAATGCAGCATGTTCCTGATAAGTTTTCACAAGTTGTAAAGCTGTTTCAAAATCTTCATCGTCACATATAAACTCATCTGAAATTTCAGCTCTATCGAAGTATTTTAGTGCTGATAAAATCATACACAACCTAAAAAGAATTAAACCCAATCGTTTTGAAGTACTTGCCAGGTCTTCGCTTACAAAAGTTGTGAGATATGAAATACTGTTTCTACCAAATTCGTTAAGTCTATTCCATTGTTCCAGAGTCAGTTTGAAATTTATTTTGGAATAAGTTTCAAGAAACTCAACAAAGTTGAGAACCTGAGTCGAAAGTTTTTCGAAATGTTCTGTATAATTGAATCCATTTATTGTTTCACCTGCATCAACCCATGCAATTGCAGACTTAAAAGAATAAAAAATAAAGCGACTGAATAAACCGTCTTCAGCTGATTTAATAAGATTCTCAACTTGTCCGGGAGTTCCAGCCAATGCAACAGCTAATCGTGGTTTCTTTATTTCGACAAATTCTTTACCGGTTTTCCGGCTGTATGAAATTGGTTCGTGGTGGAATGCCTTGCGGAGCAAATCGGAATAACTACCCCAATCTTGTTTTAAAACATTTCCCATTGAATCGGCTTCTGTTTCGCAAAATATACCTTGTTCATCACCCTCCTTTAAATGCTGAATAACTCTTGCACTGCTATTATTAGCCGGAATATAGAGTATTTTAAACGGTGGTTCTTCGGGCATTTCCATATCTTCTGACTTGCATCGTTTGTCACTCATTTTCTTTTTATAGTCTTGCAAAGCAACTTCATAAAACTTCCGTTTATCGTTACTTGCGGCTAATAATTTATCGTGGTATTTTTGACCTAATTCTTTTGCATGGGTCATTGAACCTTTCCCATTTGCAGCTGGCGCAATAATAAAAACATAAAGATTTGCATAATGCTCTTTGCCACGATAAACACCTACAACATTATTCATGCAACCACTTAAAATGCCTAATGCACCGGTAAGAAAAACATCACGTTCTCTTCTATCAGGAAAAACACAACATCCAATTTTCAGAATTTCCGGCAGCTTGTCAAAAATTTCGTCCGGCAGGAAAGGCAGATCCATTAAAAGATTTTCTTTTGATTGAATTGGCTGGGGTTCGTACTTTGCAAGGTTTGCAAACTTTGCATGTTCGTGGATATTATTTTTGTAAGCACTTGTAATTGTTGAAGTGGCTTCTTTTTGATCAAGATTATATTGCTGTAAAATTAAATTTTGAGTTTCGTTTTCCGGAATTCCAACTCGATTACAATTACATGCAAGTAAGTGAACGAAATTATTTCGTGAACCTTCCGTGTAGGTTGCTATCTTTTCTGTAAAGTCAATGCAGTTATTGAACTGCTCCTGACAGTTGGATTCATTTTTATTTGATTTCAAATCAATTACCTTCTTAGGTCTTAATGACTCACTCTGCACAACTATAGGACTTTCTATTTGAATTGATTTGGTATTCACATTAAAGGTTTCAGGATTTGAATTAATGTAACATTCAGGGTCGAATGAAACAAAGCAAAGTCGTGAAACATCTTTACCCGAAGGATCAACACTGAGTTTTAAGGCTTCTTCGTAATATATTGCAATCTGCAAAAAAGCATTTTTGTGTTTTTCCTTGGTGGTATTCACTGGAACAATTATTTTCAGCCCATTACCACTCGGACTAATAAATGCGGCATAAGTGAAAGGGATATTCATTGCTTTCAGTTTAGCATCTTGTAATTGTGTTGGAATCAACTTATCTAAGTCTAACACAATAAATCCGCTGTAACTTGATATTTTTTCAATTTTTCTACCATTGTCAAAGGTGCCTGAAGGTGTAAAAGCAAGTAATTGCTTTTTAGTTGCGTCTGCTCCTTTTGTGTCGCCTATCCTCAAGCGATTGCGAACATCCTCAACTTGTATTTTAAATTCTCCATTTTTAATTTCGAGAAGTATTTCAGACAAATCTTTGTTGGCAACCTTTTTAGTGAAGTATCTAAAAACTGTTACGTTAGTCATATAATTATCTTGTCAAAGGTTATTCGTTATTTTGTTGATTTACTTGCCTTCTGATAGTTTTCATCAAGAAGATTTTTGATATCAGCAAGCAGGTAATAGATTTTATTATTTATCTGTGTATAACTCACAATGCCACTGTCACGCCATGTTTGAGCTGTTTTCTGACTTATTCCCATGAGTTGAATAAACTGGGCATTGTCAATGATTTGAAGAGATTCAATTTTGCTTGACAATTTCATGGTGTTTGTGAGTTCTGTCAACTGTTTCTGGATTTTTTCATAATTCTTGTTGACCACTTTGAATGATTCTTTCAACTCTTCTTCTTCAAAAACTTTGTTACGAATATCAGCAACAAGTTTTTCGAGGTGCTTTTGGTAATCCATTTGCGTATTCTTCTATTTTGATTCAATGTAATGTGATTCCATAAACTTTTCGAGGTCGGCTCTTTTGACAAAGATTTTTGAACCTATTTGAGAAAATGGGATCAATCTTTTATCCCGGTAGGTTTGCCAAGTCTTTTGACTAATGCCAAGTAACTTTGGAATTTTTACTGATTCAATCCATTGCGAATTGATTTCTTGTTCACTCTTATCCCGAAGGATATTTTCAAGGGTTTCCATTTTTTCTTCCATTTTGTTCAGGAAGCTCTGTGGAACGACTGCCATTTGGAGGCTGTTTTCATTTGTTTGCATAAGCATTGAATTATAAATTGATTATTGTTTGTTTCAAATTCATTATGCAAAGGAAACTAAATGTAATTGTAGCATTTAGAAAATAAAAAAAGGTTTTTTTGGAGGAAAAAACCTACCAAAAAAACCTAAACTAAATGATCAAAATTGAATGAATTATTTTCGTAGTTCTTTTTTGATATACTCGTATTTATCTTGATTATTTGCGGACAAGTCTGCTTGTATTACCCCTAAGACATCAAGTGAATCATATAAAAAACATGCTTCGTATGTACCAATAGTTTTTTTTGTTGTATCAAAAACGTTGTCTTCTCTATAACTCTCAACCAGCCTTTGCAACATAATTGCAAACCTCTTTTTGCTATTTTTCTGTACTTTATAAACTTGATTCTTTTCGTATTGTATGATTTTAGAAAGTTCTTCTTCGGAGTAGACTTCAGTATAATTACGATACAAATCTGGGTGTCCATCACTCAATTTTTCTTTGAAAAGCATGTCAAATTCATACTGGTATAAACCATCCTGAACGTCTTCTAAAATAGTATTGGCAAGATACCATAAATGAATTCTAATAGAAGAAAAACTACTTATGTTAACCTCTCTTTTAATACCTTTGATTGTTGTAGAAATATTCAATTTGCTTTTTTCTTGAATGCTGTCACTCAATAATTTTATTAATTCTGCTATTTCCAAATTTTCCCGATAAATATCCATGCCCCATTCCTTAGTTGTGTCAATCTGCTTTTTCAAATTGAAAGCATTAAATGCCTTCAAATGAATATTCTCAGGCAAGGAATTATGTTTTTCAATCATCATTCTGGTGTTAAACCTATATGGAGATTTACCTTCAAGATTAATATTGTACTTTTTAGCCAAATTCTTTATGGCTTCTTCCTGTTGTTTTGACATTCCCATATTAAAATCCTTTATTGATTTGAATTTTATTTCTTTAATTCCTTTTTAATAAATTGATATTTTTCATTGTTATTAGCCGAAATGTCACCACGAATCGCCCCCAATAAATCTAAAACATCATACAAGAAACAGGCTTCATTTGTTTTGATTGTTTTTTTTGAATTATCAAATATACCTGTTTTTTTAAAATGTTCTACCACTGGACTAATCCGAATTGAAATCCACCTTTTCTTATATAAAGATAACCCTTTCTGTACCCGATTTTCCAATTGAATAATTCGAGTAATTTCATCTATTGTGTAAGGTGCCGAAAAATTTAAAAGGTAATCTGGAAGCAATTCTTGAATAATATCATCATCAGTGATTTTTTCCTTCTGTTCAATATTTAATTTGGTTTTATAGCTGTAATCACTCAATTCATTCAATATAGAAGATATTAACATGAGAATATGGGTGTTTGTCATCGGATAATTAAACTCAACACTTTTTTCAAGACCATTAATTGTGGTGGAAATAGTTATGCTCTTTTTTTCTTCAATTGATTCTAATAGCAATAAATGTAATTTGGCTAAATCCAATGCTTCTGTATTGTTAACCATTTCATGAACATCTTCTTCATTGCAATTTGCATAATAAACCAAAGTCATCAAATCAATATGAGATAAACGTATATCATACTTTATCAGTAATTCTTTTAATTTTTCAAATTGTTTATCTGATAGATTATTCACGCGTTGTTCAAAGTCCTCTTTAAGAACATCATAAAAATCATCTTCCATATTATTTAGTATTATTTTATTTTAAAGATCTTTTAATATATTGATATTTCTCCTGATTATTAGCAGTCAAATCAGCTTCAATAAGTTTGGCAAAAGCAAATACATCATATAAAAAACAGGCTTCGTTAGTTGCAATCGTCTTTAAATTCTTATTAAACAATTCTTTCTTCCTTAATTTAGAAATTGCTTCTTTTAAGATCTCCCTTAATTGTTCCTTTTTTGATTTTGAGTATTTATCATTTTTGATTTTACCTTTTTCTTTTACAATGTCAATTATATTGTTTAATTCGTGATTGTCAAACAACACCTTTGAAAAATCAATAATTTGAAACATGTCATAATCATCTTTGTCGGTTGAACGCTCATACATTTCCAAACTGGATTTAAGACTTGGCTTGAGAAAGAAATCTTTGTATAAATCTTTTGGAAAACCTAATGAGAAATTATTTCTTATCTCATGCTCAAGGAGAGTATTAACAACATAGTTCAATCTTGTTTTATGCAGATCATTGCTGATTTTTACTTTTTTGTTGCCGTACTTGATTTCAATAGAATTATCAGATTTTTTTGAATTGAGTAAGATTTTTGTAAATTCTGCCAATTCGATAATCAAAGAATCATCAGTAATAAAAGTGTCTCTATAAACCCACACTTGAGACACTATTACACTCGTATATTCTTCACTTGCAGGAAGATTATGCAATTTTACTAACCGATCTGTTTCAGGCTCAAGACTATTGTAGTAATCTTGTTCAGCTTTGTCTGTAACTAAATTCGTATCAATCATGATTATTTTTTTAATGGGTTATTCAAAAATTTTAATAGTTCTGAGATTTCACTTTTATCCATTGTGCTTATTTTTTTGAGTAAATCTTCTTTTTCTTTCGGTTCTTCTTTTTTCTTGAATATCGAAGCCATAACGGTGTCTGTTTCAGCTGTGTCAAAGTTACCCATGTATGCTTCAGTTATCTTTATATTGGAGTGGCCTAAAAGGTTTTTGAGGTGATTATTATCCACCTTATTATCTTTAGCAATCTTGGCAAAACTATGCCTGGCAATGTGCATAGAAATGTGTTTAGTAATTTTTGCTTCATCTTCAATTTTACCCAGATATTTGTTTATCAAGGCATTTTTAGCCCCAACTATATCATTCAGCTTTATAATCATTTCCGGTGGAAGTGTTGCCTTTTGTTCAGGAGTTACAGCTTTGGCATACTCAGCACTACTATCAAGTAAGGGAAAAATATAATGAGCTGGCTTGCAATTTTCATTATAATAATGTTGCAAAATATCCCGGGCTTTATCGTGTAAAAATATGCTGCGGTCCTTTTTGGTTTTTGACATACGATATTCCAAACGACCTTCAGAAGTGATATTGCACCAACGTAGCTGAATAAGGTCACCGGCTCTGATACCTGCTAAATAAAACGAAAATAAGAAGTAATTTCGACAATGCCAAATCAGACTGTTTTCTTTTAGATTAAGTTCTTCAATTAGCTTTATTTCGGCTTCATTCAATTTCTCTTTGGTGGTGCTTACTTCCCTATCGTATTTATATCCTAAAAATGGATTTTGTTCCGGTTTAATAAACTTGTCAATTTCAATGGCACGATTGATAATTGATTTGAAGATATTCAAATTAATGGCAATAGTATTGGGGTGTAAAACGGCTTCGGGATTTCTTTCGTTTTTGAGCGTGTGAATGTATGCTTCAAACTTCGACAAAAATGAGGTGGTAACTTCAACAAATAGTAAATCTTTCTTTCTGTTAGATTTCAGAAAGCCTTCTAGCTTATTACAAAATCCATTGTACTTTTTGTAATTCCGGTGACCGCCTTCGTTTAAAATGTCCGAAGTTCTTTGCTTAGCATAAGCCAGGAACGAGGGCGATATTTCGACTTCTTTAATGGTACTTTTAATGTTTTCTTTAGTAGCTAAACCCTGCTCTCTTAAATCACGGTATGTGATTTTTGCGTTTTCAATTTCCGCAGCAAGAACCGCATTCCAAACTTTGTGATTCGGTTCAGAAGTTCTAATCCAATTGCCTTGTTTTGCTTTGGGGTTGTAGTCTCTTGGGCTTTTGAGCTCAATGGAAGTATTGATTCTTTTATGCTTCCTGTCTTGAGTTATTCGAAGTAAAATATTATATGTACCTTTGCGAGTAGGTTTATTATTTAACTCTAAATTAAAAGTTGTTGCCATAATTGTACGCATTAGAATGAATACAAATATACAAAATAACTTCCATTTACTGAAACATTACTGAAACATTTTCTACTTTTGATTGCATTTAATTACATTCAAGTGAAAATTACAATGACTTAAACAGCTGATATACAACGAATATAAATGTAATTGAAAGTAAACAAATACCGTATAGGTAGTTCGGCTCTGGGTACAAAAATCCCTCAAAATCAACAGATTTTGAGGGATTTTTACATTTAGCTCGTTGCATAAAGTATCAGGAAGCATTCTGACGCACTCTCTTACCAACTAATGTCATAAAAACAATTTTAACATCCCACCAAAAAGTCCAGTTTTCAAGATAAATCATATCATGCTCAACACGTTTTTCCATCTTCCAAAGCTCATCTGTTTCTCCCCTATAACCATTTACCTGCGCCCAACCTGTTATTCCAGGTTTCACATAATGCCTTACACGATAATAATCGATTAATTCCGAGTATTGACGGGTATGCTTCAACATATGAGGACGAGGTCCAACAACCGACATTTGACCAAACAAAACATTGAAAAACTGTGGGAACTCATCTAAGTTTGATTTACGTAGAAATCGCCCAATTGAGGTTATTCGACTATCACCCTGCGTTGCTTGTTTTTCATCTGCGTCTTTATTAACCCGCATACTTCTGAATTTCATACATTTGAACGTCTTATTATTAATTCCTGTACGTTCCTGAAGAAAAAACAAAGGTCCTTTAGAATTAAGTCTGATCAGAATAAATATAATTGGAAACAACCAACTGCAAATAAACACGATAACCAGTGAAGAAAATAAAATATCAAAAGCCCTTTTTACAAAGCGCAACTTCAGATTATCCAACGGTATTTCCTGCGGATTAAATATGACCAAAGACCCAACGGTCTCCAAATTTTTATTTAATTTAAACCAATATTGATTTTCAGGAACAAACCTTAGCCGAACACCTATTTTGTTACATACTGCCAACAATTCCTTGGTTTTTTTCAAATCATTGTAAGCCGAGTTGGTAACAAAAAGCAAATCTACATCATGTTGAGATACTAACTCATCTAATTGTTCCATTGTTCCAAGCACATCTTCAACCTTTTTACCTTTTTCATGTTTTTCTGACACATAACCAACAAAGTCATATCCTAATATCGGGTTATTATTTAACAAATCTCGTAAAAAGACACTCATATCATTTAATCCGATTATCAGCACCTTGTGAGTATAGTATCCTTTTGCCCTTCTATATTTCAGATAACGATATAACACAAAGTAAAAAGTCATTTTACCCATGAAAAACATAAAACCACACTCTACAATAAACAGATATGAGAAATTTCCGGGCAAAATCCATTTTGCCAGCAATATTGATATCAGTATAAATACCGGTATCCGCTTGCTAATACGCTTTACCCTGTTGGAAAACTCATCATGCAAATACAAATTCTTATTTGAAAAAAAAGAATAGGTAATAATCCACGATAAATTAGCATGCAAATAATATAAACCTTTATCATCTACACTTAATTCCAACAAGTTTGGATTTATTGCAAATAAAATCGCAATAGCTATATCCAAAATAATCAGATCAAAAATCACATACAGAAATTTCAGTTCTGTTTCGTTCGATTCCATAATAATTCATTTGAATGTCGAAAAATGTTGTAAACAAACAGAAAAAAGTTAGAAGTTAAGGTTTAGGCATAATTAATGTTTAACGTGTGGTGTATGAATAAAATCGGAATAGAAACTATCTAGCATTTTTTTCATACCTACTTTATAAAACGAAACTAACAAGGACTTATAAACCCTTATCTTTTCCATAAGAACAGATCCAATAAAAATAGTATTACCAATCAGATATCTGCGCCACATGCGACGTGGCTCTTTTATTAATCGATAGAACCATTCTATCCCCAAGTGTATCATCCAATCTGGAGCACGTTTTACCGTACCTGCATAAAAATCGAATACAGCACCAATGCAACAAACATGACCAACCCTTAATTGCTTGAAATGGTGAAAGGCCCACTTTTCTTGTTTGGGTGCTGTCATTCCTACAAAAAGCACTTCAGGTTCTACAGCATTTACAGCATTAATCATCGACTCATCATCTTCGTCGCTGAACGAAGGTTTAAAAGGAGGTGAATAAGTATAAATCTGTACATTTGGATAATCTTTTGCAGCTCTTTTAATTATTTTCTCCAGAGTTGCTTCAGAACTTCCCAGGAAGAAGCATCTTCCTCCTTTTTCATTAATTCGTTCCATTTCATAAGTAAACAAATCAGCACCGGCTATTTTATGTAACTTTTCTCCGGTCAACATGTGCATTGCCCACACAACACTAACTCCATCAGGCAATAAAACATCACTATGTAAAAGTGCATCTTGAAAATCTGCATCATTCTCCACCGTGTTAAATGAATATGCGTTGAGCGTGTTAATTAGCACTTTAGACTGACTTATTTCTTTTAAAGGATGATTAAACAAAGCATAATTCCGTAACATAACTTTCACAATTAAAGGTTAGATTAAATCTTCTGCATTTTTATTACAAAGTTTTATAACCTTTAAAGATCTATTAAACTTTGTATGCTATTATAACATGTTTACAGCATTGAAAGTTTAATAGAATAGAATATTTATGTAATACTTATTGCTACTTTTTTATAACTTCTTGTAGTATTATATTCGCTTTTTGTTCAAAATCATTTAATGTAAATTCACTCTCATACCTCTCTCTTCCAGCTACACCAAGTCTTTTACGCAATTCGGGCTGTTTGATCAACTGTTCCAACTTCTCGACCATATCTTTTGTATTTTTTTTTGGTACAAGATACCCTGTAGTATTATTTATTACAATGTTAGGAATACCACCTTCGAAAGTGGAAACAACAGGTAGAGAATACTGCATAGCCTCAATTAATACCAACGGAAAACAATCGTTTAAAGTAGGAAGAACAAAAATATCTGCATTTGTAAACGCATCTTCCTTTTCCTTGCCAATTTTTTTTCCAACATATTTCACACAATCCTTTAAATCCAATTCCTTTAATTTTGATTGGAACTGAAGTTCACTTATATCACCAACACCTCCGACAAAAACGCACTCAAAATTAAGATTTCTACTTTTCAAAATTCTGCATACTTCGAGTAATATAAAAACGCCTTTTGATACCAGCAGGTTTGATAAAAAGAGTAGCTTCACAACAGTTGTTTCTTCTTTTTTATGTTGTTTTACTTCTATATCGGGAATTCCATTGGGACAATAGTAAACCTGCTCTTTGGAAACGTATTTTTGAATATCAGCATACAATTTAGAGGACAGCAATATAACATATGAATTTTTAAATACAAACTTATATAACAAGTTGTCCACATATTTATTTTGCCTTAAACTAACTCCCTTATTATGAAAATGATAGACTACTTTTATACGGAATAGTTTGATAAGGAATACGAGTGTTGCATCTTTATAAAAAGGAACACCTTTAGATGTTATGGATAAGTAACATAGATCAGGGCGATTAAAAAGAATCTGCCATAGCACCTGCCCTATTATAGACAGATATCGAAACAACTTAACAAGGCTTTTCCCACCGATTTCATCTATCGTTCTGGATGTTCCTAAATTTATGTATTTACAGTCAAAGTTAGTATTAATCAGTTTACTCTCTTTGATTTGTAAACCTATAGCGGCAGCGCCATGAATAGGAGGAGGATAATGTAATATGAATAATATTTTCATCTGTTTCTAATTTATTTTAAAGGTCACATGGAACTCACATATCAGATTTTAACTCATAAGAATTTTTCCTCACATTTAAGGATTTCCGGTTACATTTTTAGTCAGGGTATTCCAACATTCGGTATTATTCAAATACGCTATTTCTTTTTTAAATGCGCACATTTTAAAAACCGTCTCTAACTCTTTCCAAAGCCCAAACTTTTCTATCTCCCAGGAATGACCCCATAAATGAAATACACCACCTGTATTCAGAATCCTACTCAATAGTTTTTCAGCTAATTCAGGAAAGTTTTTATTGCCTTTATAAAATAAGGAATTCTGAACTATTGGAAGAAAGAATTTATTATTCACACAATGTCCAATCAACGTCACACTACTATGATTATATGCCTGGATAGTCGTATCCATTAATTGCGATCGCAAATCAGAAGTTGTATGCAACAATTTGGTTGTTCGTCCAAACAGAAATCCAGCTTCTTTTACAAAATCAATATCACGCTGAGAGTATTTACCTCCGGGGAAACAAAAAGCATCCACTTCCTTACCCAACTGATTCTGAAGCATTGTTTTACACTCCGAAATTTCATATCTGGCAGCAGCTTCACCAAGTGTATTCAAATAAATATGATTTACAGTATGTCCACCGATTTCATGTTTACTTGCTATTTCGCTTAGTGTAGAAGCATCCATTACCACACGTTCTGAATTATTGATTGGGACATAAAAAGTGCCTTTCAAATTGTACTTTTCAAGCAATTCTACAATTCTAACATCTAAAGGGTGTCCATCATCCCAGCTAGTAGTAATTATTATTTGCTTATTTTCCATCTAATATTCAATATTTTATCTTTCAAACGACTTCCAAATGAATGATGTTTGTAGAATTGTTTAATGATATTTTTATCAACTCTCATATCTTCTAAGAAAGTAAATGTACATTGATCTGATGTATCCAAAAGAGTATCAAATCTTTTACATCTGACTTTGGTGTGTGTAGCTTCATCATTAAATCCATTATTCAGCACTTTTGATTTTATAGGGAAAACATCGAGGTAATTATGCTTGTACTGGTGATAAACAAAACGAGTTGCCCACGAATCAAGCTTACCCTTTACTACACGGCTTAGCATAAGCGACAAATCGCTTTCACCGCGATTAAACATTAAATTCTTTTTCAGACTCCACCTAAATGACGGATAATCCTTTAGTTTCCAGTCAACTTGCACCCAACGATCTTGCCAGGTTGCCCAGCCCCAAGATGCTGCCCGTATTGAAAGTGCTACATCATATTTATAACCTAACGGATATTTAAATTCAAATGAAAACCCTGAAATACTGAGAATTCTTTTTTTCTCTTGGTAAAAATCCAGCGCCTGATTCATATAACTTAAAAAATTGGTTGCTAAAATCAGATCATCTTCCAGAACAATTACTTTACCATACATCTCAACAATTTTTGTTACTCCGGAAATAATTGAATTTGCCAGGCCTTTATTAATTTCACTCTCAAAGATTGTTTTATTCGCAAAACCGGTTATAGTATGAATGTATTTACGGACGGCACGAACATCGTCAATATTTTTTTCATCTTTACCACCGTCAGAAAAGACAAATAGCTGACTTTCTGAAGCCAACGTATTTCTTTGCAACGATTCCACTGTCATTATCGTTTCCTCCAGACGAGAATAAACGAAAAGACATATCGGTGCCAATGAGTTGTTTGTTTTCATACGTAAATCGATATTTTTTTGAATTATCGTTTGAAGCTTTTTCCGTTTGCCGGAACGATTTGCATAAATTGTATATAAGCAATTTGCCTTTTCATAAAATATTCACTAAACAGCGATTAGTACTGCATTTTCTTCAGATTACATTTAGCCATAGACAGCTAAAATAACTATGCTATCCAAATTCTTTTTCTAAAAGATTTAATCGCATCTCTAAATATTTTCGAAAATTCAGAGTTTTTAAACGCTATAAAAACGTTAAATTCCATTGCTTTTATCTTAGTAAACACATAGTCTAAAGAATATGTTCTATACACTAAATAGGAATACAATATATGAGGTTTGGCTAACAATCTTCTTTTATACTCGGCTTTTCCCCACAAAAAATGAAATGTGGACATCCCTTTTTCAATAGAAGTTTGTATTAAATAAAAGATACATGCATCCCCCGGATTGTATTTACAAAAATTTTCGTCGTGGGCCAGAACATGTGCGTACACAGCTTTGTTTAAAACAGTGGCGATACAACCGGCTACAATCTCTCCATCTATTTCAATATATGCAACGCACCCATAAGACTGAGAGAATTTATAGATATTATTTATTATGACATCACATCTTCCTGCCTTTCTACCCTTGTGCATCATTCTTTCAGAGTTCATTTGAAGGATTTTATCAACAATAACTCTTTCAATTTCTGCTCCTTGCTTAGTAACAAAATTCACACTCGAAAATTCCTTTATCAACCTTTCTTTCCGTTGTTTAATATGTTTGCGGGTTTTCGCACCAAGTTCAAAGTTATAACTATCCATCGTCGAAGGCAAGTCCAATATCTGATCATCTGACTTAAAAGTTAAAAATGATTTTTTTAAATCATAACTTCTATAGGAAGCTATAATTTCAATTTTCTTTATTGACGGAAAATTTTCAAACAGCTTTTTTGTAAATGCGTTGATAATATCCTGATCAATGTCGGTAAGTGAATTAAAGCAGGTAGAAGTCTTTCCTTTATTTCCAAAAACCAGCAACTCAATTAAAGCACCATCCTCAAATACAAGTATATAATTAATATCATGAGTAGGATAATAAACTTCAATATATCGACAAGTAGTTATAAATGAATCATATTTCTCAAGTAGAAATGATTCATATTTTAAAGGCAACCCGTTATAACATTCAAGTTTGATCATATTGTTGACTTAATAAATTCATTTTGTTTTAAAATTGATTAAAAGAAACAAGACATCAATATTATTCTATATTTTGCTTACTAACTCTTTTAATCGAAAATAATAATCAATCAACACTTTATCATTTTTATCTGACTCCAGTTTATGTTTTAAGTTTGAAAATTCCCGCAAATAAGGAATCCAATAATCTATGTTAAAGTGCTTGAAGTATTTTTGTATTATTTCCGAATTTTCCTTTACAATAATATCAAATCGCACATTTTCCTTTACCAAACACTCATATTGAAATATATACGTAAACAAATCGTAACCAAGCGGATATACCCCGGCCAATTCCCAATCGAATACATTGATATTTCCTTGATAAATCAACATATTCCAAGGACAAAAATCACCGTGTGCAAAACAAGACTTTAAACTCGAATTATATATTCTATTACTCTTTACCTGCTGCTTTGATAACGTAAAAAGTATTGTCAGAATCTGTTCATTTAGGTGTAAAAAGTTGATTCTTTCTCCATCCAGAACTGAAGTTTTGATTAACGTGTATTGATTTTCTAAATTTAATTTCAACCGTAACTGTGGAACAAAGGACAGATGCGTAATTTGTTGTAAAATGAGCCCTTCATTGTAAACATTGTTGCATGCAACTTCTTTAGTTGCATATTTAATAAAGAATGTTTCATTTGTAGAAGGGTCAATACCTAAGACAGTAATTTTCTTCTCGACGCCTGCCGATCCAAGGTTGAAAGCCAGAATTGAATTTGGTGGAACAAATTTTCTAATTTGCTCCAGTGGTAAAATTTTTTCTGGTCGCTTCGTTGAAAATGTAAAACGAAAAAAAGTTGAAGCTTGCCAAACTTTCATCATGATTTTAGCGCACATTTTATATGGCTGATAAAATGTAGCAAACAATGGATATTTTTGGAAATCCTCCGGAAAATAGTATTGTTTACTAATAGGGTTGAAATAATAATATCGCATAGTCTAAAGGTTTAGTTGAATAAAATTCAGATTTGTTTACAATATGTAGTTTCGTTCTAATTTAAACAAGCAATAATATCAAAAAAATTTACATTCTTTCAATTACTATTCAAAATCAGCTTCTACTAAAAATGAAATTAATTCCTGCATTTTTTGGTTAAAAGTATATGGCATTAAAGAATTACGAGTTGAAATATTATTAAAAGAATTTCTTTTCTTACAAAATACTTCATTTAAAATACTAAGTAATTCATCTTTGTCAAATGGATTAAAAGTTACGCCGTTTTCATTATTAATCAGACAAGTAGCACCGGCTAAATTTGAGCATAGAACGGGAGTACCAGCAATTAAAGATTCATTTACCACCGCACCAAAAGGTTCCCAGATACTGGGAAGTATAAAATAATCGGCAGCACGGTACCAGGCATATAATTCCTTATGTTCAAACCTTCCGGCGAAAATAATATTATCTTGTATTTTCACTTCTTCTACCATCTTCAACAATTCTGATTTCTTATCACCATCACCTACCAGAATTAATACTGCATTCTTATTTATTGCAACGTAGCTGGAAAAAACATCTATCAAAAACCTCAGGTTCTTAACTTCCACCAATCGACCTACAAAAAGCAAAACATCCTTGTCAATCAACTTATATTGATTGATATAACCCTGTGTGATACTATCAGAAACGTTTATTATGGATAAAATTCTTTCTTCCTTTTGTATGATAGGAAATACAGTGGTCTTAACATCCGGAAAGTGTTTGTTATACCATTGTTCGGCTAATTCATTATCTAAAACAATTCCATCCAGAACTTTAAAACAAAGGAATCTTCCTATTCTTCGGAGGGTTGAACTGGTTATGGCAACATCTACGCTATCATCGCAAAGGCTATATACTTTTGTTTTGGGATATACAATTTTTGTAAACAGAGCCGTAAAAAATGATATAATATTATATTCCCATACTAAAATTATATCCGGTTTAAACTGAACCACTTTTTTTAGGTAACCAAACCGGATCAACCTTCCTTTATGACGAAGTTCAAAACCAAATGTCAGAAATTTTGGAGTAAAATTCAACTGGCTTAACAGTTTATTCATGTCAAATTTCTGAGAACGCAGGTTTTTACGGAAGAAATAAATATCAGCATCAAAAGCCGCATTTAAGTCATTATAAAAATCGATACTATATGGAGCTAATGCTCTCTGAAAAACCAATAGTCTCTTTTTCATACCATTCTCCTTTTTGATTAATCATAAATATGTTCTATAATTCAGTCAATAAACCAATATCGAAATTAATTGATAGTCAAAAGATTAATCAATTTTATTTTCAAATAAATCTACTCAGTTTAATCTAGATCCTTTTTAAATTTATCCCAAATAAAGGGAAATAGCGTTTTTAACCAAAGCATACTAAAATAATACGGAAGTTGATATTTGAAATTCTTTTTATAATAATAAATTTGTTCATTGTAAGCTAATCCTAAGGGGCTGTACAAATACTTAATCCTGTCTTTTAAAGCAGAGTTAGATGGCAACCAACTGTTTCCGTGATCATTCCTGCAAACTCCGCCATTACCCGGACAAACCAGAACTGGAATATTTCGTTTCGAAGCAGCGAGTGTATAATCGTAATCTCCAAATTGGTGCGAATATTTTTTATCTAAAATACCGATAGATTTTACAACATCACTGGTTACCATTAAAATATTTGCATTTGCCATCGAACAGGGAATCGGAACATCGCCCGGGTTTACTTTCTTCGATTTTATTTTTATTCCTCTATGAGTTATTAATGTTCCACCATATGAAAGTTTTGAATCAGTCAAATCTTTGGTAGAACTGACATAAATACCTGATTGTTTGAAATGCTCTAAGCAATACTTATGAGTATCTAAAATATCAACAAAAAAATTCTCGGTCAGAATTACATCATCATTCAACAACAAATAGAAATCATAGTTATTCTCTTTATTTAAAGCAGTTTCCCAGGCCAGCCTCATCCCTCCCGACCAAAATAGTTCACCCGATCCTTGAATTATATTTACTTCCGGAAAATGCTTTTTGACTTCTTCTGAAGTCCCATCGGTACAACCGTCGTCCACCAAGAACACATCGAACTTCATTTCTGCATGATATAGTTTCAGAGCCTCATACAATGATTTTAAGCATTCAATAGTTGTGTCTTTTCTATTAAAGCATGTTAGTAAAATCGCTGTTTTTTTCATCTTTATTTAGTTCACATTCAACAAGTAATTATAAATAAATCTCTTAATCAACAAAAATGCTTTATATGATATTTGTAGTTGCACAAATTACTTTCCTGAACTCATTTGTCACATCGATTGAGTTATGATTCATTTCTGCAATTTTAATTGCATTCTTTCCATATTTCTCTCTCAATTCTTTGTTTTCAATCAACTGTTTGATAGCATTGGTTACTTCGTTGATGTTATTCTCAGTAATTACTTTAGCCCAATCATATTTCGATGCATATTTCACCAGAGCTGTAACCTCAGGAGCAAAGATGATTATCGGAGTACCTGTGATCATATATTCCGGAACTTTTGTTGGCATTGAATATTTTATAAAATTTAGGGAATCTTGAGAAAAATCATAAGGTAAAAGAAGGATATCTGATTCCGAAAAAACTTTCGGCAAATCATCATAAGAAACAAAACCTGAATGAAACACATTTTTATAACTATCAATCCACAACGGTTTATCTTGTGTTTGAAGTACAAATTTTATTGACAGGTTTAATTCTTCATTTATTTTCTGAATTGCTTTTGCAATTAATTCTAAAGATGAATCAATACCTAATCCAATTCTACCGGCATACAATATGGTTGGATTATCGTTTAGATTATATGTTTTTCGTTGATATTTTTTCCAGAAATCAATATCGATCGTATTATGAAATGGGATAAAATCTTTGTTGTATCTAATTTTATATTCTGCTGACATTTCCTCACCAATGCTCATTAGAACAGTTGCTCTATCCAATAAAATCCGTAACTCCTGATCAATTTTCCGATGCCAATACTCTTTAAAAAGTCCTTTTTGACTTATTGTAGATGGCCAATCGTCCATAACGTGAAGAATTAATGGCTTCTTCAGATAAGATTGAACAGACAAACAGAACAAAATACCTTCTCGGGATGTAGTTTGAACATAGATTATATCAGGATTAAATTCATCCAACCAGTTACAAAACTCTTTTGACAATTCAGTTTTCTTTACCAAATGAATTATACCCAAATACTGAAGCACTGGATAAAAAACATTCATAATTACCGAAATTCGGAATTTTGACTTGGGAATAGTCAGGTTCTGAATTTTTTCCTCGCTAAATGTCAATAATCCGGATGTGTACCTCCGTTTCAGGTGATTAAATGGAAAACTCCATTTATGTTCTTTTTCACCAAGTTGATAATACGTATTACACACGTGAGTATCTATATTATCTAGCAACAAATAGCCCGAACAAGCAACCGCGAGTTTATCTCTATCCCACCCTTTAAAAAGGTTTGACAAAGTAATTCCACCTCCTGTATCGTTATTAAACGACTGACCGACAATCAAAACCTTAGGTAATTCCATAAAAAATGCAATTTAAAGAAACCGTTCTATTATCTATTATTTGTTAATTTCAGCAGCGAATATATTAACAAGAGTTTTTTCGGGTATTTTCCGAATAATCGTCGAATAACAAATACCAATTGATATCCACATCAATATATGATGCATAGAGAAAGTACTAACATTAGCCGGATATAAATCGATTACCCAAAGCAAAATCCAAATAGCAGCAGCTTTCGAAAGAATGTTTTTCGAATAGAAAAGTCCCAGAATAATTGCCGGTATTGCAATTAGTAACATTAATCCAAGACTGATTATTCCGCCTTTTAGAATAGTATTCAAAT
>Ga0118677_10002327_pt1 | contig 38477 bp, 32 predicted proteins | sample AliMusrvi5mmetaG_FD_86154 | JGI IMG/M metagenome (GOLD analysis project Ga0118677, IMG submission 86154) | reverse complement strand
GTGAAAGGCAGCGCTTGCGCGGCGTCTAATCGCACCAGGTGCGCCCCGCCGGCGTGGAACGCGGCCAGCCTCGCCTCGCTCGAATCGCAAGCGATGGCCTTCAGCCCAGGCATCTCGAGCGCCTGCGCGGTCTTGTTGCCTGGCGCAGCGCACACGTCCAGGAAACGCTGATCGGGCTGCAAATCCAGCAACGGCACAACGCTCTGAGCACCAATGTCCTGCCGCCGGGCTCCCTCCGGCACGCTTCCAGTGACACGGAAACAGCCAGCAACCTCGGTTGGTTCACAATCCGGGGGCAACTCGGAGCCAGCTTGCAGGCGAATGAACGGCTCCGGCGGCCGCAAGCTCGCCTCGCCCAGCCTGCGCGCCATGTCTAAGCCAAAGCGGCTCACCCAGCGCCGCCACAGCCAGGCTGGCAAAGAGAACTCCAACGCTTCGTCGGGCCACTTTTCCGGCAGCGGCGGCAGACGCCGAAGCACGGCGTTGACCAGCGCGGAAGCCTGGTTCTTCTTGGCGTGTTTGACCAGATCGACGCTTTCGCTGACCGCGGCGTGGTCAGGTACGCGGTCGAGAAAACGCATCTGGTAGGCACCCATCTCGATAGCGATCCTGACGTGCGCGTCCATCTTCTCCGGGCGGCGGCTGGAAACGCGAGCCATCAATGCATGCAGATGAGCCCTGCGGCGAAGCACGCCGTACACGATCTCGGTCGCTAACCCGGCTTCGCGGGAATCCAGTCCGGCGAGGGCACGATCAAGCGCGTCGCCCGACTGAGCGCCGTGCTCGACGGTCAACAATACGCCGTAGGCAATCTGACGCGCGCTGGACACATTCTTATAATAGGAGCTTGGAACTTCAAAAGGTCATTTCGCGCAAAGTGGGCGAAGCGGTCACGCGGTACAAGATGATTCGCGAGGGCGACCGCGTTGCCGTCGGGTTCTCGGGCGGCAAGGACTCGTTCACCATGCTGGAATCGCTAATCCTGCTGCGAGACCGCGCTCCGATCAACTTCACCGTCTGCGCTTTCACCATCGAGCAAGGCAAGTTCCTGGCCCCCATCGAACCCTTCGGCGAGTTCCTCCGCGCGCGCGGAGTCGATTGGACCTATCGTGTGGACGACCCGTCGATTCGCCTGCTCGCTGAACAACCTGGGCACGGCTGCGATCTCTGCAGCCGTTTCCGCCGCCGCGCGGTGTACGAGATCTGCCGCGAGCTCGGTGCCAACGTGATCGCCCTCGGACACACAGCCGACGATTTCTGCGAGTCCCTCCTGCGCAACGTGATGTTTACGGGCCGGGTTGCCGCGTTGCCGCCTATCACCTGGTCGCGAAAGAGGGAGTTCAAGTTGATCCGTCCGCTCATGTTCGTGACGGAGGATCTGACCACTGCCTACGCGAAGGAGGCGGGCGCACCGGTGGTCCCGTGCGGCTGTTCTCAGAAAACCGGGACGGTCCGCCGCTCGCTGCGCGACATTTTCGCCGAACTCGAAAAAGACTTTCCCCACTTGAAGCAGACCATGCTGACGGCGATGAGCAATGTCACGACTTCCCGCCTGCTGGACTTGCGCTTCCTGGACCTGGAAGCTGGCAGGGAAGCAAGCGACGGAGGCACCGAGGCAGCCTTCCCCCTGCTGGACGAGCCGGCTTTCAACGAGTTGTAATCACTTCGAAGTTCAACGCCCCAAAGCCGTCACCCATTTGAGATAATCGTAACTTGGCACACCGGAGCCGTGCCTCGTTGCACCTCGGCGGTTCCGCTCTTTGAACCATATGAGATTCCTTCCCCGCGAAGAGAAATTCTTCCACTTCTTCATCCGGCAAGTGGAACTGATCAGTCAGGCGTCCATGCTCCTGCAGCAGGGCATCGTCGCTAACGGCGAACGGCTTGAATACGCGGCCAAAAGAATTGCCGAACTCGAGCGACAGGGCGACGAGATTATCCATGATATCTTTACCCGCCTGAACCAGACCTTCATCACGCCCCTCGATCCCGAGGATTTGCACAATGTTGGCTCCCGTCTCGACGACATTCTGGACGAAATCGAGGAGTCGGCGCACCGCCTGATTTCCTACGAGATTCACAAAGCGCCGCCGCCGATGATCGAGTTGTGCGGCATCATCAATCGGTGCGCGGAGGTATTGCGCAAGGCGTTTGCGGACCTGAGCCACGACAAACCGCTGCTTGATAGCTGCATCGAGATCAACCGGCTGGAGAACGAGGCAGACAAGGTCTACCGGGCGGCCATCTCTGCTCTATTCCGCAGCGGCGGGGACGCACTTACGGTGCTGAAGCTCAAAGAGATTTACGAACACCTGGAACAAACCGTAGACTACTGCGAGGACGTTGCCGACGCTCTCCAGAACGTCATCGTGAAGAACGGCTAGAGTGCGGCAGCGATGAGCGGGACCCTACTTCTTGTCATCGTCATCATCTCGGTGGCGCTGGTATTCGATTACATCAATGGTTTTCATGACGCGGCGAATTCCATCGCCACGGTGGTGGCCACAAGGGTCTTGACACCCCTGCAGGCGGTGGTCTGGGCGGCCTTCTTCAATTTCATCGCCGCCATTCCGTTGTTCTTCGGCGAGGCCGGTGTGGCCAGCACGGTCGGCAAAGGAATGGTGCAGCTCAGCGTCGTCACCCCGATCGTCATTCTCGCGGGACTTCTCGGCGCTGTCTTCTGGAATCTACTCACCTGGTACTATGCCATCCCTTCCAGCAGCTCGCACGCCCTGATGGGCGGGTACGCGGGCGCTGCGATGGCCAAGGTCGGAATGACCGTGGGCTGGTCTCACGCTCACGAGGCAACGGTCGCGCACGGCTGGCTGGTCACAACCGAATTCATTGTGATCGCCCCGCTAATCGGCCTGATTCTGGGCTTCACGCTGATGACCTTGCTGTATTGGGCGTTTCGCAACTCTTCACCGAAGCACATGGACGTGTGGTTTCGAAGGCTTCAACTCGTGTCATCGGGGCTGTTTAGCTATGCTCACGGCGCTAACGATGCGCAGAAGACCATGGGAATCATCGCCGGTGTGATTTTCGCCGCAGGCTTTTCAAAGACTTTCCATGTCAGCTGGTGGATTATTCTGGCGGCGCACGCGGCCATCGCACTCGGTACGATGAGCGGCGGCTGGCGCATCATCCACACTATGGGGGGCCGTCTGACCAAGCTCAAACCGCGCGGCGGGTTCTGCGCGGAAACTGCCGGCGCGATCGCCATTCTGCTGCCGACCTACCTCAAGATCCCGGTTTCCACCACGCACGTCATCACCGGAGCCATCGCGGGAGTGGGCTCCATCCAGCGCTTCAAAGCAGTGCGCTGGGGACTTGCGACGAATATCCTGTGGGCTTGGATTCTGACGTTGCCAATGTCTGCGCTAGTAGGCGGATTGAGCTTCGGCCTGATTCATCTCCTGACCGGCCGGAAGTAGACCGCTATCCTGAGGAACACGGGCGCCCAGGAGCAAAGCCCTGCCCCAAGGATTCCTTTTCACCCATGCGCGACCTCATCGCCCGGCTCGCCACGCTACGGCGCTTCGACCTTGCCCAGCACTGCCATGCCGGGATGCCGCATTACCCCACTCACCCGCCCTATGCGCGCAGTCTGACGAAGTTGCACGGGGATTTCGTTTTGGAAAACGGTGCGTCCTCCGCTGCCGACGCCATCTCGCTGGGCACGCACACCGGCACGCATATCGATGCGCTCTGCCACTTCTCCTGCGGTGGACGTTTGCACGGCGGCGGCGAGGTCGCGGGGCAGCAGGACTGGACAGATGGTATCGCTCAGCACGGCGCCGAGACCATGCCTCTGTTCCTGCAGCGCGGCGTGCTGCTCGACGTGGCCGGGCTTTGGGATGACAGCCCTCTGGAGGAGAGCGCCGGCATCGATTCGGCGCTGCTCGAACGCGCTGAATCCGCCGCGGGCGTCCGCCTGGATCAAGGGGATATCGCACTGGTTCGGACCGGTTGGGGCCGGTACTGGAGCGACCCACGCCGGTTCGTGAACGAACTTCGCCTGCCGGGTGTCACGCTCGACGGCGCGCGCTGGCTGAGCCAGCGGGGAGTCGCCGCCGTGGGCAGCGACACCCTGGCCTTCGAACGCCTGCCTTCCCCGCTGATGGAAGTGCACGTCCACCTGCTGGTGGAAGCTGGAGTCCACATCCTCGAATGTCTGGCGCTGGAGGCACTCTCCGCCGCTCGCATCCGCGAGTTCGTGTTCGTGGCTTCACCGCTCAAACTCGATGGCGCCACAGGCTCCCCACTGCGTCCCTACGCGCTCGCGGAGTAGACGCTGGCTGGCTGCCCTCGCCCACACTGATCTCCCCATGGTCGACGGCCCTTTCCCGCCCGGGGAAATGAGAACGCGCGCCTTTCGGTAGGGCGCCACCACGATGGAGGGAGCCCGTGTTCGTGAGCTTATCGGTTCTCCACCGTTCGCGACTCGGATTGGCGGCGCCCTAAATAGCAAAAGCCCCGCCGGTCACGGCGGGGCCTTTGCCAACGATAGGAACTGCGCGAAGTTAGAACGACAGGCGCAGGGCCATCTGGATGCGGCGTTCTGAACCGAACAACGTGCTGGTGACGCGGCCGAAATTGCCGTCGTTGTTGTTGTTGTCCGGAGTGCCGAATTGCGGGTGGTTGAACACGTTAAAGCCCTCAGCGCGGAGCTGAACCTTGAAGCGTTCAGTCAGGTTGAAGCCCTTGAACATGGAGAAGTCCACATTGAACTGCCCCGGTCCTGTGTTCGACTGCATGCCAAGGTTACCCTCGGTGCCCGGCGTCGGATTGGTCACGGCGCTGGTGTCAAACCACTGCGAAGGAGTGCGGCCACCCGACGGAGCGGCTTGCGGGTTCTTGCCCGAAACCAGGTCCGGGAAGCAGCTGTCCACGCTCGCGATGCAGGAACTGCTGCGCAGCGTGAACGGCACACCGGTGCGGATGCTGATGATGCTGTTGATCTGCCAGCCGCCGACGATCAGGTCAGCCGCTCTGTTCATGTTGCCGCCGAACTGCCGGCCTTTGCCGAAGGGCAGGTCGTACTGCAGGTTGCCGACGAAGTTGTGGCGAATGTCCCACGAAGCCGTCGAGTAGTTCAGGGAGTAATTCCTGGGGTCGATGGTGCCCAAGCCGTTGGAGCCGCTCAGCGTCGTTCCGCTGGTCGCCAACGCGTGGCCGTAGGTGTAAGCAGCCATGAAGGTCAGGCCCTTGCTCATGCGTTTCTCGAGCTTGGCCGTCATGCCGTGATAGTTGCCGAAGCCGAAGGACGCCGTGCCCTGGATGCCGCTGATGTTCGGATACGGGCGGCGAGCATCGCACGGAATGTTCGGGAGCGGGCTGTTCGGGCAGGCGTTCGGATCTGGCTGGAGCAGTTGGTGCGCCTGGTGGTTGCCCACATAGGAGAGTTCCAGCGCCATACCGCCAGCGAATTCACGCTGGATGGCAGCATTCCACTTGTGAACCAGTCCGTTGCGGAAGTTGGTCGCGACGCCACGGAAGGTGATCGGCGCGGGCATCGTGAACACGTTCGACGGGAAACCGCCGGTGACGCCGCCGGTGAAGAACGGGTTGCGCCCGTACTGATTGGCGGCATCGGAGTTGTTCAATGGAACCGTCTCGTTGAACGGAGCAGACTCGCCACGGTTGGGGTTGCCACCTTGATTCTCCTCACCGCCGTAGAACACGCCGTAACCGGCGCGGAACACGGTCTTCGAGAAAGCATTGTAGGCCAAACCAACGCGCGGACCGAAGTCGAACTTGTCCCATCCAATGAGGGTGCTAGCAATCTGGCCGCGCGACACAGTTACGTTCGGGAATTGCGTCGCAAAGCTGGGCGGTAGCGGAGCGTTCTGGTCTTTGCCCTTGGGGATGTACAGGGTAAGGTTGTCAAGAACGAAGTTGGACTGACGGCCGAATTTTTCGTCGATCGGCGAGAACAATTCATAGCGCAAGCCATAGTTCAAGGTCAACTTGCTGTTGATCTTGTAGTCGTCCTGCGCGTAGAACGCCCAAGCGCTCTTCTGAGAAGAGATGAAGTTGTTCGACGAAACCTGACCGCTGTTAACCCAGCCGATCAGCATCGAGGCATATTCATCGCCAGTCAGCGTGGTGTAATTCACGTTGCTGCCGGACGGCTGAGGCAGAGAGGTGTCGATGCGCCGGAAATTCAAATCGCCGTGGGGGCTGGGAACCTGGAAGAAGGGGAACTTGATCGGGCGATACTCGGCGCCAAACTTGTAGGCGTGAGAGCCCTTGTTGATCGCAACGTTCTGAATGAAGTCCCAAACGTTCGAGTATTCCTTGGAAGGCAGCCAATCGGAAGCGCCGAAACCGCTATAGCGGTCCATGCTCACCGACGGCAAGCCGCCATTTAAGACCGTGGTCGGGTTGTAGCCGCCGATTCCGAAGGCCTTAAACTGGTCGGTATTCGGGAAAGCCTGTGTACGAGCGGTGACCAGGCGGGTGTACGCCACGCGGGTTTCGGTCAGAACCGTGGGGGTCCAGACTCGCGTGTAGCTCATCATGGCATTGCGGGACAGATCCTGCTCCGCATTGGAATTGAAATACGTCGCATCCAGCGCGCCGGGGAGCGGCGCAGCGTTGAACTTGTTCGTGTCCGCCCAGCTTACGCTGCCGAACAAACTGTCCTTGTCGCTGATCCGGTGATCGATGCGGATGTCGTATTGCCAGGTATCCTGTTTGCCGCTTGTCGTTGTGAAATAGTCGTTCTGCGGAATGCCGCCAGTGGCGTAAGGGACGTTCGGCGCCGGGAAGAGCTTCATGATCTTCTGGGAAGCCGGATCGATTTGCGCAGCCGGTAGGACATTTCCAGAGTATGGGGTACGAATCGTCTGGCCGTTCACGACGCGGGTCGAGTTCGGGTCGAAGATTTCGCCTGAATTCACTGCACCTACACCGGCAACGTTGCCGATGTTGTTACCCATGACACCGGCGAAATTGCCGTTAATCATGTCCGGAGTCGGAATCGTGAAGAAGCCGCTGGTACCGAGGTTCTGAACCGCGCCGCCGGTGGAACGGATCTTGGTGCCCTGCCAGTCAGCAAACCAGAAGGTCCGGTTCTTGATGGCCGGTCCGCCGATGGCGCCGCCATACTGGTTCTGCTTGAAGGGTCCCTTGGGCTGTCCCGCGAGGTTGTCTTCCCAGCGATTGGCGTCGAGCGCCTTGTTCTGGAGGTACTCAAACGCGGCGCCGTGGATTTCGTTGGTGCCCGACTTGAGCGAAACGTTCATCACGCCGCCCGCGCCACGGCCATACTCAGCGCCGTAGCCGTTGGTCATGACGCGCATTTCGCTGATCGCCTCTACCGAGGGTCCGACCACGAACGCCGTCTGGTTCAAAAAGTCGATGACGTTGACGTTGTTGTCCACGCCATTCAACAGGAAGTTGTTCTGGCCGTTCGAACGCACGCCGTTGGCCGAGAATCCGCCACCGACCGCGTCACGAGCGCCAGGTTCTGCCGGGACGACGCCTGGAGACAGGCGCGCCAGGAAGGTAAACGTGCGCTGCCCGCCGAGGGGCAATTCCGCGACTTGCTTGGTGGCAATGTCGGCGCCCAGAATGTTCGACTCGGTCTGGAGAAGCGGTACCTCTTCACTGATGGTTACCGACTGGGTGACCTCACCGACTTCAAGGGCAACGTTGACAGCCAGGCGGTCGCCCGATGTAACATTCGCTCCCTTTTGAATGGACTTCTTGAAGCCCTTGGCTTCCGCTTCAACGGTGTAAACGCCGGGCTTGAGAGCGGGCCGGGTGTATTCGCCGTTGGCGCTGGTTTCCACGGTGTACTTCAAACCGGTCGAGTCCTCGGTCAGAGTGACTTTCGCACCGGGCACGGCGCCACCCTGGGCGTCCGTGATAGTTCCTGTGATGGTTCCTAAGTCGCGCTGCGCCAACAAGGACGCAACACATACGAGCGTGAGCAATAGGATTCGAGTAAAGAAACGCAAAACGTGGTTCCTCAATTTTCAATGCAAGCCGCGTGGCTCGCCCCCTGATTCACATCATCGCTGGCTGGCCGACCGGGCCAGCAATCGTGACGCTGAATGCCAAAACGGATCTAATTGTCTTGTTAAGGATCAAAACACCAAACTATCGGCCAAGATCCGGGGGACACAATTGCGTCCTAAATACGGCCTCAACATACATTTGGTAAATAACCCCTAACAACTCGCAGATCCGCCGAAGCAATCCAAAAATAGCACTCAAAAAAACGCTTTCACCCCGGTTAAGAAACTCCCTACCGAGCAGCGCACTTCAACTTCGCGATTGAAGCGCTTACATCCGGCGATGGCAACGTTTTCATCAGGCTATGCGAGATACTCGGGAGAGTCAAGGGAATTCCTTCATTCCCGTGAATGGCGCACTTGTACCGAACCCATGCGTAGCGTATAACGGTTGCGGTGGCCAATCATCCTCGTTCAGCCGACAAGGCCGGCTCCAAAGCAACAATCCACGAAGTCGCGCAGCGGGCGAAGGTGTCGATTACGACAGTTTCGCGGGCGATAAACAGCCCATCGCTCGTAGATCCGCAAACTGCAAGACGAATATGGAAAGCCATAGATGAGCTCAGCTATTACCCGGACGTCCATGCCAGGTCGCTGGTCTCCGGGAAGAGCAACATTCTGGGGCTGATTGTCTCGGACATCACCAACCCGTTCTTTCCAGAACTGGTTAAGGGGTTCGAAGACGCCGTGGTGCAGCATGGCTACGAGGTGCTGGTCAGTTCGACTAACTACGACCCTGAACGCATGGCATTGTGTGTCCGACGGATGCTGGAACGCCAGGTCGAGGGCGTGGCCGTTATGACTTCTGAAATGCAGGAGCATCTGGTCGACCAACTGGTGAGCCGAAGAGTACCCACGGTGTTCCTCGATGTTGGAACCCCTGGGGCAGGAATTAGCAACATCGTGGTTGACTATGCGCACGGCATCAATGAAGCGGTTCAGCACTTGTTCGCTTTGGGCCATCGAAAGATAGGGTTCATCAGCGGTCCGGAATCCCTCGCCTCGGCCCAAACCCGTCGTACGGCATTCCTGGAATCCATGGCGAACCATGGCCTGCCACAACACGCTCAGTGGATCAGGCAGGGCGATCACAAGGTGGCGGGCGGCGTAGCGGCGATGAACGAGATGCTGGCTCTACCCGACCATCCTACGGCGGTAATGGCCTCCAATGATCTGACCGCGATCGGCATGATGAGTGCCATTCGCAAGGCTGGACTGTCCGTCCCGGGCGACATTTCGGTAGTAGGCTTCGACGATATCTGGCTGGCCGAGTTCACCGAGCCCCCCCTGACCACCGTCCGTTTCCCTAGAGACCAGGTGGCGCAACAAGCCTGTCTGGCCCTGATGTCCGATTTGACGATGCGCGCTGATGCGAGCAAGCCGTCCGAGTACCGTGTCGAGACGCACTTGGTCGTCCGCGATTCTACTGCTGCGGTGTAATCTGAGACTCAGCGGGACTTGGCGTGCAGGTGTCTGGAATGACGCGGAGACAACTCGTTCAATTTCTGACGGCGGCCGTCGCGCCGCGCATCCTTGCCGCTCGACAGGCCCGGACGGATGCGCCTGGGAAGCGGTTGGTGCTGGTGACGATTGGCGGCATACGACGGCAGGAGAGTTTCTCGAAACCGGGTCTGGTGAATGTCCCGCACCTTTTCGACGAACTGCTGCCGCAGTCCATCTTCTACCCCTATACCGCCAACGAGGGCGTGACCTCGCACTTCAATACCATCTCCAGCATCCTGACCGGCGTGTGGCAGCATGTTGACGACTGGGGATCCCAAAAACCCACGAACCCGACGCTGTTCCATTACCTCAAGTCGCAGCACAACGCCGGTGTGAACGATACCTGGGTGGTAACGAGCAACAAGCAACTCACCGCCAACATCAGTCCCGGCGTGAACGTGGTGCTCTCCAAGCAACTCCTGGTGGAAGCCGTGGAGCGCATCATCATGGGCCAAAGCACGCGCAAACAACTGGAGCGCGAGCAACTTCTCAGCGAGATGAAGTCGGTTCTCGAAACCGATTACGAGCGCATAGGCTGGGGGGCACCGTCGGCCTCGAGCTTCCAGGATCCCGAAGTGAAAAAGACCTTCGTCGCCGCCCTCACGAACTTTATCCATGGGCCGGACGCTCCGGCCAGCGGGGACGACTTGACCTTTATTGTGGCCAAGGAAGTGCTTCTGCGGCTTGCGCCCGCCATGCTGATGGTGAATTTCTCTGACGTCGAGGTGGCGCATTCGGGCGCGTATTCGTTGCACCTGGGCGGCATCCGGCGCTCTGACGCGCTCTGCCATAAGCTGTGGGAGTTTATCCGCACGAACCCGGCGTTGAAGGACAACACGACCCTGGTGATTATGAATGAGTTCGGGCGCGATCCGGACGGTTCCTCGACCAACGGGTTTTTCAACCATCGCACGAACACGGAGTCGTGCCGCATGGCGTGGAGCATGGTGCTGGGCGCAGCGGTCCGCAAGCCGGAAGTCGTCGAGCGGGTGATCCGGCAGGTGGACATGGCGCCCTCAATAGGTACTTGGATGGGCCTGGAGTGCGACCGCTCCGTGGGTGAACTCCTTCCCGAAATCGCGATTTGAGGCACTAAGTCGTAAAATGCCTCCACCCTCCTATGCCGACTTAGTTCCACGTTTGCCGAGGACATTCGGCCCTACAGTCAACGATCAATTGCGTCGCTGGGATCTGCTGTTCCCGGCGGAGCAGCGCCAGTTGCGGGCACAACTCGACTATCTGGCGAGTCTTTCACCTTCGGAATTGAAAGCACTCTTCGCTCCCATGGCAGGCCTCGAACGCCGCATGGACCTACCCAATTGGAAGCCTGGCACGGTGGGAATGAGCATCGAGGAGACCGGGGTGCTGGCGCGCTCGCCGCTGTATCCGCAATGGCGCACGGAAGTCGAGACTGTTTTCACACACATAGAGGAAACTCTAGAGAAGTCGGCACGACCGAATCGCCCGGCGCGACTAATCCTTTGCGTCCTGCCATCTGGATTGCCGGTGAACGATCGCGAAATCTGGCCCGGGCTGGCCGGACAAGGCGCATGGGTCGCGCTGTCGAAGCCGTTTCGCGAATCGGAGAATGCGTTGGTGTCGTCGCTGGCTAGACGGACCGTCAGCGCGGGTCTGGAAGAACTCGAATCGACTTGGGTGTTCGAGTGCGGCCGAGACCTATCCGCAGTCGTGGAGTCAACCAACGCCGTCGAGATCTCCTGGGGTGCGCTGGAGGCAATTCGCCGGACTTTTCTCGACCGGCTGAATGCCATCCAACGAGATCTGCGCTCCGCGGATCAGACCACGGCCGACCTGCGGCGACTCGACATCAGCCCGTCCCTCGACCCGAGGCTAAGCAAGGTCCCGCGTCTGCGTGAGTTCATCCGTTCGATTCTGTTGAGCGGCAATGGCTCGCTTGTGTTTAACAACTCCTTCGTGCAGTGGAGCGCGTCGGAGGCCCTGCGCCGGGTGCAACCGCAAGTGCTGGTGGCACGCTTTGGAATCAGGCCGAAAATCAAGCCATTCAGCAGCCTGGTGATGTTCGAGGACCAAAATCGCTCGAACCCGACCCCCGATCAGGACGACCCCGCCGGCTCGCTGATCGATGGCGAAATGCTCTCGCAATACGTTCACTTCACCGCGCGGGATCTGCCGGCCTATCGGGAACATGTGGTCACGCTGTTCGCCTGTGGCGACCTGTCGCGGGTGTTGGTCATCGGGAGCAGGAGCGCAACGGACCATTTCTCAGGGAGCCCCAGCGCGATTACGACCGAGCAACTTTCAAGCCTTAGCCTGAGCTGGCTCGCCGGCACTTGACCGCGGGCGCGAAGGGTGCGAACCAGCACTCCGTACGATAATCGTTCAGATGCGATTTCATTCCGCGGCGCGTTTCCTCATGCCTGCAACCCTGGCCAGCGCCGCCGTCTGGCTGGCTGTCGCTCAACCGGATGCAGGCAGCCCGATTCGGTTCGCTTACCAGCCGATCGACTTCACGCTGGACAGCTGCGAGACGCCCGAGCGGCATGCGCCCGAAACCATGGCCGGTGGAGTGGCGGTCTTCGACGCTAATAACGACGGCCATCTCGACATCTTCTTCACTAACGGAGCGGACATTCGCACGCTCAGGAAATCCGATCCGAAGTATCGCAACCGCTTGTTCCTGAATGACGGCAAAGGCCACTTCACCGACGCCACCGACAAAGCGGGCCTGGCGGGAACGGGCTACGACACGGGCGTGGCCGTAGGCGACTTCGACAACGACGGGTACAAGGACCTCTTCGTGGGTGGCGTGCATCGCAATACGCTTTATCACAATAACGGTGACGGTACGTTCACCGACGTCACGCAGAAAGCCGGATTCGTATCAAAGCCGGATACGGAGTTCGGCCCGCTATGGTCCGTCGGCGGCGCGTGGGTGGACGTCAACAACGATGGGTTGCTGGACCTGGTGGTGGTCAACTATCTCGCCTGGAACATCGACACCGAGCCTGCTTGCCCGTACCAGGGTCATCGCGAATACTGCCATCCGAAGTTCTATAAGCGGACCCCCAGCCAGGTGTTCCTGAACCTGGGCAACGGCATTTTCAAAGACGTGTCCGCCGAGGCGGGGCTTCGTGCTCACCCCGGCAAGGGCATGGGCATCGGCGTCGCCGATTTCGACTTGGATGGGCGCATGGACCTGTTCATCGCGAACGACAAGGTTTACAATTCGTTCTTCCGGAACGTCGGGGAGAAGGGCCGCGTGAAGTTCGAAGAGGTCGCCTTCGAGACCAACGTCGCGCTACGCGAGAACGGCGAGTTCATTTCCAACATGGGCGTGGACTTCCGGGATCTCGACAACGACGGTTACCCCGACATCTCGATTGTGGCGTTGGACGACGAGACGTTCCCGATCTTTCGCAACAACGGCAAGGGCGAATTCACGGATGCCACCAAAGACAGCCGCATGGCGGGGTTAAGTCTGCCGATGGCCGGTTATTCGCCGACGATTTTCGACTTCGACAACGACGGCTGGAAAGATATCTTCGTCACGCGCGGCCACGTGCAGTCGCTCCTGGCCGCACCGCGCATCGCCGTTGAACAACCTAACACGGTTTTCCGCAACATCGGGGGCGGCAAGTTCGCGGCGCTGACTGCGGAAGCGGGCCTGTCCGTACGCCCGCCCGCGCGCCACCGTGGTTCCGCCGTCGGGGACCTGAACGGCGACGGCCGGTTGGACGTCGTGGTGACATCAATCAACGCGCCCGCGGAGATCTGGATGAACCAGAGTCCCGCCGGCACGCATTGGCTTGAACTGGCGCTCGAGGGCACGCAAAGCAACCGCGACGCAATTGGGGCACGCATCAAGGTGACCACGAAGTCGATGACCCAGTACAATCACGTCACGTACGCCTCCGGCTACGCCTCCTCGAGCGCCGGTCCCGTTCATTTTGGACTCGGACCGGACGCCGCCGCTACGGTGGAGATCCGTTGGCCGTCGGGCATCTTGCAAACGCTGAAGGACGTGGCAGCCGACCGCGTCGTCCACGCCAAGGAACCTGGCAAATAGCTGTCTCAGCCGGCGGTTGTTCAGTAGAGCGCTTGGCTGCACCGGAACTCTCCGATGGTGCATCCTGTAACATTGAGCGCATTGAAACAAACCCCACAACTTCTCCGGCGGATGTGCCTCGTGGCCGGGCTGTGCATCCTGGCGTCAGGCCTGATTCGAGCCCAAGGCAACTACGAGGTCCAGGTGTATGAATCCGAGTTGATCCCTCCCGGCCAGACCATGGTCGAACTGCACTCCAACTTCACCTTCCAGGGCTCCAAGGACTCCGTGGACGGAGTGCGCCCGGACATCCACGCCCTGCACGAAACACTGGAGATTACGCAAGGCCTGACGCCTTGGCTCGAGACGGGCTTCTATCTGTTCACCAGCTACCGGCCGGGCGAAGGCCTGCAATTCGTCGGCACTCACATCCGTCCGCGGGTCAGCATCCCGAAAGACTGGAAATGGCCCGTGGGCCTGAGCCTTTCCGCCGAGGTCGGGTATCAGCGCCGCAGCTACTCCCCCGACACCTGGACGCTGGAACTGCGGCCGATTATCGACAAGAAACTGGGCCCGTGGTATCTCGGCTTCAACCCGACTCTGGAACGCTCGTTCCACGGCGCGGAAGTCGGTAAGGGCGTCACTTTCTCGCCCAACGTGAAGATCGGTTACGAGCTTTCGAAAAAGGTCAGCGCGGGGTTCGAGTACTACGGCGCCGTCGGCTCCATCACGGGCTTCGACCCATTGCGCGATCAGCAGCAGGCGATCATGCCGGTGATCGATCTGGACTTGAGTCCGAAATGGGAGTTCAACTTCGGGGTCGGAGTGGGCATGACGAGCGGCACCGACCACTTGCTGGTAAAAATGATCCTGGGTCGGCGTCTGAACTTCGGCAAGAAGCCGTGACCAGCCGCCTCGCGGTGCTGTTAACGCGATAGGATTGCAGCGTTACGTGTCTTTGTATTCGGCCATAGGAATAAACCAGGCACTCAAAGGGGATCGAGTAATCCATATGACGTTCAGGATTGAGTTGAGTAAGCTGACGGCGTGCGCCGCGGGCGCAATTCTATTCGGCGCACCGGCACTGGCGCAGACGCCCGCTCCAGGCGCTGCGAAGAAGACGGTTGAGGCCAAAGGCCCGGTCCTCGACTGGCCGGGACTCGCACGCTATCACGATGCGAACGTGAGGCTGCAGGCGCCGGCGGGCACGGAGAACCGTGTGGTCTTCATGGGCGACTCGATCACAGACGCGTGGGGCAAGCAGTTCGACAAGTACTTTCCGGGCAAGCCTTACTTAGGCCGCGGCATCAGCGGACAGACGACGCCGCAAATGCTGGTGCGCTTCCGGCCGGACGTGATCGCGCTGGCGCCCAAAGTCGTCGTCATTCTCGCCGGCACGAACGACATCGCAGGCAACACCGGTCCCGAAACGCCCGAGATGATCGAGGACAACTTCGCCTCCATGCTCGACCTGGCGAAGGAGAATGGAATCCGCGTCGTCCTTTGCTCCGTCCTGCCGGTCTTCGATTATCCCTGGAAGCGAGGCCTGGAGCCGGCTCAGAAGATTGTGGACTTGAACAAGTGGCTGAAGGACTACGCAGCCAAGAGCGGTACCGTCTACGTGGACTACTTCGCGGCGATGGCAGACGAGAGGCTAGGCTGCAAAACTGAACTTTGTTTCGACGGCGTGCACCCGACTGAGGCCGGTTACGGGGTTATGGCTCCACTGGTAGAAAAAGGAATCGCCGAAGCGCTCGCCAAGAACTGAAGCAGGACGACGGGCCGCGCTCGTGCGGTTCACATCCCTGCGGATGGCGGTCTGGCGTACAATGTCCCGATTCGGGAACGCGCGATTGTCGGGCTGTCCCAATCAACGTTTCGAGGTAATTGACCATATCATGCAGCGGCTGACGGGCTTGTTCGTCCTATTCGCGACTCTGACCGTCGGACAGAACTTCTCCGAACGCGTCCAGTCGATTGCTAGTCGCCCCGAGTTCAAGCACGCCCGCTTCGGCGTCGAAGTGCTCGCGCTGGACTCGGGCAAGGTCCTGTATCAGTTGAATGGGCAGCAACTGTTCGTGCCCGGATCGACCACAAAACTACTTTCCGAGGGCATCGCGCTTGCGTTGCTGGGCCCTGACTATCGCTTCCACACTCGGGTCTACCGCACCGGCGCTGTCGACGATAAGGGAATTCTCTCAGGCGATTTGGTGATTCAGGCTAGTGGCGACCCGAATCTGTCCAACCGAATCCAACCGGACGGAACACTGGCATTTGAAAACGTGGACCACTCGTACAGCGCAATCGCAGGCTCGAAGGCGCTGCCCGGTGACCCGCTGGCCGTCCTGCACGAGCTAGCGAAGCAAGTGGCCGCTGCTGGTATCCACGGGTTCCGCGGGAAGGTGCGGGTGGATGTCGACCTATTTCCGGAAGGGCAGCGCGAGTTGGGCACAGGCGTCGTCCTGTCGCCCATCATGCTGAATGACAATGTGCTGGACTTGGTGGTCACCCCCGGCGCCGAAGGAGATCCGGCGTCGGTGGAAGTCGCACCCAAGCCCCTTGCGATGGTTCTGCGCAGCAGCGTCCGGACGGGCGCAAACGACTCGTCTCCTCAGTTGGAAATCAGCGGGCCAGAAGCCGGTCCGGATGGGTCGATCACGGTCTCGATCACGGGCAGCCTCCCACCCGGGAAGGCGCTATTGCGAACGGCGACCATGCCGTCGCCCAGCGAGTTCACGGCATCCGCGTTTGCGGGGGCATTGCGGCAGGCTGGTATTGAACCACTCTCGGACTCTTCGGATTCTGAAGGTTCGGATGCCAAGTACACGCCCGAGTTTCTGGTGGCAGAGCATGTCTCTCCCCCCTTTTCGGAAGAGGTCAAGATCACGCTGAAGGTCAGCCAGAATCTGCACGCGGGCGTGGCCCCGTTTCTGATCGGCGCGCTGGTCGCGGGCAAGCCGGGCGAAGCAGCTTACCAGATTGGGTTCGACCGGATGCGGGAGTACTTGGAGCAAGCGGGCCTAGACACCTCTGGCGCAGGCCAGAGCGACGGTGCGGGCGGTGACGCGTTCTTCACGCCGGACTTTATGGTGCGCTATCTCGAGTTCATCTCCAAACAATCTTTCTTCCCCGTGTTCTATCGCGCATTGCCGATTCTGGGGAAGGACGGAACGCTGTGGGACATCCAGGCCGACTCTCCCGCGGCCGGTCACGTGCGCGCCAAGACCGGCACTTACGCGGTTTACAACGCGCTTGCTCAGAACCTTATGGTGACTGGCAAGGGCTTGGCGGGCTTCGTCGAGCGCAAGGACGGCAAGCGATTGGCCATCGCCATTTACGCCAATCTGATAGCCGGCGATCCGGCGACAATCGCGCACCACGTGGGCAACACGCTGGGAGAAATTGCCGCCGCAGCATGGGACGCGGAATTCGACTGAGCGCGCTGAACGGCGAATGCTGCGACGAGTTGCGGCCCTTTGTAAGGGGTAACAGCCTGCTATCATAGGCGTCTTACCATGCCTGACTTGAGTCCGGAACTCTCACCTATATCCGATGCCCTGACCGATTCAATCCGGGTTGAAGTTCTGTCGCGCTTCTCGCCCGAGAACTCCCGGCCGCTGCAGGACGAGTGGGTATTCGAATACACGGTGCGCATCACGAATCAAAGCGAAGAGACAGTTCAACTCGTCAGCCGGCACTGGATCATTACCGATGCCCTCGACCATACCGAGGAGGTCAAAGGCCTGGGGGTAGTCGGTGAGCAGCCAATCCTGGCGCCGGGAGAGTCGTACAAGTACTCGTCGTGGTGCCCGCTGAGGACCCCCACGGGCTTCATGCGGGGCACCTACCAGATGCTGCGGGCGGAGGGTGGGCAGTTCGACGTAGAAATCGCAGCGTTCGCGCTCAAGGCCCACAGAACGATCCACTAGCGCCGTCCTGCGTGAACCGCCGATAGTGGCCCCAAGCCGTCCCGCGGGTTATCGCACAATAGTAACTAGATGACACCCGCGATCCTGTTCCTGCTCGCGGCATTGGCCCAACAGCCCAAGGCACAGACCCCAGCCCCACCCGCGCGCGATCCGATGTCCGAGGCCATGAAAGACCTCGACGCGGGCAAGCCTCAGCAGGCCATCGCCACCCTAAGGGAAGTGCTTGCTCAGAATCCCGACAACTTTGCGGTCTGGTTCAATCTCGGAATCGCCTACGGCATGGCTGGAGACGACGTCGAGGCCGAAACCTCGTTCCGCAAAGTGCTCTCTCTCGAGCCGAAGCTTTACGAGGCCCAACTTAATCTCGCGCAGCTCCTGCTGCGCAAGAAGAAGTACTCCGAGGCGGTCGAGTTCCTGACCCAGGCGGCGGAGCAGAAGCCCCAGGAAGTGCGTCCTCAGTTGATGCTCGGCAAGGCCCTGCTGGCCACTGGCAAACCCGCCGAAGCGGAAGCGCGATTCAAAGCACTCACGGCGCTCGACTCCAAACAGGCCGAGGCGTTTCTGCTGCTTTCACGGGCCCTCGGTGCGCAGGAGAAATGGGCCGAAGCTGCCGTGCCGCTGGTCACCTACACTGGATTGAACCCGTCCGATACCGCCGCTCAAATGGAACTGGCGCAGACGCTCGAAAAGGCGAAGAAGCCGGCTGAAGCCGCCGCCGTTTACAGACGCTTCCCCAAGGATCCAGCCGCAATGGAGCGAGCCGGTGTTCTGGAACTCGATGCCGGCAATGCCAAGCAGTCAGTCATGGAGCTTGAACTCGCAGTTCAGGCCAATCCGACCCCGGCCTTGCGTTTTGCTCTGGCAACCGCCCTGCTGCGCAGCGGCGACGTCGAGAAGGCAACGGAAGTTGCCGGAGCTTTGGTCGCGCAGCAACCAGGCAATCTCGAGACGCGACTCTTCTATGGCAGGCTATTGCGCGATCAGAAGAAGTACGCGCCTGCCGTCGAGCAGTTCAGTGCGGCCACGAAGCTCAAACCGGATTCACTCGATGCATGGAATGAACTGACCGGAATGCTCGTGCTGCTCAAGAACTATCCGGCGGCGCTGGAGACTATTGAGAAATGCAAACAACTGGGCGGCGAAACAGCCGCTTATTATTGGTTCCGTGCGATCATGCTGGATGCGCTACACCAGAATAAACCAGCCCTGGAGAGCTACCAGCGGTTTCTCGAAATGAGCCACGAAAAGAGCCCGGATGAGGAGTTCAAAGCACGGCAGCGGGTTCGTATTCTCACGAGGATCGTCAATCGATGAAAACCCTGATTGCGCTGCTTAGTTTCGCACTTTTCCTGGGAGCGGCCGACCTCGAGTCCGTCAAGAAGGAACCGGACCTCGAGAAGCGCAGCGACAAAGCGCTGGATGTTGCCAGTGACGTGCTCAAACTGGCGCGCGCTCTACCCGGCGAGGGCGGCTCAATCTCAGACTTGGAGAAGGATATGGACACTATGATTGAGGCCGTCGAATTGTCCCTCAAGTCGTTGCGTGATATTGGCAAGAAAGCGAACAAACTGACGCGCTTTTACAAGCGCGGGGAGTTGAGAACCCGCGAACTGCAGAAGCAATTGGACAACCTGATACAGGCGCTCGCTTTCGACAATCGTCCACCGGCGGAGAAAGCGCAGGCGCGGCTGAACGTCCTGCACGACGAGTTTCTGTTTGGAGTCATGAGCGGCAAGTGAGGCGGATATGGTCCGAGCATTACTCCTCACCCTGATTCTGGCGGCTGCGGTCGCCCTACCGGCCTCCGCGCAACGCGATTTCCTGACCGCCGATGAGGTGGACCAGTTGCGAGAGGTCCAGGCCCCTGATGACCGCCTGAACCTATACGCAGTGTTCGCACGGCAGCGGGTGGACCTGCTCGGTCAACTTTTCGCAAAGGAAAAGACCGGGCGCAGCCTCACGATCCACGACACGCTCGATCAATACACGAGGATCATTGAGGCCATCGATACTGTGGTCGATGATGCTCTGGCGCGCAAGCGGCCCGTGACAGTGCTCCCGCACATCGCGAAAGTCGAACGGGAATTGCTCGCCAAGCTGGAGAAGTTCTCCGCCATTCCGACCGCCGATGCCGAGCGTTACCGATTCAGCCTCGATCAGGCCATTGAATCCACTAGGGACAGTGCCGACACATCAGAAGTCGATCTGACCGAGCGCACCCGCCAAGTGGAGGCTAACGAACAGCGCATCGAGAAAGAGCGCGAATCGATGTCAGCTCCAGAAAAGAAGGACGAGAAAAAGCAAGCGGCGACGGACGAGAAAAAACAGGTAGCCCCGAAAAAGAGAGCGACGCTGCTGAAGAAGGGCGAGACTGTCGACGGCCAGCCCGTCAAGAGCGACACCACCAAGCCGGATAAGAAGGACAACTAGCCGGGAGAGCGCCAATCATGACGGCTCCGGCTGGCTGGCGTCCTCCTCGAGCATCTCGCGCAGGATCCGCAGCAGCGCAGCGGTTACGCTGAACACGACAGGGCCAGCGATGATGCCAGCCAGCCCGAAGTACTCGATCCCGCCGAAGATCGAAAGAACGACCAGGAATGTGTTCATGGGCATGGCCCCGCGCAGGATCCACGGGCGCAGCAGATTGTCGGTGAATCCCACCACCACCACGCACCAAGCCAGTAGGATGAGTGCTCGAATCCATGCGCCAGACAGAGCCAGATAAGCGACCGCCGGAACCCAGACCAGCGCGGTGCCCACGATCGGCACCAACGAACTGAACGTTCCGACGACTCCCCACAACCAAAACCGCGGAAGCCCAACGATCGCAAAGCCGAGTCCCATCAGCGCGCCCTGTGCCATCGCAACGACGAGCGTTCCATTGACGTTCGCACGGACGGTGTCCGCGGTCACGCGGATCAGTTCAGTGACGCGGTGTTTCGGCAGCGGGATCCAGCGCACGGCCAATGCCTGCATGTGGACTACGCCTTGAAAGAAGAAATACAACGCGAAGAAGGTGATGGCGGCCTGTGTCAGAGTGGAAGTCAGATTGCCGAAGAGCGCGCCGACCTGGGCCAAAGATGCGTCACCCACGCTTTGCAGTCGCTCCATCAGTGCCGCCTGCAAGCTGGGCGCAGTCATCCCTGTGGACTGCGCCAGCCAGGCCAGCGGACGTTCGAGCGAGTTTGAAAGCCAAACAGTCCAGCCTCCCTGAGAGCGACTGGTGGCGGAAAGCGCTTGGTACAGTCCTTGCGCCTCGCGCGCGACTGTGACGACAAGAAACAGCACAGGCCCGACGATCAGCGCCATTACCACGAGGGTGGTCGCCAGCGAGGCTAGTGCGGGTCTGTGCCAGCGCCGCTCCAACGCAGCGTACAGCGGGAACCCCGAGACGCCTAGGACGGAAGCCAGGAAAATGGAGCTGAGGTAAGGCGCCAGCATCCCCCATACGAGATAGAGCGCGATCGCCAGCATGACCAGGATCGCGATCATGGAGTCGCGACGGTTAGGATCCCGGTTCATGCACGGACCTCCACTATTTCGATGCGGCGTGTCTCGTTTTCACTCTCGTCGAATTGGGCTGAGATGCAGATCTCGATGCGCCGTTTGGGCAATAGTAGCGGAAACCTCTCAGCCCATTCCAGAAACACCGCTGCGGGCCGCGCAAAGATCTCGTCCAGCCCCAAGCTCTCGACTTCAGCAACAGTGTCAAGGCGGTACAGATCGATATGGTAGACCGTCGTCGGATCGCCGTACTCGTGGATCAGTGGGAAGGTGGGGCTCGACACGTCTTCGGGGCGAATTCCGCCGTAGCCCGCCGCCAGTCCCTTGGCAAGCGTCGTCTTGCCAGCCCCCAGATCGCCGATCAGGAGTATCGTTACCGGCACGGGCCACGACTCGGCCAATCGCTCTCCCAGGGCCACGGTCTCGTCTTCGTTGTGTGTGGTGTAGACCGCAGTTTTCATGGACGTAATGCGCTCATTGCGGCGGGTAGAAAGGCAAGCAGATCCATGGCCGTCAACGACTGCTCACCCAACTCAGCGGCACCCAGTTCACCGGCCCGGCCGTGCAACCAGACCGCGGCGAGAACCGCATCCAGCGCGGCGTGCGGGAACTGCGCCAGCAAACCGGCGATGATCCCTGTTAGGATGTCGCCGCTGCCCGCAGTGGCCATCGCGGGAGTGCCCGTCGGGTTTATATAGACCTGGCCATTCGGCAGGGCGGTCACGGTGCGCTGTCCTTTCAGTACGACGACACAACCGCGTTCGGAGGCAAAACAACGGCAGGCACGGCCGCGTTCGCGAACAAATCGCGCGCCACGGCCTCGGCCTCCGGTTCGCGACCCAGACCTGGTCCAATTGCCAGCACATCGCGGTCTCCGACCCCGTCTACCCAGTCACTGGTCATCAACTCGGGCATCAATGTGGTGACCGTTGCTCGCTCGCGCATGTCCGTGGCGACGGTCACCAGGCCCGCTCCGCTACGTAGTGCGGCCGCGCCCGACATGGCCGCTGCCCCGCCCTTGCCGCGCGCGCCGCCCAGTACCAGCACGTGCCCAAACGACCCCTTGTGGGCGCTGCGCGCTCGCGGCACAAAGAGGTGGGCAAACATCCCCGGATCAGCCAGGTTCAGCCAGTTGGTGCTCTCGCCTTCGAGAAACTCCTGCGGAATACCGATAGGCGCTACCGTCAGAGCGCCCGCGCGGTCGCAGGTCGGGGGGAGAATCAGTTCCGTCTTCGGCGCGGCGAGTGTTACCGTGTGAGTGGCGCGAACGGATTCGCCATCGACGTGCAATCCCGACGGCACATCCACGCTAACGACGGTGGCCAGCGGGAAAGCGCCGTTCATTTCGCGGATCAACTCAAGGGCGCGACCCCGTGCCGGTCCCCTGAGCCCAGTACCCAGGAGTGCATCGACGACCAGCGTTGCCAGCCGCATGTCGGGCTCGATGCCAAGCGAATACGGGATGCCGCTGGCCCTGACCATACCCCAATTCGCCGCTGCGTCGCCTTGAAACTCCTCGGGCGGAGCGGCCAGCAAAATGTGGAGCGAATCAGGCTTAAACCGCGTCCATAACTGGCGCGCGATCACCAGTCCGTCGCCGCCGTTGTTGCCCTTACCGCAAACCACGACGACGCGCTGCCGCTGCAGTGGAGCGAGTGTCTTCTCCAGAAACTCGACGATCCTGCATCCGGCGTTCTCCATCAGCACGAGACCCGGGATTCCCGCCTCGATGGTCCTGCGATCGGCTTCGCGCATTTGTTCGGCAGTGAGGATCTTCATGCTGATGCGCTCCCGACGCGGGCCTCCAGGCGGCCCAGGGGTTCGGACTCGCCCATCACAATCAGGAAGTCGTTGGCTTCAACAACTGTGTCCGCCGAGGGGTTGAATTGCATGTCGCCAGTCGCTCGGCGAATCCCTAGCACGATCACCTTTAGCTCGCGGCCGATCTTCAGTTCACTCAGAGAACGGCCCACCAGTTCGCATCCGGCCAGAACTTCGATCTGCTCGATGCTCACACTCGGACCAAGATGCGATGTGGTGAAATCCAGGAACTGGCGGACGTGTGGCTTGAGCAGCGACTGAGCGAGGCGCGTTCCAGTCATCGTATAGGGCGCGAACACCGAGTCTGCGCCGACCTGCCTCATCTTGCGCTCGGCCTCTTCCTCGGCGGCCCGCGCAGCTACCAGGATCTTAGGGTTCAGCGTCTTGGCCGATATCACGGCGAACAGGTTATCGGCGTCAGTCGCAAGCGCCGCGATCAACCCGGTTGCACGCTCCACGCCGGATTCTTTCAGCGTCTCGTCCCGCGTCGAATCGCCGAGTACCGCCAGGAATCCGTTCCGAATCGCCCACTCTACCCGATCCTCCCGCTTGTCCACGATCAGCAACTCCACCCCGGCATCACGCAGTTCCTGGGCTGCGCCGCGGCCGACCCGCCCGAAGCCGCAAACGATGAAATGGCCACGCAATTTATCGATCATCTTCCGCATCCTCCGCCGCTCCAGCAGATTGCCGAACTGGGCTTCGATGATCCCCTGCGTCATCACCCCCATGGTCAGCAGCAGTGTGCAAACGCTGAGTAGCACGTAGCACGAATTGAACACGCGGCCAGCCAAAGCGAGCGGATGGACCTCCATGTACCCGACAGTCGTCATGGTGGTCAGAGCCATGTAGAACGCGTCGAAAACCGGGTACCCCGCGACGAATACAAACCCCGTCGTTCCAATGCCGAGGGTAATGACAATGGCGGCGCCAACCATGGCAACACGCCGCAGTGCCCGGTTCATGGCTTCACAGCTTTCGAAGTACCAGAATCGTCATGTCGTCCTGCAATTCCTCGGGAAACGCGGTCCAGCGCCGCACCGCTTCCACGACGGCGGAAGTGATTTCGCCTCCGTCGCGATCGGCGTTGGCGATCAGCAGATCGCGCAAGCGCTGCTCGCCGAAGTCCTCCCCATATTCATTCTCAGGCTCCGTAATTCCGTCCGTGTAGAGCACCAGCATGTCGCCGCCGCGCAAGTCCAGGCGGCTCTCGTTGTAACGCGCGAAAGGAAAGGCACCCACCACCATGCCGTTGGTGTCAAGCGTCGTCGCGCGGCCTTCACGGATCAGGATCGGAGGCAGGTGTCCCGCATTCACGTACGTCAAAGTGCTGGTCGCTTCGTCGTAGAGGCTGAAGAAAAAGGTCGCGAACTTCTCGGGGGAAGTAGATGCGTAGACCTGTTGGTTAAGGTTGGCAATCAGCCTCGACGCGGAGATGCTGTCCTCATGACCCGCCTTGATCGCCTCGGTCCATTGCCGCAACTGGCTACGCATCGAGGACTGCAGGGTGGCCATCAGCAGCGCTGCGGAAATTCCCTTGCCCGCGACATCCCCAATAGCGAGCGCAAGTTGCGTGTCGCCGATCTTCTGATAGTCGTAATAGTCGCCGGACACCATGCGGGCTGCCTCGCAGACGCAATCCAGACGCAACGAACCTAACCCGGCTAGCGGCTTGGGATGGAGCTGGCTTTGCACTTCGCGCGCAATCTCAAGTTCGGCGCGCAGGCGCTGCCGTTCCTTCTCGCCCTCGATCAGACGGCCCAGGTTCTCGGTCATGCGGTTGAACGACCGGCTCAGTTCGGCGAGTTGATCGTCGCCTGTGACGTCGATCCGATGCGCCAGATCCCCGCGCATCACGCGCTGCGTTCCCTCGTACAGATTGTCCACGGCGCCGGTGATCGTGCGCGTCAAATTCACTCCGATCCAAAGTGCAAACGATTCCACAATGAAGAAGACGATCACGAATGCGCCCAGTTGCACGAGCAAAGAGTTCTCAACCCGATTGCCAGGCTGGTTGAACACCATCGAGTAAACCGAAGACATGCGCGTTTGCGTGCCCAGGAAAGCTTCCGAGAGCCGCCCCGGCTGGTGCCAAATGCGCAAAGGCATCTGGATGCCCCACGTGATTTCCAGGTCGAGCGGGTTGGCTTGTGCCGCGATCACGCTCCCATTCACGGTTGGCTCACCAGGGACCGGTGCGTGGATTCGAACCGGCGGGGTGTCCGCTCTGCGGCTGAGCGGGACGCGCAAGCGGATGTCCCCGAGACCGGGCGCAAGCGCGAGGAGGAAAGCGCGCGTTACTGGAACGACCACCGTCACATCCACGCCATCCCCTATCGCGTGGGCCCAGAGATGGTACTCGCCATCCTTGAGAAGCAGCCCTTCGGTTTCTCCGTGCTCACTCGGCGGCGGCTCCGTCGCAACGCTTTCCGGCCAGACGTGCACGATTCCACCACGCTCGCGAACCACCATGCACGAACCGGGGAAACGCTCGCGGTATAGCACCCCGGCGCGGCGTAGGGCTTCCGGCCGGGAAGCCGGCGGTACGTGAGCCAGGGTCTTTGCCGATTGCCTCAGGACTTCGATCTTCCGGTCCACTTCGGAACTCAGCAAGAATGCGCCTACCTGGCTCGCTAGTGTGTAGGCTCCCATCTCGGTGAATATTCCCAAGAGCGCGACGGGTACGACTGCAATGAAAATGTAAGCGACAATCAGCCGCTTTCGGAGCCACCAAATCTGTTGGCGTGCTAGCGTGATTCCCCGGCGGAGTAGCGCAAACGCGCCCACGCAATACACCAGTGCCCAGATGAAAAGGAACACGGCGGGGCCGAACCGGCGCGGCAGCCCGGTGAGCGCGACCAACAGCAGAATCCCAAACAGGCGCTCCACCCAGCTGATCTGGCTGAGGAAGATACGCCAGCGTCCTTGCGCCATTCCGTTTCAGGTTATCCGATCAGTGCGTCTGTGTGCGGTGCGTGCCATGCGGGCTTTTAGGAACCGCCAGCTTTCAGATTCTCGACCGCGCGATATCGGGCAGTTCCTCTGCGTGCCGGACGTGCTCGGGCTGCAGGTAGTTCGCCGTCAGGAACAGCTTCAGAGCCGACAATGCGGCCTTCGGATCGTCGACGAAGCGAAACAGATTCATGTCGTTCTCAGAGATCATGCCATGCTTGACCAGAGCTGGAAAATTGATGATTTCATGCCAGAACTCGCTGCCGTACAGCAGAATCATCATCGGTTTTTCGAGCTTCTGGGTCTGCATCAGCGTTAGGATTTCGGTCATCTCGTCCAGGGTCCCGAACCCGCCCGGGAACACCACCAAGGCCTTCGCCAGATAAGCGAACCAGAACTTGCGCATGAAGAAGTAATGGAACTCGAAGCTGAGTTCCGGAGTGATGTACGGGTTCGGGTGCTGCTCGAAGGGCAGTCCGATGTTGAAGCCGATAGTGATTCCGCCGGCGTCGTGTGCGCCGCGGTTGGCCGCCTCCATGATGCCCGGCCCACCTCCAGTGCATACGGCGAAGCGCCGCGTCGGGGGCTGCAGCCCGTCGCTCCACTCGGTAAGCAGGCGGGCGAGTTCGCGGGCCTCGCTATAGTACTTGGCCATCGGGCCGTCTTCCATGAGGCGCGCCGAACCGAAGAAAACGATGGTGTCGCGAACCTTGTACCGCCCCAGCCTGTCCAGGGGTTCCACGTATTCGGAAAGCAATCGCAGGCCGCGCGCCGACCAACTCTCCATGAAATGCTTGTTCTGATAGGCCAGCAGCGGTCTTGAGTAGTCTTGCGAAGTGCTCATTGGGCTTCCCTTTTTGATTCGGCGACGGTTGAGGTCTGACGTAAGGCAGTTTCAAGCTCAGCTACTCGCCGCTCCATTTGCCGGATTTGGCGCAGCATCTCCGGCAGTCGCGGGAACGCCGTCACGGCCCGTCGCCAGGTCGAGGCGTCAAATGCGGGCGATCCAGAAACTATGGTGCCTGCCGCCACATCGCCTCCGATTCCGCTTTGAGCGTAGACAATCGCACCTTCGTTAATCGTCAGGTGCCCTGAGATTCCCGCCTGCCCGGCCAGCAAAACGTTCTTCTTCAAAATGGTGCTGCCCGCGAGACCCGCCTGCGAGCAGATAATGTTGTCCTCGCCGACCTCGCAGGCGTGGCCCACCTGAACGAGTCCGTCGATTTTCGCTCCGCGGCGGACACGCGTCTCGCCCACCGTGGCGCGGTCGATATTGGTTAACGACTGGATCTCAACATCGTCTTCGATGATCGTCGGACCGGACTGCGGGATCTTGTAATGGGTGCCGTCGGCGCGTTTGGCGAAGCCGAACCCGTCTCCCCCGATTACTACGCCATTCTGCAAGATTACGCGATTGCCAATGCGGCAATGTTCGCGCACCGTGACATGCGAATGCGCCAGGAAGTCATCACCGATGACGGCCCCTTCGTAGATCACCACGTGCGGATGAAGTACTGCGTTGCATCCGATTGTCACGCCTGGCCCGACCACGACGAACGCGCCGATCGAGGCATTCTCTCCAATCGTCGCATCTTCCGAGATGGCGGCCAGAGGATGAACGCCGACCGGGGGACGCGGCGCCTGGTAAAAGAACTCGAGCGTCCGCGCAAAGTCCAGATAGGGGTTCTTGGAGAGCACAGCCGGAATTGGCAACCCGCTGACACTCTCATTGACGATGATGGCTGAGGCCCTCGTGGCCGTAACCTTGGGCGCGTACTTGGGGTTCGCCAGAAACGTAATCTGACCTGGACCAGCCGCGTCCATGCCCATGACGCCACTGATCTCGATCTCACCGCTATCCCCTTGGGTCGATACCAACTCGCACCCGAGCCGCAGGGCGATTTCGCTCAGTTTCATGCCACCAGCCTAGCGCAGCGGGTGCTCGCAGGAGTGGTGACGCTAGAATAGAGGGAGACTGGATGTTTGGACCGATTCACCACGCCGGGACTGCGACAGCGGCCGGATTCCTCATTTTATTCTGCGCGGCGGCGAGTCCAGGGCAGACCACCTCTCGTCCCACCAGCCCCGAAACCGGTGTCTCCACGGAGACGGCTGAGTTGCAATCGGCGGCCGAGGAGTTCAAGGCCGCTACGCGAACACTGGGCTATCGCTCCGACAGCCCTAAGAAAACTTCAGGCTCGGGCGTCAAGCTGTCTTCCTACCACGGGCGCGTCTACGAGAACTTCCGCAACGACATCCTGGATGCCGTCCCACACGAGATCGCACAGAACGGCGGCACCAAAGATCTATTGCGGCGCAACCAGTTCGGCTTCAACATGTCGGGATCGGTTTTCCTGCCCAAGATTTACAACGGATCGCGCCGGACGTTCTTCTCCCTGAATTACGAGGGCGTGCGCGAGCGGATCGGACGCTCCTACCTGCGCACGGTGCCTTTGCTGGAAGAACGTGCAGGGGACTACACGCGCGTGGTGGATGCTGCCGGGGCTCTCTTGCCCATTTACGACCCACACACCACACAGCCCAACCCCAGCTATGATGCGGCGCAGGCCGTATCGAACAGCAATTTGCAGTACCTGCGCTCGGCCTACCCGAACCGGATCATTCCGGCCACTCAAATCGACCCCGTGTCGCGCCGGATCGCCTCATTCATCCCGGCGCCCAACATCGATGTTGGACCGTTCTTCCAGAACAACTACTTCGTGATCTCGCCGGAAACCAATACGGCCAACGGCATGATTGCCAAAGTTGATCACAGTTTCAACGAAAACCACAGGCTGAGCGTGGGCGGCAGCTACACCAATGGGTTCGCCGGAGCGGCGCATTACATCAACAACGCAGCCGACCCAGGCGCACCCGACCGGACCTACTCCAACCGGCGCATCACGTTCGAGCACGTCTATACGCTTTCGCCCGGCAGCGTGAACACCGCGACGGTCGAGTTCGTTACGGACGTGAGCCAGAATTCATCGGGTTCGATCGATCCGGCCACCGCGCTCGGACTCAGCGGCGTGGCCGCACAGGTCTTTCCCCGCGTTATTCTGGGAAGCTATCTCCCATTGGGACGCCATAGCAGCGATGCCCGCACGGCGCATAACGTGTTCACGTACACTGACGCGCACTCGCTCAAAATCGGGAAACACAGCCTCCGCTTTGCCGGCCAGTTCCAGCGGAATCAGGTCAACACGTTCCAGCCTTCATCGCCGGCCGGGTCTTATTACTTCGGAAGCGGTTACACGGACCTTCCAGGCATCACCGGCACTGGTTCCGAGTTCGGCAGCTTCCTGCTGGGCGCCGTCGAATGGGGCGAGGTAACAAAGGTTACCTCGCCCAGCTACTTCCGCGCCTCGCGCTATGTCCTGTCCGCGACCGATACATGGGAGCCGATGAGCGGGCTGACGATCAGCTTTGCCATCACTTCCGAAACCACATCTCCGCGCACGGAGCGTTACAACCGGCAGTCCACCGTCGATTTACGGGCCATTAACCCGGTCAACGGCATGCCGGGGGCGGTGATTTTCGCCGGTCTTAACGGTGCGCCTACCAGCTTTCAGCCGTACGTTTCACGCCTTGATCCGTCCACCTCGCTCGCCTGGAGCCCCGGCGGGAACCGCAAGAGCGTCGTCCGCGCGGCCTACGCGCGCAGCTATCAGGCACCTCCGCTCTACGCCACTCAATGGGGGACCCAGGGGTTCAACGCAACGCAAACGCTCAACGCCCAGAATGGGGAAACCACGCCCGCTTTCTTCCTGCAGCAGGGCGTACCTGCCGCAACTCCACTGCCCGATCTGAATGCGGCCACGGCCAATGGCACCGGTGCGGCACTGTTCGAGCGGACGGGCAAGACACCGATTTACCAGTCGGCGAGTGTCTCGTATGAGCGTGAAATTCAACTGCAGGTGATCCTCTCGGGAGGTCTTAGCACAGCCTGGGGCCACAACCTGTTCGTTGGAAGCTGGGCAGCCAGCCCCAATGCAATCTCCCCGGACAACCTGAAGTACGGTGTCCAGCTCAACGACCTGACGTTCCGAAATGCGTTGCGACCTTACCCGCAGTACCTCGATTTTGATCTTTCGAGTCTTTGGCCGGAGGGCAATTACCGCCGCAATAGTTCCTGGTTCCGCGTCGAGAAACGCAGTTCCGGAGGTCTCACCGTCAGCGCGACTTACGAGTTCTCGCGCCAGTGGGACGACTATAGCGGGGGGAAACAGGATTTCTTCAACAGTCACAACGAGTGGGCTTTGACGCCCTGGAACGCTCCCCAGCGCGTCTCGCTGAACCTCAGCTACGATCTGCCGATCGGCACCAACAAGCCGTTGCTGAACTTCCGCGACTGGCGCCGCCATCTGGTGGACGGCTGGTCGGTAAGCGACATCTCGATTTTGCAGGAGGGCGGCCCAATCGCGCTGCGCACGCTATACAACAACACCGGCGGCGTGCTGAACACACTGCGCCCCGACGTCGTACCGGGGGTTGATCCGCGGATATCGAGCCAGGGGCCGGCGCTGTGGTTCAATCCGGCTGCCTTCACGCAGCCCGCCGATTTCACCATGGGCAACGCATCACGGACGCTCTCACTGCTTAATCCGGGGTTGCAGAATCATGATTTATCGCTGGCCAAGCGGTTCGCGATCGACCAGGACCGGACGATGGAGTTCACGATGTCGGCTTTCAATTGCCTGAATCACGGCACTTGGAACGATCCCGACCCGACAATCGGTTCAGTTACTTCCCCCAACGCGAATGCGGGGCATATCATCGGATCGAGAGGCGGACGGGTCGTGCAGCTTGGCTTGAGGCTGAGCTTTTGAGGGTGAGCGGTTGAAACTCTTGCTGCGCAGGGAGATGCTGGGGCTGCTCGCAACCGCGTCGCTGACGGCGTCCGAAGGCGCTACCGCGGGCTCCGCGGCCAGCGGGCGCTGCCGGGTTACGGCCTGGCTGGGGGACCCACCGCTCGATGCCGGCGAGGTCAAAGCCACGGTGGACGGCCAGGCCGCGAGGGTTCTTTCCGTGCACGGTCCACAGTCCCCTCTGCTGCTAAACGTGGTGCTAGACCTGACCGGCGATCTGGCTCTGATTGGACCGGCGCGAGAAGCCCTCAAGTCGGAAGTCGCCGCGCAAAGTTCGAACGTCTGGGTTTCGTTGCTGCGCGCCCAGGACGGGCTGCGCGTGCTCACCGATCCCGGGCCCGACCGGGCTGGGATAAACGCGCAACTCGACGCCTTGGAGACCACGGGCCGGGCCGGTCTGCTGGAAGCGGTTCAACCCGCGGCGGACCTCGCCGAACGCATCCTGCGCCGTTCGCAGATCCGCACGGCGCTGCTCTTTCTGACCGACTCGAATATCTACAACTACCGCGAGGATTACACGAATCCGGTGGTCAATCCCAGCGACTCCCGCGATCTCAGCCGCCGCTTTCCCGAAGCCCTGATCCGGGAGAAGACCGCCAAACTCGCCTCCGCGTTGAACTCGACGGACGTACCCGTGTTCGTGCACCATTTGGCCTGGCTTCGCGACCGGCTCAACGAGGCGTATCAGTCGGGATTGCAGCAGATCGCGGAGGCAACCGGCGGTTCCTCGTCCTTCAGCCGCGCGCCGGGTGACATTGCGGGCGACGTCAGCCAGATGCTGAAGAAGATCGCCAGTCATTGGGCGGTCGATCTGGAATTGCCCGCCGGCACCAAGCGGACTTACTCCGTGCAACTCGCCGTAGAAGGCCGTGAAATCCAGTACCGTACAAAGTACACCCTCGCCCCGCATGCGAAAGGAAGCCTGTCATGAATCGCTGGCCGCGTGTTGCGTTTTCGATTTTGCCACTCCTGGCTGCGTGTCTGTTCCTGGCTCTTTGGCTGGGCGGCCGGAAGGAAGCAGGCAGGGTTCAAGGTGAGCTCAGTCAGCTTCGGAAATCGCACAGCGAGGCCGAGTCGCGCCTGCAAACGGTGGAAGATCAGAATGCGACGCTGCGCAAGCAGCTTGAGGCGAACGGCGTTAGCCCCGCGCTTCCTCCTCCGCCGAGCCGCAACGCTTCTGCGTCGTCCGTATTGGAAGCGGTGCGCCGACTGGCGCAGACGCAACAGCAACTCACGGACACAAAGGCCCAACTGCAGGCGCTGCAGTTGCATGCGCAGCAGATTGAATACAGCCTGGGCCAACTTCAGACTGAGAACAAGCACTTGACCACGGCAGCCGCGGAAGCGCGGGATGAGACCGACTCGCTGCGCCACCTGAATGAGACAATCGATGCCGAGCTGAAATCGAAGGCCGCCCGCGCAGATGCCGCTGAAGCACTGGCCCGACATGCGCAGAACGAAGCGGGCGAGGTAAAGCAGCAGCTTAACTCGACGGCTGCAACGCTCCGCGAATTGGATGACGTCGCCAGTCGCCGCGACACCTACTTGAACAATCTCCAACGCAAGTACCGCGACGTGAACGACCAACTCCGGTCTCTCTCCGCGCGGCTCGACCGTTACCGCGATACGAGCAGCGCGCCCAGTTTCTCCACCGATTTGCCAAGGCTTCAGAGCCTTGTGCAAAGTGCTGAAGAAGACCTACGCCAAGTGCAAACACTGAACGCGCAAGCCCAGCGTCTCTCGAGGCGTCTGCAACCTCGCTGAAACTGTTTGAGCAGCAGCCGATACCACTGCTTCAGCCCCCGGCACCGAGCCGCCACAGACGGAGAGCGGTCACGTCCCCTGACAGACTTGGGCCCTTCCTGCCCGCTCCTGGGTGCGGCGCTATAAGCGCCTGTTTCCCTGGACTGCGGGCGCACGAATTTGCAGCGACTGAGCGACCTGTGCCGATTCAGTGCGCGTGGAAGCCGGCAGCGACAATCCATCCTCTTGCAGCCGCAACACCACGGCAGCCGCAATGAAAAATGCGACCGATAAAAAACAGCAAAGAGCCGAGTTGTTTGACAATCCAGTACTGTATATCGTATTCTCACCCGGGTGAAGATGGAGCACTGGAGCGCGGGTGCTCCGAAAATCAAGTCTGCCGGAGAGGATCCACTAATTCATGCATTTCAACCTGCAGTATATCGACCTAACCCTGAACCACATCAAAATGATCGCGCCCACTTTAGCGGAGAAACTGGAGAACCGAATCCTATTGATTGAGCGAGTCAATTGGCTGCATCTCGACAAGATTTTGAGTGGAATCGCTGCGCAATCCCAGTCCCCATCCGCCTATGCCTCCCCCGACACCCCCATATACGCCAACTATACGGAAGAATCGAAGGTTAGGAACAACGCCCAGATGTTGTTGCTCACCTCTATTTTGCTTAAACCTGACTTCAGCGTCTCCTATTTACGAACCGCCGAGGCTTCTATTGAAGCAAACAACTATGCGATATGCACTGACGAGATTTGCAAGAACGAGATCATTAGGATCGGCATCCGTGGCACGAGTGCGCTCATAAAGGTCGTATAGAGTCCATTCGCCAGGAACCTGCCCCGACGCTTCGCGGGTTTGAAATGCGACAGGACCCCGCGGAGCCTGATGCTGCCCCTACCAACCATTCGGTACTGAACCGCCGGGGGAATGGGACTGATTCGCGCACCCTAGGAAACCGCGCCACTTCTTGCGCATATGCCCGGTCCGATAATTCGGATGTTGCTTACGGTGGATCCGCCACTTCAAGGTATTCCCGGTTAGATTCCAAAACCGCGAAAAACCTTGCCGCTAGCAGACTCGACTGCTCTTTTCAAGGGCGGCTCTGCGCGGCAACTTCCCGGTGCTGCCGTGGCCTGGAAGGCCTACCCTAGTCATCGCTCGAGAAGATCCCGGACACGGCCTCCCACGGCTTGCGTTCGTCGCCACCCATTTGGTTGGGTGCCAGTTCGCGGCGGAGTTTGGACAGCGTCATGCTCTGCACGATGACCTTGCCCGGCCCGGTCAGCGTGGCCAGGAACAGGCCCTCTCCGCCGAATAACGCGGTCTTAATACCGCCCACGAATTGGATATCGTAGCTGACGCTTTCGTCGAACGCCACGATGTGGCCGGTCTCGATCTGGATTGACTCGCCCGGAGGAAGTACGAACTCGACGAAGTCGCCGCCCGCGTGGATGAAGACAGCGCCCGGACCACTCAACTTCTCAAGGATGAAGCCCTCGCCGCCGAAGAAGCCCGCACCCAGTTTCTTCACGAAAGCGATGTTCAATTGCGCTGGTGTTTGCGCGAACAGGAAGCCGTCGCGTTGGACCATCACCGTCTGGCCGTTTTTCAATTCGAAGGCCTGGATCTTGCCCGGATAGTTACCCGCAAAACCGACCTCGCCGCCCACACCGGCGGTCTTGAAATAGGTGAGGAACAGAGACTCGCCCATCATCTTACGCTTGATCGCGCCCCAGATCTTGTCGCCCAGGCTCTGACCGCTCATACGCGTTTCCCAATACACGCTGGGCGTCTTGTAGATCATCTTGCCAGCTTCGGCATAGATCTCCTGGCCCGGCTTCAGTTTCACCCGAGCTATCTGCAGATTGTCGCCTTGGATCTGGTAGTCGAGGGGTTCTGGTTCATACGCGAACGAGGGGGGTGCCTGAGCCGCCGCGCCGCCCACTGCCGGAGCGCCGCAGCGCGGGCAGAATTTTGCCGTTTGTGTTAAGTCGTTGCCGCAACCCGTGCAGAATGCCATACCTTCTCCTGACCGATTCCCAGTATGCGACACCACAATCGCTCAGGAATGGCGGTCCTTTGAGATAACGGTAAACGCGGCCGAAAGGTTCACATAACCTGCAGCGCATTATGTGGAGGGTTACCCCGGTCCTCGCGCTGCTCGATTTTCCAGCGTCTAGTTCGCGAGGAACATCGCGCCTGTGATGCTGCGCCAATCAGCTTGCGGACAGGCAGCGGCGAAGTCGTCCACCGGCATGCCGCCATCGGCGAGGGCCGGGATGGACGCTGACTCGGAAACCATCAATTGGACCCGTTCCATTTCGCGAGTCATCCAGCGCACGGCTTCGAAGCCGCGCAAAAGGTGGCAAAAGCTGGCGTTTCGAGAGGGTTTTATTCGTAAAAACCACCCGTGTTCACCGTGCGCCGTATCGATGACTTCGCCGTCGATGGGCGACATCACGTGGACGTCCGCGCCATTCACGCGCATGCTCCAGGCAACTCCACGCGCCTTCAGTTGCGTGCCGGCGAGGGGTAGTTCAAGGGACTCAGGTCGCGTCGCGACCCGCGCGGCCAACTCGTCCAGTCCGATCGAATAGACTTCGCCGAACTCGGGCTTCAGGAAGGTGTGGCCGCGATCATAGTAGCGGTCGAGCGGCAGTTCAAGCCCCAGCGAGTCGTCGATGATGTCCGGCATCAACTCCGGCTCTGCGCCATGCGAGGCGAGCACTTCGATGAGTTCGCCGTGCGTCGCACACTGCCCGCAGTTGAAACCGAGTTCACACACGCGTCCCGGCAACTCCCCGGTGCAAGCATGGCGGCAAGTGCGCTCTGAGAGCGGCAATTCCGCGAAGTTCACATGCCAGACGATACTCGCCGTGCTGTTCCGGCGGAAGTCCCGCAACGTGCGCCACGCTGCTATCAGCAGCGTAGAGAGGACCACTAACACAACGGTATAGAAAACACCAAGGAAGAGGATATGGCCTTTGTCCCAAGCAAAGCCGTAGTTCCACGGAAACATGGTTAACTCCTATGTGAGCCAGGCTCACGGGTATTCGTGAGCGGCTCAAGCTCCCGCTCTTGCGGGAATAGCGACAAGTAACGGAACGAAAACGAATAGACCAGCACGCCGAAGGCTATCACGGCTCCGAATGTCGCGAACTCCTGCCAACTTGGCCAGTAGCTCAGGAACTCATCGAACGCTAGCGTGGGGACGGCCAGTGTCTGAATAGTGAGCACGAAGCGGTTGAGCGCTACGCCGGCACAGGCCAGCGCCGCGGCGCTCATCAGCCAAACCCGCTTCGCTCGCAGGTCGGGCCGCAGCAGAATCAGAGCCGGCACCAGCCCACAGAGAATGATCTCGGCCAGCAGCATCCATGTGCCGAAGGGACTCCACTGGTAGAAGCGATGTGCCGGGAAACCGTGCGAGGGCGAAGTCTGGTTCACCCAGACGAGCGTGTCGATGGACTTGAGCAGAACATAGAACACCAGCAGCCGGCCGGAAATCGACCCGAGTTTGTCGTACACGCGGGCGGCGACCAGGCGCCTGCCAGTGACCTTCTCGACTAGTCCGCTGGTCAATGCTATGAAGCTCGGACCAACCGCTGCCGCCGAGAGGACGAACAGGAAGAAAGTGGACGGCCAAATCGCGAAGCCATCCCGGAAGGCGAACGGACGCCCGCGCAGAACGCCGAACAAGCCGCCGAGTGAACCTTGATGGAAGAAGGACAGGAACGTGCCGACTCCGGCAAACACGGCCATCACTTTGTGCAGCTCGAATTCGAACACGAGCGCACCTGTGGTTTGCCGCAGCTTGCGATTCTTGAGCAATTGCGGGACGTACTCGATCATCAGCACGCACAGGTAGCAGGTGATGCAGAACGTCACTTCGGTCAGCATCGAGTGAACGTTGGGGTAGGCGAAGGTGTACCAGAAACGCAGCGGCTGGCCGACGTCCACCGCCAGCGCGCACATCGCTCCGCTATAGCAAACCAGGCCGATTACAACGGCGCTTTGGATCACGGCGCGCAGTTCGGTTATGCGCAGGATGTACAGCAGGAAGCCCGTGAAGAACGCCCCCGCGCCGAGCGCGATCACCGTCAGGTCAAGGAAGATCCACAGCCCGAAGGCAAACCGGTTGTCCATGTTGGTTTGGTTCAAGCCGCGCGCGAGGCAGAGGAACGCCGCGTAGAGACCAAACACGAGGAGTACCGCCCAGGGCGCGACCCAGAGCGAGAACTGCGAGAGCGAGCAGCGCTTCAGGCCGCGCAGGATCAACTCGCGGTCCGCCGGTGCGGCGCTGGCACGCATTGACAGAGTGCTGCTAGCCACGATGAGCCCCCTCGGCTGTTCCAGATGCATTCCCCGACGCCGCCCTGACCCAGTCGCGGCGGGAACGGTAGTAGACCTTGGGCGCAGTTCCGATCGAATCGAGCAGCCGGAATGAGCCTTTCTCCCGGGCCAGTTCGTTGACAGAAGTCGCGGAGTTGTTCAAATCGCCGAATGTGATGGCGCGGGATGGGCAGGCCTCGACGCAGGCCGGAGTGTATTCCACCGGCCCGGTTTTTCCGTTGGCCACCGCAAGTTCCTTAGCCTCGTGCCAGCGGCCATGGCAGAAGTTGCACTTCTCCACGACGCCTCGCATGCGTGGAGCGACCGACGGGTTTAAGGTCTTTTCCAGCCCATCCGGCCAGGTCGGGTCGCCCCAGTTGAAGTACCTCGCATGGTACGGGCAGGCCGCCATGCAATACCGGCAGCCCAGGCAGCGCTGCGGGATCTGGCCAACAATACCGGTGGCCGGATCGAGTTCGACGGCGTTCTGGGGACAAACAGCGGCGCACGGCGTCTCATCCTCGCACTGCTGACACATCATCGGCACGAACGCCGTACCGCCGGCGTGCTCGTAGCGGATCACGCGCATGGGTGTGATGCCGGTGCGTTCGTTCGCCGTTGGAGCGGCCGGCGGAACGTTGTTCTCCACGGCGCAGGCGATCATGCAGGCGCCGCAGCCGGTGCAGCGGTCGATGTCCACCACCATGCCGTAGCGCGCGTTGTTCGAATTGTCCTTGTGCGCGATCATGCCCGCACGACCTTTCGGACTTGAGCGCTCCAGGCCCCGTCCCGCGGCTCGCACAGCGCGAACCAGGCTTGTCCAGCGACCATCTGCAGCACTCCCGGCTGCACTGCGTTGTCGAGCGCGACCTCAGCCACGCACTCGCCGCAGGCGCTGGCTATGCGGGCGCGAGAGCCGTGCTCCAGCGAGAGTTGCCGCGCCGTATCGGGATGCACGAAAACCTGTTGTGCGCGGGGTTTCAAGCTCGACTCCACCCACAGCTTCGTCATCAGCGGCGAGACGTCGGCCCCCATCCAGGCGACGGGCAGCAACTGCAGTTTCGAAGTTCCTGCCTGCATCTGGAGCGGAGGCTGAGGCGTCACGCTAGCTTTGAATGCCAAGGCCTGGGAATCGTCCTGCCAGCGTCCACCAGCCACTGCGGCGGACCAAAACTCGTCTTCGTTCTTGAGGGAGGCCGGCGCCACTGGGTCGCCGGCTGCCGGGCGTATCTGCCCGCGCTTGCCGGTGTAGATGGCCCCGGCCCGCTCCTTGAGCCGCGCTTCGAGCTTCGTATCGTCCCCGGCCAAGCTCCCGAACCACTCGACCGGCTCGACCGCATTGGCTGCAGGCGGGACCAGGGGCAATGACAGTGCGAAGCGGGCCGTGGCGGAGCCGGGAGGCGTTGGCACGTCGTGCAGGCCTTCAAGATAGGTGACAGCGGGCAGCGCGTAGTTCGACTTCCTCGCCAGACCGTTGGTGGACCACGCCGCAGTGACGACCACGGCTCCCGGCGCGAGCTTGGCCGCGATCATCTTCCAGGGCAACGGAGCGCCGGGCGTTCCGTCGTCGATGAACAGGAATCCGATCGACGCGTCGGGTGCGGCGCTAAACGCAGTCTCTGCCGCCAGGGGTCCCCAGGCTTGCGGCAGCGGCGTTTCCCGGCGGCCAACGATGCCGCCCTTACGGCCGATCGCCCCGAGGCGCGCGTTGAGGCAGGCCACGGCGCGCAGCGTTTCATTGGCGGGTGGGCCGAGAAC
>Ga0118677_10002325_pt1 | contig 38486 bp, 30 predicted proteins | sample AliMusrvi5mmetaG_FD_86154 | JGI IMG/M metagenome (GOLD analysis project Ga0118677, IMG submission 86154) | reverse complement strand
GGGAAAGCGCGGCGCCAGGCCACCGATCTGCTCGACCGCGTGGGCCTCGGAGACAAACTGGACAAGATCCCCGCGGACCTGAGCGGAGGGCAGAAGCAGCGCGTGGCCATCGCCCGCGCCTTGGCAGGCGACCCGCCGATTATCCTCGCGGACGAACCCACGGCGGCGCTCGATTCGCATTCGGGCACCGCCGTCATGGAGATTCTCGCGAGTTTGGCACGCAAGAAGGATCGCACCGTGGTCATCGTTACGCACGATAACCGGGTGCTGCATTATGCCGACCGCACCGTGCATATCGCGGACGGATTGATAGTCGATCACACCTCTCAGGAGCAGGCAGCATGAACCTCGAAAACAGCAGAAAAATGTGGACGCTCGCGGGCGTCCTGACCCTGGCGGCGATTGCCTTCACCGTCTCCTTCCAAAGGTCTGCGCAGGCTGGCGTTGCGGCCGCGAAATCGAGTGCGAACGCGGCGCCATCCACGCCGCTGGTCTCCGCGGCGGGCCGCGTGGAACCGGTGGACGAAGAGATCAAGACCGGTTCTCAATTGGATGGCAAACTCGTTCAAGTCCTGGCCGACGAAGGGCAGACCGTTCGGCGTGGCCAGGTCCTGGCGGTGCTCGACAACGGCGACTATGCCGCACGCGTCCAACTGGCGAAGGCCGCTCTGCGAGAGCGTGAAGCCGAATTGGACCGGCTGCGCAATGGTGCGCGAGTGGAGGAGAAACGCGAGGCCGAGGCGAATCTGCGCGAAGCCGAGGCGCAACTGGCCACGGCCGTCTCGGAGCGCGACCGCCGCTTGCCTCTGCTTGAGCGTGGCGCCGTGTCGCACTCGGAATACGACCTCACGGCGCGTGATGCCGACACGGCCCGCGCTCGTGTGGCGGCACTGAAAGAGCGTCTGCTCGTGGCGTGTGACCAAAGCCGGCCCGAGGACATAGCACGTTCTGAAGCTGAGGTTGCCCGCGCACGTGCGTCGATCGAGGAGGCGGTGGCCCTCCTCGAGAAGACGTTCATCCGCGCACCCATCGACGGACGGGTCCTGCGACGCTATCACCGCGCGGGCGAGTCAGTTTCGGGTAAGGGCGACACACCGGTATTCGCGCTCGGCGATCTGAGCCGGCTGCGCGTACGCGTAGATGTGGACGAGAGCGATGTGGCGCGGGTGCATGTGGGCCAGATGGGTTACGTGACCGCTTCCGCGTACGGCGACCGCAGGTTCACCGGGCACGTCGTGCGGCTCGGCGAGGCGCTTGGGCGCAAGAATGTACGCACCGACGAACCGGCAGAGCGCGTTGATCGCAAGATCCTGGAGACGCTGCTTGAACTCGATCCTGGTCAGAGGCTGCCAGTCGGTCTGCGGGTGGACGCCTATTTACCAGTGGCCCAGTAAGCGGGGAGGCGACAAGCACGGTGCGGGCGTTAGAGAGCCCGCGCGGCGCTCGAGCGCCGCCTCACCTGGACTGGCGAGTACATTTCACAGCTAGACGATGCCGCTCAGGCGGCAGGAGAATTCTCATGCGCTCTCTCATCACCCTCGCGGCGTTGACCGCGATCTCCCCAGGTGTGTTCGCGCAGCCGCTGCCGGCCAGGTTGAGTCTGTCGCAAGCGCTCGAACTGGTAGACAAGGCGAACCCCGAACTGCAAGCTGCACGATTGAAAGCCCTTGAATCCTGGGCTCGCGCGGCGGCGCTCCGCTCGACCATGGGTCCCCAGGTCAACGTCACTACTGCGCAGGGATACCAGACTAACAACCTCTCCGGGGTGGGCTTGCTGTTTCCCGGGGTGCCCTCGCGCGTTGGTCCCTATCGCGTGTTCGACCTCCGCCCGAGACTGACCCAAACCGTGCTCGACTTATCCTTGTGGTCGAACGTGCGCGCGGAAAAGCTGCGCTCCCGGGCCGATTCGGCTGATGGGGACGCCGCCGCCGAGAGGCTGCGCCTGAGCGTCACCGAGCTTTACATCCAGGCGCTCCAAGCCGCCTCCCGACGCCGTTCCGCTGAAGCGCGCGTGGCGAACGCCGAGTCGCTGCTGCGGCAAAGCGAAGATCTGCACCGGGCCGGCACCGGCAATCGGCTGGACGTGGCGCGCTCGCAAGAGCAATTGGAGCGCGAACGGATCAGCGTCGTGAACGCAGTGCGCGACCGCGACGCTGCGCTCACCGTGCTGGCGAGCACACTTGGTAGCGAATCGGAAGCGCTGCCCGAATTGGAGCCACTGCAGACCGAGGGAACAGCGGTGGAGTACTCCTTGAACGCGGCGCTGGAACTGCGCGCAGAGATGCACGCTGAGCAACTGCGCGGGCAGGGATTGGAGCAGGAGCGACAGGCTGCGGCTCGCCAGCGCTACCCGCGCATTCAGGCGCAAGGGGACTTCGGCGTGTTGGGCCAGGATCCCTCGCGCAGCGTGTCGACCTACACCGCCCAAGTCAGTGTGAGCGTCCCGTTGTGGACCAGCGGCCGCATTTCGAACGAGATTCGTGCCGCCAGTTTCAAGCTGCAGCGCCAGGAGCAGCAACTGCGGCAGGTGCGACTGACCATCGCGCGCGAGTTGCAGCAGGCGCGCCTTGAGCGCGAAGCGGCACGGCTGGCGGCCGAACACAATCAGCAGGCAGCCAACGCCGCTCGCGAGGCGCTGGATCTGGCGAGACTGCGATTCACTGCGGGGCTTGCAACACAGCTGGATGTGGTGTCGGCTCAAGCCAATCTGGCGCAGGCCGAGGAGGACGAGATTCGTTCGCGGTATGACCGACTGGTCGCGGAGGCGCGTCTGGCCCAGGCTGGCGGCGACGTCCGCCGATTCGCTCAGGGGCGTTAGGCGCCGGGGGTGGTAAACAACTCATTGACGCGCTCCACCCGGTAGGCGAAGATCCGCTCGACGTCACCCCGCACCTTGAGTGCATGTGCGATGCGGCCGATGATTCCAAGTGGGATCCTGTAACGCACGACGTCGATGATCCGCGTTCCGCCCGCGTGCGCTTCGAACCGATGCGTGTGATGCCAGAGCTGGTATGGGCCGCTGAGTTGCACATCCACAAAGCGAAAGGGCGGATCCCAGCGACGGATCTCCGTCGTCCATTTCAAGGGCAGGCCGTGTAGGTTCAGCCGGTACTTGATTCGAGTGCCCACCGCCATGTAGATCGGAAGCGGTGAAAGGATCTGAAACCCGAGCCAAGTTGGCGTTAGCTCCCCCAGATTGGCGGCATCGGAAAAGAACGTAAACACTTCTTCCAGCGGCCGGGGCACCCACTGCTCGCAGCGAAAAGTGTAACTGGCGGTCATCGGCTGCTTGTTTGGGGTAATTCTTCGGGACGCAGCGTGGGTTCCAGTGCCGCGCGATCCCTGCTCCACGATTCATTAAACAGCGTGCTCGGACTATGGTTCTTAGTCAGCAGGATTTGAAAGTCGCCGATGTGGCGCTCCAGAAAAGCACCCTCGGAGTAGGCTAGGTAGTAATCCCACATGCGGATGAAGCGCTCGTCGAATCCTTGCGCCCGCACCTCGTCCAGTGAATCGTGAAACCGCTTGCGCCACTCAGCGAGGGTGCGCGCGTAATGCTTGCCGATGTTTTCGGCGTAGTGCAATGAAAGAGTAGTGGCGCGGGCGAGTGAGCGGAGGACTTCGCCGACCGATGCGAGTTGCCCTCCCGGGAAGATGTACTTTTGGATCCAGTCGCTTTGTCGCACGTAGTTTGGAAATGCCTGATCAATGATGCTGATGCTCTGCATCAACATGCTGCCTCCCGGGCGCAGTAGCCGGTCGCAGGCCCGGAAGAACTCGTTGTAGTGGCGCAGTCCTACGGCCTCGAACATCTCGATGCTGACGATCTTGTCATATTGGCCGCGCAGCTTGCGGTAGTCCAAACGCACCAACTCGATCTGATTCTCAAGCCCCGCCGAGCGAAAGCGTTCCCTCGCATATTCAAATTGCTCGCGACTGATCGTAGTCGTTGTCACCCGGCATCCGTAGTGCCGGGCCGCGTGTTCGGCAAACCCGCCCCAGCCCGTGCCGATCTCGAGCACATGGTCGTCCGGCCCCAGGTACAGCTTCTTGCAGATGCCATCCAGTTTCTGGAACTGGGCCGTCTCCAGCGAGTCCTCCGCTCGCTCAAAATACGCGCACGAGTACATCATGCTCTCATCCAGGAACAGCCGGAAGAAGTCGTTGCTCAGGTCATAGTGCGCGCGGATGTTGCGCTGGCTGCCTGCTATAGAGTTGTCTCTAAAACGATGCCGTAATGCGTTGATTCCACGGCTGAATGTGCTGAGGAATCGGCCATTCTGCTCCATCTGCGCGAGGTTTCTCACGGCCAGGCGAACCACGGACACCAGGTCGGGCGATGACCAGTCACCGTCCATCCAGGACTCGCCCAGGGCCACGCTGCCCCCGAATATCGCCTTTACGAAGAACCGCTCGCTGTTAACAACCACAACGGTGCGCAGCGAGGCATCCGGTTGGCCGAACTCCCAGGTTCGGCCATTCGAGATCAACCGTAGCGAGCCACCGCGTAGCGCGCGCAGGCTCTTGAGAAACGTGTTCCTAGCGAGCGTTGTCAGTAGTGTGCTCATGAATATCCTCCAGGCGCAGGCCAGGGTGAGTGAATGCCGGGACCTTCTTGAAGTAGAGTCTCAAAGCCTCCCAATGAATGGCGGCCATTACCTTGGCCGTCACCCAAGGGAATCGCAACAGTGCACGGTGCAGAGAGGAGGCGCTCCAAGGCTCGCGCCGCAACTCCAGCGTGGCGTCGAACACGCTGTGCTCGCCCTGGAGTGTGTTCATGTGCGCCAGCAATTGCTCGCCCGGCGGCGGCAGTACGAAACGGTAGTCAAGATCCATGGGCATGAAGGGCGAAACGTGCATCGCCTTAGGGCAGCGGTAAAGGTCACGCCTGGGAGCGGGAATCCGGTTGGCGCCGGAGAGCCAGTAATTGCGGGATTCCCCAAAGGTGCTATTCACTTCGGCCAGGATCGTCTCCAGCACTCCCTCCGGGGTGTAGCAGTAGTACAACGAAATGGGATTGAAGTTGTACCCCAGGTAGCGCAGATTCGTCAGCAGGAAGATTTGCCCGGCCGGTAGATGAACTCCCTGCTTTGCGGCGTCACGCTCCAGCCTCTCACGCAGTGGCACAGCCGGATCTCCGAAGTGGTCGCGCTGACGGAAACTGGCCCAATTGAAGCGTTCATGGCTGGCCAGCGGCGACACTTTCATCAACTCGGGGATACGTTCCACATCTAGAAATGCCATGAACAACGGGTAGGTGAATTCGTGCCGGGCAGGCTCGAACCTGCGGTGGCGGATGGTGCCCGTGTAGATAGCGGATTTCATGCCGTCAGCACTCCACTCCGAGCGACCGCGCCACTCGCAGCGCCGAGTTCAGCCCGTCTTCGTGAAATCCGTAGGCCCAATAGGCTCCGCAGAAGTGGGTTCGATTGACGCCGCTGATTTCGTTCCAACGCGCCTGGGCCTGAATCGCGTCGCGCGTGTACAAAGGGTGATGGTACTCAATCCGGCGCAGCACTTTGGCTGAGTTGATGCTGCCGTTGTCATTCAACGTCACGCAGTAGTCTTCCGGCAAGTTCAGCGATTGTAGGCGGTTCATGTGATACGTGACCGTCGCACTCGCTCCGGGATCGGGGTTGAGGTTGTAGTTCCAGGACGCCCGGGCCCGCGGACGCCTGGGAAGCAGCGACGAATCCGTATGCAGGCACACCTCGTTTCGACTGGTGGCGAACCTCCCCATAATGTCCCGTTCCGTATCCGTCGGATCATCGAGCAGCGGCAATACCTGATTGCCGTGGCACGCGAACACGACATGATCGAACGACAGGGCCGGTCTATCCGGGAAGTTCAGGGTGACGCCGGCGGCACCACGGATCACCGATCGAATCCTGGCGCCAGTGTGGATCCGGTCCTTGAACGGCGCCGTGATCGGGCCCAGGTAGTTCTGACTGCCGCCCCGGATCACCTTCCATTGGGGATGCGTATTGAGCCCCAGCAGGCCATGGTTTTCAAAAAAGCGCAGTAGAGTCAAGGCCGGGAATGAATCGATCGCTTGCATGGACATCGACCACACTGCGGACGCCATCGGATACAGGTAACGCGCTTTGAACTGCGGGTGGAATCGGCCCTGCTCGATCACCTCTCCCAGGCACATGCTCTCCGAGGCGGGGTTGTTCAACAACTCCCGACCCTTGCGATAGAAGCGCAAAATCTCCCACAACAGTCGATGCTGACTCACGCGCACCAGATTCGCGCGCTGTGCGAAGAACCCGTTGAGACCACGGCTGGAATACTCGAAGCCCGTATTCTGGCAGTGCACAGCGAACGACATGTCGCTCGGCTGAGTCGCCACGTTCAACTGCGCAAGGAGTTGCACCAGATTAGGGTAAGTGCGGTCATTGTGGACGATAAAACCGGTGTCTACCGCAAGCGGGCCGCGGCTGCTATCAACGGTTACGGTGTGGGTATGTCCGCCGATGCGAGGGTCTTTTTCGAAAACGGACACTTCATGTTTACGGCTGAGGAAATAGGCGGCCGCCAATCCCGAAATGCCACTGCCAACTACCGCGATACGCATCAGTTCGCCGCTTGTTTCCTTGATCGAGTTTGTGAGAGAAGCCGTGCTGAATTTGGAGCATAACAAGCCTCCGCCCGCGCTGAAGACCGGGCCGCCCCGAAGGGGTGCCCTACTCTGGACAGATGCCCATAGGGCTCCCGGCAGAAATCGCTCACGAGCTAAATGTAACTCCAGTGTTTAGCCATTGTCAAGCATTTGTTCAGCTTTTGTCCTTGACAAAAATAGATCACGCGTGCGAATCTCAGATGGTCAGTCGAAGCTCATGCCTGTCCAATACCCAATTCGCGCTGTCGCCAAGCTTACCGGCATTACAGTTGACACCCTGCGTGCCTGGGAGCGCCGGTACAAGGCAGTAATTCCTGACCGAGTCTCGCGGGGACGGCTCTATAGCGACGCTGATGTGCGGCGCCTGTTATTGCTCAAGACCGCTTTGGAATGCGGGCATTCCATTGGGCGTGTCGCGTCGCTTCCCGATGCGGAACTGCAAGAACTGGCGCGCGCGTCGTTTCCCAGCAGCCCGGTCCTCCGTACTCAACCGGCGGCGCGGGTGGATCTTACCGAGTTGAGCAAGTTGCGGCGTGCCATCGAAGCGCTGGACTCGACGACCATAAACGACGAATTCAGCAGGCTTGCGCTATTCCTGAGTCCTACGGAGCTCGTTCACAAGGTGGTCTTGCCATTAATGCGACTGGCGGGCGAAAACTGGGAAAACGGAATCTACCAGATCGCACAGGAACACCTGCTCTCCGCCTGCGTGCGCAATCTTATGGGTGGTCTCGTCCGTCTCCAATCGAGGAGCGGTGGCGTCGCCAGGCTCTTGTTGGCGACACCTCCCGAAGAGTTGCACGAGTTCGGCATCCTCTCGGCTGCGATGCTGGCGCTGGAGCATGGTTTTCAGGTTGACTATCTTGGTCCCAATTTGCCAGCCCGCGAGATACTCGCCGCCGCTGCGTTGCGCTCGCCAGACGTGGTTGTGCTCGGAGTGCTGAAGCTGAATGCGACGCCCGCAGTCCAGCGGGACGTGGATCTTCTGGCGTCGGGGCTTCCGGCGTCCACCGAGTTGTGGTTGGGTGGCAGCGGAGCTGCGGACGTGGCGAATGGGGCAGCACGCACAGGCGTTTTCGTTTTAGAGGACCTGGTTCAATTCGAGCTGCATCTGGCAAGGTGGAAGTCCACTCATCTTCAGGGGGCTGACGCGTGAAACTCTTTCTCAAACTCCTCTTTGGCGGCATCTTCGTGTGGATGACCGTTATGAGCATTCGGACTTGCCTGGCCGTAAGTCTGTGGGACGGTTGGGCGGATTACGCGGCGAATCCGTGGGCCCTGGCCACTTTGTGGGACGCGTACTGCGGATTTCTCACATTCTACCTGTGGGTGGTCTACAAGCAGCTCAGCCTAGGATCACGGATCTTGTGGCTCCTGTTGATCATGGGTCTCGGGAACATCGCCACGTCATTGTTTGTTTTGATCCAATTGTTCCGCCTGCGCCCCGACGAGTCCGCCGAGTCGATTCTCTGGAGCAGAACCAGATGATCAACCTCTTCGTACGGCGCTGGATTTTGAATCCGATCGTCACCCTGTTGCGCCAGGGCATCACGCCAGAGAAGATCGCGTTGAGCATCGCGCTTGGATTCACCCTCGGCGTCACTCCGGTCCTGGGTTCGACGACCCTTCTCTGTCTGCTGTCGGCCGTCGTGTTCCGCCTGAACCTGCCCGCCATTCAGCTGGTCAACTACTTCACCTACCCCCTGCAGTTCGCGCTGTTGATCCCGTTCATCCGCATGGGAGAGTGGCTCTTCGCATCCCACCCCATGCGAATCTCAGTGCCCAAGATCCTCGCCCTGATTCGCGTGGACGTGTGGTCTGCGATCTCGATTCTGTGGACCACCACCATGCACGCCCTGGTGGCCTGGCTCGCACTCGGATCCTTAGCAACATTGCTCCTGTACGTGGTGCTTGCGGCGGCGTTGAAGAGACTCGCGCGCTCATCTCTAGCGGGCCTCCGATGACACCTATTGCCTTGCACGCATTGCTCGTCGGCTCGCTTGCCGTCGGCGGTCTCATGTTCCTGCTTTGGCTGATCCACCTGCCGCTCAAGAATGCGGCAATCGTGGACGCAGGCTGGGCAGGAGGGCTGGCCATACTGGGTGTGATCTATGGGGCGCTAGGCGGTGCTTACCCGCCGCGAGCGGTGTTGATCTCCGCGCTAGCCGCCGCTTGGGGTCTGCGCTTGGCGGCCTACCTGCTCTTCACGCGCGTCATTGGCCACCCCGAAGAAGGCCGATACGTCCAATTGCGCCGCGACTGGGGCGGCAACATAGCACTGAAGTTCCTGCTCTTCTTCGAGTTCCAGGCACTGCTGTGCATCCTACTATCCGCCCCATTCCTGATTGCGGCGCTAAACCCGCGTCCTGCTCTTTCGGTGTTTGAATACGCGGCGACGGGAGTGTGGCTCATCGCGTGGATTGGCGAGTTCGTGGCCGACACTCAGTTGAGCCGCTTCAAGTCCAACCCGGCTAATCGTGGAGCCGTCTGCCGGGTGGGTATGTGGCGCTACTCGCGGCATCCGAACTACTTTTTTGAGTGGATGATCTGGGTCGCATTCGCCCTGTTCGCTCTCGGCTCGCCTTACGGTCCCGTAGCCCTTTTCGCACCGGCCCTCATGCTCTTCTTTCTGTTCCGTGTTACCGGCATACCCGCTACCGAGGCGCAAGCGCTGCGGAGCAAGGGCGACACTTACCGTCAATATCAGCGCACCACGAGCGTCTTTTTGCCGTGGTTCCCAAGGAGCTAATCCATGCAAACCGGCACTCTCGCGGCCCCGCAGATTCCGGAAGCGGCCTATAGTAAGTGGCTTGAACTGGACGTTCTGCCGGATTGGCTGATTCGTATCGGCATCCGGCGCCTCCTGTCGAAACGGCTGGAGGAAGAGGCCCAAGGTGGCCCCGAAGCCCAAGCACAGAAGCTCATGCGTTTCATCGAGCACCTGCGCGCCAGTCCAATCGCCATTGGGACAGCCGTTGCGAACCAGCAGCACTATGAAGTGCCGCCCGAGTTCTATCGATATGTTCTTGGCCCGCAGCTGAAATACAGCTGCGCGCTATGGCCAGACGGGGTCAATACCCTGGAGGGCGCCGAGGCGGCCATGCTCGAATTGACTTGCCAGCGCGCTCGCCTGGAAGACGGGTTAGACATTCTCGAGCTCGGTTGCGGCTGGGGCTCGCTCTCGCTCTACATGGCGGAGCGTTACCCGAATAGCCGCATTCTGGCCGTCTCGAATTCCCGCTCGCAACGCCGGTTTATCGACTCCGAGGCTATTCGCCGTGGTCTGATGAATCTCGAAGTCGTCACCGCCGACATGAACGACTTCGATACAGACCGTGGCTTCGACCGCATCGTTTCGGTGGAGATGTTCGAACATATGCGGAACTATCGGGAGTTAATGCGCCGCATTGCTTCCTGGTCCCGGCCAGACACGGTGCTCTTCGTCCACGTCTTCGCGCACAACCGGTTCGCTTATCCGTTCGATGATCGCAACGCCTCCGATTGGATGGCCCGGCACTTCTTCACTGGTGGCGTGATGCCCAGCGACGACCTCCTGCTTCACTTCCAGGATGACTTTCGCATTCGCGAGCGCTGGCGCTTGGACGGCGTCCACTACCAGAAGACTTGCGAAGCCTGGTTGACCAGGTTGGACGGGAACAGGGAGGCCGTACTGGCACTGTTCTCCAGGGTTTACGGCAAAGACGAGGCTCTCCGCTGGCTGGTCCGCTGGCGAGTCTTCTTCATGGCCTGCGCGGAGTTGTTCGGCTACGCAGACGGGCGCGAGTGGCTCGTCTCCCACTACCTGTTCGAGAAGCCAAAGGCAGTGTAAACGTACCTGATCCTCTCTCAAGCTAAGGTTTCAACTCGCGATGGTAGGCCAACGGGTTCAACTCGCTGGCAGCCAGATCCCCCGGTTTAAGGCCTGGGAACCACCGCTCCAGGTCGCGTTGACGATTGGCGTTATCGGGCTCCGTGATCCGGGCGCCGTCGGCGAACCAAATGACCGTCATTACCTCGCGCGTGCGGTCCGTAGTATTCGGTGGAGCGCCATGCAGGGTCCAACCATAATGGAGCGTCGCGTCCCCTGCGCGCATTGCTACACCTGCTCGGGTCGGGAATCCTTCAGAGCGAATCAGGTCGTCAAACCGCTTTTCTGATTCATCGCTGATTGGAGCGTCGCCCAGGTAGCCGCGCCTGTGGGAACCGGACGCAAAGTGCATCGTGCCCATCTCCGCAGTCACGTTCACTAGTGGCATCCACATCGTGACTGTCTGGTCCGTGTCGAGGGGCCAGTAGTGCTGGTCCTGGTGCCACGGCGTCAGACCGCCACCCGCCTCTTTCATCAATGCCTGGTCGTGGTAAACACGCACGCCGGCGACCCCGAGCAACTCCGCGGCCAGCTTCCCGAACCGTCTGGCCAGGACGAAGTCCCGGGCGCTCTGGTCCTTCTCCCACAAATTGATGCCCTTGAGGAAAGCCTTCCCGTAGGTATTCCGGCTTTCTAGTGGGGTTCGCTCCGCACCGAACTGCTCCCGTGCGGCTAGGATTGCCGGACGATAAGCCTCTACTTCCTCCATAGACGCCACCGAACGCAGCAGAACGTGACCGTTGAGCCGAAATTCATCGATCTGGGTTTGCGTAACCTCGTAAGCCGACTCGAGAGCCGGCAAGCCAGCACCGGGCTTCATGCGAGCATGCTCCACTCCATGAGCTGCGCACCCTCCGCCGCATCGACGGCATAGACTTCGGGGGCCAGTCCCGACGAATGTCCATACGACTCGCGTACGGATAGTCTGAACGAATCCACGGAACTGGATTCCACCAGTGCGACCATGCAGCCACCGAAGCCCGCGCCGGCCTGCCGTGCGCCGATACAGCCAGGTGCGTGGAGCATCGCTTCCATCATCGACTGCATCGAATCTGAGCAGATCTCGTAGAGGTCGCGCGCACCGGCAAACGACTCGGCGCAGAGCTGTGACACCGCGGCACGGTCGCCGGCCTCCAGTGCAATCGCCAACTCCGCCGCGCGGGCGCTCTCGGCAATGATGAACCTGCAGCGCCGTTCCGCTTGTTCGGGTAGTTCACCAGCGCGTGCTGCTAGCGCTTCGAGTGTTAACTCCCGCAACGCCGCTACTCCCAGCGCGGCGGCGCCCTGCTCGCAATCGGCCCTTCGCTGCGCGTATTCGCCGCTAACCAGGCGGCGACGCGACATCGTGTTGCAAATGACCACTTGAATTCCATCCGCGATGCGGACCGTTCGTGTGGTGAGATCGCGGCAGTCGAGCAGTAGTGCGCAGCCCTGCCGCCCCAGGCAAGACGAGTACTGGTCGAGGATGCCGCAGTTCACCCCGACGAAATCACACTCGGCCTTCAAGCACAACACTGCCTTGCGCTCCGGCGACAGTCTCCAATTCCACAGTCCTTCGAACACGGTCGCCAATGCGCATTCCAGTGCCGCTGACGAACTCAATCCGCTCTCCACGGGCACGGTGCTCTGGATCAGTAGTTCACAACCTCCAACGGGGAACCCCTCCAGCGGCAGCGTGGCGGCTATGCCGCGAACGTAGTTGCCCCACTGTTCGCTGTGGCTGGTCACGGGCAGCGTGAAGCGCTCGTCCGCGTCGAAGTTCATGGAATGAACCCGCACCTCGTTACCGCCCGTCGCGCGAGCCGCGATCCACGTGTCGCGGCTGATCGGTAGCGTCAGAACGAACCCCAGATTATAGTCTGTGTGGCTGCCCATCAGGTCCACACGCCCTGGAGCGCGCGCCCACAATTCAGGTTCGCCCCCGAACTTCGCACGGAATGTCGCCCGCATTCGCTCGGCTCGTTCACGCGGGCTGAGGAGGCGTTCAGACTCCTGTTTCGTCGAATGCACTTAGCATCGCCTCCACGCTCTTAACCGGAATGTCGGATTGCATGCGGTGTGACGGCCCCAACAGCAGGCCAGTGCCCTCGGGCGCGAGAGTCCGGGCACACGCAATGGTCGCAGCGCGAATCTCCCCGGCGGTCCCCGACGGCAGCACGCCCTGCGTGGAAACGCCTCCGTAGAAGCTCAGCTTTCGACCGTACTCGGTGTACAGCCAGTGATGCTCCAGCACCTCGGGCTGCACGGGATTCAGGGTCGTCACGCCGATTTCCACCAGGTCCGGCAGGATGGCGCGAATGTCGCCGTCGGAATGCAGAATCACGGGCAACCCCGCGGCTTTGAAAACGGCGAACAACTGGGCCAGTCGCGGTTTGAGGAAACGCCGCCACAGCCGCGGCGAGAACAGCATCGCGTGCTGCGCTCCATAGTCGTCGCCGAAGTAACCGCAGTCCACACCGGCCGCCACGAACCTGTGTGCGAGCTTGAGCTGAATCGACGTGATTCGGTCAAACAGTTCCGTCACCCATTCCGGCTCTTCCACCATGTCCATCAGCAGGGCCTCGAACCCTCGCAGGGACCACGCCCGCTCAAAAAGCACCATGCCGAAATTCGGAGCGAGGAAATATTCCGCGCCGCGTTGGGCAATTACGCCCGTTGCCGTGGCCAGCAAGTCGTGCCGGTCCGGGTCGGGCCATGGATACCTGTCGAGCGCGGTGTCTTCCTTCATCGGGGCGAAAGCGTGCCAGTAACCCTCCGTCCGCGTATCCCAGCCGGCGCCCCACCAATCGTATTCGCAGGTGCCGTCGGCGCTAGCTGCCCGCGCATGAGTGATATCCACCCGGAGCATGTGGTTGCCCAAACGGTCCGGCAAGGCCTCAAGCGGGATTCCGAAGTGCTCCGCCATCAATTGGCCCATCGCTGGGGTGTAGTTGCATTGAGTCGGCAGCCTGTCCACGCTCTCGCCACGCAGTGCGCGCCGAGTGCGCTCTTTCCTTGTCATGCCGGGAATCGCCGGCAATAGTTGGCTCATTGGATTTACCAGAAGTACACATTCAGGGCTAGCAGAACGAGTCCTACTACGCCCGCCACGAAGATCGGCCTCCGGTACAGTGGCAGGGCCACCTCGGAGGGCAGTTTAGTGACGCCGTAGACCAGGCCCTTCAATTCGGATACCGGCTTCGGGGTAGTCTTCAGGCTCACCGCTACCGTGACGATGACGCACACCAGCCAGGACCAGATGAAGCGGTAGAGATTCTCCGCCATGGGCTTCGCATCCGGCGACAGAGCCACCAGCGCCAGGGAGGCCGGGTGGATCTTCACCAGCAGCCAGATGACGAAGGATGATCCCATTCCGGAGAGCAGTCCCCAGAACCCGCCTGCTGGAGTGGCCCGCTTCCACAGCATTCCGAGGATCACGGTGCCGAATAACGGGATGATGAAGAAGCCGAACAACGCCTGGACGTAGTCCATGATGCTGGCGAATTGCATTACCAGATAGGCCGCTCCGATGCTCGCTCCTAAACCGATCACCGTGCACCAGCGCCCCATGCGCAGGCACTGACTGTCGTCCGCGGACTGGTTGAAGACGGGACGGTAGATGTCGTGGGTCCAGACCGTCGCGAAAGCGCTCACGTTGCCCGCCATGCCGGACATGAAGCCCGCGATCAGTGCGGTTACGCCGATGCCCAGGAACCCGGGCCCCAGGTAGCGGGCCATCATCAGCGGCATCACTTCGTTGAAGCTGTGCCCGCCCGTCGCCAGCGCCTCCGCTTCTCCGGTCAACTTCATGGGCAGCACCGCGAGTCCCAGGAGGCCGGGCAGGATCACGATGGCAGGGAGGAACATCTTGAACGCGGCGCCAATGGTCGTAGCCAGCTTCGCGGAGCGTAGATCGCGCGCCGCCATGACACGCTGGACGACCAGGAAGTCCGTGGTCCAGTAACCGAATGCGCCGATGAACCCCAACCCGAAGACGATTCCGGTCCAATGGACGCCCATCGGATTCTGCGCCGCCGCACCCATGTTCCGCCACATGTGCGTATAGTCCTGGCCCGGTGCGCGCGCCGCGATGCGAACTAGCATCCCGTGCCAACCGCCGGTCTCGATCAGTCCGAAGATCGGAATCGAGATGGTCCCGGCCCAGATCAGCACGAATTGCAGAACCTCATTGACGATGGCCGACAACAGTCCGCCTAGTGCGACATATACTCCGACAGTGATGGTGGAAACCAGGATGCTGAACTGGATATCCCAGCCAAGGATGACTTTCATAACGACGGCCATCGAGAACATGTTGATGCCGCTCATTAGAATGGTCATCGCCGCAAACGAAATCGCTGAGAGCAATCGCGTCCCCTCGCCGAAACGCAGCTTCAAGTACCCGGGCACGGAATGGGCCTTGGAAACGTAATAGAACGGGATCATGACCATGCCCAGGAAGAGCATTGCCGGCACGGCGCCAATCCAGTACCAATGCGCCGCCAGCATCCCGTATTGGTAGGCCGAGGCCGACCACCCCAACAGTTCGAGCGTGCCAAGGTTCGCGGCCACGAAACTCAGGCCCGCCACCCACGCTCCGACTCCCTTGCCGGCGAAGAAGAAGTCGTCGCTAGCACGCACGTTGCGTTTCAGATAGAAACCGACGCCGAGCACGACCGCGAAATACAGGCAGATGACGATCACGTCCGCCGGGGCCAGTGTGAGCAGTCGCGAACTCGAAGCAGTCTGGGCCGCGTTCAATGCAACGCCGCTCAGCAGCAGCGAGGCCAAAGGCACCCCAAAGCGAGGCAACTTCCAGGGCGTCGTCATCTTGGGTTCGACTTCACGCCGCAATCGACAACCGAGATGCCGCGGCCCGCGCGACCGTACCCTGCGGACCCAGCGGCACTTTGCCCCGGGCATCTTCTGGAACTCGACATTCTGCCTCTTTCGACCGGCTCCCTTGTCGGGATGACACATAGGCATTGTGTCAAACGTGGGCCGGGCTTGGGAACATCTCCGACGCCCGAGGTCCGGGCGATCCGACGATACCGGATACAATAGCGGCATCGGGGGATACGCTTGCGAATTGCCTTAGTCCTGACAACCTTGGCCGTGGGCGTTGTCCCGGTGATCGCGGGGCAGTCGCTGCCAACCGTTCCTTCACGACTTTCCGCATTGAGTGCTGAGTTTCGCCAGCTCGCGCGCAAGGTCAACCCGGCGGTGGTGCGTGTTTCGTCGATCGGCTACCGGCAACTCGACGAGGAGGAGTCCGACGAACCGGGCGTGGCCTCGCGGCAGCAGAGTTCAGGCGCGGGAGTCGTCATTAGCCCGGACGGCTACATCGTGACCAATGCTCATGTGGTGCTCGGAGCGCAGAAGGTTCAGGTAACCCTCCTGGCCCGCTCCGCAGCCGTCCCGGGGCGGCCCGGAGGGGCGGAAACCGTGAGGCGGAAAACCCTGCGGGCAGATCTGGTCGGCCTCGACATGGAGACTGATGTCGCTCTGCTGAAGGTAGCCGAAAAGGGGTTGCCCGCGCTCAAACTCGCCAATTCCGATGCCGTGGAGCAAGGCCAGATCGTGTTCGCTTTCGGTTCCCCATTGGGTCTCGACAATTCAGTCTCGATGGGTGTCGTGAGTTCGACCGCGCGCCAGTTCAAACCCGACGACCCGATGGTGTATCTTCAGACCGACGCATCCATCAATCCGGGCAACAGCGGCGGGCCCGTCGTCGATTCAGACGGGGACGTAGTTGGTATCAGCACGCTCATCCTCAGCCAATCGGGTGGCAGCGAGGGGCTCGGGTTCGCCGTTCCGAGTAATGTCGTGAACAATGTGGTTGAGCAATTAAGGGAGACTGGACGCGTCGTTCGCGGCGAGATCGGCATCGTGGTCCAGACCATCTCGCCTGCGCTCGCAGTGGGCTGGAAGCTGCCCCGCGATTGGGGCGTCGTGGTCGCGGACGTCGATCCAGAGAGCGAGGCTGCGCGGACTGGCCTGAAAGTCGCCGATGTCATCCAATCCTTGAACGGGAGGCTGGTGGACACCTCGCGGCAATTCGACCTGGGACTTTACCGGCCGGCTCGCGGCGGCAGCGTCCGGCTGGAAGTGCTGCGGGGCGGGGAACATCTGAACTTCAACGTGCCAGTCCGGGAACGGAACGACGAGGAGCGGAACTTCAGCGACCTAGCCAGCCGCGAGGAGAATCTGATTCCCGAATTGGGCATTTTCGCCATCGACTTGAGCGACAGCCTGCGGGCTCGCATCGCTCCGGAACGACACGATCACGGCGGAGTCTTGGTGGCAGCCCGGGAGGCCGACGGCCCGGCGCTCGACGATAACTTTCAAAGCGGGGACGTGCTCTACGCCCTGAACCGCGAGACCGTCAAGAGCGTCGCTGCGCTGCGCTTGCTAGTCAAAAAGCTGAAGCCTGGAGACGCCATCGCCGCCCAAGTCGAGCGGCAGGGCAAGCTGCGCTTCGTCAGCTTCGAACTGCCATAGGGCGCCTTCCGTCAGTCGGGGAAGTAGCCCTCCCGGGCTCTCACTCTTACGCCTTTCAGGCCCGTGATCGCAAGCTGAATCGAGCGCCACTTGATCCGGTCACCTTGGGGCGGCCGGTATGCCAGCAGATATGTGTGCTGCAAGTCGCCCACAATATCACGGAAGATGCCGGCCACGTCCCCGGGTCTGTGCGCCTCGTACACGGTGGCGCCCGTGCCGGTGGCAATCTCTTTCATGCCCTTCAGCAGGCTCTTGCTGGCGAGCCCCTCGCCCTGCGCGACCATGTAAATCGGAATCCCTGCTTTCTTGGCCCGATCGATGGCAGCGCGAGCGCGCAGCACGCTCGAATTGTCGTCCCCGTCGGTGAACACCACGGCCGCACGCTTGCCGCTGCGCTGCTCAAGGACTCGTGTAATTTGCGAGATGGAGTCGAACAGGGCGGTCGTGCCTGAGGCACGGGTGCGCATAACCGCGCGTTTGGCCAAACCCTTGTCCTTCGTGAAGTCCTGCAGCAAATCCAGCGAAGCCGCGAAGGAGTAAATGGCAACCGAATCGTCATCGCGCAGATCGTCGATGAATTTCGCCACGGCGTTCTTTACGCGCGGCAACTCCTGTTGCATGCTACCGGTAGTGTCGAGCAGGATGGCGCAATCGAGCCCGGCCGAGTCGGACTGAAATGCGACCACCTCCTGCCGTTTGCCGTCCTCGGAGATGATGAAGCGCTCGCGCGTCAGGCCGTCCTGGTATTTGCCCCGATCATCCAATACCGTTGCATACACCTCTACCAGCCTCGCCTCCGTGCGGAAGACCACCTCTTGCGCACAAAGGCACATCCCGATGAATGCCAGGATTGTGAGACGCCTTTTCATTGATCGGCAAGCACTTCATCGATCATCTCGTCGTTAACCGTTTTGAAGGCGGTCAGCACCGCGCGCCAGTCCCGATAGTCGGTCATCTTCATGCTGGAAAGGACTCGCCGGGCCGCGGGTTCGGCCACCAGCGGCAAGAACGCCGGTGGGATGCCGGCCCTTTCGAAATACTCCGCCAGGTAGAGCTTGAATTCGGAAGTGCGCTGGGCCAGGCGGTTCGGGAACATGTACCGTTCAAACTCCTCGTAAGGCATCTGCGGAGCGAAGTGCGGGTGCATGCAGCCATTGATCGCGGACATGTTGGGACCCAGCCAGTTTAGCCGCGCGCCGTCGTCCTGTTGAGTGAGTTGAAGCAGAGCTTTGAACACCGGCGAATCGCCCATCGCATTGCCTGGCCGTGTTTCCAGGCGCTCACCCAACGAATTCAGGTCGCCCAGCGTTAAAGAGTTCCAGACGTCCTTCCAATCGCGCCGCTCGATGCCGTCGAACAAATCGTGCCGCCGAGATGGCGACAGGTACCCCGCGGTCTCGGCGGCGAGCGCGGATCGAACCTCAGCGCTGCTAGCGGCCTCGACGATCCATTCGCGCACGGCTCGCAGCCGCAGTCCGATTCGCCGCTGATCTTCGACACCGAATCCGGGCCAGTGGGTGAGCCGGATCGCTCCGAGTTGCTCCGCCGTAACAGTCTGGCCGTGACCGGCGGCGGACTTCGTACCGGCTGCGGAAGCCTGGCCCGCCGCGGCGGCCATCGTTATGAAAGACCCACTGACGTACGAGCCCGCCGGCCCCGATTCCAGTTCGGTGCTCGCGAAGTAATCGGGCTTCGCGCTGGACGTGTAGTCTGCGTTCCGATGCCGGCGGAGCAGTAACGGATCATCAGCCAGAAGTATGTCGTTGGGGCGGAAGTAGTATGCGTACAGCACGCCCCCTAACGCCAACCGCATCTGCGGCTCAAGTTCAGCCAGTACCTCAATGGAGAGCTTCTGCAAGTCCTTGGGATTGATCTTCTTCGACTTGGCGACTTTCTTGTGAGCCTCTCCAATGGCCCTCAGTACCTTCTCGGGCAACAGGCGGTGGATGTGGTCTTTGTCCTTCCCCTCCAGCTTTGTGCTCTTATCCACGTCCACGGCCGGCAGTCGGGAGGCGTTGGCTTCCATCAGGGCAACCTGCGCTGGCGGTCCGACTGCCAAATTTGACGCCGCGCTGACGATGGCCATAACCGCGGTCAAGCTGGGCGCCTTCTGTATCTCGAGCACCCGTTCCCAGGCTGCGGTTCGGGCAGCACTGACATCGAAGGACTTGGGCACACCCCCGAACGACCACTCGGCTCTCGCCAGATGGCCAGTCAGCAGATCGCGCAGCGCCACAGCGGGGTCAGCAGCCGCCTCGAGGGGAAGCAGGGACTGGATCGTTGCTGCCGATGCCACCGTGAGTTCAGCTGGGGTGACGGCGTGCGAGAAACGGTCGCAGATGCTCCCGAAGATCCCGGCGGCTTTCTGCTGCTCGATGGACCCGGCCAGCACGGCCAGCCGCAGAATCTCCACAAGTGCATGGAAGTGGCCCAACATCACGTGCGCTTCCTCGACATGCATCGAGTTGGTCTTCTCGGCAAATTGGAAGAACTGTGAAAACTCGCGTGCCGAAAGTGCGGTGAACGCGGCGAAATAGGGGTAGTAGGAAGGGTAGTGCGCCGAATGCTGTGCCAGCAACAACGCTGACTCTTCATCCAGCGGGTCGTCGCGGTGCTCTTCCACCCGCACCACCGCCAGGAAGTTTTGCAGTTCGCTGCGCGTCGACTTCTCGGCCGTATAGTGCGTGCGCCCCAGCCTCAGAAGGATCTCGTCTTCAACGTCAGGCGCGGCTTTCTTGTGGATCTTCTTCAGCAGCTTGGTTGTATTGCCAACAGAGCCCGCCCTGCCCTTGATCACCATCCACAACTCCGGACTTCCCGGGAACATCACCGTGCCGTCTTTGTCCAGGGGCACCTTGCGCAGGAACTCGCCAAACGACGTATCTCTGACTACTGTGCCCGCCGCTCGAGCGTTGTCCGGAGATTCCCGGTAGAGGTCGTAGAACTTCCCCAGTCGCTCTGGCGAGCGTGTGTAAAAGTGCTGGTGTTCAAGATCCAACCCAGCGAGTGTGCTGTAGTAAGCCAGCAAATCGCCGTCGTTCTTCTCGAAAAGCGCCCGGAAGAAACGGCCCGGCTGGCGCGGATCCGCTCCCGTCAGTCGCGACCAGGCATCAAACGCTTCCACTCCGCCCGGCACCGCGACTGCTTTGTTCTCGATCGACAGGGATGACGCGTGGGCGATCATCTGCTCGCTGTAGCGTTGCGACAGCACGCGCAACCCGAACGACTCCGCGACCACGTGCGCCGTTTCTCCGTCGAAGACGCTCAAGCCCGCGTACAGCCGGGCCAGATTGGCGTCCTGCGCCATCACCTCCGCCAACCCCCCGAATGGCTTCTCTTTGGCATAGAATTCCCTGCGCCAGTAATCCTCTTCCAGCAGGATTGGCACTTGCTCCCAGGGGACCTCGAGCGTATAGGACTTGCCTGCAGCAAACGCGTCCTGCATACCTACCTGGTCGATACCCAGTGCGGAAGCCATGTCCTGCTTGCGCGCCTGCGAACTCTTCTCGCCGAACTCGACGGTGATGTCGCCTTTGTTGACTTTCACTTTCCAGCCCAGCAGGTTCAGGGCGCGCTCGGTTTGCTTGCGCTGCTTTTTGTCGGTAACCGACAGTTCAATCCGTGTGGATTGGGTGTCGCCTTTGGATGGCTGCCCCAGCGCGCACAATTCCTGCAGACGTTGGAAATAGTCGCGCAGGATGGCGGAGAAATCCTGCCCGGCGCGGGGATTCGCTTTGGGGTGGCCATTGATAATAGCCTTCGCGTATTCCACGAAGAAATGGTCCGGCGAGGAGACGCCCTGTCCGCGTGCGATGAACAGTAGCGCGTCACGGCCGCCGGGCAGCAGGACCTCACTGCGCCGCCGTGCGAAACCGGGCGTCGCAATCGCGGCCGCCTCCGCTTGGCCCGCTGCGCGCAATTTGTCTGCAAACCTGGCCGCGCGAGCGAGGTCATTCTCGCGCAGTGCGACCTTCAAGCCGCGCAGTAATACTGTGACCGAGGAATCGACCCCGGCGAGGCGTTGGTAGGCGGCCGGCGCCTCGCGGCCGTACAGATCCTCTGCCCAGGCGGCGTGTCTCAATAACTCGGTGTCTTCTGAATCGGGGCTGAACCGCTTCAACTCCCGGCGAGCTTCGAGAATGCGGCCCTGCGCCTCTAGAGCGTGCGCTTTGATCAGAAAGATGCGCGCCGATGCTGGAGCCACACCGAGGCCGGCCTCGGCTTCGCCCTCCGCAGCTTGCATGTCGCCCCCGGCGAAGACCAGCCGGGCAATCGCGTAGCGCACTTCTTCGCGCTGCGGTGCGAGTTCAGCCGCCTTGCGCCACACCGGCAGGGCCTTCTCCGGCCGCTTGAGCTCTTCCAGAAATCCGGCCCAGGTGACATGTGCTTCCGGGTTCGCTCCCAATTCCCGCAGGCCGGATTCCACTTGCTCGGCGGCCCGCTGCATTCCCTGATGGTCAAGCAGCAGCCGCACCAGCGCAGTGCGGCGATCCAGGTTGTTTCCGCCGAGTGCGACGCCTTTTTCGAGTGACTCCGCCTGCCGGTTCCAGTCGCCCAGCTTCAAACTGGCGTCGGCACGGGCAAACCACAGCGACTGGTTGGCAGGTTCGGCCCCCAGGCTCTCGTTGAAATACGGGATTGCGCCTCGAGGATCGTTGTGCGCCGCGCGAATCAGGCCCAACTCCGCGGCGCCCTCGGGCGTCTTGTACGCTAACTCGCGAGCCCTCAGGTAGGCCTTTTCCGCTTCGTCATGTTCACCCGCCAGGAAGCGGCGATGCCCCAAACTCGCCGACAGTTTGCCATCTGCCGGACGCACTTCAACCAGCAGTCCAGTAAGCGCGGCGGACGTCTTGAAGTCCTTCGCCCGGGCATACATCTCGCCGGCGAGTTCCAGCGCGGAAGCGTCCCTCGGGTTCAAAGCCAGCGCCGCATCCAGGTGCGTTCTGGCGCTGGATGCGGCCGCGACGGTGAGTGGTTCCGAGGCCAGCGCGGACCGAGCCGCCGCGACGTGCGCGAGCATTTCGGCATAGCCGTCCAGGCCAGGCAATTTGAATCCCGGAGCTTGCGCGATTGAGGACAGCTTGCGTTGAACCTGCCCCGAGGCGCTCAACAGGTCTGCCTCGTACAAGTGAAAGCCCCTCGCAAGCGCGGGCCGATCCCAATCCAGTTCGACCAGTCCCGGTTCCTCGCGGCTCAATTCAGCGAGCAAATCCTCTGCCGGGTTCTGCACCAGCATTCCGTCCGCCTCGCTTGCCGCCGCGCTCAGAAATGCCGGCGCCGGGTCGTCCAGGTTCCAGATGGCCAGACGCTTGTGACCTGCCTCCATGCCGCCGGACAGCAGTGTACCCGCATAGCGCGCTAGTTCCGGGGGCAGGTCTGGGAAATCGCCAGTCAGGACCACAATGGGCCACTCTCCTTCCAGCACCTGCAACTTCTCGCCTACGGACGAGAAGAATCGGCGCGGCAGTCCTGGATCCATGGACGTTCCGGATTCGTCCAGGGTCACTTCTTTGAGTGCCGCGAGCAGCTGGAGGCGAGTCTTGAAGGGGCCCGCAACGCCCGCCAGATCCGGGTTCAAGAGCGCGAGCCTGGTCGGGATTTTGCCTTTCGAAGTCGTGTGAAAATCGAGGATCGACTTCTTCACCTGCTGCAGTTGGTCCTGGTTGAGGAACCCTGTTGCAATGGCGAAAACCACTGCAGGCTCAGGTGCGGCGTCCCTCGAGCGCACCGCGATTTGTCCCTGGAACGTGCGCAGTTGGGTAATCGCTGCCTCCGGGGTCTCCGGCGCGCGAGTTAGAATCGGTTGGGCATGGCTGGCGACTGCAATCGCAGCCAGCGGCCAGAGTACGGTACAGAACTTCGGCAGCATGGCGTTGAATACCGGATTATAGTCGGCTCCCCTTCGACCTTCCAAACGATTCTTACCATGGGATTGCCGCTACCGCCATGGGAGCGTACGTCTGCGATTGAGTGCAGCGCGTCCAGACGGTTCACTTTTCCGGCCTCTTGAATTCGGGTTCAATGGCCACGGTGGGGGTCTCCAATGGGCTCCTTACCGAACCTGGTTCCGGCACCAGCAGTCGGGCCGGCAGTACCACAGTGAACGTCGAGCCTTGTCCCGGCGCGCTCTTCAGGTCGATCCGGCCGCCGTGGGCACGCGCCGTCCACAGCGCGAAGCTCAGCCCCAAACCCAGACCCGTTCCACCGCCCGGCACACCTCGGACTTTGTAGAGATATTCGAAAATATGGGGCTGGTGCTCCGTCGCGATGCCGGGTCCGGTGTCGGAGACGGACAGCCTGATGTCTCCAGGCATGCCGCCGCCGAAAGCCAGGGTCACGCGCACCTCGCCTCTCGGAGGCGTGTACCGGATCGCGTTGGAAACCAGGTTTGAAAGCATCCGCTCGAACTGTTTGCGATCGACATGGGCCAAACAGCGGTGCTCTGGCATCTCCGCATCAAGCTGAAGTTGTTTTGCCATTGCATCGCCATGCTGTTCGCTGAGGACGTTTTCCACTAGGGCGACAAGATCGTAACACTTGGAGTGCAGCACGAGTTGTCCGGACTCCGCCTGAGCGAGCAGCAGCAGTTCATTGACTAGGGCAGAGAGCTGTTCCAGGTCTTTCACCGCCTCTGCGATTGCATCCCTGTACTGCTCAATTGTGGTGGCGGAGAGTAGCGCAACTTCCAGATGGCCACGAGCTGCGGTGATCGGCGTTCTCAATTCGTGGGAGGCGTTGACCGAGAACTGGCTGACCTGCTCGAAACTCCTGCCCAACCGTTCCATCATGCTGTTGAAAGTGCGGATTAGCGTATCGAGTTCATCCCCGGTGCCATGCTCCGGAAGACGCACATCAAGGTGTCCTCCGCTAACGGCTCCCGCGGCCGCAGCGAGTTCCTTTACCGGGGTCAGCGCCCGGCGTGCGATCAACCATCCGAATAGACCGATAATCAACAGCACCGCCGGCACGGCTAGAAAATAGGTGTGCACAAAGCCTTGCAGAATCGCCAGCAAGCCCACCACCGGGACGCCTATCGCGAGATAGAACTCTCTACCCTCGTCATAGGCGCGGCCCATCAGGATCATATAGGTCTCGCCCTTGGGGCCATGCTTCACCCTGAGAATAGGCCCCGGTGAGGCGAGAGCTTCGTCATGGTCCAGGAAACTGTAGTCCACGAGTTGGTTGAATTTGGGCGACAATTCCCAGACCTGCCCGTCGATAGACTCAATCCGGATGTACTGGCGAAGACGCGAAACTACGTCTGCCTCGCCGGGCATCTGAGTGTGCGGCAGCCAATTCGGTGGGATCGCGTCCTGGCGTAGATAGGCCAGTACGTCGCCCCACTCCTGCCTCAGCAACAGCTCGCTCTGCTGTTCCAGCATCGAGTCGAGCGCGCGTTCGAAAAGCAGCCCCGCGCTACCCAGGACTGCGGCAAAGAATAGGATGTAGCTTAACGTCAAGCGCATCCGCAAACTGCGGAACACGGCGGGCAACCGCAGCAATGCGGATAGGTGGGTTGTCATCAAAAACCTGCAGGTCCAGCCCGCGCAGCGTTACTCGCCAGCTTTGTCGTTGATGTCCAGCATATAGCCGATGCCCCGCACCGTGTGGATTAACTTCACCGGAAAGCGGTCGTCGATCTTGCTGCGCAGGTGCCGGATGTAAACATCGACGATGTTCGTGAGTCCGTCGTACTCCATATCCCAGACGTGTTCGACGATCATCGTACGGCTGAGCGGTCGCGAGCGGTTTCTCAACAGATATTCCAGAATGGCGTATTCTTTTGGCGCCAGATCCACGCCCTCGCCGCCGCGTTGAACTCTGCGCCGGGCGCAGTCCATTACAAGGTCTCCGATGCTCAGTCTCTCCGGGGTGGGCAGGCCGCGCCGTAAGAGCGCGCGCACACGAGCCAGCAGTTCGACAAAGGCGAAGGGTTTGACCAGGTAATCGTCGGCACCGTGTTCCAGGCCTCGAACGCGGTCGTCTATGCCGCCGCGCGCACTCAGGATAAGCACGGGCGGACTGACTTTGCGGTTACGAATTTTCTCCAGAACCTCGATGCCATCCATGTCGGGCAGCATCAGATCGAGGATCACGAGATCGAAATCCGTCTCGTGCAGCTTTTCGAGCCCGGTCGCTCCGTCGAGTCCGTGTTCGACGCTGAACCCGTTGCTCTCCAAGCCTCGTTGGAGGAAATCGGCAATTCGTTTTTCGTCTTCTACGAGAAGTATGCTTGCTGGCTTTTGTGTCGCGTCGCTCATGAACCTTACCAATCCCCGCACCGGGATTAAAGCACCGGGCCTATTCGCCAGGGAACGAACTCCTGATGGCCCATCCGCTCGCTCGCCGTCGGCTTACCTGTTGCGATGCGCACCAATTCATCGAAAATCACTTGCCCCAGTTGCTCTACGGTCATCGCGCCATCGGCGATTAGACCGGCATTTAGATCCATATTATCCCGTACCCGATGGAAAGTGCTGGAGTTAGTGGCGATCTTCAACACCGGGACAGTCGGAAAGCCGATCGCACTGCCGCGTCCGGTCGTGAATGCGATCAGGTTCGCTCCCCCTGCCGCCAGGCCCGCAAGTGAAGCCGGATCATAGCCAGGAGTGTTCATAAAGACGAGCCCCGGCCCGTGCACTGGTTGCGCATAGTCCACTACTTCATTGACAAAAGAAGTACCACCCTTGGTTACAGCCCCGAGCGACTTCTCCACAATGTTTGTTAATCCGCCATCCTTGTTTCCCGGAGACGGGTTGTCGTCGAAGCTGCCTCCGAACCGGTTCAGGTAGGTCTTGTATTTGGCAATCATCGCGAGCAGTCGCTCAGCGACGGCACGCGATCGCGCACGACGGACCAGTAAATGTTCGGCTCCGACGATCTCCGGAGTCTCGGCCAGCACCGTGGTCGCGCCCAAGGCTGCGAGCAGGTCGCTGCAGTGGCCCAGTGCTGGGTTGGCAGTAATGCCTGAGAACGAGTCCGACCCTCCGCAATTCAGGCCGACCATCAGTTTCGACACGGGCAGTTCCACTCTCGTCTCGGCTGCGGCCCGCTCCAGGTACAGCGCGATCTGCCGACGTGCGGCCTCCACCGTTGCGCGAGTGCCACCGCTTTCCTGCAAGGTGAGCCCAGCGATTCGTGCGTGGGCCGGCGCTTGTGCGCCCAAGTAGTGCGAGATCTGATTGGTCTCGCAGCCTAGCCCAACGATCAGGGCCGCACTCACGTTGGGGTGTGCCAGCACACCGGCCAGCGTCCGTTGCAGTTGCTGGGTGTCTGGGCCGATCGAGTGGGCGCAGCCTTCACCGTGCGGGAAGGCTACTACACCGTCCACGTTCGGGGGCAGTGCGGTGCCGGCGTAGCTTGCCGCAATCGCCGAGACTGTGTGCGCGGCACAGTTGGATGCCGACACTACGGCGATGTAGTTGCGCGTGCCGGCCCGGCCGTCCTCTCTCGGATAGCCCAGGAAAATGGGCATCTCGCGAGGCGGGACCGGCAGCGGGCGCACCCCGCTGGGGAACTCGTACTCGAACGCGATCTCCTCAAAGGCGAGGTTGTGAGTGTGCACGTGTGCGCCAGGCTCAATCGGAAACCGCGCGCGCCCGATCACTTCACCGTATCGCCGCACCGGTTCTCCGGCCGCGATGGCCGAAAGTGCGACCTTGTGCCCGGCCGGGATCGGTTCTCGCACCGTGACGGCATCGCGGCCCGGCCGGATGATCTGTCCCGGCGCAAGTCCCACCCGGGCAATGGCTACGTTGTCGGATGCGTGAAGACGAAGCGCCGCGTTCTCCGCTGTCGGTGACGGCAAGACCGCAATCAAGTCCATACAACATCTCCCAGGCCCGATTGGCCCCGCCCCGGCTTATCGAACCAGCGCGGTCTCCATGATGTCCTCGCCGGTATGCACATGGTAACCGTTCTTGACGGGATGGATCAGAATGCCGCCTTCAGACGGGGCGGGGAACTGCTCCAGGCGGAGTACCCGCTTGAACTTGGAGTTCTCCGCGGCCGGGATGAACTTGCCGGCGTGGACGTGCAGGTGGCATTGCGTCCGCACTTTGTCACCGTTATAGGCGACGCCCCATGCGCCCTCCCCAAAGTGCTTCTTGGCCTCGGCAATCGCAAAGCCCCACAGGCGATCGCGCTCCGGTTTGGGCATCAAATGCAGTGGGTGCGAGCCAGGCGTATGCGCCTTGGGCATGACCAGCCAGCGATTGGGCTTGCGTGGATTGATGTCGCGCACCGCAAAAAACTCGACGCCGGCCGGCTGATTCTCCGCCTCGCGGCACAGGCTACACTCCCGCTTCTTCATAGACTCCGCGTCGTCCAGCTTGCAGTCGCAACCCCGCACGTCGGCGCCCATCCGGAAAGGCGCATAGGTCAGCATCGACGCCAGCAGTGCAAACGCGGGTACACGCGAACGGACCGTCTTCCAAAGCATTCCAGCCATTATATCGGCGACCTGCCTATACTATTGGGTGTCTGACGCCACCCCGCACTCGCGGCCCTTCCCAACTCTGCTGCTCGTCGCCTTGCTGGCACTGCTGGGTGTCTCGCTGTGCGGCCTGGGGTTGGCCGGACTGATCGGCCCGGACGAGCCGCGCTACGCCTCCATCGGCCGGGAGATGGCCACCTCTGGTGATTGGGTTACACCGAGGCTCTGGGGCGTTCCCTGGTTTGAGAAGCCGGCCCTGCTGTATTGGCTGATCGGCGCGGCGACTCGCCTCGGATTGCATGATGAGTTTGCGGCGCGCCTGCCTGTCGCTCTTTGCGGGGCCTTGTTCGCGGCATTCTTCTGGTGGACGCTCAAGCGGCTGGACCGGCAGGCGGAAGCGCCGCTCGCGGCCGTGCTGCTGGCTGCTAGCGCGGGATGGATGGCGGTGGGTAACGTTGCCGCCACGGACATGCCGCTTGCGGCGAGCTACAACGCAGCTGTATTGGCAGCACTGCTGTGGCTCCAGACCGCACAGCGGCGCTGGGCTGTCGCCGCTGGGGCGTTGCTGGGAATTTCCCTGCTCGCCAAAGGGCTGGTCGGCGCAGTCCTCTTTCTTCCGCTGCTTTGGTTTGCCCGCAAGCGCGTGTCCGGTCTCGCGCTGCTCTTTCTGGCCTGTGGAGCCGTCGCGCTGCCCTGGTACATCGCAGTGACTGCTCGGAACGGCATGGAGTTCATCCGGGTCTTCTTCCTGCAGCACCAACTCGGCCGCTTTACCCGTCCAGACCTGCAGCACGTGCAACCGTTCTGGTTCTACGTGCCCGTACTTCTCGGACTTCTGTTTCCCTGGACGCCGTTACTCGCTCAGCTCCGCCGCTCGACGTTCAAAGCCCAGCCCGAGCGCGTGTTCGCCGCCGTCGCGGTGTTCGGGTTCGTGTTCTTCTCGGCTTCCACCAACAAACTGCCCGGCTACCTGCTGCCGCTCCTCCCGGCCGTGTGCGCGCTGCTGGCGCACGCCGTTACTCGAGCCGTCGCACCGGGGCGCACGCTGGCGAGTTGCGGGCTTCTGCTGGCGTTGAGCCCGCTGGCCGCCGCCGTCTTGCCTGAAGCACTGCGCTCCGGATTGCGGCATGTCTCCTGGCTGGGCCTTCCCTGGGCACACGGTGCTCTCGCGATCCCTGCCGCCGCCGGAGCATACTTGCTGGCACGCCGCCGCCAGACTGCGCCGTCTGTAGCTCTTTTGGCGGTGCTGTCGTCCGCCGGTTGGCTGTACGTCAAAATCGCAGCTCTGCCGGTGGTGGACCGGACTGCCAGCGCGCGTCCTCTGTGGAATCGGGTGATGTCGCGGCGCGAGGACATCTGCGTCGAATCGCTCAACCGGGCGCTGCGCTACGGCCTGAATTACTACTCGCTAACCCCGCTGCCCGACTGCGACGCCGTTTCAAAACCCTTCCACATCCGCCAGCAGGCCCATCAGGAAGTGCAGGTAGTGCCTGCCGCGCCAACCGGACCCGAACCGGATCAACACCGGATCAACACCCCGGCGGTAGGCCGGCGACTGATGATAGGATGTCGCGGATAGAGTTCAACGGAGGCCACCATGCCAACTTCTAATACATCCTCGAGCACATCTCCCAGTAACGGCCGCAGAGGGTTTCTGCACCGGATGATGAGTACCGTCGGCCTGGGTGCGGTTGCTGCCGCGGGTGTTCCCAGCCGCGCTTCTGCACAGAGCGGACCTGCAAAGACCGGCGACGCCAGCGCGATCCTGCCGGCTTACGCGCGAGCGCAGAACTACCGCTCCTTGAAGGAATCCACCTTCGACCGTTCCGGCGGTAACGCAGATTACCGTGCCATTGCACCGGGCGCGGCGCTTGAAGTGTTCAACCAGACGGGCGCCGGCATCATCTCCCACATTTGGTACACCATTGCGGCCGACAGCCCCTTGCACCTGAAGGAACTCGTCATGCGCGCCTACTGGGACGGCAACGAAAAACCCAGCGTCGAAACACCGGTCGGAGACTTCTTCGGGCTCAACCTGGGCGACTACGTGGACTTCGAGAGCGCCTGGATCGCCTGTTCGCCAGGCAAATCGTTGAACGCCTATTTCGCCATGCCATATCGCAAGGGCGCGCGCATTACCATCACGAACGAAGGCTCGCACCGCGTCGGAGCGTTTTATTCGAACATCGATTTCGTGGCGGTCGAGAAACTACCTGAAGACGCGCTTTATTTCCACGCGCAATACCATCAAGCGGTTCCGAACAAGCCCATTAAGAGCGACGGCAAGAATCTGGATGGCAGGTTTAACCACGTGTACTGCGAAACGCGCGGTCGCGGCCAACTGATCGGAGTGACGTTGGGCGTCATCCAGAACGCCGAGGGCTGGTGGGGAGAGGGCGACGAGATGATCTTCGTCGACGACGAGTCGAAGCCCATCATAACGGGCACTGGATCGGAGGACTTCTTCTGCGGTAGTTGGAACTTCGGTGGACGCGAGGGCGCGCACGCATTCTCGCACCACCAGTACGGCGCCCCGCTGATCCAAAGCCCTGAACGCACCGGTGGCAGGTACTGCCTGTATCGTTTCCACGGCGAGAATCCGGTCACCTTCACGCGCTACATGAAACACACCATGGAGCACGGCCACGCCAACGACCGTGGCGACAACTTCTATTCCTGTGGCTACTGGTATCAGGACAAGCCGGCGTCCGGTTTCCCGCCGTTGCCGGCTTTGAAAGAACGCATTCCCACAGTGAAAGCCAGTTAGCGCTCAAAGCCGACACAAGCCGCGAACGGGAGAGTGCCCACAGGCTCTCTCCCGTCAGGGCACTGTCCCCAGCGGAGTTCGTGCAGGTTCTTCTCTTCAGTCGGCGGGCTGATGCGCACGCTAGAGTGGTTTTATGAATTTCGCCGCCATCGGAGCATTCGCTCTCGCCGTCGCAGTCGCACTCGGGGCCTTCGGCGCGCACGGACTTAAGAACCATCTGGACGCCTATCTGATGGGAGTGTGGGAGAAGGCTGTGCTTTACCACTTTATTCACGCCTTCGGGTTGTTGAGTTTGGGGCTTGCGGCCAAGTCGGGCGCGCTAGACGAACCTGCGGCAAGCCGCGTCGGATGGCTGCTGCTTGGTGGGGTGATTCTGTTCTCCGGAAGTCTCTATGCGTTGGCATTGACCAGGTTAACCATATTGGGTGCAATTACACCACTCGGCGGTATCGCCTTCATCGCCGCTTGGGTTTGGCTGGGCGTCTGTCTTGTCCGCGCTCGCGCCTGACGCGCCTTTGCTTGGTGCGAGCGTACAGCAAGTTCCCATTGCGGACCTCTCCCCGCATTAAAGAGAATGGAAGGTCATGCCATCCGATGCTTCCGCGCAAAGCCTGCCCGCCAGCGAAGTTTCTCCCTGGTACAAAGAACTCAACGGCTACCACTGGTTTGTCTTGTTCGTCGCCAGCCTCGGCTGGCTGTTCGACACAATGGACCAGCAGATTTTCAATCTGGCGAGGAGGCCCGCAATCACTGAGCTATTGGCCTCCAAGGCTACAGGGAAACTGCTGGCAGGGTTGGTCGCAGAATATGCGGGCTATGCCACATCGATCTTCATCATCGGTTGGGCGATCGGCGGGGTGATCTTCGGCGTTCTCGGCGACCGTCTGGGCCGCGTGAAGACCATGATCATCACGATCCTGTGCTACTCGCTGTTCACGGGCCTGACTTCATTTGCCACCGACGTATGGCAGTTCTCGGCGTTTTGCTTCATGACCGGTCTGGCCGTGGGCGGGCAGTTCGCGGTCGGTGTCGCACTCGTGGCCGAGGTGATGCCGGACAGGGCGCGTCCGTATGCGTTGGGCATGCTGCAAGCGTTCTCAGCCGTGGGCAACATGGCAGCGGCGGTTACCGGCATCATCCTCGGGCGCATGGAGCAAGCGGGCGCAATCGCCAGTTCCTGGCGTTACATGTTCATGATCGGGGCGCTGCCGGCACTGCTGGCGATCCTAGTCTTCCGGAAGCTCAAGGAACCGGCGCAATGGCAGCGCGACAAGGATGCGAAGTTGAAGATGGGCAGTTTCCGAGAATTGCTCGGCACGCCGCGGTGGCGCAAGAATTCACTGATCGGCATGGCGCTGGCAGCCTCGGGGGTGATTGGGCTCTGGGGTATCGGTTTCTTTAGCTTCGATCTGCTGCGTTCCGTCTTGACGAAGACTTTCCACGCACAAGGTATGGCCGAAAACGTAATCGCGGGCAAGCTTACCTATTGGACCGGCATGACCTCGCTGCTACAGAACTTCGGTGCGTTCTGCGGCGTTTATGCTTTCACCACGTTGACTCAGAAGATTGGCCGCAAGAAGGCATTCCTGGCGGGCTTCCTCGGGGCGATGGGCATGACGGCGTTCACGTTCTGGAAGTTGACGACCTTTACGGACATATTCTGGATGATCCCTTTGATGGGGTTCGCGCAGCTATCCCTGTTCGGAGGGTATGCGATCTATCTTCCGGAGCTTTTCCCGACCCGGCTGCGGAGTACAGGCACTTCGTTCTGCTACAACATCGGGCGCTTTGTGGCCGCCCTCGGCCCGCTGGCGCTGGGACTTCTAACCAGCCGGGTCTACGCCGGTTACGACGAGCCGATGCGATACGCCGGCATCACAATGTGCGCAGCGTTTCTGATCGGCATCATCGCCCTCCCGTTTGCGCCTGAAACGAAGGGAAACCCACTGCCGGAATGAGACATTTTGCCTACAAGAGCCTTGCGGAATTGGCCGCCGCGGCGCATGACCTAAACGCCGGACACGTGCATTTCATCGAAGACAAAGACCGGGTCCGGGCGGCGCTCGCGCGGCCCGTGCAGATCGGTCAGATGTCGGCCGGGAACTCGATGGCAATCCATCCCATGGAGGGGTGCGACGGTACTTTAGATGGTCGTCCGGGCGAACTAACATGGCGACGTTATGAACGGTTCGCGACCGGTGGGGCGAAGTTGATCTGGTTTGAGGCGACGGCAATCCGCGAGGACGGGCGAGCCAACTCGCGCCAGCTTTGGCTCAATCCCGCAACCCGCGACGATTTCGCGCGCCTGCTGGAGCGGATGCGGACGGTGCATCGCGAAAGCTACGGTACGACGGACGATCTGCTGATCCCGGTCCAGCTTACGGTTTCCGGCCGCTATGCGTACCCCAAGAAGACTATCGCGTATCACCACCCGCTGATCGACGACAAGAGCGGAACACCCTCTGACTATCCCGTGATCTCGGACGACGAACTCGAACGCATCGAGGACGAGTTCGTGGCCGCCGCCGGCCTGGCTCTGGATGCAGGCTTCACGGCTTTGGATATCAAAGCGACGCACGGCTACCTGCTCAGCGAACTGCTGGGCGCCAAGACGCGCAAGGGGCGTTATGGCGGTCCTCTCGAGAATCGCGCCAGGCTGCTGCGGAATGTTTTCCGCAAGGTGCGCGAGCGGTTCGGCAAGCGGCTGTTGCTTGGAATGAGGCTAGGCTGCTTCGACAGTGTGCCATACCGCCGCAACCCTCAGACCGGCATCGGTGAACCCTACAGCTATCCGATCCCTTATCCCTGGGGCTGGGGCGTGAAGCCGTCGAATCCCCTGGAGGAAGACCTAGCAGAGGTGAAGCAGCTACTGGCATGGCTGGTGGAGGACGGCTTGGAGTTGTTGAACGTCTCCATTGGCTGCCCCTACTACAACCCGCACATTGGACGTCCGTTCGAGAAGCCTGACGAAGGCAATTACGAGCAGCCCGAGCATCCCATATTGGGAGTGGACCGGCATTTTCGAATCGCTGGGGAACTGCAACGGGCTTTCCCTGATTTGCCGATGATCGGTACGGGCTATAGCTGGCTTCAGAAATACGCGCTGAACGCCGCCGCGGCAAATCTGGAGTCCCGCTCGATCCGCCTTTTCGGTCTCGGGCGTGGCGTGCTGGCCTATCCCGACTTTGCGCGGGACGCGCTGGAGAAGGGAGAACTCGACGAAGCACGTGTCTGCAAGACTCTAACGTATTGCTCCTTCCTGATGAGGCAGAAGACGAACGAACTCGGCCAGTATCCTACCGGATGTCCGCCCTTCGACAAGTTGGTTTACGGTCCCATTGTCAAAGAGGCGCGCGAACACTCGCGGAAGGACGGTTAAACGGGCCGGACACCATGGCAACCAGGACTGAGGGCGCCCTCTACTCCGGATTGCGAATTGTCATGACCATTCCCGGCTATGCCTCGGCGGCGGGGTACTGCGCACCCGATGTTAGCTGTTCTCCACGTCGTGACATCAGCCGCAGGAACTGATTTGGAGAGCGCAGAAGCGACTCGTACGCTTCCGTGAATACGGGCACCCCGAAGAAGAACCCCTGCATGCGGTCGCAATGGACTGCGCAGACGAGGTCCAGTTGCTCTTCAGTTTCGATACCTTCTGCGACCACCTGGAAGCCTTGGCGATGTGCGAGCAGGGCAATAGTCTGGACCAGGGGAAGGCTGCCGGATGGCTGGTCAATTTGCGAAATGAAGGAGCGGTCGATCTTGATCGCGTCTACAGGTAGACACTGCAGGTAGGTGAGCGGAGAGTAGCCTTTGCCGAAGTCATCAATGGCAAAGGTGACACCGAGCTTCTTCAGCGCGAGCATTCTCTGGACCGTCTCGTTCATGTCTCGCATCACAGAACTTTCAGTCAATTCCAGCTCCAGCATGCTGCCCAGGAATCTGGTCGACTCCAGGATCGACGTAACCGTTTCCACGAAGTCCGGTGCGGCGAATTGTAGTGCGGAGACGTTAACCGCCAATCGGCCGACGCTCAGGCCCTGGTCGAGCCAGACCTTGCCACGAGTGCAAGCCTGCTTCAATACCCAGTTTCCGATGGGGACGATGACGCCGATTTCTTCAGCCAGTCGAATGAAGGTATCCGCATCCACCTTCTCGAATTCCGGATGAAGCCAACTGAGCAGTACCTCACAGCCGGCGAGATGACCGTCCCGGTGCACTTCGGGTTGGAAACGTAGGGCGAATTCTCCCCGATCGAGGGCGCGGCGCAGCGCGGTTTCCAGGCGATAGCTCTGCTCCGGCGTCAGGGCGGGCGGCTCCGTCGCACATTCCACGGCGTTCCCGCCGCGTCGTTTGGTCTTCGCCATGGCTTGCGCAGCCTGACGCAAGAGCGATACGGGGCTGCGCCCGTCCACCGGGAACATGCTTAAGCCCGCACTGGCCGTCAAGAACAACTCACGGTTACTGACGTGGAGCGGCACATCGAAGACCCGTACCAGAGCCTCCGCCGACCGTAGCGCACCCTCTGCGTTTTCAACTGGATCCAGCAGAACACAGAACTCATCGCCACCCAGGCGCCCGACTTCACAACGCCCCGGAAAAGCCTCAAGCCGCCTCGCGACCTGGACCAGTGCTTCGTCCCCAGCGCTGTAGCCCAACAACTCGTTCAGATTCCTGAAGCGATCGATGCCCAGGATCACCACGGCAAACACGGTTCGCTCCGCTGAGCGTCCGAGAATCCGCGTTTGGAGTGCGCTCTCGATACTTGAACCGTCCATGAGACCGGTCAAAGAGTCCATTGCTTAACCTGCCCGGTCATGCTGGCGTTGCGCGTGCATCAAAGTGAGTCTGTCTCAATTCTGCGGCTGGGGATGGGCGCTCGCCATGATCTTCAGCACTGGTACCGTTATACTTCAGTCCTGATCGAAGGCGGTACTTTCTTGCGCCAAATCCGATCAGTGGGCAGACAATAGGCTGTCTAGCCGCGATGGTTGTGTTCCGACAGTGCTTCTTTTGCTGCACGTTCCATCACCAGGCGGGGCGCACTCTCGCCGGTGAATATCTCAAATTGGCGGGCTGCCTGCTCGATGAACATCTCCACCCCTTGGATAACTTCGCAGCCCTGCTCTGAGGCTCGCTTGAGCAGAGCCGTCTCCGCGGGATTGTAGACCAGATCGAAAACGATTTGAGCGGGGATCTGGCCATCGAAGAAGCACTCGTCGACATGCGGCCACATCCCCAGGGGAGTCGCATGCACCAGAACGTCGAAGTGTGAGTTGACCAGCTGGTCAGGCATCACGGCTTCGCCGCCGCAGGCTTTCGCAAGGGCCCGTACGCGGTCCGGATTACGCCCAGTGATGCTGATTTTGGCGCCTGCGTCACCCAGAGCGAACGCTGCGGCGCGAGCTGCTCCACCGTTTCCGGCTACCAGCACGGTAGCTTTCGATAACCGCAGCTTCTGCTCAAGCGGGATACGCACCCCATCAATGTCGGTGTTTGTGCCACGCCATTTGCGGGCCTTGCGCCACACGGTATTGACCGCACCGATCCTCCGGCTCAAAGGGTCTAGCGTGTCGAGGTAACGAATGATCCTCTGCTTGTGAGGAATCGTGACGCTGAACCCCTGCAGCGGCAAATTCTCAGCCAGCGAGAAGAAGTCCTTCAGTTGGAGCGCGCCCACCAGAAACGGTAGGTAGATCGCTTCAATCCGGCGGGCTTGCAGAGCACGGTTGTGAACTGCGGGCGAAATGGAATGTCTCACCGGGTCGGCGATAACACCATAGATTTTGCACGACTTCCAAGCCTTGTCGATGTGGTAGAGATTGTGCAGAGTTCGCGAGGAAACCTGGCCGGCCGCAGTGCCTTCCGCAGTCGTGGGGGAGGCGTACGTGTATGCGCCACCGAGCACGGTGCAGAGCACCCTGGTCGAGAATCCCGTTTCCGACATGGCCAGGACGACCAAAGGCACTTTGCCATGCGTCTTGAGGAGTGAGAGGATCTTGAGATTGTCCGAGGGCTTGCGGGCTGTTGTGACCACTTTGTAGGCTGCGGCAGGCACCTTCAGCATCCGGCGCATGATTGGGTCGAGAGCCGGGGTGCCCTCGAAGTTATGGTAGGAAACCACAACTTGCGCCTCGCCCAGCAAGTCCATCCGGGCCGGTCCATTCTCGGCGCTTTCGAGTTCGATGTCCACCGCCCGGGCGCCGGCAGCAATGGCCGCGGCGAGAATACGAAATTCCTCTTCGATGCTACCGTTGAAGCGGCCGTGATTCTGATGGCGGCGGCAGGTGGCCAGTACAGTCGCGTCAGGGTATAGCCGAAGGAACTCCTGGATGACTCCAACGCCTTGTTGAGGCGAAGGCAGATAATCAAGGCGAAACTCGATGAATCGCTCGCCTTGAGCGGCCTCGCGAGAGGCATGTTCGAGCAGTCGTTCGGCGTCGGGGAGGCCGAGGGCAATACAGATACGTGGAAAGGGCGCGCGGGCAGGCATGCCTGGTTAAAGCCTCAAAAAGGATATCACGCTCACAGTGAGCACTATCCGATGCTCGAGGTTCTCCTTCTACTGGAAGCAGTCCGGTGCAATTGGAACCGGAGAGCGTCTGACGGGCTCTGGGTCGATGTCGGGGCGGTGGTCGAACCAAGGTGACAGACTAGCAGTTTACTTCTTCTTGTGTGTCGCCGGAGCGGATGCCGTAACACCAAGATTGCGCAGTTCCGCCTGAGCCCGCCGTGCCTCGTCGCTCCCAGGCGCGGTTTGGATGACTGCGCGAAACTCCCGAGCGCCATCGGCTTTCTCTCCCAGGAGGACCAGCGTTCTGCCCTTCATGAAATGCGCAGTGACCGTCTTGTTATTCTTAGGCAGCGCGATCACTGCGTCGAACGCTTTCAGCGCTTCATCGAAGTTCTTCTGGTTGTAATAGATCTCTCCGATGTAGTACTGAGCGTTGGGTCCATATTCACTGTCCCCAAACCAGGCTAGGTAGTTCCTGAATTCGTCCAGTGCTAAGTCATACTTAGCGCTGGATTTGTCACGCAGTGCGTCTTTGTACAGGCCATCGGCCGAGGTTCCTGGGGGCGGACCGGAGGGTGCAGCGGTGGAATTGGGCGTGGCGGGCGGAGCGGGCGGAGCCTGCATCGTGCGAATGGCGGTGTTCAAATCCAGCACTTTCTGCTCGATTTTCGCCAGTCTCTCGATGACCTCTGAGACATTTTCCTTGACGTACTTGAAATCTTCACCCAGCGCATCAACCTTGGTGCCAACCGCGCTGACCTGGTTCACAACGCCCTTGGTCATCTGGTCCTTGAGCCCAGTACCCAGGCCGGCAACCTGCCTGTTCCCTGAGTTGATCTGGTCGAGGATCTGTTTGAGTGCGGCGTCGATCGCGTTGAACCTCTCGTCGTCCGCTTTCTTCATGTTCCGGACTTCTTCCTGAAGCAAGGCGACGTCACGATTCATTTCCGTAATCTCGCGCTTCTGCGCGGGGGCTACCGCCGGTAGCAATACAAACGCCAGTGCAAGGCCGATTCCAACTCTCATAACTTTCATCTTCCCTTATCCCATGACCATCCGTGCAGGCCGCAGATGCAAAAAGACGCCGCTTCCCCGCGGGAAAGCGGCGTCAGTGTGAACCAACTCACAGCATGGTCTATTGAGCGCCTGCGAAGTGGACGCGGCGATTCTTCGCCCAGCAGGCTTCGTTCGACTCGGTGCAAGCCGGCCGTTCCTTGCCGTAGCTGATGGTCTTCAGACGGTCGGCAGGCAGCCCGACCTGAGCCAGGAACTCCTTGGCGGAGGTGGAGCGCCGGTCGCCCAATCCAAGGTTGTATTCAGCCGAGCCACGCTCGTCGCAATGGCCTTCGAGGGTGATTACAGCCGAGGGGAAGTCGCTCAGGATGGCCTTGATCGCGTCCGCATCCTTCTGGAGGATGGCGCGGGCGTCTTCGCGGACTTCACTCTTGTCGTAGTCGAAGTAGATGTCCTGGACTTCCGACAGGCGCTGCTCGAGGCTTGGTTTCGGGGCTTCGACCGGCGGCGGCGGAGGCGGAGGAGTTGTGACGTACACCGTAACGGCCGCAACTGCATCGCCGCCAGCGCCGCTGGCAGTCATGCGGTACGTCGTGTTTTCGGTGGGTGAAACCGAGCGGCTGCCGCTGGCTTGCACGGTCCCAATTCCGCCATCGATAGTAACCGTCGTCGAGTTGGCGACAGACCAACGCAGGGTGGAACTCTCTCCCTTGACGATCGTGGACGGCTCCGCGGTGAAGCTGTTGATCACGGCCGCTTTGGGCTTCTCCTGCACTTGGACATGCG
>Ga0118677_10002324_pt1 | contig 38491 bp, 22 predicted proteins | sample AliMusrvi5mmetaG_FD_86154 | JGI IMG/M metagenome (GOLD analysis project Ga0118677, IMG submission 86154) | reverse complement strand
AAGTCAGGAGTCAGGAGGCAGGAGTCAGAAGAGGGGGAGAGGGGGAGAGGGGAAGGGGCAAGCGGTTTGGGGTGCTTGTCCCTTCCTATTTCATCATTCATAACTCATAATTCATACTTTATCTGTTAGGATTTGCCTTATGGTTTGCCGGTGCTTTTTCCGCCTGGGACCAGGTATTGGTTGAGGTCGATTGCTATGTCCGGGCCCTGGGTGTTTTTGAATGTCTGGTCTCTGAGGTACGTTCCCTGCGTTACCATGTAAAGCAGTCTGACTTTGATCTTTTGACCGGGAGTAATTGCTGTAGTTACCAGGCTGTCGGTCTTTTCTGCATAGATTCCGGATTCCTGGTTACAGGTTTCGGCATTGGAGTTTCCCAGCGTGGTATTAGCAACAATATTCAACGGTGTTATCCCGCAGTTGGTAAACTCAACCGTTACCAGAACCATTTGCCTTCCGCTTTTTGATACCTTTCCCGCAAATGTTCCGGCTGGGAAATCTACTCCACTCACATTGATGTCGTAAAGACCATACATATATGTGGTGTTTCTGACACCGGGGACGGGATCTCGCAATACATATCCGGTATTCTGGTAAGGATCGGTGTATGGAGCTTTAAGTGGAGGGATTTGGTTTGTCAAGTCGTACTGTGCAGCCTGAGTACCGGATTCCAGGCGGTTACTGGCTATAAGTGTTTTAACCTGGCTTTTGGCTGATACGGGAAATATCGCATAGACATAGATCTTTTGACCAGGATCCAGGGACTGGTTCAAGACAACCCATGTGGCTTCAACACCAGTAGCAATGGACCTATCAAGTCTTCTGCCATCCGTATTAGTGAGAGACCAGTATATAGTATCCTGATTTACCGTGCACTTTCTGGAAGTGGGGTTCTGCAATCCATAATGCACAATTACAAGCTTCTGGCCCTTTGCAGGCATTATCAGGCGATTGCCGACTTTCACACGTCCCAGTGAATAGTTGACGCTGGTAAGATGTACGTTAATAGGGTTCTTCTCTCCAAGCATATAGAAGATGCCCGGAGTACACCATTCACCCGGTATCTGGCCGGGATAGGTGATTTTGAATATCGTCCTGGAGTCACTGTCGGCAATCCTACCCACAGCCACAGAATGTGATCCTGCACAAAAAAAGAGAAATCCTACTATGGTAATGAGAATTGAACGGAAGTATTTCATCGGACTATCTCCTTTAACTGATTCGAGAAGATGCTAACTCACTTGCCACCGATTATACTCATGCTGTATTGCTATGTCAAAGAATTTAGAGTTCACTCTTGCTTATTACTACTTCGTCCTGAAGAACGCACTACTTGTTTCAGAACCCATCCCGAACATTCTGGGGGCTGAAACTAGTTCAGCATGACGTGATGTAAATAATAGTATTGACAATTTACTGTCGATGTGGAATAATTTAACTGACCGTTTAGTTAATACAGCGGGAGGTAAATAGATGCAAGTTCGTTCCGGATCACAGGCGAAAGAATCTGATGATGTTAGACAGCGTATAGTCGAAGCAGCTGAAGAGTTATTTGCCAATAAAGGTTTCGCTGCATCATCAATAAGTGACATATCAGCTGCTGCAGATGTGAATCGCGCACTGATATACTACTATTTCAAAGATAAACAGGACCTTTACAATTCCATCCTGAGAGAGGGTGAGCAGAATATGCTCCGTATCGCAATGGATGCTTATTCCTCCGAACGGACAGCTGTTGCACGGCTCCAGAAGTTTATCACAAACTTTTCCCGTGTGCGAATTGAACGCGAGAACTTTGGACGCATTGTATTGCGCGGACTTGTCGATAGTTCAATGGAGGTTACCAGCCATTTGGAAGAGAGTTTCAATAAAGTGTCAGCAATACTGAAACTGATTATTGAGGAAGGTGTTGAGTCAAAGGAGCTGCGTAATGTGGATCCGGATATGATGGTACATACTATCCACGGAATGGTGCATTCACTGTATATGTTCCAGTGCAAAAACAAGGTCTATTTTGATTTTGAGAAGTCTGTAGAGCATACATTAGGTGTCCTGGCTAAAGGGATCGTAAACTAGTGTTTTTTGTGTTTTCTTGAATTTACTTATAGGGTGGAGAATTTTATGATTTTACGTGTAAGAAGATTAACTGAACGTACAGTTATAATGTCAGCTATATTGACATTATTAGTTGCGATGTCAGTCACCAGCTGTCTGTTTGCTGCATCAGAATCAGATCAGAACGTGCAGCCGGCACAGGCATTTGTCTCGAAAGTATATCCGGCTGAACCTGGTGCAGTACCAACTACTGGTGGTTCGCAGATACAGTCCCAACCGATACTCATTCCAGCGAAAAAAACCTCAGTCAGCATTCCTGGAAATGCAGATGTCGTTACGACACCTGGCTCGCTCATCCCGGCTACACCGATCATAGTTTCAGTGCCTGGCATATCACCAGCATTGATACCGGACCTGCTGAAACAGCCTTTAACGCTTGATCAATCTATACAGATTGCATTTCAGAATAATCCGAACATCCAGGCTACACTGAGTTTGCTAGAGAAGTCCAAGGAATCTGTTGCTGAGATGAAAGCCCACTTTAACCCAACAGTTAGTGCTCAGACTACTCAGACGCAGCAGAAATCATCTGTAGCGACTCCCGGATCCGTCACAAGAGTCGGCGTTACTGTTACAATGCCTATCGATATATCACGGCAGCTCAAATACTCATACGATATGGCTAATGTCCAGTATCAGATTCAGTATCTGTCGATGGTATCGGTTTCTGAAAAGCTGATTGTTGATGTCAAGAGTGCCTACTACGAATTGCTCCGTGCATGTGGGCAGAAAGAAGTCGCCCAGGCGGCGGTGCAGAGTGCTGAAGCCAGGCTTGCCAATATTAAGGCAAAGCAGGAAGAAGGCACTGTACCTAAATTTGATGTTACAAGCGCTGAGGTTGAGCTGTCGAACCTTAACCAGAGTCTGATAGTTGCACAGAATCAGGTCTATCTCGCTCAGTCCACACTAAATGGAGTTTTGGGTGTTGATGTGAACTATCCAACCCAGATTCTCTCGATAGATATTCCTGTAACGACGACTGCGGTTGATATACCGAAATTCGTAGATGATGCCTATACCAGACGACCTGAAGTCAAGGCTGCACAGTCCAGCATTGCTCTATCCAAGATGAATGTGACCCTGCAGGAAACCGGGCAGGCACCTCAATTGACTGTTACCGCCGGTCCCAGTTATAACTTCAACCCGGTCGGAACTACCTCTAAAGATTCCTGGCAGATTATGGCGACTGCCAGTATATCTTTATGGGATGGTGGACTTACTAAAGCCAGAGTCAACCAGGCCAAAGCTAGTGCTGAAAACTCCGTTTCTACACTTGATCAGACGAAGATCGCAGTTGCAACAGAAGTCCGCAGAGCGGCTCTCAACATGCAGGAAGCGGCACTCCGCACACAGACAACTGCCCACGCAGTCGCCCTGGCTGAGGATGCACTTAGTATTGCAAACGATCGTTATGATGCCGGAATTGCAGTGTTGGTGGAGGTATCAAATGCTCAAACACAGCTGACACAGGCTCGGTTTAATAATGTAAATGCTCAGTATGATTATGCGATTGCCCTAGCCCAGTTGCAGAAGGCAACAGCCGATCAGCCGGAACTCAACGAATTGCAGGCAGACCAGAGCAGTGTAAAGAAGAACAATCAGGAGGCTAAATAATGAAGAAATATATAATTGTGCCAATCGTTTTCGTAGCAATAATTGCCGGTTTGCTGGTAGCCGCACACAACAGAGCGCCTAAGCAACCTGCTAAAACTACCCAGGAAATCTGGAAAGACAGCGGCGTGCCCGTAGAGACATCACGTGTTACAACTGGCGATATGGATGAGGTTGTACAGATAACCGGAGATTTGAGCGCACTCAATAGTGCAGTAATATCTCCAAAGATATCTGGTAGACTGACTTCTATTAGTATTCGTGAAGGTGATCATGTTACCCAGGGTCAGGTAGTTGCTGTCCTTGATCAGGGTGATGCTCTCAGTAATGTGGAATCTATGCAAGCCAGCCTCGAATCTGCAAAAGCCAGATTGGCACAGGCTGTCACTAATGCCGAAGTTACCAAAACTCAGACTCAGATAGCAATCGAACAAGCACAGGCAAACGTGAACTCCGCATTGGCAAAAATGGAAGTTGTAAAGAAGCCATCTAGATCTCAGGACCGCATGGTTGCTGAGAACCGAATTAATTCGGCGAAAGCTAATCTGGACAAGGCTGAAGCAGATTTCAAACGAAATGAACGTCTACTGAAACGTGGTGCTATTTCGGAATCTGCCTTTGATATTGTCAAAACTGAATACATAGTTGCACAATCTGACTACAAAAGCACCCAGGACCAGCTGTCATTGATTGATGAGGGCGGACGCCAGGAAGATATTTCCAGCGCCAACTCTCAAGTTGATGTTGCAAAAGGGCAGTTGCGAGATGCCAAGTCTAATGCTGCAATGAATAAAGTAAAAGCGAAGGATGTTCTAGCTGCCAAAGCTGGTGTTCAGCAGGCACAAGCAGCCCTGGATACCGCCAAGCGGGGACTTGAATATACCTATGTCAAATCTCCCATATCCGGAATAGTATCCGCCCGAACATCTGACCCAGGCCAGGTCGTAACTCCAGGGCAAACGCTTGCCAGCATAGTAGATTTGGGAAGCCTTTATTTGAAAGCGGAAATTTCTGAAAAATATCTGTCGACAGTCAGAAATGGACAATCCGTAAGTGTAAATGTTGATGCCATGTCCGGTAAGGTGTTCCAGGGTAAAGTTACAGAGATCTATCCATCCGGATCGACACTCAATAGAAACTTCTCAGCGCGTATCTCGATTCTCGGAGCTGACTCCAGCCTCAAACCCGGGATGTCTGCAAGTGGTGAAATATTGACCGGGAAGGCAAGTAGAGTTCTGCTTGTTTCCAAAGATGCAATTGATGAACGCAAGGGTATACAGTCAGTCTTTACCATAGACTCAGGCAAGACTGCCAAGCGTCATCAGATTACTGTCGTCCGTGAAGACCGTAACTACAGCCAGCTGGGCACTCCCAATGATCTCAAAATCGGAGATGTCGTGGTTACTGAAGGTCACAATAATTTACAGGATGGCACAGCTGTTGAGATAACAAAGAAAGGGAGTATTAGTTATGGGGTTAACTAGCACTGCCATACGCAGACCAATCTTTATATTGATGTTTGTGGTGGCGCTTATTGCACTCGGATTGCAATCAAGATCCAAGATGCCGCAGGAATTGAACCCAAACATCGATATTCCATACATAACGGTCATTACCACCTATGGAGGTGCCGGACCGAATGAAATTGAGACACTTATCAGTGAACCGATTGAAAAGGCAGTAACTTCTATTGGTAACTTGAAGAATGTGAGTTCCACTTCTCAAACAGGAGCATCAACTGTAATGCTCGAATTTGAGTTGGGAACCAGTATTGAAGCTGCTGCAGCTGATGTCAGAGACAAAGTTGCAGCTATTAAATCGACGCTGCCTAAAGACTCAGATGAACCGAAGATTGTAAAACTAGATACATCTTCAATGCCGGTTATGACTATAGGACTTTCAGGCAACTTGACTCCCAAGGAGATGAGAATCCTTGCGGACGACGTTGTGTCTGATAGACTGGCTAAGATTGGTGGAGTTGCATCAGTCAACGTCAGTGGTGGAGAAGACCGCGAAATCTCCATAGCTGTGGATAAAAACCGGTTGGACTCATATGGCATAGGGATACAAAAAATAGTCGACTCGATCCGGGATGCCAACTGGAATATTCCTGCAGGTTCGATTAAGGAAGATGCAAGAAATTACTCGATCAGGACTGTTGGTGAGTTTGCAAAAGCCAGCGAAATCGAAAAGGTTCCAATCAACCTGCCAGATGGTGCTGATGGCTCTAAGAATGTCATACGAGTAGGAGATATCGCCAAAATTACGGATACGGTGGCAGAACCTACGAAAATCGTGCGATTGAACGGAAAACCCAGTGTTGTTTTCACTATTCAGAAGCAGTCCGGATCGAACACAGTAAAGATCGCAGATGGTATCAAGGCTGAACTTGCTGATTTGCAGCCTACTCTACCTGCCGGGGTTCATCCGATTATAGCTACAGACCAGTCAACATCCGTCAAGGACTCTCTTGAAGCAGTCAACAAGAGTCTTCTTGAAGGTGTCATTCTCGTAGTTATAATAGTGTTTCTGTTTCTCCACACTGCAAGAGCGACTTTTATTGTAGCCCTTGCAATACCTACGTGTTTAATGGCTACATACATACCAATTGGTAGTTTTGGATTCACACAGAACCAGATGGTTTTGTTGGCCTTATCACTGGTTGTAGGGATATTGGTAGACGACTCGATTGTTGTCCTTGAAAACATAGAACGTCACTTGCGATTGCGGGAGCACCCTGAAGAGGCAGCACTCAACGGAAGATCTGAAATCGGCCTGGCTGCAATTACGATTACCATGGTTGATATCGTAGTATTCCTGCCAATCGCATTTATGGGCGGTATTGTTGGACTGTTCTTCAGACAGTTCGGTATTACTGTTGCTGTGGCCACGGCGTTTTCACTACTGATGTCCTTTACTCTGACTCCTATGCTTGCATCCAAGTGGATGAAAAGTGAGATGGACAAGGAGATTGATGATGAACATACCAGCCGACGCCGTTTGGAAGGTATGTTAACGATAAAGGACCGGATTGACCTTGTTGCCGGGAAAATATTTGGTGTGCTCGAAATAGCGCTGAAAGGCCTTGACCGGACGTACAGAGGCGTTCTGGAATGGGCACTTTCCAACCGCTTCCTGACTAGTATCATTGGTTTTGTACTACTGCTGGTTGTCATTTCAACAGTTATCCCGATTCCAAAAGCTGGGGCGGGACCGATGGCGATGAAAATGATGATGCCAAGGATCGCTATTGCAGTTATAGCCTTATTGCTGTCGGGACTGGCAATGATTTTGAACCGCAAGAGTAAGTATCTTGCTGCCTGTTTTGGAATAGCTATGGCGATAATTGCATATACTGTCTATCTGCCATTCGGATTTGAGTTCTTCCCACAGTCCGACCAGGGACAGTTTGGTGTGACAGTCAGAACACCGCCTGGCACGTCGCTATTGGCTACGGATGCTGTCGTCAAACAAGTCGAGGAAGTTATTAACCAACTGCCCGAGATGAAAACAGTTAAGTACAAAGTATCCGATTCAGAGTGGTACAATCCTGGCAGTTGGAATAAGAGCCATGATGAATCACAGACAGGTTACTGCATGGCTATGACTGGTTCTGGCTCATCGGGTATGGCTGGCACAGGGGATACAGGAACTCAATACGCTAACCTGTCTGTCAAAGTAGTCGATAAGGGCTACCGTAAACGCAGTATACAAGAGATTGTTGACTGGGTTTCACAGAAGACAGCACGTATATCTGGCGCTGAAATGATTAGTGTATCTGTGTCATCAGGTGGAGGTCCTGGTGGAGGTATAACTAAAGAAGTCTCGGGGCAGAATGTGGACGATATTGTTAAGGAAGCCAATCGGGTTGCTGATATTATCAGAAAGACTCCCGGTGCGGTTGATGTAGATATTTCCTACAAGCCAAGCACGCCTGAGAGACGTATTATTGTAGATAAATATAAGGCAGCTAAATTAGGCCTGTCACTCACTCAGGTTGCTACTGCTGCCCGTACTGCGGTTGATGGCGATGATACAGTCAAGCTAAGAGACAGCGGAACTGAATATCCGATACGCGTGCACTACGATCTTTCGGAGCGCAACAAGATATCGGATGTAGACAACCTTATAATTGGTACCAGAATGGGTGCCCCTATTTATCTGGGAGATGTAGCAAAGGTTATCTACGAGCATGCTCCAAACAAGATCGAACGCAAGAACCGACAAAGAGTAGTTACTATCTCTGCGAATATTGCCGGTGGATCCTCGATGGGTAACGTCAACCAGGCGATTGAGATGGCGCTGAAGCAATCGAGAGCTACTCCCGGAACAACAATCAATTCCGGTGGATCGACCCAGATGATGAATGAAAGCTTTGCCTCTATGATATCAGCGTTGATGCTGGCAGTGCTTTTAGTATACATGCTTATGGGAGCGCTGTTCGAATCAGTCCTGACGCCGCTTGTTATTATGATTAGCTTGCCTCAGGCCTTGATTGGAGCACTGCTTGCATTGCTCCTGACTGGTAAACCATTGAGCATAACTGCCATGGTAGGTATTATCATGCTGATGGGACTGGTTACAAAGAATGCCATCCTGTTGGTTGACTATACTAATACTTTGATAAGTAGAGGTAAAAGTCGAAACGAAGCACTGTTGGAGGCAGGTCCAACCAGGCTGCGTCCAATTCTGATGACCACTCTGGCAATGGTCGGAGGTATGCTGCCGACGGCTCTAGCCCTCAGCCAGGGTTCTGAGTCGCGTTCTCCAATGGCCATTGGGGTTATTGGTGGACTGATCATGTCAACACTGCTGACATTGATTGTTATCCCTGTTGTCTTTACGCTATTTGATGATGCCTGGAAATGGGTCCTGCGCATCTTCTTCCCCAAGGCGTACAAGAAAATGCTGGATAAGAAACCATTATCTGAAGGTGAGACAGTGCTGGTGGACATCTAGATCTGTTACTCCTCTGATTGCCCGGTGTATATTTGTGCCGGGCAATCAGTTCTGTATGCGTCCCGTTACGATTCCTCTACTATTAATGTATGCTCAGCTTCAAGTGTATGCAGGAAGTTCTCGATTTTCTTGATCTCACTGGGGTCTAGTTTCTTATTCAATTGCATCCAGGCCATCAACCTGATGGCTTCCTGTAGTTTTGCAGCTTTTCCATCGTGGAAATATGGAGCGGTCATCGTAACATTTCGAAGCATGGGAACTTTGAATACATATTTATCATCTGCCTGGTGGGTGACCTCATATCGTCTCAGGTCCTTGCGGTTTCTGTATGGATTATATACCCCGAGCTTCTGCATCGTCCGACCACCTACGGTGTAGCTGTTGTGGCATTGAATACATCCAGTATGGACGAATGTGTGCAGACCCTGAACTTCGACATTGGAGAGAGCTTTTCTATCACCTTTCAGGTAACGGTCAAAACGGGACGGCGTAATTAGTGTGCGTTCAAAGGCTGCAATAGCTATAGCTACATTATCGAATGTTACTGCTTCAGCTAGAGTTGGAAATGCCAGTTTAAAACCACGGCGAATGTCCTCTCTACTGTTCAGACGTTCCACAACCTCTGTTTTCGTACGCATGCCCATCTCTATCGGGTTTAGTAAGGGGCCTTTTGCCTGCTCAACGAGATCAGGTGAGCGTCCGTCCCAGAATTGTACTGCCTGGAATCCTGCGTTTAACACAGTTGGAGAGTTGCGTTTTCCGGACACACCTATGGCTCCTTTTGATGTAGGATTACGATCAACTCCAGCCAGGGGCTTATCGAGATGATGGCAATCGTTGCATGCTTGTGATTTGTTTAACGAGATTCCACGTTCGAAGTATAGTTTACGGCCTAATGCGATCAGCTCTTTGGAATCTTTTTCACTACCTGGCATTTTGTTTGGGAGCGGTTTGAAATACATCCGCAGAATTAGATCCATTCCCTCATACTTCCAGGCAACCGGAGCTTTTGTTTTACTCATACATAATGTGCCGCATCCAATGAGTACTAGCAACACCGGGACACCAATTCTGTATTTCCTTTGGAATGTTAAATGTTTATTATGCATATCAATCACTCCCCTAAAAACAAGAAGTGTGGTACCGCCGCTTATGCGGCGGTGCGTGTTGTTGTTTGTTGCCTGCAGATTATGAATGGTTACTATTTTGCTTTTTTCATACTATCAACGAAAATTACCTGAATACCTTTGGCTTTGACGAGTAGGCCTTTGATTGCGACCTTACTACCAGCCATAGCCAATCGATCATTAGTCATTACCGGAGTCTGCATTTCATTGGAGGCTAGCAAATACATGTTGCCCGATGTATCAGTGAACAGAGCTGGATCTCCTTTTTTGATGCAGTTTGCACAGCAACCTTTCGGACAGGACTGGCCTGGATGAGAGAGCGTACAGAATGTGCAACTGACTTTTCCTGTGATACTGACCTCGCGGCCTTTGGGGGAAGTCATTGCTGCCATAACAGAAATCGTCAGTCCTGTGATGGCTAAGATTACCATTAGTAGTGTTATTCCTCTGCTGAAATGTCTCATTTTATTCTCCTATTTTGTTACTCTGATTGCACGCTACATACCGATATGTTGGTGTAAGCGTGGTCAATCAGGTGTAGATTTGATATTCGTCCGATTTAATACCCGTCCCACAGAAAACTTGAAACATGTAAAAAACAATAATATGCAAATTACACATATACTCTTGCTTGGTGTTTTGCTGATTGATGCAAATGTGATTTTACAAGCTGGCATACGTGAAGTTATTGTTAAATATAATAAAAATACTGCGTTTAGAGAAAAACTTGATGGGGGTAAGTAATTCGCAGACTTGATGGCAATGATCATCAACTCGTGCAAGAACGATGAGGTTTTCAGGAGAAATGAATGAAGAATCGTTACGGTTTTACACTAATAGAGCTACTGGTAGTTATCGCAATAATAGCTATATTGGCTGCGATATTGTTTCCTGTGTTTTCGAAGGCAAAGGTTAAAGCGAAAAGCACAGTCTGCCAGTCGAACATGAAACAGATAGGATTAGCTACAATGATGTATGTGCAGGATTATGACGGTGCATTTCCCATACAGCCACTTGATGATATGTTTATGATGGAAGGTGGAGGTGTGAAGGAGTGGAAGAATCCTGCATCGAAACTAAATTGGGCGAGGGCTGTGGAGCCATACATAAAGGATGCACATATCCCTGAATGCCCTTTGTCGAAGAAAAACAGCTCGTGCAGATCCAATTGCGGTATGACAATTGCCAGTATATCATATCCTCTGTCATTGTTCGGGAATGGAATGATATTTAAACCAGGAATATCTGAGGCACAGCTGACAAATGCTTCGAAGACTATTGTTTTTCAATGCGCTGGTCAAACGTGGAGCACGGCATATTTGGCTCCTTATTGGAACACAAAACTGGCAACACCAGGGTGGGATTCATTTGTGAATAAGGACTGGTGCTCGCATATGGGAGGAACAAATCTGATAATGTCGGATGGTCATGTGAAGTGGAGAAGGTATGAGGATATAGCCGGAGACCTTTCAGCATTCGATCCATCCGGCGCGTAGCGGGAAAAAGATAGCAAGACTTCAGGCTTCAGGAATGAGTGCAATGGCGCACTCTGTTCCTGAAGCCTGATGCCTGTTCGATTACCATATAAATTTGGATTGTAAGGGCAGACTGCGTGAAGATGAGCCTATACTTACTGTGAACTCGCCTGGTTCGGCTGTCCATGCTTTTTTTGCAACACTATAGAATGAGAGTTCATCCTTGGTCAGAGTGAATTTTGCAGTTGTCTTCTGGCCGGGTTTTAGCCATACTTTGTCGAAGCCTTTGAGCTCGTGGATGGGGCGGGTGACGCTTGCTCCTTTGTTTCCTACATACAACTGAGCGACTTCCGCTCCTTCCCGGTTTCCGGTGTTGGTGACATCGCAAGTTATATCATAGGTGCGTTTGTCTCCGAATCCACGCTCTTTGATTTTTAGATTACTGAATGCGAATGTCGTGTAGGATAGTCCATAACCAAAGCAGAACTGGGGTTGGATATTCTTCTTGTCATATCCCCGGTAGCCAACGAAAATGCCTTCGGTGTAAGGGGTCTTTTTGTTGTCGTTGATCTTGTAGTAGAGATATGTCGGGTTATCTGATGCTTTCTTTTCAAATGTAGCCGGCAGTTTTCCGGATGGGTTTACTATCCCGAAGAGTATTTCTGCTGCAGCCTGTCCGTATTCCTGCCCTGAATACCAAAGCTGGAGAACGGCGGGGACTTTGTCCAGCCAGCCTTCCCATGCAACTCCACCACCGGAATTGATCATTACTATTGTGTTCGGATTGGCAGCAACTACTGTATTAATCAGCTTCACCTGTTCTGCAGGCAGGTCAAATTTTCTATCGGAACCTTCACCTTCTGTGCGTAGAGTAAATCCTACACAGACCACTGCTACATCGCATTGTCTGGCTACTGAAGCGATGTCGGTACCTATCCAGTTACCCCATCCGGATGAGATTTCAGAATCTCCTGTTGCCTGGTAGAATTCCACTCTCAGATTGTATTCGTGATTAGCTTCCAGCATAACATCTGCTGTAGTTTCGCGAACTGCGTGGTCTTCCCAATCGTTGAGCACCAGTTTGCCGTCCAGGAAGACCCGGACTCCATCATCTGCAGAAGCAGAGAATGTGAAATCACCGGTGGCTCTGGGTTTGATTTTCCCGGTCCAGCGGACTGAATAGTTATCGTTACCGATTCCTGGTGCAGGACTTCTGCCTGTCCAGTCGTATTTGATTCGATTTACCATTTCTGTATAGACAGGTACTCCGGATAGATCCTTGCCTGCGAATACTTCCATTTTCAATGGCGACACATATTCGGATGTGAGGGTAGCTTTTCCGCTGGAATATTTGACTTCGATGTTACTGCCGGCGATTTTCTTGATGCCGTCCAGAACGCTTGTGGAATGGAAAACGCTTGTGAACGCGCTTCCACCACCGCCATATACTGCAGGATCGGCATTGGGTCCTATAACAGCTATCGATTTCACTTTGGTTGAGTCCAGAGGCAGGAGGTTGTTCTGGTTTTTAAGAAGCACAATGCCTTCCCGGGCTCCGTCCAGAGCAACCTTTACGTTCTGTGGATCGTCTTTAGGGATGTCCTTGAGTTCCTGAGGATTATCGAAGAAGCCTGCAGATATAAATGCTCTCAGCATCCGCCGGACTTTATCATCTATTACAGAGACTTTTACGCGACCATCTTTGACGGCTGGAAGCAGGTTTTGAGGGTTCATAAACGCGCCACTCGGCATTTCCAGATCAAGACCGGCATTGGCTGCAGCCACACCATCATAGGTGGAACCCCAGTCGGACATTACAAATCCTGTGAACTTCCATTCTTTCTTGAGAATATCGGTCAGGAGATATTTGTTTTGTGAGTTGTGAACTCCATTGAGCAGATTGTAGGAGTTCATGACACACTTGACTCCCCCTTTGGTGACAGCTGCCCTGAATGCAGGAAGGTAAATCTCGCGCAGTGTTCTCTCGTCGACTTCTGAACTTATGGTGTTTCTGTCCCACTCCTCATTGTTGCAGGCGAAGTGTTTGACTGTGGCGAATACTCCCTGGGATTGTATTCCCTGGATGAGAGGCACAACCATTGTTGATGCCAGATATGGGTCTTCACCCATATATTCGAAGTTGCGTCCACACAATGGAGAACGGTAAATATTCACAGCCGGAGCTAAAAGAATATTGACTCCTCTTGCCCGGCAGTCTCTACCCAAAGCCTGCCCATACTTAGCGGCAAGTTCAGGGTTCCAACTGGCTGTCAGAGCGATTCCTCCAGGATAGGACGTAGCTTCACCATAACACCGGACTCCCATAGGGCCATCAGACATTCTGATCCTGGGTATGCCAAGCCTGTCGATAGCTTTTACATACAGCGAATCGGTTCCGCCGATGTATTCTATCTTTTCCTCAAGGGTCATCTTATTGAGTAATGATTCTACCCGCCGGTCGGTGCTCTTTGAATCAGCTGTACACAGACAGGTGCAGCAGAGAATCAGAAACGCAGTGATTGCTAGACTGATACGCATATTCATATACTCTCCAGGTGTTTTCTACACAGAGATATTTATTTTAGTAAATCATCTTACCATGGATAACTGTTGTTTTGCTGATTTAATTAATCCCAGGTTCCGGATATCTGAGGCTTCGCGGATATGCAGAGAGTTTCGGATTGAAATGCCGGTAAGGACAATATACTGGCCGGATTTAGCAGGTAATGCATCGGTTATACGTTTACCGCAGGTTACCTTAATTCCATTCTTGCCCAGGCTGCCGTCAGATATGGTGAAGGTCTTTCGGGTTTTATCAGTAGAGATGACTCGTCCCCATGTGGTCACAAGCACTCCATTCGGCACATTGTGATTCTTGTCGGATCTGCTGATTGCTGCATTAGCGAGTTCTAGGGGGCGTAGATTTTCCTTCTTTACCAATTTTGCAGTTTTAGCTGTAAGAATGTAATCATTTTTCTTTGCATCGAGTTTACCGGATATCCGGTAACTCTTACCACGTGTTATTGAGACTCCTTCCGGCACTTGCAAACGGACTCCCCAGGAACCTGTAGAATGTTGAGCGTAGAGAGCACCATCACTGGCATCTGCTGTGACTGTTCCTTCCAATGTCACCATTCCCGGTTTTGGTAGTGATTCCCGCCTGGCTAGCATCACAGGAGCGGGTGGGGGATTGACCTTGTGTGTGAGCTCTTTCCAGAGCCTTTGGACAGGGATTGTAACTATGCGGTCGTTGCGAGTATCGGCAATCCAAAGAGTATTACCCGGACCAAAGCACATTGCCCTGGGATGGTTGAGTTCTCCATCGCCATTTCCGAGTTTTCCCCACACTCCCAGAGGTTTGCCATCAGGATCGAAGACTTGAATCCGTGAATTGCCGGTGTCCAGGACCAGCAAGTTATCATTATTGTCCACTAGAATGCACTCAGGGTTTTGTATCTGTCCAAGCTGCCAGCCTTCGTCTTTCTTTTCGTAGAGCTGATTGCCTTGCGAATCTATCTTGAATATTCTGCTGTATCCCGGTTCTCCATATACTATATATATGTCACCATTGCTGTCTGCCGCGATTCCCTGTGTTACGGTATATGGAACTGGAATCGTGTTTATTATACGGCCACTGTTGTTGATGATTCTCAGTTCTCCGTCTCCATCTCTCATCCCCATTTCAGATGGTACCATGTGCCAGGTTAAATAGCACATATTGTTGCCTGGTGGATAATGGCAGATGGCACTGACCAATTTGTCATCCAGGTTTTTCCAGGTAGAGGACATCCCCTGACCCTCAGCTTTTGATATGATTTCTACAGCCTTGCCTGACGAGTCTATTCTTTCGAATGAGTATGAGTTGGTAGACAAATAGGTCTGATTGTCTGATGCGTAGAGCTTTTCTATAAATGAGTAACCGCCAATACCACCTGTCTGTTTTCCGTTTGCATCGAAAATGCCTCCGCCATTGCCGGTCCAGTTTTGATACTGTCCTACAGCGTAGCTTCTATCCGGCTGGACAGCGATTGCATTTGGGCTATTGATGGTTTGTTTCGGGCACAGATAACGGGCTATGCATCGGCCGTCAGCAGTGTATGCTTGAATCTCGTGTATATCCTGCGGGCTGCCGGTCATACTCCAGTCAAGCATGGCATATATAATTCCATTCCGGACTTTGATCCGGAATATCGATGGACGGAAATATGTGTCTTTGGGATGCTCTCGCGGATCTATATAAGGTGTGAATGAAAACACCCTGTTTCCCAGAGCGTCCAGGCGGAATATTGCAAAATCGTTCTGTGCGTATACTATATCCGTATTATCTACAACTATCTGATCGAAGAGAGTATTGCGGTATTCGTTTTCTTTGCAGGGAATTGCTACCTGTCTGAGTTTTTCTCCTCTACGGCTCCATATCTGAATATTGCTGTTGAATTTATCGAAGATGTATAGGTTACCCATGGAATCTACACCTCCCGGCGAATAATAACGCTCTATTCTAAACCCCGGTTTAGCTTGTGTAAATTCATTCCCCTGGTAATCCATAAACTTGATTTCATCTTCACTGTAAAGCTCAAAGTAACTGCGATCAGGCAGGCCGAAAACCGGGCCACAGTGCTGACCATCAGGCATTACAGAAATACCATCGGGTTCGTAAGGGCTGATTCGCAGGACATTTAATGATTTCCAGGGGTTTTCTGTGCTCTGGCCGCTCAGAAATATCAGATCGCTCGAGACTACATTAATGAAATCTCTTACAACCCATTTGTCTTCTCCGAAGTCATCATTGTGCCAGGAAGCTTCCAGCTTGCCATCCGTACCGAATACCATTATCGCAAAACGGCCTGGATCGACTACATAGATTCTGCCGAATTCATCTACATCGAATGATACCGGTCGGTTGAGAGGTGCACCCAGGATATATGTAGGAGGCATATATGCCGGAATATCATCCGATGTCTGTGGAACTATAGGTGCTTGCGCGATTACAGCAGGTTGAGCGATTTCGGTTGTATTGGTTGAAGCTGGTATTTGTGAGATTGATACTTTTGCTAGAAAGAATACGAGAGCTATTACTGGTAAGCTTATTAATAAATATACCCGGTATTTCATTCCCATTGCCTCTTGCCGTTATTGATGGGTTTGTAAAGTAATTAATAGCACAGATTTGTTGCTTATGCTTCATATTGTCTACCATTAAATCGACGAATTCAATCATTGGATATAGCAAGACGAGTGGGTGATGGGACGAAAAGAAAAATAATAAATAGAGGAGGGGTATTGATGGGTTGGATATCAGATGACATCCAACCCATATACAATCAGTTATCTATTTAATTCTAAGCAGCATTCCAGCTCCCGGTAGAAGCTTGATATCAGCGTTTATCTCCTTGCCTGTCAGTTCATCAACCGGTAGTTTACCTTTCCACTTGGCAGATACAGGATTATCCAGGTCTTTATTAGCCAGGATCACGTATTTATTGCCATTCTCGTGAATGAACGTGTTGGCTATTAGTTTTCCTGTTGTAGCTGGGATCAGGAACTTGGCTGGTTTGAGTTTCAAAAGGGTGGGAGCCAGCTTTTTCATGTCAGCGTTGATCTTTGTCAGTGCATCCCAACCCTGACCTATTGGTTTGAGCTGCATATCTACCATTCCCTGCAGCCATTCACCCTGGAATCCGGTTGTAGACTGGTAGATGAAGTAGACAACACCCTTGGCTCCATTTGCGACAGATATCCAAACCTCAGCACTGAGTTCTTCCGGAGTTGGGATCAGCCAGACATCGGGCTTGCCGAAAGCCTGGGGAATTACCCAGAGAGGCCGGTGCTGTGCGTTGCGGATACCTCTCTTAACTTCGGATTCGAAACCTGACAGATCCCTTGACCAGCCTGGTGTAATGGGATAGATATCAACTACCAGAACCTGATAGTCAACAGTCTTTAGCAAGTCTTCGTATCCACCCAACAGGCAGGAGAAAGAAGGGTGTTTGGGATCCATTGCTTCAAGCAGTTTTTTTGCTGTAGTGATACGTTTTGCCATCTCTGGGGTTGCGGATGGTTCATCTACTACATAATAACCTGCCAGAGCCGGATGGTTCTTTATGTCCTTTATCGAGTTCCAGGCTGTTTCTATTATATTGTGACCGTAGAAGGATTCTTCACTGCCAAGGGCATTGGCAATATCCGGTAGATGGATGATTACCTTAACGTTGTATTTCCTGGCTATATCAAGGACCATTTTTATGTGATCTTTCGGTGTCCAGACCATCATCAGCAGGTTGATGCCGTGGTCTGCATTGTCCTTTATTGTCTTCTCGTAGTAAGCTCTGGCTTTGACAGGGTCATCGACGTGGCGGTTAATATAGGTGGCATCGTCTTCCCAGAAGTAGTACATACCGGTAGAAAAGAAATTGTTGAACTTAGGACTGGCTTTGCGCCACTTCCAACGGGTGTTAACTATGAGATTCTGCTTGAAGTCCTGTTTAACTGCTCCCCGCTGGACAGTCATGCGTAATGTGTATTTGCCGTCCTTAACACCTTTGCCATCCCATACTAACGTGTGAGGGCCGGTGGTTGTGGGTTTATTATTGATCAGGCTTTTAACTACTTTACCGTCAGCTGCTACTATACCAAGAGATACATCTGCATTGCCAGCCAGTTCATAGTCGATTGAGCAGGTCTCGAAGAATCCATAGCCCTTTGGACTGACAATAGTGGAGGACAGCTCCAGTGCATCTGCAGTTTCTTTGTATGTCTTGAAGTTGTCGATCATTACTGGGGGAGAATCTACCCAGAAATCGTCAAATCCCAGTTTTTTTGGTGTTTTGGCTAGAGCTGTAGGGAATGTGTTGGAGTCTTCAACTTTTCTATCGACTTCCAGCTTCATGCCATTTGGCCCATAGTAGAGAGCTATGTGGTACCAGCGACCGGGTTCCCAGTCTGAGGTTTTGGAGTAGCACCATTTGTGGTCATTACCACTCCAAATGGCGTATTCGATTCTGTTGTTTCCGGGTCTGAAATCAACATTCAGCGCTCCCTGGAATGCATTGCCGGCACCGACATCAGATAGCAGAGTCCAGAATGTGCGGTCGGCTGGGATGGGCTTGGGGAACATCATGTCGAACTCTATATGCCCTGCCTGTGTGCCGAAAAACTTTGCTGGATACTCTATGCTATCTGACGGGGCTTTGAATACAACAGCCTGCCCGTCTTTACCAGGTGCATAAGTTACTCCGGTTGCTTTTCCAAGCGTGGAGCCTTCGAAATTGTCCTGTAGAGCGACTTCTTCAGCACTCCATGCGTATGATGCAGTTAGTATAAGGATGCAAGCTAGAGCAATTATGTACTTCATGTAGTTCTCCAGTAGTTTGTGATGTCGGTTAATCTTAATTCTAGTAGGCATGGATGGAAATGGCAACAAAACAATTATGAATTATGAATTATGAATTATGAATTATGAAAGGGGAAGGGGTGGAGATATGTATGATTGACCTATCTCCTTGGGCGGGGTACAATCAGTCATCGATTGGTGGATTATTAATGTGAGGATTTGTGATTTTGAATATGTGGAAATTGGCGGTGGGGGTGGTTTTGCTCTTTGCGGCTGCAGGGTCTGGGCAGGGAGCAGTAACTGTTTTTGATTTTAATAAAGATAGTGCTCTAGCTGGATGGGTGAAGAGCAGTCCTGAGTCAGATTTGTTGCAGCTTTCAAAGCAGTTTGCTACTTCAGGAGTGTATTCACTGGAGTATCATACACCAGCCTGGAAGATGGGTATGAATGAGTGGCCTGGGTTTGAGTCTGCTCCTTTGGTCAAGGATTGGAGAGGATATGACCGGATAGTAGTGGATATCGTCAATCCGGGCGTGGTAACTCCCAGGTTCTGGGCGTTTCTGTCGGACAGCAAGACACCGTTTCGCCAGGGATACCAGTATTCATTTGATCTACCTAAATGTGGGCTTAAAAGATATGTGATAGAAATATCGAAGTTTCCGACTCACCTGGATTTGTCAGATATGTCGATTATGCACATGTTTACCGAACGTCCGGAAGAGACACGGTTGTTCATCAGCAGTATTGTAATTCTCAAGCCTGGTGAAGGTCTTCCAGTAATTCCGCAGCCATTTCTTAAGCAGATTGCTCAGATCAGCCAGAATAAGCTGAAAGAAGCTGAAAAAGCTGTTGCCAGATGTGAATCAACTGCAGGTTTGGGCAATTCATGGGTAGCTGAACAGAAAACAAAGTTGCATGATCTTCAAGCCAGTTTGAACTCATCTGAATTGTCCCAGGATAAGCTGATGGGTTTTAACGAGCGTGCAGATGCTATTATTACACGCTCCGATAGAGTCCGACAGCTTGTTGATATGCAGCGGTTATGCTCGAAAACCGGTATGCAGTCCGGATCGATGCTGGTTGGTTGGGCTGACTCTATGGAGAAAATACTTCCGACAGATATGCCTTTTAAGGTGAGTGTTTCGAAGGCGGTTTCGTTGAGTGCAGCCCGGAATGAGAAGGAGAGCTTTCAGATAGCGGTTACTCCATCGGAGCGTGAGAAGCTGAGAGGAGTCAGTGTAACAGCTACGGACTTGCGCGGTAAGAATGGTTCATTACTATCGAGTTCGAATATCAACTGCGAAGTAGTGGGATATGTGCAGACGAAGGCAGCTCCTCCTTACCAGGTGTCTTATATTGGATGGTGGCCTGACCCAATTCTCAATTTCCTCGGGCCTGTGGATGTAGCTTTTGGGGACATACAGACTTTCTGGATTCGTGTGAGGGTTCCCAAAGACCAGAAACCTGGGATATATAAAGGCAGCGTAAAAGTATCGGCAGCTGGAATTAGACCGGTGAAGCTGGCGTTGAGTGTAAGGGTGAGGTCGTTTGCAATGCCTGATTGCTCTCCTCTGCCTACAGCTATTACATTCCTGGTTCCTGAGTTTAAAGCCCGAATTATAAATGATATCTGTGGGGCAGAGAACTGGAACAAGAAGCTGAAATATGACTATGCTGATATGCTGGCTGATTATTATATCAACTCTGACAGCCTGTATGAACGCGGTGCCCCAGATTATGAAGTGCTTAAATACCTTCACGACAAGGGCAGGCTGGTTGCGTTCAATTACGGCTATTTTACTGGGGATGTTCATGCGAATATTGAGAAGTTCAAGCCGATCTACGAGAAGTGCAAGGAACTCGGGATCATTGATCAGTCCTACATATATGGATATGATGAGAGTCCGAAGTCTGAGTTCCAGGCTTTGGAGGATTCAGTCAAAGCGATAAAAGCTGCTTTTCCGGATGTTATGACTTTAACTACGGCATATGACCCGACATTTGGTGCAGGATCAGTAGTGAAATCGATGGATGCGTGGTGTCCTCTGACACCTTCTTATGACATCAAACAGGTTGCAGTTGCCAGAGCACAGGGCAAGAAGGTCTGGTGGTATATTTGCGTTGCTCCACTTCATCCATTTGCTAACTGGGAGATCGAATTCCCGGCGATTGAAGCCAGGCTTTTGATGGGTGCGATGACTTCAAAGTATAAGCCCGATGGCTTCCTGTATTATTCTCTGACATTCTGGAACGCTAACGAACCGATTACCAGTGGACCTTTCACAGCATGGAATCCGGTGGCTTGGGGGACGTTCCACGGTGATGGGTCGATGATTTGCTGCGGTCCAGGAGGGTCACCAGTGCCGACGATACGCCTGGAGAACTATCGCGATGGGTTGGAAGATTATGCCTATTCGAAGATACTCGAGGATATCATCGCAAAGTTTAAGGCCAAAGAAGCATCCTTAACAAAGAAAGAGCTCAAGTGGTTGGCGGATGCTCAGTCAGTAGTAGTTGTCCCTGAAAAGCTGGTCAAGGGTATGGTAACGTATTCAAGAGACGCCGGAGTTCTGTATACCTGGAGGGATAAAGTAGCCGATATGATAGACTCCTCTGGTATGTCTGATGCAGATCCCTGGGGGAAGAACTTCGGAGTAAGAGGATTTACGACTAATTGATAATTGACAATGGGAAATTGATAATGAAAATGAAGTACTGGGGTGTGGTTTGAGCAGTGGGGTTGTGTTTGATATTACTGAGTTTGCGGTACACGATGGGCCGGGGATTCGGACGACTGTGTTTTTGAAAGGTTGTCCTCTACGGTGTGCATGGTGCCACAATCCTGAAGGACAACTGATGGAACCGGAAGAGATTAGCAGCAATTCGGGTAAGAGGATGTGCGGTAAGGTTTGGGAGTCTGGTGAACTTGCAGAGCATTTGAATAAGCAAGCCAGTGTATTGAAGCCCAGCGGCGGGGGAGTTACTTTTTCTGGCGGTGAACCCCTCATGCAGCCTGATTTTGTTGTTGATGTGATATCGAAACTGGATGGGATTCATACAGTTTTACAGACATCCGGATATGCACAAACTGAAGTATTTGCAAAAGTTGTCTCTGCTTGCGATATGGTATATTTTGACCTGAAACTTATGGATTCGGAAGCACATTGCAAGTATATCGGAGTTGATAATGCTTTGATTCTGAATAATATACATTTACTTGATACAATGGAAGTACCATATGTAGTGAGAGTTCCCCTGGTACCGGGGATAACGGATACTGCGGAGAACCTGACTGCAATTGCAGAGACTGCTGCAGGATTGCATGGTCTTGTACGGGTGGATTTGCTACCTTATAATAAGGCTGCCGGGGGGAAGTATTCATCCTGCAACAAGATATTTACACCTGACTGGGATGAGACGCTTCCCTGCAATGCAGATACGAGCATCTTTACGCGGTTGGGTGTTGATGTCAGGGTTTCTTGAACACGATTTATAGGATTTATGGACTGTAAATAAAAAATTCTCACGCAAAGCCGCAAAGACGCTAAGAAGGAACTGAGCTGTCACTTATTTGCTTTGTGGGTTAATCTGATAAATTGACCGTTGGGGATCCTTCAAACAGAAGCATTTGTGATTTCCCTTCTTTGCGGCTTTGCGTGAGATTAAAATACTTTGCAATCTTACACTTGAGAATATATACGAGCAGACCTTTTAGGAGTTGTTTTATGATTTTGGGATTGGAAGAGCGGAAAGAGTGGGTTCTGGCGGGGGAGCATAAGGCTTTGCGGCAGGGGCGTGGAGTTGATGTTGCTGTGGAATGTAAGCGGGAAGGGCTTTCCTTGATGCGGAGTTGGGCCAGACTTACCCGGCGCATGTGTGAGCAGGAGCATGTGGTAATACAACCCGGCGATAGGATTATCTTTGCCAGAACCCTGATGCATTCGTTTTGCCCGGTCCCTGAGAACATACCTCGCGATACGATTGGCTCTGGAGTAGATAATGTATGTGCCGATTGGGGGATGGCTCTATCTTTTGGCTTGAAGGGCCGCAGGGATGTAGCAGTTGAATCCAAAGCAAAATACAGCGATGATGCAGAATCGGTGGAGTTTTTGGATTCAGCGATTGAGGTTTTGGATGCAATGATCGACTTTGCTGCCAGGTATCGTGATACAGCCAAAGAACTTGGTCGTGATGATCTGGTAGAGATTCTGAGTCAGGTCCCTGCCGGTAAACCCCGCTCATTCCATGAGGCACTTCAGAGCTTGAGGTTTATGCAGGCTGGTGTGTGGATGAACGGGAACGGGCATGTGGGATTTGGACGATTTGACCAGTATATGTGGCCCTATCTTGAAGCTGATTTGAACTCCGGCAGAACTGATATGGATGAAGCTGCTGCTCTGCTTGCTGAGTTTTTTATATCTCTGAATATGGATTCGGATGTGCATCCCGGAGTTCAGCAGGGAGACAATGGGCAGTCTTTGATGCTTGGAGGTATGAAGCCGGATGGAAGTACGGCTGTCAATCCTCTGACATGGCTGGTCCTGAAAGTCTCTGAAGAAGTTAATATGATCGACCCAAAGATCAATTTGAGAGTTAGTAAGGATACACCGCTGGACCTGCTGGTGGAAGCGTCCAGGCTTACCAGGAGAGGACTCGGATTCCCTCAGTATTCAAATGACGATGTTGTGATACCAGCTCTGATATCGCACGGGTATTCGGTTGAAGATGCCAGAAACTACACTGTGGCAGCCTGCTGGGAATTTATTATCCCTGGGAAAGGGATGGATGTCCCCAATATCAATGCACTGTCTTTCCCTGCTGCTGTGGATAAAGCGATCAGAGACGGGCTTAAAAATGGATCGAGCTTTGATGAAATCCTTGATATGGCTGGTTGCAATATTCTTGACCAGGTCAATATGTATGTGGATGACAAGAAGAGAAAGACCAATTGGGCTCCGGCTCCTTACTACTCCTGCGTTATGACCAATTGTCTTGAAAAAGGCAAGGATATGAACCACGGTGGAGCGGAGTATTATAACTACGGGATCCACGGAAGCGGTTCCTCGAATGCAGCGGATGCCCTTGCAGCAGTTAAGCACCTTGTCTTTGACACGAAACAGGTCAGTCCGGATAGATTCCTTGCAGCCCTGCAGACTGATTATGCTGATGAACCAACGCTGCGGGAGACTCTGCTCCAGGAATGCCCGAAGGTTGGCAACAACGATGATCGGGTAGATATGCTTCTGGTAAAGCTGTTTGAATACTTTGCTGATGCCTGCGAGAGTATCAAGGACAACGGCAGAGGGGGGATCGTTCGACCGGGGACGGGGTCTGCTATGTACTATATATGGTTGACCAGTGCACGGAGTTTTGACATGCTGGAACCTGCAGTCGGAGCTACAGCTGATGGCAGGCATGCTACGGATTTCCTCAGCTGCAGCTTGGCTCCGGCTTCCGGAGTTCCTATAAATGGTCCACTGAGCGTATTGCAGTCGTTCTCAAAAATAGACTACCAACGGATATGCAACGGCGGACCTATAACAATAGAGCTATCAGATACGGTTTTCAGGAGTGAAGATGCGTTAACGAAGGTAGCAATGCTGGTGCAGGCCTTTGCTAACCTGGGCTGCCACCAGATGCAGCTAAACACCCTGAACCCGGAGACTCTTCTGGATGCTCGTGAACACCCCGAAAAACACCGGAACCTGATAGTCCGAGTCTGGGGCTGGAGCGGCTACTTCTGCGAACTGACCCCGGAGTATCAGGAGCATATTATTAGTCGGCATGTTTATACCGCTTGAGTTGAAAGTTGAAAGTGGAAAGTGGAGAGTTGAAAGTGGAAGGGACTGTTAATCCGTTCGTCCTGAGCGCAGTCGAAGGATGGACGGATTGCTCATTTGTACAGGTGATGAATGATATGGTCAAGGTGGTTGCACATAGAGGGTTTTCGGGGGAGTTTCCTGAGAATACGCGGGTTGCCTTTGCGGAAGCAATTGGGCTTCGTGTTGATATGATCGAGTTTGATGTCCATTTGTCTGCTGATGGGGAACTGATTGTGATTCATGACCCTACTGTTGACCGGACATCAAACGGCTGTGGAAGTATTCGGGATATGTCGCTATCTGAGATCAAGGCTTTGGATGCAGGGGCTTGGTTTGGTGATGAGTTCAAAGGGCAGCGTTTTTTGACACTTCAAGAGGCTCTTGATATTACTGCTGGTTCCGGGACAAGGCTCAATGTGCATATCAAGGCGTATGATGATGACAGGGAGAAAGTCGTTGGGCTGACTGTATCTGAGCTGGTGCATCGCGAGCTTCTTGACCAGGCGTTTGTAGCATCAGACGAAGAGTCCATTGCATTGGCAAAGTCTATTGAACCGGATCTACAGATATGTAACCTGGATACAACACCTCTTGAAACTTATGTTTCGCGTTCTGCTGCTGTAAACTGCCTGATTCTCCAACCTGGCAATGAACAGGTGACTACGGAGTTTGTTGCAGATGCCCATGCACACGGTATGGAAGTGAACCCATTCTTTGCAGACGATGTGCAAGAGATGCAGAGGCTGATCGACTGCGGAGTTGATGGAATACTTACCAATTATCCGGATAGACTGCAGGCTTTGCTGAGATCCTGACTTTTGTATTAACCACGGAATACACGGAATACACGGAATACACGGAAAGGCAATGGGAAGGTATGAGAACGATTTTTCGCAGGAGTATTCGGAAATAGAAAGATTGAACTCAGATTCCGTATACTCATAAATTCGCAGATTTACGCAGATTTTGGGGAATGGAGATTTCTCGCGGAGACGCGGAGGGCATGGAGATAAAATTACTGAATTATTGCAACGATTTATTGCTTGATATTTGTCCTCTAGTCCTTTTATATACCCCATGGCGAGTGCATTATATAAATGAGCGTGAAAATATCCGATAGATTCTTCCCTCAGCCGCTTCCATCCATACTTCGACTTCCCAAACACCGGGTGGTATGCGTTACCTTTGATTCGCTCAGCACGAACGGAAGCGGCTGAATAGCACAATAGGATGCATTTACACTGTCTTTCTTGTCCATTTTCAGTAAATCCAATATACTCTACGGTATGTTCTCTCTATTGCCTCGGAGGTATGAAGTGCGGATTAGCTTTACATATAAGATATGGCTGGTGTCTGCGATTTGTTTTGTAACTGCTCTTTGCGGTCTAAATGTGTCTGCTGAAGTTGTGGGTACGGATGCTTTGTATGAGGGTTTTCAGGATAGCCAGGCTGCTGTTAAGAAGCTGGACCTGCAGCCAGAGAACTGGAATGTGGCTGATGGGTTGCTTACCAGCTTGAATAAGTCGGATTCTGTGATTGATTTCCGTTTTGGCAAACCTGAATGGCGCAATTATGAGCTGGAGTTTAAGGTCAGACGGACTGCGATAAATATAAGCGATCAACATTTTGGAGTCCGATTGCATTGTTCAGAGAAAGATACTGCCCCGGCGAGTTTTTTGCAGTTCTACTGCCGCGGCGGCAGCGTTATATTTATGGAGAATGTGGCAGGCAAGACTTTGCGGCACGATGCAGTCGGGGATTTAGCGATTCCGTTGGAGGTTGGTGCAAATGCTCACTGGACTACTTTCAGGATAAGTGTTATTGATGACGTTGCTAAAGTCTATATAAATGGGACACTGCTGGGAACTGTGCAGGATGTGGTACCCCGAAAAGGTCAGGTGGAGTTTTATACATATGGTGTGGTTGTGCAGATTGACGATATAAATGTCACTGTATTGAGCACGGAGGATAAGAGCGTGCAGGGACTGGAACCAAGCAGGAATATTCTATCGAACAGCAGCTTTGAATATTGCACCCAGGATGATCTTCCGGACTACTGGGGATGTCCCCACTGGGGTATTCAAGACCAATACTGGGCATTGAATTTCGAGCGCTGGACGAAGTGTTTCAAAACGGATACTGAGACTGCATTCGATGGCGGTCGGAGTATGCGTATATATTCTCCTTCGGATAAGTCGAATGTCGGGTCCAACGGGTTATGCCTGCGTTCTACTCAGACCGGGAGCTCTGCCAATGAGCAGTATGTGCTCTCTGCATACATGAAAAGCCTGCAGCCGGGAATGAAAGTAAATATCGGCGGTAAGGAAGTTGCTCTTACGACTGACTGGCAGAGATACAGCACCGGCTTTATTCAAGACGGGCTGAGTCCTTATGTAGATATGATCAACATTTATCCGGTAGATAATGGGACTTTCTGGATAGATGCAGTCCAGCTTGAGAAGGGAACGGAACTTACAGCTTATGTTCCTTCACTCCGAGACACAGTTCTATTAGCTCAGGTTAAGGGGGATAAATCGGCCAATCATGTGCCGATTTGCACTCCGAACAAAACCGGCAGCGATCTCAAACTCGATGGACTGCTGGATGATGAATGCTGGCAGAATGCGAAGCAACTGGATTTTGGTCTGCTGAATGGCGGCACTCCGGTTGAGTCCTCTTATGCAAAACTTACATATACAGCTAAAGGTATCTACGTCGGTGTCCATTGCACTGATGCCTCTGCAAAAGAGGTTAAGTGCCAGAATACTCAGCACGACAGCAACGTTTGGACGGACCCTTCAATAGAGATATTCGTAGATCCCAGACTCAGCAAGACAGACTATTTCCACTTTGCATTTAACAAAGATGGTGTTATGTGCGATGCAAAAGGAACTGATACGACATGGAATTGTTCGTGGAAAGTAGCTACACATATCGGAGATGGTTTCTGGAGCGCTGAGGCGTTTCTGCCTTTTAATGAACTCGGAATTGACAATATGGTAGGAGAGCGATGGGGTATCAATGTTTGCAGGAGCAATCAGCAGGCGAATGAATACACATGCTGGTCTCCTACTTTTGCCGGTTTCCATACACCTGACAGATTTGGAGAGGTAGTCCTCGACAGCCGTGTGCTAAACGATTACCGGGTGTTTGCAAAAGATCCCAACCTTTCATTGCTGTCAAAAGATATCGGCACCCTGTCTATAAACATTGGAAATGCAACTTCTAAAGATCTGGATTTGCTGGTCAAGGTGTCTGCAGATGACGGCATCAAACCTCCAGGTGAACTCAAGTCCCACATTGCTAAGGCATCCAGCGAAATCCTGTTATTTGGTAAGTTCAAGCTTAAGGATGCGACTGCAAAACCCTGGAGGGTTTCAATATTCACAGCAGATGGCAAGCAAATGCTGTATTCGAGTCAGTTAGCATTGAGTTGCCCGGCAGCTATAGAAATGACCCCTCAGTTTATTCTCTATACATCTGAAAAAGAGATGCGGATCAGGCTTCGGCTCGGATTTGCCGGTCAGTTGATAAACAAGTCAACCGCTGTGATCAGCATTAGCAGAGATGGTAAGGATGTATTCAAACGCAAACTTGATCGGCTTACCCCGGAAAACTACATTACGGTGCCTGTTGCAAAGTTGCCCAGTGGGAAGTACAGTCTGTCGGCTAAGCTTATAAATAAGGCTGGTGGAGTGATTGCTGCGGTAAACCAGGACTTTGAGAAGATGACCCCGCAGAAGAGCGAGGTTAAGATAGACCGGTTCAGCCGCAGCGTGATTGTTCACGGAAAACCGTTTTTACCCATCGGATGTGCATGGGAGGGGGATCTGCCAATTGAACTATTGAAATACCTTGCTGCCAGTGGTTCGAACACAGTTACTGTATTCTATGGAATGGATAAAATCGGGAAACTGCTGGACGATGCCCAGAAGTGCGGTCTGATGATCAAGCTCGGTATCTCTGCGAGGGAACTGGACAAAGCTGTCGAGTTAGTGAACGCTTTCAAGCATCACCCGGCTGTTCTGGCCTGGGATATATTCGATGAAGTCTTTACCGTAGAATGGGGCAAAAATAACTATAAGTTGGTGTCGGAGGCATGCACTAAACTTAAGGCTGTCGATCCTTATCATCCGGTGTATATTAATGAAAACGAGTATGGGCTGGGTTATTTGAGATCGAATGGTCTGGAATTCCCTGGCGAGATCATATCGGTTGACTATTATGCCTATCCTCCATCCGGAAATGTGCAGGCTATCGGGGATTATGTGAGACAGATGTATGAAGTCGGCAAGTCCGGGTATAAACCAGCCTGGATATATTCATTTGCATCAGGATATGCATTCTGGGCCAGCCGGGATTTATCAGCTTCAGAGCAGGTGTGTTCTACTTATACTTCGTTTATAAATGGGGCATCAGGACTATTCTACTGGGCTTCACATCCCAAGAGTAAATCGCAGTGGGCGGCAATCAAAGGGCTTATGTCTGAGATCAGGCAGCTTACTCCTGCAATTACATCACCTCTTGCAGTAAACCAGGTCCGGTCTTCTGCTCCGACTGTTGAGGTACTTACTAAGAAGTATAACGGGGCACTGTATCTCATTACTCTAAACACTTCCAGAGAGCCTGTTTCTGCAAAACTGGATCTTTCGTCTTCATTGCCTGCAGGACATGCACCTAAAGCTACCGTAATGTTTGAGAAACGGTCGGTTGCAGTGAAGAGTGGAGTGATCGACGACAAATATGCCGGGTTTGAAAGGCATGTTTATTTGATTAAGTGATCGGAACAATTATTACTGCCTCCGTTCTCTCTTTGAATGGGTAGGGGGATGTGATCCTGGTATTGCGCTTAGTATTATCGGTTGTTTTTGACTGCAAACTGGTCACATCCCCCTCGTTCACTATGTTCACGAGCCCCCTTCAAAGGGGGAATTATCTGATGTTGCTGGATTTCTTTAGTGGTGAAGGTGACTATGGGATATTACGATATCTGGACTGCTATTATTGGTATGGTTTTTGTTGGAGCTATCAGTTCTGTCAGCCTGGGAGCAGAACTCAAAGTTGAGGCTATTGACTACACTCAGCGTGTTATTTATCATTCTCCTGAGACACCCGGGTATACTTCGTGGATTGGACTTTGGCAGATGGCTGATGGGCGGTTGCGGTGTGATTTTACACAGATAACCGGGCCTAAGGACAAACCGGTTGCTACTATTCCAGTGATTGAATCGAAAGACAATGGCAGCACCTGGACGCAGATTGCTGATGCTCCAACTGAGATCACACTTTCAGATGGGATTCTTGTTGCCAATAAGGATTCAAACAGGGGAACGGCAGTGCTGCCGGATGGAACGCTGGTTCGGCCTACGACTCCTCCCTGGGATATGAAAGAGACAGGTTATGTAGAGCGTTCTACCGATGGCGGAAAGACGTGGAGTGCGAGGATATACCTGCTGCCTGCTGATGAATACAGGATGTGGCCGACGAATATCCGACGGCTTCGTGATGACAGACTGGTGCTGTTTGCCGGTGTGTGGAAGCGGAGCGATGGCGACCTGCAGAAGAGAATGACCAAGAATATGTTTGTGTCATCAGATAAAGGCAAGACCTGGGGAAAGCCTATACAGTTGATGACTGCTGAAGAGGGAGTATGCGAGGAGAGTGATTTTTGTGAGCTCCCAAATGGCGATCTGTTCTGGGTCCACAGAGCTGCGCACTTTCCGGATCATGAGACCGATATATCCCCCCTCGCAGCAAAGATGGGGAGCACTCCACCTTACTCCTATTGGTACAGCGACCGGATGCAGGGGATTGTGCACAAGCAGGGGAAGACATTCGTGCCGGGTAAATGTGAGCCTGCCGGATTGCCACACAGCGGGTATCCAATGGTGATGTATACAAAAGAGGGGATCATCCTGCACTTAGCCACGGATTGTATCAAGTGGACTTCTGATCTTGGGAAAACATGGACCAGACTGGACATTCCAGGCACTCCCTATTATCCCAAAGCAATCCAGCTTAAGGACGGCAGGATAGTAGTAATAGGACACAATGGCTCGGATGACAAATACGGGACAGTGGATCAGAGTATTCAGATGCAGGTGTTTAGGTTGAAAGTTTCGAGGAAGTAGGCTTTACAGGTTGGAAGCCTTTATTACAATTTGCCCGATCACCTGGTGTTTCCAGGGCTGGGTGATAGGATAGATTAAACTGTTTTAATAGTAGCACAAGCAATTCCCCCTTGGAGGAGAGGGTTAGGGGGATTGATCTTTACTGATACAAGCTTTATACACTCAGTTCATGCATACGAAGGAATGTTGGATTCTTGTTGGTTCTTCCCATCAATCCCCCCTAACCCCCCTTCTCCAAGGGGGAATTAGGCGAGTGCTCCGTCTCCACGGAAGGAATTGATTACTGCTATTCCTCCCAGACGGGATAGGGTTGTAAATGTCCGCATGCTGGCATGTTTTACGCAGTCACATCAGCCTCAGTATATGTTATTGCCTGCAGGCTTATGTCTCCCCAGCCCCAGAAGTCTCCGGTGGGGTCGGAGCCGGAGGCGTAGTATAGGACTGTTACTATGTGTCCATCTTCGAGTTGTATGGTGCTCGGGTAACCGAGGTCACCGTTACGGACTCCATCACCTGCCAGCAGGACTTCCTTATCTTTGTTCCAGGTCTTACCCTGATCATCGCTGAATAGCAGTCCGCAGCCCATTGGTCTAATCCTTCTGCCGAATGTCAGCATTACTCTTCCGCTGTCCAGTAGTGTCAGGTCAGCCGGATGCTCTCCTACACGGGTTACTTCGATAGGTTCGCTCCAGGTCATTCCTGAATCTTTGCTTTCCAGTATCGATACAGAACCGGCTATGTTTCTGGCTGCACAGAGTATTGTGCCATCGGGAAGGAAGAGATATGATGCTTCGTTGTAACCGTACGCGACGGGAGTTTCATCACCCCAGGTCAATCCCTCATCTTTGCTTCTGACTAGTATACAGAGGTTAGTGCCGGCAGCATGCTCTTCTCCTCTTGGAGCTCCATACACGCTCATTATGAGCTCTCCATTAGGCGCTGTGATTATCCGACCATACGGGGATGCCAGTTTCAAATACTCGGAGTGATATAATACCGGTTCCGACCATGTGCATCCGTTGTCTGAACTCTTGCAGTAGAACATAGCATCAACATCCGGAAGTTCGTACGCAGGATCGTTTGCATAGGTCATGTTTCCGCGTTCGTCAGCGACATAGCTCTGAAGTCCGGCTTTCCAGAATGCTGCAATGAGGTCACCGGCTTTGTTAACTCCGAAAGCCGGGTTTCTGGGGTCTTCTCCACCGGGAGTTATCCGAGTCATACTCGACCAGGTCTTACCGCCATCAGCGGATGTGCTGACAGCCAGGGTCCCGTTGATACCTACATGCGGAGCATCTACTCTGAATATGACAGCCAGAGAATCTGCACCGGTCTTTGCCAGCACGGGGAAGTATCCGTTATTGGAGCAGACCAGGTATCTATTGACTCTGCGCCTGACTCCTATGAAAATATCGCTTTCAGTATTTAGACTAACAGGTCCAGCCATGTTTTGTGCCTCCTGGAATATTCATTTAGTCAGAGGTTCGTCAGACGGGTAGGGGATTCCTTCGGGATCTTTGTGATTGTGGTGCAGGCTTCCAGCCTGCAAGGAACAGTTGAACGGGAAAGGCAGGCTAGAAGCCTGCACCACAAAGGCAGGCAGGAAGGCTGCGTTACAATGTGCAGTCATTTGAAGGAATACAGCCGGTGTAAGTCTAAGCATTGGAGGAGGGTAACAGTTCAGTTTTGTATGAATTTAAAGTCCATTCATACTTCGATACGCGCTTTGCGCTACTCAGCACGAACGGACTTTGGGCCAGTTCACAGTAGTCTGAACTCTTTCGGAGGAGGGGTTATGCCAGGGGTTTGTTTCAGGTATGATCTCTATATTGAAAATCCGAGGTAGGGTGATGGATTCCATCGTTCGACCTCTAGCTATTAAAGGGGATATTTATGAAAACAGGAACATTGTCACTTAGAGTCAGCAGACCGATTTGGGAGATTGACGAACGGTTTGAGGAATTGGTTGGGATGCTGAAGAGGCATCCGAAGGCTTTTGATGAAATTGCACTCTTTACTTCATTTACACATCCACCTCTGACGCAGGAAGTTTTATTTCAGGTGGCTAAAAATGCTTCGAAGGTGATCCCTGTTCTCAAAGATATGGGTTATGCATGCGGGATCAATATGCTCTCTACTGTGGGACATCACGAGGAGAACCTTGAGTATTCCCTGGATGAGCCCTGGCAGCGGATGATGGATATTGAGGGAAATGTATCCCGGGGATCATATTGTCCACTGGACCCGGGGCTTCGCGGGTATATATCAAAGTCATATAAGGCACTGACTGAGGCTGGCCCGGACTTTTTATGGATAGATGATGATGTCCGGCTGGAAGGGCATATGCCTGTTGTCCAGTGCTGTTTCTGCGACCGGTGTTTGGAGCGGTTTAGCGAAGAGACCGGCAGAAACTGGACGCGGGAGTCTTTGAAAACCGCCATAAATTCTACTGATGCTGCGGAATCATTTATAGTCCGTAAAGCTTGGCTCAGACACAACAACGGCATAATGTGGGACGTTATGAACCAGGTCCGGGTGGCTGTGGACAGTGTGAATCCGGGCTTGCCTGTCGGGCTGATGTGCGGGGAGTCTTTCTATAACGGATACGGCTTTGGGGAGTGGCTGGAAGAGCTTTCCAGAGATGCCCAGAAACCTGGGATGCTGCGGCCCGGTGGGGGATTCTACACCGATGCTACCCCGATTGCTATTCTTCAGAAAGCTCACAGCCTGGGCCGGCAAACTGCGGAAGTTGCGAAGAGTGTGGTGGATATCCAGTCTGAAATTGAGTGCTTCCCTTATGCCAGGCTTGGTAAGAGTATTAAGATGACCTGCACCGAGGCAGCGGTCTACATTGCAAACGGATGCACGGGGACTGCATTCAATATTATGGGTTCCCTGGGTGCTCCTATACCGGAGTATGAAGCATTTCTGGTTGCGATAGAGAAATATCGGGATTTCTATGAGGTTATAGCGGATACTTTCCAGAGGAGTGACTGCGAGGGTATGTGGCAGCTTTCATGCAAGGACCTGCTGGCTTCTGAAAACCTGGGGTCTGAATGGTTTGCAGGTGCAAAGACTCTGCCAGTGAACGGCCAGGTGATTGAACTTGCCAGTGCTGGAATCCCCATTGCAACATCTCAGAATGCCGGGGCGCTTACGTTTATTACCGGTACAGCTCCTCTGGCTTTCTCCAAAGAAGAGATAGAGAAGGTCTTGAGCGGTGGTGTGATGATGGACGGAGCTGCGCTGGAGTGTTTGACACACATGGGGTTTGGGGATCTTTTGGGGTTCAAAGTTGCAGGCAAGCGCGAGGATGATACGGTTGAAGAACTGACCGATGATCCGATCAACGCCGGTTTCGCTGGTTGGCACAGGGACTGCAGGCAGTCATTCAAATGGTGGGTTGAGACAGCCTACCTGCTGGAACCGATTGATCCGACTGCCAGAGTAACCTCGAAGGCTGTGGATTTTGAACTCAAGGGTGATTCGCCGATCAGTGGGCTATATGAGAACAGGCTGGGTGGGAGAATTGCAGTGTTCGGATACTTCCCCTGGTCATTCACAGGTTCTTTGGTCAGATCAACCCAGCTCAAGAGAACATCAGTCTGGCTCTCCAACAACAAGCTGCCTGGATATGTGGAGACCTATGATAAAGTGGCGATCTGGTGCAGAAGAAATCCGGCAGGCAAGCGCGCGGCATTCCTGCTGAATATGTCTTTTGACTCAGCAATAGATCTGAAAGTGCGGCTGACGGATGCTCCTGAGAAGATGACCCTGCATACACCATTTAATACCCCTGTTATGCTGACTGGTGAGAAGGGTGCTGATGGGTATACGACGTTTACTATTCCTGAATTAGGAAGCTGGGATATGGCGATGATTAGTTAATTAGCAATTGACAATTGATAATTGATAATGGACAATGCGGGTCCTTTTGGGGTTGCATTGTCCATTTTGTATTATCTATAACTCCAACCACTGGTAAGAGAAATATTTTCACGCGGAGACGCGGGGCGCGGAGAATCGGTATTTGAATAATAAAGGAGGAAATGTCTGGTTGACATCTAACTTTCAACATATAGCTTCTGATTGTTGAGGTTTGTGTATGTCTGGTGCAAAAAAGAGTATTTATATTTTTCTTATATTGATAATTCCGGTGATGGTGTGTGTGCTTACATTCAAGACCCTACAGAATAAGGGTGAAATCAATGAATAGATCAGCAGCCTATGCGATAGGTCCGGTTATACTGGTGGTTTTAGTTGTTATTGGTGCGCTGGGATTGGGTTTTCTGCAACCTGAAACGGACAGGGATGTATCCAGGGGATTAGGGGATCTGGAAGAAACACTTGAGACGTATGGGGTACTCCCGCATGGCTTTGACCGGAATAATGAGCAAGCCAGAGTGCTGGTGCTGGTCGGCAGGGCTTGTGTTGTAGTCACAGGTAGATATGTTGATCGGGTTACTGCGGACAAGGCCAAGTATGCAGCTGTTAGTTTTCTTGATGGAAATGGATTTGATGGTGTAAAGGCTCGATTGATTGTTTCCAAAGGCTATACCATTATGCACCTGAGGTGGACTGTTGGTTCATTCAAGAGCAGCGGTAGTGTCACGTTTCCTGTAGGCGCTTTTTATCAAGCGATGAAGCCAGTTTGTGAAACGCAGAAAATGGTAATTTTGGTTGGGGAAAGCACCGAATACAAGAGTCCGGTTGGCACAGTTGCAAATACAAATGATAAAGCATTTTTTGATGCAAGTAAATTAGGTGTTGGGCAGACTATTAGAGTGAGTGGAAAAATCAGCAAACCAATGCTCGTGGTTTTCTTTTGTGCAATTTTATTTGCACTAGCTTATTGCATATTCCAGGCTCATATTCTTATGAACAATAAAATTCCGGCAGTAAAACGGTTGCAACTCTTGAAAATGAGACATCTTCCAATATCAGGAGGATTTAGCTTTGTATTTCTTCTGATATGTATCTATACATTTGAGCATAATATTGACCTTGTGTTTCCAGGATATTGGTATCTTGAAGAGATCAATGGCATAAAGCAACTGCTCATATCGTTATATCCGCCAATGATACCAGAACTGCTAATGATAGTGTCATCTTTTCTACTTGTAGCTCTTGCAAGGGTTGAGGTTGAATTAGAACTGCTGCCACATAATGAGAATTTCGCCAGGCTGAAGCGAAGCAGAGAAATGATATACAGCCTGATACCGTGGGTTGTTACCACGTTACTCGCAGTTGCAGCATTCTATATATGTGAAGATTACAATTTTCGATCTTCAAAGACTCCATTCATTATTTCTTTCGTAGTAGTCATTTTTACACTGAAGTTGTACTCTCTACTTAACATATCATACCGCTCGCAAACAGCCTCTCTCGATGAAACATGGATACAATTAACGAAGGGTTTTCTAAATGGTCTGAACACAAAACTGGCGGGTTATCCCAATACACGCCCATATAAAATGGTTCTGGATGACAGCGACAAAGGAATGCTTGTGCCATACATAAGAAAAGGATGGTTTGGCAGATTACACGTCTCAGTGAAAACTGCTCAGTTGATGGATTGTGATGAACTCGAATTTCTTGTAACAGCAGAAGCTTGCATTAAGCGATCCAAAGCATTCTGGTATCTGCTTGGAAGTATACCGGCAATATACTGGGTAATAATTTCATTCAACTACGTAATGACACACCGGGATTTACCAGCTAAAGTGCTGTTAATTGTTGCTTCCATGATGTTACCCGTGCTTGCCGAAGAGTTATTTCGGAGCATCTATACATCCCATATAAAATCCGGAATCCGGTTTGCTTTGTATTATACGCATGATAAAGATGCTGCGGTTTCTGCATTTGATAAGATAACCGGATGGAAATCCGAAACGTCTCTGGATTATCCTGAGAAAGAAATGAAGATCAATGAATCTGAGCTTTTGGAATCTGTTGTCAAGGAAAAGAAGAAAGCTAGAAACTCGGTGAGTTTAGATTAGTGGATACAATGAAACGAAAGGACCACAATGGCTGTATATTCCCAGGACGCATTGAAAGACACCAAAGGTAACTGGCTGATTATTGCTCTTATCGCAGCAATTATGAGTCTTTATATTGCTGTTTGTAGCATATATTTTATGGTATGCAGACGCTCGTATCCTCCGGAGATGGTAAATGCTATTAATGAATCCCGTAAAATGCTTCCATCTCATTTGGGTAATCGATACCCCAGAGCTCTCATACAGGCAGGTGGATCATATTGTACCGTCGCACTGGATATTTACAATAAAAGAGACTGTAAGGAAATCCTGCAGCAGTTGGATGATCTTCTTGCACCGGATTATTACAAACATAGTGCTTGGAAAACTATATACATATCCAATATAGAATACTACACAAAAACCTGGTATAGATCCCGGTTCGGACAGTTGGGTGTTATCAACGCTCTACCTTTGTCTTCTATTGATTCAATCGTTCGTAAAATAGATGCGGCTGCGAATGTAGTAGTTCAGATTCCGGCTTATCTAAAACTTGAATCACACATAAAGCCACTTTCAAATACATATACATATAAATGGTATCGTATTCAGGATTTCCCATCCGGTCAAGTTATCGCAATTGATGGTAGATTGCTTATATGGCCGCATATTGTTTGGATATTCATATCTGTCCTGATTATTATATGTGCTCTCGGTTGTTCCATTTACCTGTCCGTTATCATACGAAAACCTCAACGTACATGTGAAGAAGCTTTGGTAATAATCAACAAATGGCAACCCCTTATTTGCCTCTACCTGCCACTGTTGGTTTTTATTGTTATGGGTGTTGGTATTGTCACTGGAAATATATATCGGGTAGTTGACCAGTGGCACGGTTTTGGTGAATCATATTCATTTGCAGTTTTATTATCCCTATGCCCAGTTCTCTCTGTTCCAATGATCAGTGGATTAATATCTGAAACTTACAAATATCTGTTAATGAGTGCAATCAAGCTGCATGATCTCGATATTGCTCCTCAGGAAAGGAACCGTATAAGGGACAAATCAAAATTGATATTGATCTGCATGAATGTGGGTTCATCGTATATCTTGTATATTAGTATCCTGGTTGTTTCCCCGATATTTGGAGGAATATTGTTATTTGCATCATTTATACTATATTTATACCTGGCAATTAAAACGACTATGTATACTAGATTGCAGAATATTGAGATGATAAAGGCTGACGATGATCCCGAAACATGGGTGCTTGAGAAGACCAGGCGATTGTCTGAATTATCACGTTCACTTACTGATCAGCTCAAAATACAATCTGTTCCGGTGACAATATCTTCAAAAGAGATGGGCTATGAGAAGTTATTTATAAAGACACAAGATAGAAAACTGTTTGTATCTATTGCTACTGTAAAGGAGTTCAGTGAAGAAGAAATCAGATTTCTGATGGCAGCAGCGTTGATAAGGTTATATGGAGGGACAACCTTAAAGATAGCTTCGATTTTATTGATGTTTATTGCTGTTGCCGTGATTGGCTTTATGTTATTGATTTCCCCGGGATCTTCTTTGTTAAATTCTCTGCGTGAAAAAGAACCTATAATAATAGTTGTTCTCCTACTGAGTTATCTTTTATCACCGTGTATGTCTTACAAACAAGCCCTAAAATTAACCAATAATCCCGACGCAGCTTCGTCAGCTCTTCGCAAGAAGATCTGGTGGCAGACAAGTCGGAGTAATGCATCTGTGTTGTTTGATCAGGATTATATAGCTTTGCGGCTTCTAAGGCTACCGATTGGCAAAGAGGATAAAACCACATGAAAGCAACAAGACTTATAATGGACCCAGTATTCTAGACAATATTTTCTGCAAAAATAAGTTAGAATCTAGCTATGAGAAAACGCTACAGTTCCGATTTTAAAGTCCGTGTT
>Ga0118677_10002323_pt1 | contig 38493 bp, 28 predicted proteins | sample AliMusrvi5mmetaG_FD_86154 | JGI IMG/M metagenome (GOLD analysis project Ga0118677, IMG submission 86154) | reverse complement strand
CCCCTTCTGCATGATCGCGAGGCTGTAGGCTCCCTCGAGGGGCTCCAGGGCCTCGCGCAGAAAACCTTCGCGGTCTTCGCGGCGCGAGCGGGAGAAGGCGTGGAGTATAAGCTCGGAATCAGCCGTGCCCTGGAATATAGAACCCTCGGCAGTAAGAGCCGCGCGGAGAGCTCCGCCGTTCGAGATGTTGCCGTTGTGCGCAAGCGCTATCCTGCCCTTGTTGCAATCGACGACTATTGGCTGGGCGTTCTGGACGCTCGAGCCGCCGGCGGTCGAGTAGCGGACGTGGCCGATCCCGAGCCGCGAAGGGTGAATTTCCTGCAGGTACTTCCCCAGCACGGGGGCGACCATGCCCAGTTCGCGCCTCGAGCGCCATGCCCCTTCCTCCTCCCAGGCGATGCCGCAGGATTCCTGTCCCCTGTGCTGGAGGGAAAAGAGCATGTAGAAGAGACTTCTTGGGATATCCAGTGGATCAGGCGAGCGTATTCCCGCGACACCGCAGAAATGCCCTAGATCAGTACCGTCTTCGGGGGAGATAGGCTCCATAGCGGATATTACCCGTCAGGCCAGTCCGTGGTCAAGATTGTCGGCTAACCACGGAGGAGGGGCTCCTGAGCGGCCAGGCATTCAGGAAGGAGGTAGACATCCTCAACACCGTCGATCAGGATCGCGCCCATTCCCAACTCCATCGCAGGCGCGAGATCCACGTCGAAACGGTCGCCAATAGAAACGCAACGGCCCGGTTCCAGCCCCATCCTGCGCGCCGTCTCGATGAAGGGCTCCGGCGCGGGTTTTCCCACCAGCGTATCGTCGAGGCCTACGAGGACTCCGAACCGTGACCGCACGCCAAGAGCCGCGAGGCTGCGCTCACCGACGAGGCGGGGATTGTTGGTCAAGAGGGCGAGGCTGTAGTTCTTGGCAAGCATGCCAAGAGCGCGATCGAGCCGCACGTCTCGTTTAAGCCACTTAGCCGGGTCGATGCATTCTACGCGCCAGGCCACACTTGTCGAGATCTCGATTCCCAGGGCCGCGAAAAGCCGGCCAAGGCTCGTCACGCCCAGGCCCGCTGTGCTTCGCTCGGCGCGCAGAGCCGCTATCTTGGCCGCCGCGGCCTCCGTGCTCATCCCCAAGTCTCTGCCCAGCCTCTCGACGAGAGCCTCCTCTTGGGAGGCTGCATAAGCGGGATTGGTGTACAGCGTATTGTCAAGATCGAAGATGAGGGCATGGGGCCTTGAACCTATCGCGACGATCTTCATCGAGCCCTATGCCGCCCCGTGCGGAAGGGGCTCTTCTTCGCCCTCATCCGCACTGCTCTTCGCGGCCAGGCGAGTGTGGGGGGCCGGTGATGCATGGCCGACACCCTCCCTGGCCTTGCGTTCCAGCTGCTTCTTGATGCGCTTGGCGACGAGTTCGCGATTGTCCAGCATCGAGGATACGGACCTGTTGTGGTGGACGAGGCTTATTATCTGCGCAAAGAGTCCGGTGACATCGGCCTGGATGAACCATTCCTTCTGCAGGAGCTCTTTCTGGTGAACGGCGTTGGTTCCTATGATCCGAAAGAAGAGGCCCTGGCGGTAGGCAGTCTCGAAATCCTCGATGGCACTCCCCGAAAACAGAGGAAGAGAAACAGCGCAGATCACGCGAGCTGCCCCAAGGTCCTTCAGGTGCTTCATGCCCTTGATGAGTGTTCCGCCCGTACCGATCATGTCGTCCGCCATGAATACGGTCTTGCCCCTAACTTCGCCTAGGAGCTTCATCTCGCTGATGTTGGAATCTGCCGCGCTGCGCGTGACCTTCGAGTAGTCGCGCTCCTTGTACAGGAGGGCGAGCGGCTTTTGCAGTGCATTGGCATAGAACTTATTACGGTCGACCGCTCCGGTGTCCGGAGCGAGCACGACGAGATCTTCCTTCGAGATATCGAGTATCGCGATCAGCTTGTCGATCACTTGCAGCGAGGCGTGCAGGTTTTCGAGGTGCAGGTGGTCGAAGGAGTTTTCGATCTCCTTTGAGTGGATATCGAGAGTGATGATGCGGGACACACCCAAGTTCTCGATCATCTTGCCCACGCGCGACGCTGTCAGGCCCTCCCGGCCCTTCTTCTTGTGCTGCCGGCTGTAGGGATAGGCGGGAAGAACCAGGTTAACCCTCTCGGCCCCAGCCTGCACGGCGGCGTCGACCGTCACAAGCATTGAGAATATGTGGTCGTTGACCGAGAGGTTGCGGTGCACCGAACCCTCGTTAAAGGGAATGGGCTGATGGTTCTCTATGTCCTGGAAGATGTACAGGTCCATGCCCCGCACCGAATCGAGAATCTCGGTCTTGACTTCGCCGTTGGGGAAGTAGGTGTGCCGGGCATTTATCTTGAATCGCGGCGGCCTGTACTGATTTACATTGCCGGGAATATATAGAAGGCTCGATTGAATGTCGTTCTCGAAATTTATCTTCCTTGTCACGAGCTCCTGCGAAATATGGTAGCGCGCGGCCAGAGCGACACTCTTGCGGTCGAACCTGCGCTTATAAATTCCTGCAAGCCTGCGGATCACCTGATTCGCAAACGCTTCGGCGCCAGGACAGGCCAAAATTCCGAGCTTCGTGGGATTTGAGTAGCTCATTTGGAGTACCTTCAGTCGACGGGCTTGGCCAGAGGCTATCCTTTCGAGCTTCCGATGTCAATGCCTGCCTCTTTCCCCGCGGGGCTTCGCGAAGTCTCTTTGCTTTACGGCCCGCGATTACCGTGCTATCTTGGCAAACTGGCGGACCATAGTCCGACAAGCGAAAAACGAGGAGATCCGCCATGAAACGTACGGTGATCCGCATGATGGACGAGGCAGCGGCCAACTGGGCGACCGTTCCATACGCCTTCAATAAGGGGGCTTCGGGCTGGGTCTCGGTGAGCTTCAAGGAAGCCCGCGGCCGTTCTCGCGAATTCGCGGCCTGGCTGGTATCGATGGGTTTCGCAAAAGGCGAAAGCCTGGCCATTCTCGCGGAGGGAAGCCCCGAGTGGATCCTAGCCGAGAGCGGAACCCTGCTCGACAAAATGGAGCCGGCCATTTTGTCCTCCGGCCGCAGCGGCATAAGCAGCCTGGTCTCCGGGACAGACGACGACACAGATTTCATCGATTCCGGTCGCGAGGATCTCCTCGATGAGAATCCGCAGCGCAGTCTTGGTGGCCCCGTCGCGATCCACCAGGGTTTGCAGGGGGAGAGACCGCTGGGTCTTGCCAGCGGCAGTAATGATGGCTTTTTTTATGTCCACGGCTTTAAGACCTTTGGTTGTTGTGCAAGGCCGCAGGAGAGTTACAAAATGGCGCTGGATAGTCAACTACACGAGGCCGGCCTGTTCGACGCGGCGCGCGCATCGTGGTCAACAAAGTCGCCCCATTAGACGGACAAGCTCGCTTGCTGCAAGTAGAGGCATGGAGGCGTTCACCGGCGCGCAGCATTTAGGCCTTGTCATTACCCACAAGTCAGACGCGCTCAGATTAGCGCGGCTATTTGGCAAGCTGGCCTACCACTCGAAGGTGGAATGGCGCTTACTTGAGGTCGAGCAAAAGCAGGGGCCTTTCAACGGTCGCTGAGGACAGGGGCGAGGGCGCCCGCGTAGCTTTCCAGCCGCTGAGCCGGTACGCCCCGATTCCCGAGCCTGAGCCAAACTCGCTCCCAACTACCTCCAGGCCGCCCTCAGGCCCCCTCCAGGCGTATTACTAGCCAACCAGTAGGCCGGCAGCGGGCCGGTGCGGCACTCCCGTCGCCGACGCCCGCGGGCGGACCACCATTGGGCCCAAATGGTCGGGATGACCTGTGGCCGGATCAGCCCGGCGTCTGGCCATGATACCGACACGTTGCACCCTCCGTGCAGTGAATACGGTGGGAGCGCCGCGAGTCCAACTATGTGAGCGACAGCGCAGCAACTTAAAACCATCAGCAGTGTATGAGGTTATATGAAAACTCGGACATTATCAGGTTGGGTTTTGGGTATGGTATTGGCCAGCGGGGCAATGGCGCATGGCGTTGCCCAAGATGCTACTAAGGCCCCGCAGACGGCACTTTCATCAAATATCACAGCGGCAGTGGTTCCTGCCCCGATGGTTGTAGCTCCGACCAACAACGTCGGAGACAAGACGTCCTCATCCACCTTCCATGTTTCGCCTTGGGTGGACGAAGTCGAGCGACTCGCGAAGGCAGGGATTGATGAGAGGGTCATTTTGTCCTACGTGATCAACTCGGCCGGCACCTTCAATCTCACCGCGGACCAAATCGTCCGCTTGAAGAACCTTGGGGTCTCTCCCCAGGTCGTTAACGCAATGATTCAGCACGACCCGGAGCTGGTCTCCGGCGCCCGACCTCTGACGGCCGCGTCCCCGCCTTCATTGCCAGCCGCGTTCCAAGCGGCCCTGGCTGCCCATCCTCAGCCGGCTGTTGACTTGGCCAACCCATCAACCGCATCGGCAGAGCCACCGCGCGCTCCAGTACAGATCGTAGCCAATGAAGACTACGATCCGGAGAGGGATTGGTTCTACGTTGAGCCGGACGACGTGCCTGATCAACCGGCCAGCCTGGGCCCGGTGCGAGCGCCCTATGCCGTTAAACTCAACGACCCGATCATCATCTTGAGGCTTCCTTCACTTTCGCTCCCATATTGGTGATCGGGCACCGAATTAGAGCGAACTGAGACACCCGGTGGCAGGTTTTTGAAAGCCTGCCCGGTAACCATCTCAGACACCACCGAGAGAAGGTCCTCAGGGTAGGTTTGTGTGGCCCATGAGGTAACGGTCGCACTCGCGGGCGGCGCCACGGCCTTCGTTGAAGGCCCAAACCACCAGGCTCTGGCCGCGGCGGCAGTCGCCAGCGGCAAAGACCCCGTTGATATTGGTCGCGTATTTATCGAAATCGGCCTTGATGTTGGTGCGTGGGTCGCGATGGAGGCCCAGTTCTTCGAGCAAAGGCTGTTCGGGGCCCAGGAAACCCATGGCCAGCAGCACAAGCTGGACTGGGTGTGATTGTTCGCTGCCCGGCACTTCCTTAGGCACAAATTGGCCTTTGTCGTTGCGCTCCCACCGGATCTGGACGGTGAGCACTTCCTTGACCCAGCCCTGATCATCGCCGATGAACTTCTTCGCTGTGGTCAAATAGATGCGTGGGTCAGCGCCGAATTTCGCGGCGGCCTCTTCCTGCCCGTAGTCCAGGCGATAGATCTTGGGCCACTCCGGCCAGGGGTTGTCGGCAGCGCGATCCAAGGGGGGACGCGGAAGGATTTCCAACTGGACGAGGCTTCGGCAACCGTGGCGCATGGCAGTTCCCACGCAATCCGTGCCGGTGTCACCGCCGCCGATGACCATGACGTCCTTGGCTTCAGCAGAGATGAAGCCGCCGTTCCGGCTGCCGTCCAAGAGACTGCGGGTGTTATGCGTCAGGAAATCCATCGCGAAGTGGATGCCTTTGAGGGGGCGGCCCTCGACGGGCAAATCGCGCGGCTTAGTGGCCCCGGTGCAGAGGACGACAGCGTCAAAATCCTTGATCAGCTTCTTCGCGGGATAGCTCGCACCGACCTCGGTATTCGTTACAAACTTGACTCCCTCAGCCTCCATCTGGGCGACGCGCGGCAATACCACCTTCTGCTTGTCGAGCTTCATGTTGGGGATTCCATACATGAGCAATCCGCCGACGCGGTCAGCGCGCTCGAAAACGGTAACCGAGTGGCCGCCCTTGTTGAGTTGAGCGGCAGCACAGAGGCCAGCCGGACCGGAGCCGATAACCGCCACCTTCTTGCCAGTGCGGATCTTGGGCGGCTCGGGCACCACCCAGCCCTCCTGCCAGCCGCGGTCAATGATGTCGCGTTCCAGGTTCTTGATGGTAACGGGCAGGGCGTTGATGCCCAGCACGCAAGAGCCCTCGCAAGGGGCCGGGCAGACGCGGCCGGTGAAGTCGGGGAAGTTATTGGTCTTGTGCAGACGCTCAAGCGCTTCCTTCCATAGGCCGCGATAGACCAGGTCATTCCACTCTGGGATGAGGTTGTGGATGGGGCAGCCTGAGGCCATGCCGTTGAGCAGCGAGCCATTGTGACAGAATGGAACTCCACAATCCATGCAGCGGGCGGCCTGTTCGCGGAGCTTGGCCTGCTCTAAGTGGTGGTGGAATTCGTTCCAATCGCGAATGCGATCGAGGGCCGCGCGGTCTTGCGGCAGCTCGCGCAGGTATTCGATAAAGCCAGTCGGTTTGCCCATAGCGGCTTAACTTGGCGTCACTACGTTAAGGGTTTGCATCATCTCAGATCATCCGCCGCCGATACGGGAGGCGTCGCGTGCGTTTTCCTCGAAGGCGGCCATGATGGCCTGCTCGCCGCTCAAGCCGGAGTTCTGCACACGCTTCAGTGACTGCAGGACACGTTTGTAGTCCTTGGGCATGACCTTGACGAACTTCGGCACTGTTCCTTGCCAATCTGCCAGCAGCCTGGCGGCCAGCGCGCTCTGCGTATAGGTCCGGTGGCGCTGAACCATCTTCCAGACCTGTTCGATCTCATCCGGGTCTTCGAGTTTCTCAAGCCCAACCATCTGGAGGTTGCAGCGGTGGGGGAAATCGCCCACCTCATCCAGTACGTAGGCAACGCCGCCGGACATGCCGGCCGCAAAATTGCGCCCAGTCGGCCCTAGCACGACCACGCACCCACCAGTCATGTACTCGCAGCCATGGTCGCCGGTTGATTCGACCACCGCATTCACCCCGCTATTCCGGACGCAGAACCGTTCGCCGGCCATGCCGCGGATGTAGGCCTCGCCGCAAGTGGCACCATAGAGCGCCACATTGCCAACGATGATGTTCTCCTCCGGCACAAAGGTGGATTGGGATGGCGGAAAGACGATGATCTTGCCGCCCGACAGGCCTTTGCCAAGGTAATCGTTGGAATCGCCCTCCAGGAAGAAGGTCATTCCCCGGGGCATAAAGGCCCCAAAACTCTGCCCGGCGCTGCCAGTAAAATGAAGCTCGATGGTATCCTCGGGCAACCCTTCTGGGCCCCAACGCCGGGTGATTTCGCTACCGACGATCGTGCCGACGACGCGATGGACATTGCGGATGGGCAGGACCGCCAAGACCTTCTCTTTGCGCTCGATCGCCGGCGCGCAGAGCTTGCGCAGGATGGTGTTATCAAGTGCCTTTTCGAGGCCGTGATCCTGCGGAATCTGGCAGAATCGGCCAACGCCCGTCGGCACCTCGGGCTGGAAGAGAATCCGGCTGAAGTCCAGGCCCTTGGCCTTCCAATGGTCCACGGCCTTCTTGACCTCCAGACGATCGCCGCGGCCAATCATCTTGTTCACCTGCCGAAAGCCAAGCTGGGCCATCAATTCACGCACCTCGGTAGCAATCATGCGCATGAAGTTGACGACGTGCTCAGGGTCGCCGGCAAACCGTTTGCGCAGTTCCGGGTTCTGGGTGGCGACGCCGACCGGGCAAGTGTTCAGATGGCAGACTCGCATCATGATGCAACCCATTGCTACCAGCGGCGCAGTAGCAAACCCGAACTCCTCAGCTCCCAGCAGGGCGGCGATGACCACATCACGGCCGGTCTTGAGTTGCCCGTCCGCCTCGACGATGATCCGTGAACGGAGGTTATTCAGAACCAGGGTTTGGTGGGTTTCAGCCAAACCAAGTTCCCATGGGATACCGGCGTGCTTGATGCCGGTCAGCGGTGAGGCGCCCGTGCCGCCGTCGAAACCGCTGATAAGCACCACGTCTGCGTGCGCTTTGGCGACCCCGGCGGCGACGGTCCCGACGCCAACCTCGGACACCAGCTTGACGCTGATGCGTGCGTGATGGTTGGCGTTCTTGAGGTCGTGGATCAGTTCGGCCAGGTCCTCAATCGAGTAAATGTCATGGTGCGGAGGCGGCGAGATCAAGCCGACGCCCGGGGTCGAATAGCGGACCTTGGCGATCCAGGGATAGACCTTCTGGCCGGGCAACTGGCCGCCTTCGCCCGGCTTGGCGCCCTGGGCCATCTTGATCTGTAGTTCTTTGGCGTTAACCAGGTATTGGCTGGTGACGCCAAAGCGGCCCGAAGCGACCTGCTTGATGGCGCTGTTCTTCGAGTCACCGTTGGCCAACGGCGCATAGCGCTCGGGGTCTTCGCCCCCTTCGCCGGTGTTGCTCTTGCCGCCAATGCGGTTCATGGCGATCGCTAGAGTCTCGTGCGCTTCCTGGCTGATGGAACCGTAGCTCATAGCGCCGGACTTAAAGCGCTTCATGATGCTCTCGACCGATTCGACCTCTTCGATCGGCACCGGCTTGGCTTTCCTGAACTCAAGCAAGCCGCGAAGTGTGCACCAGCTCCTGCTCTGCTGGTTGACCAGCACGGAATACTCCTTGAACACGCCGTAATTGCCGGTGCGTACTGCAGTCTGCAGCTTGTGAATTGTCTGCGGATTGAATAGGTGATACTCCCCGTCCTCACGCCACTGGTACTGACCGCCCGCGTCGAGGACATGCCCGTTGACCGACCGATCCGGGAACGCCCGCTGATGCCTGAGAAGCACTTCCTGGGCAATGACTTCTATGCCAACACCTTCAATGCGTGTGGGAGTGCCCGTGAAGTAGTGGTCAACGAGAGACTGCTGCAAGCCGATGGCTTCGAAGATCTGTGCGCCCCAATAGCTCTGGATGGTCGAGATGCCCATCTTTGAGATCACTTTCACGACACCCTTCATGGCCGCCTTGAGGTAGTTCTTGCAAGCGGTCTGGTGATCCATGCCGGTCAGGAGTCCCTGCCGCAGCATGTCATCGAGGGTTTCAAACGCGAGATAAGGATTGATCGCACCGCAGCCATACCCAATGAGCAAGGAGTACTGATGGATCTCGCGCGGCTCGCCGGATTCGAGCACCAGCCCCACGCAAGTGCGAGTGCCCTCGCGAATCAGGTGATGATGCACACCCGCCACTGCCAGCAGCGCCGGGATCGGAGCCCATTCTTTGCTCACGCCACGGTCGGACAAAACGACTACGTTGATGCCGTCTTTGATGGCCTGACTGACCTGGCGGCACAATTCCTCCATAGCCTGTTGCAGGCCGGGTGCACCGTCGGCAACCTTAAACAGGACGGGGAAGGTCACCGACCTGAAGCCGGGCAGATGGATGTGCTTCAGTTTGGCGAACTCCTCGTTCGTGAGAATGGGAGACTTGAGTTCAACGAGCCGGGCATGTTCGGGCGTTGGCTTAAGCAGGTTATGCTCCGAGCCAATGGCCGTCGCCGTGGCGGTGATAATCTCCTCGCGAATGCAGTCAATTGGAGGATTGGTGACCTGTGCAAAAAGCTGCTTGAAATAGCTGGTGAGCGGCTGGGGCTTGTCGGAGAGGACCGCCAAGGGAGTGTCTGTGCCCATGGAACCGACCGCTTCCGCGCCGTCACGGGCCATCGGAAGCATCAGGAAGCGCAAGTCCTCGAACGTGTAGCCGAAAGCAAGCTGGCGCTGGAGCACGGTTTCGTGGTCCGGGTTCGGCAGAATGCCGGGATCAGGAACGTCCGCCAGCCGGATCAAATTCTCGTCTAGCCAGACGCGATAAGGATGGGCGCAGGCGGCCTGGTGCTTGATTTCTTCATCGGCAACGATACGACCCAGTTCGGTGTCTACCAAGAACATGCGGCCCGGTTGAAGCCGGCCTTTCAGCAGCACGCGGTCCGCCGGCACATCAAGCACACCAACTTCACTGGCCATGATGACCAGGTCGTCCTTAGTGACATAGTAACGCGAGGGGCGGAGGCCATTGCGGTCGAGCACCGCACCGATCTGCCGGCCGTCAGTGAAGGCGATGGAAGCAGGTCCGTCCCAGGGTTCCATCAGGCAGGAGTGGTATTCGTAAAAGGCCTTCTTCTCGGGGCTCATGCTCTCGTGCCGGGTCCACGGCTCCGGAATCATCATCATCATGGCGTGCGGCAGCGAACGACCTGCAAGGACCAGGAGTTCGAGGCAGTTATCGAACATCGCCGAATCGCTGCCGTCGGTGCAGATCACCGGCAACACCTTCTTGAGGTCGTCGCCAAACAGGTCGGACTCGAACATCGCCTGGCGGGCATGCATCCAGTTGATGTTGCCGCGCAGGGTGTTGATTTCGCCATTGTGGGCCAGATAGCGGTAAGGGTGGGCGCGGTTCCAGCTCGGGAAGGTGTTCGTGCTGAACCTGGAATGCACCAACGCCAGGGCGGACTCCATTGCCGGGTGCGAGAGGTCGGGGTAGTAATAGCTCAGTTGCTCGGTGAGCAGCATGCCTTTATAGACGACCGTCTTGTAGGAAAGACTCGACACGTAGAAGAATTCGCCGCCCGCCACTTTGCCGGAGTAACGGAGAGCATTTTCGGCACGTTTGCGGATGACATAGAGCTTGCGCTCGAAGGCCGCGTCATCGGCCAGCTTCGAGTTGCGGGCAAGGAATACTTGCCGCATGAGCGGCTCGGAGGCCAGGGCCGTGCCACCGAGCGTGGCATTGCTGGTTGGAACGGTGCGCCAGCCGAGAACGGGCTGACCCTCCTCGGCTGCGATGTCGCCGAATACCTTCTCACATTCGGCGCGCTGGGCGGCATCGTTGGGAACAAACACCATACCGACGCCATACTCACCGGCTGCGGGCAAGGTTACCCTCGCCTCGGGCGCAACCAACTTCAGGAACTCGTGTGGGGTCTGGATGAGGATGCCCGCGCCATCGCCTGTGTTGGCCTCGCAACCGCAGGCGCCGCGGTGATTCAGGTTCAACAGGGCCTGCACCGCCTGCTGGATGATAGCGTGTGACTTCCGCCCCTTGATGTTGACCACGAAGCCGACGCCGCAGGCTTCGTGCTCAAACTGCGGGTCATAAAGACCCTGTTTGGGCGGGGGCCCACTTCGTTTTACCTGGCGCCGGTTGTAGTTGCTGTCGATTCTAATCGTCATTTTGGGGAGATCGAAATCTCCACGTTGAATCTAACTAAATTTCAATACTGTTTACTGAAAATAACCCAGGATGCAATATTTGGTTTAGGATAATTGGTTTGGGAGCGCAGGCCATCAGCGCCATGCAGAGCGTTTGGCGCCACATGAACTGACTCGTGCGAGTTTCGCCGATCAGTTTATGGGCTCAAATTGGAACAATTGCGCGCCGTGAGCCGGCATATCCAGGTAGAGTCCCTGGTTGTGGAGATCGTCGCCGGATCGTTTGTAGAATTCCTGGCCGAGCTTGTCTTTCATTGCCCAATTGTGCGCTGTCAGGTCTTGAACCTTCAGGGGCGCGTAACACTGGCTGCGGTGAGGGGCGAGGTTTACGGCCGCCACCTCGAACCCAAGCGCACGGCTTTGCCACTGCACGATCACAAAGTTCTGCGCGGTCGGATTGTCCGACCAAGCCGCGCGCGGTTTAAGCAGTTCGCCCCTGCCCTGCCCCACCGCGCTGCCCGGCAGCGTCGTCAGCAATTGGTCGTATAGGTTCACAATCTCAACTTGTCCTGGCTCCTCGAGGCAACGCGCCAGTTGCACCGGTATCTTGCGGCACGCACCGGCGAGTTGGCCGTCATGAAGGAAGCGCATTCCCGGCAGGCCCAGAATGAGCAGAGCCGCTGCACGATGCTCGGCAGGCGACAGAATGGAAGCGATACGCGGCTCGTCGTGATTCTCGAGAAAGTGGGCACTCCCCGCAACCGCTTCCGTACTCATCCCAAGCAAGTGACGCTGAGCTCCAGCGTGATCGCGAGTTGCAAGGCTGTCATACAGTGCTTTATCGTACGTGTAGTCAAATCCCAGCCCCTGCAAGCGCGGCTCCAGACCCCAGTAGGCTTCAGCGAGAAAAATAAAGCCGGGGTGGGCTTGCCTTACGGAGGAAATCGCCGAGGCCCAAAACTCATCATTCGGCAACCCCGTGGCGAGCTGCTCGTGATTCGTGAGGAACGAATTTGGCCCTCCGTCGGACCGGGGGTTTCTCGAACCGGCACGCGGAGACGCCTGCCCTACGTTGGAAATCGGGAACTTCTCCCAGGTCCTTGCGAAAACATCACTCAGCACCAGCATCGCCATGTCGCAGCGGACGCCGTCGCAGCGTCGAGCAATCGACTGCAGCAATTGGGTCATGGCGGCCCGCGTCGCGGCACAGCGGTAGTCCAGTTGGACAGTGTCCGTCCAGGGCGCAAAGTACGGGTCCTTTCCGTGGGCCAGCCAGCGGACTCCCTCGTCAGTTTCCTGTGCGAATCCTCCCGGATCCGCTGCGGGACTTTGCACAAAGAGCTCAGGTTGCTGCCTTACCCACGAATGGTCCAAGCCAACATGATTCGGCACGAAATCCAATACCAGCTTCAAACCTCGCCGGCGGAGCTTTTCACGAAACTCCCTCAAGCCGGCCTCGCCCCCGAGTTGGGGCGGAACCTGGTAATCGCCGATCGCATAGGGCGACCCGGCGACATCCGCTTCGGTCCAACCCGGCAGGACCCTATCGTATGCGTGGCGCAGCTCGGGCGATTTCAGAGCCTCCTCACGCGACCGGGGACCCGTGGTCCAAACGCCCATGAGCCAGATGTGTGTAAAGCCAAACTTCTGCCAGCCGGCTATCTCCGAGTCTTGAACATTGGCGAGCGTGACCACTGATCCGCTCTTTTCGGACAGGGTGCGCAACCAACACCGGGTGTTGACCTCGTATAGCAGCGGATGGGGCATGGGGACGTGAAACGTGATGCGTGATGCGTGATGCGTGAAGCGTTTTTCTCAGGTGTTCAATATCTTCAACGCTTTCGTCGGATTTGACACACGCAGGATAAGCAGCCCCTTTTTCGCATCGGGTGGGGTGGCGCTGTAGCAGTACTCGATATTTATTTTGGCCTCCGCAAGCCTTCGGGCAATATTGGCAATCTCGCCCGGCTTGTTGCTCCCTTCGACCATTAAAACATCATCCTCAACTACCAGCGTGCCGTGTTCCTCGAAGACATGGAGCGCACGCCGGTAATCACTGACTACCAGGCGAATAACGCTGTGGTCCACCGTATCACTCGTGGTGATCGCATAAACGTTGATCTTGGCCTCAGCTAGCGCGTCTGCCACGCGCGCCAGCATGCCGGGCCGGTTGTCCAAAAAGATCGCGAGTTGTTTGGTTATTTGCATGATTCAGTTGCCAAGTTGAAGATAGGAACGCCAAATCAGCTTCACGCGCTCATCATACTCGATTCAGCCCATAATGGCCAATCTGAAATCGGAATAAACTGAGGCAGCACAGCCCTCAACAAGACGCGGAGGGTTGGAGCACCGGAGTCATAGGATCAGCCCTCATTTTCAGAACCCTGCTACTCCATCACCCTGTTTGTGTTGCCCATCCGTCACCCCTTCGTGCTAATATCCTCCTATGGCTCTCAACGCTACTCTCCGCCGCCGCTGGTTTGGCGCCGTTGTTCTGATAGCGGCCCTAGGGTTACTCATTTGCGGTGAAACGGTGTTGAAAGGGAAGCTGAGGAATTTGACGTTTGTTGCTTACTGGATGGCATGTTTTGCACTTACCGGCATAGCCATTTTGGTCGCGTTCCTGGATGCCTGGGCGATCCAACGCAAGACCCGCAAGGAACAGCGTGACCTGTTCGAGGCCGCCCTCAAGGGAATTCAGGCCGAGGCCAGGCCCAGGCCCGGGCGGCCGGACCGGAGCCAGCGGCAGTAATAGCCGGGACAGCCGGTGACTCCGAGGCACGAAGAACACCGAGTCTGCTTCTTAGTGACTGGCTACAATTACTACGGTCAAGTCAATGCCGCCCAGGCTCGCCGCGTCCTACCCCCGGCCGACGGTGCCTCCCGGACGTCTCTAACCCCGCCGATCGCTCGTTTGGACTCGCTGTCAGGCTGAGAATCCCGCTGGCCGGCCTGTCGCCGCGATCCCGATCCCTCAGAGTTCGGCCTGCGCCTCACACTGGACCCGCAAGCGTGTTGATCCGGTATGGATCCGGCACTGATACGGTATCTTAAGCTAAGATACCGTATCAGTGCCGGATCTCCTCCCAAGCAGCAGGCCTGTAGGCCGCTTAGGGATGGCTAATCGCCCCTCCGCCAAAGTGAATCCCAGCCATTCGTCGTTCACGGACCCCTCGGCGATTCTGCCTGCACCCATGACCATCCCCGGGTCGGAGCGCGGATATTCTTCATCCGCCGCGACGGGTAGCTCAACCTCCAGCGGACAAGAATGTCGGCGCCCCCGAAAAACCGCAGAGCGCACCAGCCAGTTCCGAGGGGCATTTCTTTCTTGATTTCAGGCCCTTTTCTGTTCTACTGATGTTGAGTTTGAGAGTATGAGTCCAGCGAGCAGCAGCCTGTTAGCGAAAGAGGTCTCCCAGGGCGAGCGGCTCGCCTTGGTTAGCCTGCTGACAGAGGAAGACCCTGCCATTTACCGGACCGTCCGTGAGAAGATTCTCTCGTATGGTCCGCCGGCTGCCGAGTGGCTAAGGCCTCACACTATGAGCGACGATCCCGCTTTGCGCCGGCGCGCGCGGCAGATCGTCCTTCACTTCGATCGGCAGGCCTCCGATGACCATTTTATCGCTTTCTGCATCCGCCACGGTGAGGAATTCGACCTCGAACAGGGCGCCTGGCTGTTCGCGAAGACCCAATATCCGCTGATCAACGTCGAAGCCTATCAGGCGGTGCTGGAGGGTTACGCGAACGAACTGCGGGACCGGATTGGTTCCACAGCAGAGCCAAGAGAAATCATCACGATCCTGAACCAATACCTCTTCAGCGAACTCGGCTTCGCGGGCAACGAAGCGGACTATTACGATCCGGAAAACAGTTACCTCAACCGCGTCATGGACCGGCGGACAGGCAATCCCATCAACCTTTGTCTGGTGTATATTCTGTTGGCGCGGCGACTGCGACTCCCCGTTGCCGGCATCGGGCTGCCGGGGCACTTCATCTGCCGCTACCAATCTACCGCGGCTGAGGTTTACCTCGACCCCTTTAATGGCGGGAAGTTCCTGACCAAAGCGGATTGCGTTCAGTACCTGGCCAATGCGAATTTCAGCCTGCGGGATGATTACCTGGCACCAGTCAGTCCGCGTCGGCTGCTCCTGCGCATCTGCAGCAATTTGCATCAGATCTATCAGCGCCTGGAACAGCCGGGCGAGACGATGCGCCTGCAGCGCTATCTGGTCGCCCTCGGCAGATAAGCGCCTTTTTGCTTGAGGATTTAAGCGAGTTTCCTGGGTTGCATCGTTACATACGCAAGCGGCGCGTATTACCTATTTCACCCATGTAACGATTTAACCATGAAGCCTAGTCGGGCAACTCCTGCCACTGTCGGCGCGCAAGGTACGGGTCAATCCGAACCAGCAGCCAGTAAGCCCAGCGCTGTTTGAGTCGCCGCCAAATCGTCCGCGACTGGCGCCACTCTTCGTTCGTGATCGGCCTGCAATGCGCCAGACTCCTGGCAAAGATGGCGCGCGCCTGCTCAGCCATGGCCTGCCGGTCGAACCGGATCATGAACTCGTAGTTGATATCGAGGCTGCGCGGGTCCAGGTTCGCCGATCCCACATAGACAATGTCATCCGCGATGATGAGCTTGGCGTGGAGGATTTGGGGCTGGTATTCGTAGATCTCCAACCCGGCTTTGAGGAAGCGCCGATAGAGACTCTGCCCCGCTAGTCGCGAGACCAACACGTCGGATTTGCCCGGCAGAATCAACTGCACAGTGCCGCCGCGCCGGACGATTTGGATGAGGTCCCGCCGAATGCGCCAGGACGGGAGGAAGTAGGCAACCATGATTTGCACCCTCATTGCACGCGCCAAATCACTGCGTAAAGCCCGCTTAAACGGGCTGCGACCTCTCCCCGGGCCACTGAGCAGGAGTTGCTCGTTCGCAATCATCACGCTTCTCCGGGTGGTGGATCTTCTTAGGCGGATGAAACGCTTGTGCTCAAAATCAGCCCGCACGAACATTTCCTCAAAGGTAGCGGCGAGTTGTGCTACTATCTTCCCGCCCACCTTTAGCCCCAAATCGAACCAACCGCGCATCACCCCGTCGCCGTCGTACTCGGACGCAATATTGAACCCCCCGACGAAGGCGACCCGTTCGTCGCATACCAGCAGCTTGCGGTGGTCGCGAATTCCGAGCCTGTTTAATGCGAGCGGATTGAACAAGCGCACTTCCGCTCCCGCAGCGTTCAAAGGCTTCCAGAAAGAGCCCGACAAACCAATCGAACCGAGCGCATCCACTAGCACCCGCACGCGGGCGCCCCGTTGCCGCGCGCGGATCAGTGCCTCGCGAAACCGTTCTCCCAGGGAATCAGCCGCGTAGATGTAGGTTTCCAGGCAAACCGATTCCTGCGCGGCCTCGATAGCCGCGAGCATCGCCGGGAAAACCTCGCGCCCGGAACAGAACCAGGTCCAGTCAGCAACAGCAGGCTCGGCCAACATCCCAGCCAGCTTATTGCGCTAAAGGCACATTTGCAATCAGGCGAATTCATTTCTAAGTTAAAGCACTTGAGGCATCTTATGTATGTGAGACGAATTGTGAATCTCGTGGGGGCCGTTTGGATCTGCCTTGCCGGTATTTCCGCCCAGGCCGCACACACGCAGGCGCGCGTGCTCCTGGCCGCGGCCACCGCCCGGCCTGGCGACACGGTGCTCGCGGCAGTCCCGCTTCGCATGGACCCCCGATGGCACATCTACTGGCGGAACCCAGGGGCGTCCGGCATGGCGACCAAGATCGAATGGCAATTGCCAGCAGGCGTCACTGCGGGAGCTATCCAGTGGCCTGCCCCCGAGAAACTCCCCGACGAGGACCTCACCACTTACATCTATACGAATGAGGCTGTATTGCTCGTGCCGCTCAAGCTCGCAAGCGATTTGCGCCCCGGGCCGCTCGACATCAAAGCCACGGTTTCCTGGCTAGAGTGTGACGTACAATGCGTTCCTGGCTCGGCTGAGGTGCAGGCAACCCTGAGAATCGGCAATGAGACCGAACCTTCAAAAGACGCCGACTTGTTCCGCGCCTGGCAAACGAAGCTCCCGAAAAGCGGTGAGGCGATATCGGCACGCGCCTGGTGGGAAAATGCTGTTGCCGCAAACTCCCGTTACCTCCTCCTGGAATGGAACTCCGCCACGGCAGTTAGTGAGGCTGACTTCTTCCCGGATGAAAGCGAAGGCTGCGAAGTACAGCCGGCTACCGAGAGAGTGCCGGCCGGACCGGGCAAAATCCGTCTGCGGAAGGAAGTCAAGAAATTGGCAGGCGATTGGCCGCGGCAAGTCTCCGGTGTCCTGACTCAGCAATCCGGCCAGGCGCGTTTGGCCTACGAAGTCAATCTGCCAATCGAATCTTCAACAACTGCTACGTCCGCAAATACCAGCCCAGCATCCGCGACCGGGTTGATCGCTCCCTCACTTTGGAAGATGCTTTTTTATGCCTTCCTCGGCGGGCTGATTCTGAATGTGATGCCCTGCGTGCTGCCGGTCATGGCCTTGAAAATTCTCGGCTTCGTCGGCCAGGCCAAGGATGAACCGCGCCAGGTCCGCGAACTGGGTTTGATCTACGCACTAGGCGTGCTGGTGTCATTCCTCGTACTGGCGGCCCTGGTGATCGGCGTCAAGGCCGCCGGACACAAAGCGGGCTGGGGAATGCAGTTTGGAAACCCACAATTCCTAGTGCTGCTCACCGCGCTGGTCACGCTCGTTGCGTTGAACCTCTTCGGCGTCTTCGAGATCAATCCGGGCGCGCGGGTTATGGATGCGGCGGGCACTTTGGCTTCTAAACACGGCCCCGCAGGTGCGTTTTTCAACGGCGTGCTGGCCACCATCCTGGCCACCCCCTGCACCGCTCCCTTCCTCGGCGCTGCCTTGGGGTTCGCCTTCACACAGCCCGCTGGCATCATAGTACTGATGTTTGTGGTCGTGGCGCTTGGACTCGCTTCCCCCTATGTCATCCTGAGCTGGCAACCGGCATGGCTGAAGTTCCTCCCCAAGCCCGGCGCATGGATGGAGCGGTTCAAGGTCGCCATGGGCTTCCCGATGCTAGCTACCGCCGTGTGGCTGTTCAGCCTCATACCTTTACATTATGGCAAACGGGCGCTGTGGCTTGGGCTCTTCCTGGTCATCCTCGCCCTGGCAGCCTGGATTTACGGCGAGTTCGTCCAGCGCGGGCGCGCCCATCGCGGGTTAGGGCTCAGTGTCGCTTTGGCGCTTCTCGTCGGAGGCTTCCTTTATGCAGTCGAATGCCAGTTGCGCTGGCGCTCGCCGGTTGCTGACACCTCCCTCGCGGGCTCTCTCAAGGAAAGCCCTGACGGCATTGATTGGCAGCGTTGGAATCCGGCTGCGGTGACCCAGGCGCGCTCACAGGGCCGGCCTGTGTTCGTGGATTTCACTGCCGATTGGTGCCTGACCTGCCAGGCAAACAAGCGGATCGCGATTGACATCCCTTCCGTCCGGGCCAAGCTCAAGGAGCTTAACGCTGCCTCCTTCCTAGGCGATTACACGCGCCTGCCCGATGACATTACTAACGAGCTGAATCGTTTCGGCCGCGCTGGAGTTCCGCTGGTCTTGGTTTACTCCAAGAATCCCAGCGAACCGCCGCAGGTCCTCCCTGAAGCTCTGACTCCCGGCATCGTCCTGGCCGCGCTAGATCGTGCGACGCGGTAAAAGAGCGCCATTTGCATTGACTTGTTACCCCCCACCCCGGTTTTGCTCGGAGTAAGCGGCTTTCCCCTGGCCTTGAGGTGGCCTTGAGGTGGCTTTGAGGTGGCTTTGATACAGATCGAATTCCGCGTTCTCCTCGGGGCGGAGCAGGAGCTCAAGGCTGCGTTCCCGTACGCGTCCGCACGTGCTCGAAGAACTCCTCGGCCACGATATAGCCGACGCAATTCGGCGATCCGCAGCGGCAAGGATAGTCACGGTAGTCCACCAAATCGTAACCGTAGTTGAAGGTGATCTCTTCGCCTGCCCCGATATCGCGCATTGCGAAGATCCAGATGTGGCCGTCCTCCAAATAGGCATCGCAGTTGGGCTCGCAACTGTGGTTGAACAGACGCGCCGGGTTCCATGACACATTCCCGTCCAGGTCCTGCTCCTCATTCAAGCTGAAGATATACTCGTTGTTCTGCTCGCATCGGCGCACCGACTCGCTCTTACTGATCCGCTCACCGACGTATTCAACGATGCGCGTGCCTTTGCCAATAGCCAGCTTCGCGAATCCGCCCATTCCGTGAATTGGAGAGCCCTTGAATAGCACCAGGTCCGTTTCGAATGTATCGCCGTCCATACTCAGGTATTTGTCTGCAAATTGATGCGGTCGGAATTTGCGTTTGGACTATCTTCGAGGATTCGCGCGGCCCGAACAATCTCCTCGACCTCGAGTGATCCACTCAAGCTATGCGACTCATTTAATTCTTCTAGCTGCAATCTCCCGCGCTGGAGCCAACTGCGGTTGTGCCGACTGTGACGCCCGTCTCACCGCCTCATTAAGTATCTCCCGCGCCGCCTGGGGCCTGCCCAGGGCCTTCGCGGCCCGCCCCATTTCCGCCAGCTTCTTGCTCCCCAGCAACTGCTCGACGCGATACGCTAAATCCTCCACGCGATTCACCTTCGCCGCCGCACCGTGCTCCAACAGGAAATCGCTATTGGCGGCCTCCTGGCCTGGAATCGGGTTGAGTATGAATAGCGGTTTGCCCATCGCCAGGGCCTCGGAAGAGGTCAGGCCGCCCGGCTTGGTGATGATCAGAGCCGCCACCGCCATCAACTCGTGCATATTCGCGACAAAACCCAGGACCTGCGTCGGGTGCTTCCGATCCTGCGCCGCCAGTTCACGCCGCAACTCCTGATTGCGCCCCGTCACCACTACGCTCTGGAATAGACGTTTCACTTTATCCAGTTCCGTGAGGATCTCTCCCACCGGCCCCATGCCAAAGCCACCGCTCGGCACCAACAACACCGGCAGGTCGTCGCGCAGCCCGAGCGTCTTGTGCACCGCTTTCGCGTCCAGCCTCGCCGAGAACTTGGCGGATATTGGTATGCCCGTCACGACCACGTTCTCCTCCCCAACGCCGCGCGCCACCAATCGCGCTTTGGTTTGCTCTGCGGCCACGCAATACAAATCCACGCACGCATCCATCCACAACGCGTGGGCCTCGAAATCCGTCACCACGCTCACCACCAGTGGCCGCGGCCCGCCCCGCTCCCGGCGCAAGTGGTTGAGCGTCTCCAGCGGGAAGTAATGCGTGCAGAGCACCACGTCTGGCCTGAACTGCTTCAAGTAGCGCCCAAAGCGATGGCGCGAATTACTGGGGAAGATACCCCGCACCCGGTTGAGCGCCTGAGCCGTCTTGGGCCTGTCCGTCTTGGCAAACATCATGCCCCAAAGCTCGGGCGCATGGTTGACGAGTTTCATATATCCCTCTGACACGATCTTCCGATGCAGCGGCGAGAAGAACTTCCCCAAATCCACTTGGTCAACCACATCAGCCGGACGAAACGCCCGCCACGCCTCCTCCAAAGCCGCCGCCGCCGCTAAATGCCCGCCGCCAGCCGTCACTGTTGCAATGAGTACGCGCATAGTCTGATTCCAATCCGCTCGGAACCGAAGCTTGCCCATACTCCTGAACTCTTGAGAAGCCAAAAAGGGGCCAAAGCCGAGCCCGCCAGGAAAACTCGATGTCAGCAATGTGAGGCGATTCCAGAGGTTTGCATATCATGTGGATTTCCCCAACCTTGCATTCCCTTAGCCTGTTCACGTTTGACGACAGGCCGGTTCTTGGGTAGTGTAAGACGGAGTTAATGAGAAATGAATGCGCCAAGAACCAAGTTCCCGTTGCCAGCGGAGCCCCAAAAGACAAATTCCCTTCGGTCAAACCAATCAAATAGTTGCATGAACAAAGTTAAAACCCTCGCTCTGGCCGTTCTGGCCACGCTCACCCTCTCGGCCTCCGCCGCATCGTTATCCGTCGGTGATGCGGCGCCCGCCCTTAAAGCTTCCAAGTGGGTCAAGGGCGACGCCATCGCCAAACTGGACGCCGACAAGACCTACGTAGTGGAGTTTTGGGCGACCTGGTGTGGCCCATGCAAGGTGAGTATTCCGCACCTGACCGAGATGGCGCACAAATTCACCCAGGTGACGTTCATTGGCATGGATGTGTTTGAAAGGGGCAAAGACAAAGACGCCGCCGTCGCCAAGTTCGTCGAGAAGATGGGCGACAAAATGGATTACCGCGTCGCGATGGATACTGAAGATACCGTCATGGCGGATAGCTGGATGAAGGCCGCCGAACAAAACGGCATCCCAACGGCGTTTCTGGTGCAGCAGGGCAAGATCGTCTGGATCGGCCATCCCATGGGCGGATTGGAACAAGCGCTGGAGGAGGTCGTGGCTGGGAAGTTCGACCTCGAAAAGGCCAAGAAGCGCTCCGCAGCAACGAAACAGGTCGAAGCCTTCTACCGAAAAGCAATGCAAGGCGGCGACGAGGCTGAACTGCAGAAGGAAGCCAAGGAGCTCGAAGCGCTCGACAAGGAACTTGGTGGCATTATGCCCGGTGGCAAGAAGCTCGACGCGGCTGAGATTTTGCAGTCCGCGAAATTCTCCACTGCTATGCAGGCTTATCAGAAGGCCGTCTATGCGGGGAGTGACGCTTCCGAAATCGAGAAGCTGGAAGCCGCCGCCAGGGCCAGTGCGCCGAAGGAAACGGATTTCGACGCGATCAAAAAGCAAGTGGAGCAAGCTGCAAGCCGCAACAAGGGAAGCCAGCAAGCGGGGAAGGTCTTTCAACAATACACCGCCGCCGTCGGCGAAAACGGAGACAAAGAAAAGGCCGCCGCCCTCGCCAAACAGCTCCAGGAATTGAAGATTAATGACCCGATGACTTTGAACGAATTCGCCTGGGCCATCCTGACCGACGAGGGCATCAAGCAGCGCGATATTCCGCTCGCCACTCGGCTCGCGAAAGCCGCGGTAGAGGCCTCCCAGGGCAAAGACGCTGCCGTCCTCGACACCTACGCCAACGCGCTCTTCGCTGCTGGCAAGATCGCCGACGCCATTGAACAGCAAAAGAAGGCCATCTCCGCGTGCGATAGCGAAGATTTGAAGAAGGAACTCGAGGCCACGCTCAAGAAATATCAAGACTCTGCCGCCCAAGCGAAATAGCGGCGATCGGTCTACCGCATGCCGTTGCCCGGCTCCCCGAGCACGATTGTCTATCTTTGCGCCAATCCCAGCCCATTCTCCCTAACCAGATCATAGTCCACTACGAATATCTACCAGTTGTTGAGTGACTTGCCTCCTGAGCGTCTGTTCCGACCGAACGACATGGCCCACGTAATCATCAGCAACGAGCGACGAGCCTGGATGCGGTTGGCCAGTCACACGGTTGTGTTTGACCGGGAGCCTGGTTTTCTACGTTTTTCCGAAGATCCCAGCGGCTCCGTGATCCGCATACTGCACTTGTGGTTGGCTGAGCCACCACTCGATTTTCCTACAATTCGACATTACCTCGGGAGTGTGCGGCGCTGTGATTGCGGCGGCTGGTTTTCACGGCGGGAACTCGTGCATCTCTTTCGGCGCGCCACGGCTGCCTCCGTCCTGGCGGGAGAGAATAGCCGGCGCCTTCGCCACACCCTGAGCAATTACCTGCGCAATTACTTCAGCCCAACACATGAACCCGATGCTTGAATAGAACGGGAGGGGCTAAGCAGGCATCTTCACTGATGTTCCAAGAGCCGACGTTCGAGCCAAGATCCATTTTCACCGTCCAGTGTCACCAAACTCAGCGCAGCTCAGAGGCAAGTTGTTGGCCGAGTTCGACGGCTTCGTTCAAAGGCCGCTTAGCGTGGGCATGCCGCACCGGCCCGCTGACGAACGACAGTGCCCGCATCTGGAGCTGGCTGTCCACCACCTCGGCATAGGCTGCGACCGGGCTTTGGCAGCCTCCTCCCATCGCGGCGAGAAATGCGCGCTCCGCGATGACACATTGCCGGGTATTGAAGTGGTTGAGCCGCTCGCAGATTGCGGCGATACGCTCGTCATGTTCGCGCACTTCGATCCCGACAGCGCCCTGGCCGACACAGGGCAGCATCACCTCCGTGTCAAGGACCGTCGCCAGCAGACCGTCCGGCACGCCTTCGCCCTTAAGCCGCCCCCCTGGCAAGATGTGGAAGTTGAGACGAGTAAGCCCGGCGAGGGCCAGCACCGTCGCATCCAACTCGGCCCGCTCGGCCAGCTTCTGCATCCGGGTCAACACGTTGCCGCGGATGTCCGGCACCTTGAGGTGGGGATTGAGCGTCAGCAACTGCGCTTTCCGGCGCGTGCTACTGGTCGCGACCACCGCGCCTGCGGGCAATTCTTGAACCGACAGCCCGGGCTTGAACCCGCGCCGCGCCGATTGGCCGGTCGACGATTGAGCAGCAGGATTGTCCACCGCCGCGGCCCGAAGGCAATCCGCGTCGCGATAGATCAGCACGTCGCGCACGTCGGCGCGCTTGCCTACTGCCCCAAGCGCGAGGCCCGCAGGTAATTCGGTCGGCAGATCTTTGAGGCTATGCACTGCCAGGTCGGCGCGATGCTCGAGCAGGGCTACCTCCAATTCTTTGGTGAAGAGACCCTTGGGCAGGCTCTTGCCTTCTAGCGCCAACGAAGCAGTTTGGAGCTTGTCGCCGGTGGTCTTGATGATCTTCAGCTCGAAGCTCAGCTCCGGAAAAGCGGCGCGGCACTGGGCCAGGACCTGGTTGGCCTGGGCCAGGGCCAGGGCGCTGCCACGGGTGGCGAGGAAGATGGGAGGAGAGGGGGGCATGGGGGGACGTGTTGCGTGTTGCGTGTTGCGTGTTGGAAGGGGCTGCGCGTCGGGCATTATGGCGGCATGGGGACATTAGTGAGTAGATCGGCGGGGAGGGCCTCTTTATCCAGGTTATAGTGCACGGACTCTTCTTGGAGTTTGTAACCACGCTCGCTGGGGATAATCGTTAGGAGCAAGCGGATAATCTGGGTCAGAAGCCGCATGCGGTGCGTGGCCACAGTATCGGTCAATACGTGGCGTGATTGGTAATACCAATTTCGGGCCTCGCGCGCCGACCCCAGTGCATACTCGTAATACCTGGCCTGGTCTTTGCCTGATTGACGGCCATAGCCCTCCGCGATGTTGGCACTGACGGAGCCAACGGCGCGATAGAGTTGATCGGCTAGGCTGAGTGTTCGCTTGTCCGTGATCAGCTTTGTAACGTCAGGCCAAGCCAGGTCAGCCGCAAAAACGCTCAGCCGATACACTTCCATCCGCCATAGGGGGTCTCCCTTCAGCTCCTGCGGCACTGTCTCCATCCAATCCGTAAACGTCATACTCATCCTTTCACGCAACACGCAACACGCAACACCCCGTCATTCGTGCCCGAACGCCGGCCGCACACCCCCGCTCGTCACCCGCCCGCCCGCCTGCGCCAGCAGCGCCTGAGCTTTCTCGCGGATGATCTGTTCGCAAAGGGCGACTTCCTCCTTCCGCTGCTTGAGATAATCGTTGGCGATGGCTTGCAGGTCATCAATGTTGTACAGATAGACGTTCTCCAGGAAGTTGACTTCCGGTTCAATGTCGCGGGGCACGGCGATGTCAATCAGCAGGAGCGGACGATTACGCCGCAGTTTCATCAGCGGCCCCAACCGGGCGCGGTCGAGAATGTAATCCGGCGCCGAAGTGCTGCTGATGACTATGTCAATGTTCTCAAATTCACCGGCCCAACCCTCGAAGGGCACAGCGCGGCCGCCCAGTGATTGGGCCAGCGCGACGGCCTTGTCAAGCGAGCGATTGGTGACCAGGATGCTGCGGGCGCCCCGAGAGAGAAGAGCGCGGGCGGTTTTCTCGCTCGTGTCGCCCGCACCGATAACCATCACGTCGCGATCGCTCAGGCGGTTGAAGATCTTCTCGGCCAGTTCGACGGCGACTGATCCAACCGACACGCTACCGCGCTGGATATTAGTTTCGGTGCGGATTTGCTTGGCGACGTTAAACGCACGCTGAAACGCCTTGTTGAGCCGGCCGCCGGTATGGCCGCTTTGGAGCGCGAGGTCGTAGGCCTTCTTGAGCTGGCCGAGGATCTCTGTTTCTCCCAATACCATGGAGTCGAGCCCCGAGGCGACTTTGAAAAGATGGTGGAGACTCTGCGGCTCGCTCAGGGTGTAGATTTCGTCCGTTAGCGGGTCGCGATAGTCATGACAGGCGACCAGAAAGTCCCGGAGGGCGGTGAATGCAGCGGGCGGTTCCTGTAGTGTGAAGGCGTAAATCTCGACGCGGTTACAGGTGGAAAGAATCACCGCCTCATCCGCAGCACCCGAGTCCCGGAGAGATTGGAGGGCGGCCGGTATGCGCGCCTCCGCAAAGGCAAACCGCTCCCGAATAGTGACCGGCGAGGAACGGTGGCTCAGGCCCAGGACGATAAGGGGCATTTTAGCTCCAAGTCACGGGTTATGCAGCGGCGACAGGACATTGGTGCCCCAGAACGTCAACAGCACGAACACAAAGCTGCCAATGGTGCTCAAGGCAAAACGGCGACCGCCCTGCGCGAATCTCCAGCGCATGACAATTAATCCCAGGTAGAGCAGCCAGACCCCGACGGACCATACGATCTTAGGATCACCTCGGTAGCTGTGCGGGTTATTGATGTGAGTCAGGTCCACCACACCGGAAAACAAGCCAAGCGTCAGGAGAATAAAGCCGGCGACCAGCAGCCGTCCAGCCGCCGTATCGAGCCGCTGGATGGGCGGCATGAGCGAGAAGATGGCCCGCAGCTTGTGGAACTTGAGGTTCCGCTCCTGGGTCAAGTACATCAGCGCCGCCACCGCGCCCAGCCCAAAGGCGCCGTAGGAAAGCGACATCAGCGCGGCATGTACGCTCGTCCATGCGGCCGGGAGTTCGGGTCGCTTGTCCTTCAGCGTATCCAGGTTGGGCATTAGGGCGAAGACACCAATGGCAAACAAAACCGGAGAAGCAAAGGCGCCAAGAAACCTCAGCCGCGCCCACAGACCGACGACAAGGTACACTGCCACGATAGTCCACGTGGCGAAGGTGGTGGCCTCGTAGAGATTGGTCACCGGGCAACGGTCCAGTCGAAACCCGCGCAGGAACATCGCTCCGGTGTGGAAGCCGAACCCTAGCAGCAACAATAGGTAACTCACGTGATCGTCCCGGCGGAACCCGTTTCGCCATAGGAAAATCGAGTAAATCATGCTCAGCCCGTAAACGATTACGGCGAGCAGGAAGAAATGTCGGTCAGTAAACCAAGCCACAAGAGGAGCTTAATCCGTCAAAGGGGGGGTGCAAGCGTCAATTGGGAGGGTTAGGGGTTGGATGTGATCTTGACCCCGAACTTGCTCCGGAGGAACGCCTGCATCTGGCTCGCACTGTTGTGCGTCGAGTCCATGTAGCCAGCCGCTATGCCGCTGGTGAACGCGGCTGACGCGGAGGTGCCCGTCACGTAATACGGCTGGCTGTCGAAGTAAACGACGCTGGTGCCCGGTGCGCCGAGGGAAACGAAGCTGCCGCGGTTGGCATAGCTGGCGAGTTGGCCCTGGTCAATCGCCGTCACCGCCATGACTTCAGGATAGGCGGCAGGATAAAAGGGCGTGGTGACGGGCTGGTTACCCGCCGCACCAATGAACACAATGTTCTTGGAACTGGCATCCTGGATGACGCTGTGAAGGAAGGAGCTTTCCCCGCCGCTGCCGAGGCTGAGGTTGATCAGGGTCGCCCCGTTATTCACGGCCTGCGCGATGCCGCTGGCCACATCAAATGTGCTGGTGGAGGCATTCGGACCATAGACATCCACAGGCAGGATCTGGACCGACGAGCTGCCCTTGGTCATCGCGGCGACGCTGCGCAGGATAGTCTCCGCCATCGAGGTTCCGTGCGAAGGACTGTTTGGATCCAGTTGGGCGTCGCCTGCAACGGAGATGGCCTTGAGGAGGAAGCTATCCAGGCCATTCCCCAGCGGCTGGAGGGCGGTATCAACTAGGCCCACGATCACACGGCCATCGCTTGGGGGCGGCTTGAGCTGCAATTGCGGCGGCGGAGGCAGGTTCGAGGATTGCGCCCCAATTGGGGCCACCGGCCGGTCCATCGAGTAGTTGCTGTCGACCGAAGCAACATCCGAATTCGACGCGAGCTGTTGGCGCGCAGTGTCCGCGGCGGCCTGGTCCTGGAACTGGAGGCGATAGGCGTTTAGACCGTCAATACGCCCAATCACCTTGGCCCCAAGCGAGCGTGCCAACTCGTCGATCTTCGCCCCCGGCTTGAGCCGGACGATCAGCTCGTTGGGAATCAGCTTGGCGTTGGAGCGCGACTCCGCCTCGTTCACGGGGCGGACGAGCTGCGTCGCATTCTTCATCGTCGTACGGAAGACGAAGAGCTTCGGGTTAGTGTTGGTTTCAGGAACCAAAGCAAAGCTCAGATCGCCAAGCAATAGATGCAGCGCCTCGCCCGGGGGGAGGTTGCTAAACTTGGCGGAAACGCTGCAGCCGGTGTCCGGCTCGACGAAGACGTGCCAGCCGGTGGCGGTGGCGATCCGCTCCAGCATCGGGATAAGCGTGCCAGACGTGATATCCGCGCTGACGAGATTGCGGTTGGTCTCCCAATTGAGGCTGTTGGCGGCCCAGGCGGGAGCGGCTGCTAGCAGTACGATGGCCAACACGAGCAAGGTCGCAGATCGTCCGGCGGCAACCGGAACGCAGTGCCTTACCTTGTGCCCGGCACGCACGGTGACGCCACCCAAACCGAACTTCTCTGGTCCGGGCTCAAACGGCCTCTGGATGAGGTTGGTCATGCTTGCTCAATGAGACTGAATTCGGTTGTTTACCATTCAAAATGTCGCGCTACCAGTGCGCAATATACACTCATTTGGAGGTGCGCACACGGTAAAAGCGCGGCAGTACGGCAGCGTTGGTGTCAGTCCATTGGGCGACGGAGTTGGAGGGCGTCGTTGAGGCGCTAGCCTGGAACGCCGTGCACAGGCTGGTTGTGCTCAGGATGTCGTAGCTCCGCCCAGCAGCAGCCGGCCACGCCAGCTTCGGCGGCGGGGCGGCGAGCGAGACCGGAAATGGCGAGTCCGCGCCGACCAGCCGGACCCATTTGGTTTCAGTGCGATACTGCCTGCTGTCGGTCGCCGTGAGGACAGCATAGAAGGGATGTAAACCCAGGCCCAGGCTGGTGCCGGCGACAGAGAAGACGGCGTTCGACTGGCTGAGGACCGTTGCCCGGGAGCCACCGGTGCTGAACAGCTCGATCTTGCTGATGTTGTTTGTGTTGGCAACCACAGAGAATTGGAGGATCGCTTCGAGCGCCGTGTTGGTATCGCCGAGCAGCGTAGTAAACACAGCCGCTAGCGAAGTGTTTTGGATGCGCGCGCTCTGCGTGAGGTGTGTCTGCGTGCGGACATGGCTGCCTTCGTAAGCGACAGCCGTCAGCTCGTGATAGCCATCTGCCTGGGTCGTGGTGTTGAAAGCGAACGTGAGTGGCAGGTTGGTAACACCCGCCGTGAGGTAAAGATGTGCGCGCGGCTGCAGATCCGGCAGGTTCTGATCGAGCCTCTGCGAGCCAGAAGGCTGGATCGCAAACTTCGGAGATCCGGTAAGGCTGACTTGGAGTTGCGCCGCGTCCCAGCCCGCGGAGCGCGCCCGCAGGTTGAACTGCGGATTGAGCTGGCCGGTAAGCGGATTGAAGCTGATATAGTCCTCCACCACGACACCGTCGCTGCCTTGGAGAAAGGTGTTGGTGTTCACCGAATTCACCAAGCCTTGCGTGAAATCAGCCAAGGTAGTGCCGCTTGACGTGTTGGTGATGGCTACCGGTACGACCGTCCCGTTGGTTTTCGTGATCGTGAGTTGCAGGTAATCTCCGATTTGCGGCGCGCTGCCCGAGTTGGTGTAGCCGCGAATGCCGTAAGCGATGGTATCCAGAAATGTGGAGGCGCTCGCTGCCAGGAAGGAGGTGAGCGCTGCGGCGGCGCCGACAGAGTTGCTGGCCGAAATCGTGACCTGCGAGCCCAGCCTGGTACGGTCGTTCGACCGCAGTTCGATCCGGTCACCATAGGCGAATGCCTGGACCCTGGTGGCGTTGGCGTAGGAGGCTTGATTCAAGGTTAGCGTGAGATTGGAGACGACGGACACGATCGTAGCCCCGGCCGGCACGGTATAATTGGTGGTATAGCCGTTAAGGGTCATGTAAAGGACGTTGTTGGCTTGCGGCGGCACGTTCGTGAGCGTCTGGGCAAATACGCTGTCCACGAAGAGGTCCACTTGCTGGACCGGGTGAGCCGCATTCACGGCACTGATCTGTAGGGGGAGACTGGTGGAGCCGCTCAGCAAAGCGTTCGTGGGCAGTCTGCTCCACGCACCGCTGGGGTAAACCGCGAACGGCGCGGCCAGCGGGTCGCCCATCAGCAGGCCCTGGTAGGGATTGGCCACGCTCTGATAATAGCATTCGGCCATGCTGAAGCCGCGGGCCAGGTAGAAATAGCTCTGGGGCGAAGGGAACTTGGAAACAAAGGAGCACGGTTCGATGACGGTACCGTAGCAGCCCGCGACCCCGGCGTCGAGCAGGTCAAGGATGTTGAGCTGGCCGCTGAACTCGAAAAGCGTCCCGCCCCACGAGGTGAGATTATCGGCCAGAGCGCCGGGCACAAATGAGGTACCTCCGATTACGTAGGGGTTGCCCCAGCCGCTTTGGAGGCCGAGCGCCGTGCCCAGAAAATAAATCGGGTCTGTGCCGATCCGCTGCATCGAGCAATTGCCGTGCAACCGTGCATTGAAGACAGCATTGTCGAACAGCGAGTAGCGGACATTCCGAAACACATCCGAGCTTTTGGCCAGATAAACGGTTTGCGTAGGGAAGGTGCCGTCGCCTGCCACCGCACGGTCAATCACCTGCTTCGCGGAGACCAGGTTGCTCGAAGTCAACATCATTGCCAGAAAGTTGGTCTTGCTAGTGCCCGGGGCGATGGACCGAAATATACGTTCGCTGCCGGCATAGGAATTGAGACTGGCATCCGGCACCGAGCACGTGACGGGATTGCCCTGCGGTGGGTAATCGGTCTTAAAGCCGTAAAACAGCGCCGAGGTGGTGCTGTTGGTGCCGCTGGTCGTTAGCGAACCACCATTCTCCACGCGATACGGAAAATCCATGCACAACAGGACATAGTCAATCTGGTTCGTCAACTGCCGCGTCGATAGCATCGCCAGCAGGGGATTAAGTATGATGGCCTGGAAGTCGGATTTTTGCCAGGCAACGTTGCTGCCCCTCCAGGTTGTGCGAAGAAGGTTCTGCGGCGGGACCTGCCGCTTCTCGCAGTAGTAATTGCCCAACTGAACGGAGTTAGTGCTGATCTGGTTGACGACCACGACGACATTCAGGCCGCTCCCGCCGGCCCAGAGTCGGGCGGCGAAAGCGCAAAAGAAAAGAAGGCTGGCCAGCCGGGGCCAGTGCGTGCACATGGCTAATCCTGACACACGGCAGGGAATCAGTAAAGCAAGACCGGCCTTCCTGTGAAGCGCGGCGGAGATACCGCCGTCAAGCACGAGCAAAAAGGAAGATTGCGTAATGTCGACGCAACGAACCAAAAGTCGCTTCACAAGTCACATAATGCGAGAGAGTTGCGCGATGCAGACGGGAATTCTCCAATGTTGCACCGCTGTGGCACCTGGGCAAGCTCATTGGGGCTGCAGATCCTAATGCAAGCCCGATCCCATCACGGCCGCTTCGCAAGCGCAACCATTCCTCCAGGCCGCCCGCAGGCCCCCTCCAGGCGTATTACTGGCCAAGCGGTAGGCAACCACTAGGCAACCACTCCGATGTGGATCCGATCCACATCGGAGTGGTTGCCTAGTGGTTGCCTACCGCTTGGCCAGGCCCAGGCTTGGACCGGGCCTGAGCTAGGCCGGCAGCGGGCCGGTGCGGCACTCCCGTCGCCGACGCCCGCGGCGGACCACCCCTGGGCCCAGATGATCGGGATGACCTATGGCCGGATCACTCCGGCTAAAGCCACGCGACGGGCTACAGGCCACCGGAGTTGGGAATCCGGGTTAGGTTGGGGCTGCTATAGACAGCCACCGCTAACGATCTTTCAAAGCGTCGGCCCAACTTTCACCATCAGTTGCCCTCAACGAAGGCCGTTCCAGATGTGGGTAATGACAGCCCTAAAGCCCCCCCAAAGCCGCCGCCTGTTTTCGCGATACGCCGAAGAACGGCAGGTGACTGCCGCACTCAGAGACGGTAGCTCCTTTATGGGCACGCTGCTCCTTCCGCAGGGTCTTGAGGAATGCGGTTGTCCTCTGCCGGTGGCCAGCGCGCCTGAGTAGGGATTGAGTTCCCCAACGGCGCCGGCAACTGGTAATGTCAGTCCCAGCGGTTCTCCAACGGCCTCAAGCCGGTGAGTGACGCCTGTCGCCAGTTTGGTCTCAGTTCATCGTATGGTTCGAGCCGGACCGCGTGGTGATACGATACAAGGCCCGGCAGTAGCCGGGTCTTTTATTCCCAGCCGTCTAGAGCCTCCAAGCCCAAATTGCGCTCTTTGACCTGGAAACGCATCCCTGCTCGCTGCGCCACAGATCGCAAACACTCCGCTGCGCGATTCCTATGGAAGCCGTGTGGTTTGGGCGTGGCAATCAAAGCCACGAGCTTGCCCTCACCATGCAAACGGTGGGGCAGCCACGAGCCGACCCAAACGTAAAAGGGCAGGGGGAACCCCTCCGTTGCTCGGATCGCCACGACAATCAGGTCAGCCCGCATCGCCTTCGACACCGCCCCTGCTAACACGGGGGGGTCGCTCAACGAGTCGAGCTTCCACCAAGTGCTCTGGATGCGCACCCAACAGGGCCCCACGAACATCCGTTTGCATTCTTCCTGCGCCCATTTGAGGGCAGCGGCATCTTCATAGACTACGGTGACGGTGGGAAGACGCTCCGCTTTGGGCGCGCTGGGGGTCAGCGGCCGCAAGCGAGACACTTGTTCCTGGATTATTATCTTCTGCATAGTTTTGTTCGATCTTCCTTCCGTTGCTTGGCTCGTCTGCTGGGGGGCCATTCTCACTGATCTGTTCTCTGTTGTAATCTATCGTTATTTCTTCACTTGCGTACCAACCGCTCCTGCTGCGGTTCGGAACGACGGTGCCATCCTATGCGGCCCGACGATGAGCGGGCAGTCAGGAACGACGGAAATCCTCTGTCGGGGGAATCCCTGACAGACTCTTTGCGCTCGGAAGCAGGGAAGTGGGGGCTTCCCGGGCTTGACCACGGCCAACCAAGGCCCACAATGCAGCCCCAGCATGTTGAAAGAGCACCAAGATCACTCTCATCGTAATCGACTCCCGGCCGAGCCCGCGCTCGCCTTGACGCGTCGCGCTTTCCTTGCGCGCGCCACCACCAGCGCTCTTGCGCTTACCTGTGGTGCGTCAGCCGTCCGCGCAGCGGAGACCGCCGCCGGAAGCAACGAGCGTGACTTGATTGAGGCGGCCATTCCCGCGCGCGCCTTCGCCCAGCCGCGCAAGCCCCGGAAGTTACTCATCTTTGATCGAAACGTGAACTACGGTGGCCATGCCTCCATCCCGACAGCGAATCTCGCGTTTGAGCTGATGGGGCGGAAGACCGGAGCGTTCACTACCGTGGTGAGTCGTGATCCAGAGGTGTTTCGGCCCGAAAGCCTGCGACAGTTCGACGCCGTGTTCTTCAACAACAACGTCGGCAATCTCTTTACCGACCCCGCTCTGCGGCAGAGTCTGTTGGAATTCGTGTATGGCGGCGGCGGGATGATGGGCGTCCATGGGACCTCAGTGGCTTTCACTCAGTGGCCGGGCGCGGTCGAGGATTGGCCGGAGTTCGGGCTCATGCTCGGTGCGCGGGGCGCGTTTCACCGCGCGAGCGACGAGCATGTCTATATCAAGCTCGACGACCCGACGCATCCCATCAGCCAGGCTCTTGGCGGCCGGGACTTTGACTACCGGGACGAGTTCTTCCGCGCGCAGGATCCCTTCTCGCGCAAACGCGTGCGTGTGTTGTTCAGCATTGACAACGATAAGACCGACTTCAAGCAAGACCCCCGCTTCACCAAGCCCGAGCGCGCCGACGGCGACTTTGCCCTCGCCTGGGTGCGCAACTACGGCCGCGGCCGGACCTTCTACTGCACCATCGCGCACAATCCATATGTGTTCCGCGACCCGAAGCTGCTGCCGTTCTATCTAGCGGCGGCGCAGTTCGTTCTGGGTGATCTACCGGCGCCGACGATACCGAGCGCGAGCCTGACTCCGGCTATTCGCGCACAGGAGAAGCTCGGCTGGCGGCTGGGCATCGAGGCCTATACCTTCCATAAGTACACGCTGTTTGAAGCGATCGAGAAGACTGCCGCACTGGGTCTGCCTTTCATGGGTGGCCTCAGCTTCCAGAAGGTCAGCGACAGTATTCCCAGGAACTTCGAGCCAGGGCTGTCCGATGACGAATTGCGGCAGGTGCGGCTCAAGCTTGATAGCGCTGGCGTCCGAATGCTCACGTATTTCATTCAGGACATTCCTGGCGACGAGGCTGGCTGCCGGAACGTGTTCGAGTTCGGACGCAAGATCGGCATCGAGACCTTTATGTCCGAACCGAAGCCCGAGGCGCTCGGCACGGTGGAGAAGTTCTGTGATGCCTACGACATCAACGTCGCTTTGCACAATCACGACGCGGAAGCGTCCCCGGTTTATTGGCAGCCGGCAGGTATCCTGAAGGCGTGCGAGGGGCGGAGTAAACGAATCGGTGCTTGCCCGGACCTCGGCTATTGGATGCGCTCGGGCATTGACCCGCTAGAGGGCTTGCGGCAGTTGAAAGACCGCGTGATTACAGTGCACATGCACGATCTCCATGCGCGTGGCACCGATGGGCACGACGTGCCCTGGGGCACCGGCGTCGGCAATAGTGAGGCCATTCTCAAAGAACTGCACCAGCTCGGCATCCGGCCCACGATGTTCGGCATCGAGTATGCCTACAACTGGCTGGAGTCCATGCCGGACGTCGCCAAATGCGTCACTTTCTTCAACCAGGTCAGCCTTGCTCTCGCCAGCGGCGGTTAGTCACCAAATGCAAACACATACCAAAACAGGCCTCACCCGCCGTGCCTTTCTAAGGCACAGCGCAGCCGCTTCACTTTTGGCGGTGCCGTGGATCATCCCGGCCTCCGTTCGCGGCGGCAACGGCGCCGTCGCACCCAGCGAACGCATCAATGTCGGGCTTATTGGCCGCGGCGCCATGGGCAGCGGGCACTTGCACGTCCTCGCCGGCAACCCGCAGACTCAACTGGTCGCGGTGTGCGACGTGGACACGGCTCGCCGCGAACCGGGCGCGCGCCAGGCGGACGAAATCAGCGCCGCGCAGCGCGGCGCCGGCAAATATCGCCATTGCGAGGGCATCAACGACTACCGCGAGTTGCTGGCGCGTCCGGACATTGACGCGGTGCTCATCGCCACGCCGGACCACTGGCATTCGTTGATCTCCATGCACGCCGCTCAGGCTGGCAAGGACGTTTACTGCGAGAAGCCTGTATCGCTCACGATTCATGAAGGGCGCGAGATCGTGAACACCATCCACCGATACACCCGTGTCTTCCAAACGGGCACACAATACCGCTCCATCCCGACCATTCGGCAGGTCTGCGAGTTTGTGCGTGGCGGTGGACTCGGCAAGGTGAAATCGGTCTTCACCATTTGGATGAAGACCAACGTGCCGAACCTCGGACCATCCTATGTGCCCCTCGACCCTGCGCTTCCGGCGGAGCCGACGCTGGCGGGCCTGGACTGGAATCTGTGGGTTGGGCCGGCGGCGTGGCGTCCCTATAATTCTGCGTACCACCGCAATCCTGTTCCCGGCGTTGTGCCCTGGGTATTCTGCGAGTCCTTCGGCGCTGGCGCGATCACAGGTTACCACTCCCATGCGGCGGACGTCATTCAATACGCGATCGGCATGGAAACCAGCGGCCCCGTAGAGGTCCTTCATCCCTCGGGCGGGCAATTCCCCACGCTGACCTGCCGCTACGCCAATGGTGTGCTTCTTCATCACCTCGACCATTGGGGGCAGGCCAAGGATCTCTATCACGCAGTGCCCGCCGAGGCGCGGCTCGAAGGGCTTTTCGGTGGGTTGTTCGTCGGCGAACGCGGCTGGATCACCTCCATGTCTGCCTCCGGCCCGGTTGAAGGCGGCCCCGCGGGCATCCTGCGCGAGATGAGCCTCACGACCCGCCAGGTGAACATCGGCGCGAACAATCATCACGCCAATTGGTTCGAGTGCATCCGCTCGCGTGCCTTGCCTAGCTCCCACGAAGAGATCGGCCATCGCTCCGCGTCACTGGGCCATCTCGTGGACACCTCCTATCGGCTCAACCGTAGCCTGCGCTGGGACCCGGCGCAAGAGGTCTTCCTCGGTGATGAGGAGGCTAATCGGTTGCTCTCCCGTGCCCGTCGCGAGCCCTGGCAGGCCTGACCCCGCCCCGGAACAGTAGAGCCGACACAAAGTGGCGCGAATCCCGCCGGAGTATCGCCGGAGCCTCGCCGGACACTCCCCGTAGTACCTCTGCTAGGCTAGCAGAGGTACTACGGGGAGTGTCCGGCGAGGCTCCGGCGAGGCTCCCATGGTGTCTGCAGGAGGGGCCGGCGATTGGGAGGGGATCGCGGTATGCATAGAACTCCTTGAATCACAGTGATTTACCTATCAACTATGCGCTATTCGTCTTGCACTCCAGCATTCCTCACGAGTCGCTTACGGGTGGGCGCCTCAGTCGCGAAGACGGCTTGTTGATCAAGTAACATGTTTTGTGGACCTATACAGGGTGGAATGACTACAAAACGCATCACACCATGCACAACCTCGCCGGAACCCTTTACACAACCAGTCTGATTCATTACGACTTTGGCCATGAAATGCTTCGCTCGCTCGACTCTACTCGCCGCTCTAGTGCTCCTCTTATCCACCCCCGGCCGCGGCGGCCAAACAGCCCCATTGGAGGCGGCCAATGCCGGAGTGCGCATTACCCGTGAACCCCTTTGCAGCGGGATCATCAGCCCTATGCAATACGGGCAATTCGTTGAATATCTTTGCGACTTGGTGCCGGCCATGTGGGCGGAGAAATTGTGGGATGGGAGCTTCGAGGGTCTGAGCCCGTACGGCTTCGTCTTCCTCAAGGAGACCGACTTCAAGCAGAAGCCGTGGTATCCGAGCGGTGAAGTCAACCGCGCCGAGGTCGCCCAGGATACTACCAACAAAGTCAGCGGCGCGGCCTCAAAGAGGATCAGCATTGAGCCGGGCGCGCCGGCGACTGCGGGCATTTCACAGGACGGCATCTTCCTGGAACGCGGGCAGCCCTGCAATCTGACGATTTGGCTGCGCGCCCTCGGGGTGACCGGCCCCGTCCGCCTGCGGTTGCATCACGAGGCTGAAGTCTATGCGGCCTGCGAGTTCAATCCAGGCGACGAGTGGAAGAAGTTCTCGGCCCGGCTCGTGCCCACAGCCCGTGACGTAAATGCCACGCTAAGCATAGAATTCCGTGGCCCAGGCACGCTTTGGCTCGACAATGCGTCACTGATTCCGTTGGACACCGTCGGCGGCTGGCGGCCTGATGTCGTCGCCGCGGTGCGCGCACTTAAGCCGGGTATTATTCGCTTTGGCGGCAGTGCCGTGGACGCGGCGGGGTACGGGGATTTCGACTGGAAGAAGACCATTGGCGACCCCGACCATCGCCAGCCTTTTCGCGCTTGGGGCGGCCTGCAACCGACGGGGCCGGGCCTCGAAGAGTTTATGCAATTCTGTCGCACGGTCGGCGCCGAACCGCTGATCTGTGTCCGGTTCAACCAGCGCGCGCCGCGCGACGCCGTCGAACAAGTGGAGTACTTCAACGGCGCTGCGAATACACCGATGGGCGCCTTGCGCGCGAAGAACGGCCACCCCCAGCCCTACGCCGTTAAGTATTGGCAGGTCGGCAACGAGATCCAAAGCGCGGACTACGACGCCCGGCTGGCGGACTTCTGCCAGGCAATGAAGAAGGCCGATCCCGCCATCAAGCTGCTCTCGTCTTACCCCACGCCGGCCAGCCTGAAGAGCGCCGCTCCGTGGCTGGACTACACCTGCCCTCACCATTACGGCTGTGCCGATTTGCCCGCCATGGAGAATGATTTCGCTCACGTGCGCGAGGTGCTCCGCGAAAACGCCCCGCGCCGTTCCATTAAGATCGGCGTGACGGAGTGGAACACGACGGCGGGCGATGCCGGGCCCCGACGGGCCATGCTCTGGACGCTGGCCAATGCCCTCGCGTGCTCCCGTTATCACAACCTGCTGCACCGTCAGTGCGACCTCGTTGAAATCGCCAACCGCTCCAACCTCATCAACAGCTTCTGCTCCGGCATCATCCAGACCGACAACCATCGCCTCTACACAACGCCCACGTACTACGCGCAGCAACTATATGCGACGCTGGCTGGTGACCGGCCTTTACGGATCGCGTCCGCGCTGCCGCCCAGTGCGGGCCTTGACCTCAGCGCAACGCTCTCGGCCAAAGGCGACGAAGTCGTCTTGTTCGCTGTCAATGACACGCTGGCAGGCATTACCTGCCCGCTCGATTTCTCTGCCTTTGGAACCAGCAGACAGCGTGTCGCCGTCTGGACGTTGACCGACCGCCAACATGCTGGGGAACCCGATGTGGCGAACAGCTTTGCTGAGCCGGAACGTGTGGCCCCCGTGCAGGCGACCTTCCGCGCTCGCGCTGCCGGGTTTGATTATCCCTTTCCGCCGCTATCCCTTACCGTATTGCGCTGGAAGATCAAATGAACTTGAGTAATTGGCTGCCTTCAAATCATCCTTGCGCCATGAAAAAGCCCTTAATCCCTCTCCTGGTCCTGCTGGCTGTTTTCCCACCGGGCGGCCACGCGGGTGACACGACGGATTTCGTCAACCGGCTCAAGGCCGCGCCGACCAGAGTCATCCTGGCCGGCAATATCCCGGCTGATTCCGCTGCGGTCAAAGTCGAACGGGTTTGGAATGGGAGTGTCTGCACGCCTCGGCTTCGCAATACTGCCAATACGCCGGTACGGGTCGCGCGCGTGGAGTTATTCGATTTGGAGCACGGGCTGCCACCCAACACGCCCATCTATGGCGAGGCGTTCCAGATGCTGGGGCAAACAGGAGGAACGCTCGGACACCCGGAGGACTGGGGCAGTTACGCCGATCGTTCGCACTACAAGCTCGAAGAACCGGAGGGTTTGCGCACGGCCCATGGTTTGCTGTTACTGCATCCCGCAGCCGGTGGGCACATTTTGCTGGGCTTTGCGTCCTGCCGTCGGTTCGACGGGCGCTTCTCCTTCAATGATCAACGGCTGCTGGTATCCCTCGACGGCGAGGGCCTCGAGCTGGGAGGGCGAGAGCCCTTCGAGGTTCGATTCCGCCGGGTTCGATTGGACGGCAAATTTCACGATCTGCGGCGGTTCGCTCTTGATCCGCGCCTCGTAGGCCCCGACTTTCTCGGTCTCCTCGAAATTCAGTTACGGCTCGCCGTCCTGCATGCCGACGCGGCGC